>WNFR01004829.1_pt1 | contig 18742 bp, 19 predicted proteins | sample 5400221 | NCBI WGS metagenome assembly WNFR01 (sample SAMN13153357, study PRJNA577476) | soil metagenome | isolation source: 40 cm soil under Madrone tree | place: USA:California | collected 2016-06-14 | reverse complement strand
ATCGGAAGCGTGGAGCCCAAGGCGTTGAGTTGGCGCTGCAATTCAATGCCGGAGATGCCGCCGAGCTGGACATCCAGCAGAAGACAATCGATCCGACGAAGATCTCCGCGATCGAGCCATTCCTCCGCGGATGAAAACATGTCGGTTTCAAAACCGCATGCGCCCAGCAAATCGCCGAGACCCCTGAGCATGCCGGGATCGTCATCCACGATCGCCACATTCCTTCGCGGCCTCGACGCAGACATCGCGGTCTACCCGCTTGCTGTAAAAAGACGGAACGGCGCTGGCTAAGCAATACCGCTTATGACGAATACCCTCTTGACGCTATCTGCCCCTAAGGGAAGCATGAACGTCAGTTGGAGGGGTCAATGGACGGAAAGTCCGACGAACAACTGTTCCTCCTGGCCACCTTGCCGCCAACTCCAAGGCAACGCCAGATTGCCCTTGCAATCGTCCTGGCTCTCCTGATCGCATTCGTCATCACGGCGCCGTTCAGGGCCATCCAATTCCCGCGGTCGGACGCGTTCATTGCGGCCTTCCAGGCCGTGCTTTTTGTAAGCGACCTGATCACGGCTACCTTCCTGTTCGCTCAATTCTCGATCCTGTCGTGGCGCTCGCTGCTGGCGCTCGCGAGCGGTTATCTTTTCACGGCCGTGATCGCCATCCCGTACGCGCTCACCTTTCCCGGCTTGTTTTCGCCGACGGGCCTGCTGGGCGCGGGATACCAGACCGCCGGATGGCTCTATCTGTTCTGGCACTGCGGCCTTCCGGTGAGCGTGATTGCCTATGCGCTGTTGAAGGAGAAGGATCGCGCCACAAAAGCATCCAACACGTCGGTCCGAACCTCCATCATGGTGAGCATCACAGCCGTGGTCGCGGCGGTGTGTGCACTGACCTGGGTCGCCGTCGCGGGAGGCGACGCCCTTCCATGGCTATTTCAGGACGAAATCCGGATCAGTCCATTCGGAAAATACGTTTCCGCGGCCGTGGGATTGTTGAGCGCCCTGGCGCTCGCGCTGCTGTGGATTCGGCGGCGCTCGGTGCTCGACCTTTGGCTCATGGTGGTGCTTTCGGCATGGCTGCTCGAGATTGCGTTCTTTGTTCTCCTTACCGCGCTACGCTTCAGTCTTTCATTTTATGCAAGCCGCATGTACGCGCTCGTTACCGCCGGCGTCGTGCTGCTCGTTTTCATCTCGGAGACGACGGCGCTCTATGTACGCCTTGCGCGTTCAGCCCAGGTGCAACGGCGCGAGCGCGAGGGGCGCATGATCACCGTGAACGCGATGTCGGCGTCGATCGCGCATGAGATGAGCCAGCCGATAGGAGCCATAATGGCAACCGCGGAGGCGACGTTGCTACGTCTTGCAAGGACGCCGCCGGACTTGAAAACCATTCGCGAATCCGTGGAAGCCATCGCGGCCGACAGCCACCGTGCGAGCGAGGTCATCACAAGCGTGCGCGGGCTGTTTCGCAAGGGTGGCACCAAAAAGCAGGTTCTCGACGTCAACGATCTCATTCGAGAAGTTCTGTCGATCGAAGGCAGCGAGCTTCAACGCCATGGCGTCGCGCTCAAGACACAGCTCGACAAAAATGCCGCCTGGGTGTCGTTGGACGGAGGCCAGTTTCAGCAGGTCGTTCTGAATTTGATCACGAACGCCATGGAAGCGATGAGCTCGGAGAGCGATCGACCGCGCGAGCTGCGCGTGGGATCCCGGGTCAGGGAAACGGGCGATGTCCAGATCGAGATCGAAGATTCCGGAAAAGGGATCGAGCGGACCGATCTTGATCGCCTGTTCGAGCCGTTCTTCACCACAAAGCTGCGCGGCATGGGATTGGGATTGTGGATCTGTCAGAGGATCATCGAAAATCACAATGGCAAACTGACAGCATCATCCGAGATCAATCGCGGATCGATCTTTCAAATTCTTCTGCCGGTCCAGCAGGAACCTGCGAACGAGAGATAACGTTGAATTCGCCGGGCGCGGAGAGCAATCCAAGGCGCTCGGCAATGACCGCAAGGTCGGCAAGCGAGCGAATTCCGAACTTCTGCAAGACATTGTGCCGATGGAATTTGACGGTGCGCTCGGTTGTGCCCAATTCATACGCAATTTGCTTGTGGGGCCTGCCGCGAGCCAACAGCGTGAAGACGGCGTGTTCCCGCGTCGTGAGCCGGGAGAGGTGCGACCGCAAGACGGCGAGCCCGCTGCTCCGCCGGCGCGCCTCCTCGCCGCGGGCGAGAGCGGCTTCGATCGCCCTCACCAGTTGCTTTACCGATACCGGTTTCGTCAGGACGTCTTCCGCCCCGGCCTTGATCGCCTGCACGGTCATTGGAATATCTCCGTGGCCGGTTACGAAGACGATGGGGGTCGTGCTTCCCAGATGGGCGAGTTGGTCCTGCACCTGTGGTCCGCTGAGCCCGGCCATCTGCACGTCCAGCAGAATGCACGCGGGCTCGTCGATCGGCGGTTGCTCGAGTAGACTGATTGCCGCCTCGTGCAGCGCGACCTGATAATCGCAGGCGCGCAGCAGATCGCCGATCGCGGTTCGGAACGAGGCATCGTCATCGACAATATGAATGGTGGGTGTCGGATTGCCGATGGCGCGCATGGTCACTCCCTCCAGCTACCACATCACCCTCAATCTTTTTACGGATTGCCCTTTGGCGATATTGGCCTTTGGGGCAGTACAAGGTCTGGTGGTCATGCAACGGTCTCACCGCCGCCGTGGCTGGCCAATCCTGCGGTACGATTTTGTGGAGCGGCGGCTGGCTTACGAAGCCAAGCTCGGAGGAGGCCGACGTGCCGCAAGACGGACGTCGCATTGATCGTGTGACATGCCCTTCCCCAGGGCGTCGAAAAAAGCGCAGCTTCGCGCGTGGCGCGGCCACAAGATCCAGGCGATGACGGTTCTCTCCGCGAAGCAGCGGTGCGAAGGCGGGCGCAAACCGCCCGCCGCGCGAACAATCGATTTGTCGGAATGAGCGCCCGGCGTTTACCGGAATGGCGCCGCTAAAATCACCTAAGTCGTTGATTTAATTGGTGGGCGCACCAGGGCTCGAACCTGGGACCCGCTGATTAAGAGTCAGCTGCTCTACCAACTGAGCTATGCGCCCGGGTCGCTCGCGGTCGCCCGCGGGCGCGCGTCTCTAGCAAAGGGTTGTCGCCCTGTCCAGCGAACGCCCCCGGCAAGCCGGCGGCGTCCGCGCGGGGTGGTGAACGACGGCGCGGCCGGCGCCAGACCGACGCTTACAGCGGGCCGCGGTAGTCCTCCTCGCCGCGGTGCATGCCGCGGGGGCCGCGCATGCCGTCGTCGCCGCCGAAGCGGCGCGGACCGGAGCGGAACTCATCCTCGCCGCGCATGCCGCCCGGGCCGCCGCGATGGTCCTGTTCCATGCCGTGATGGCGGCCGCGCGGGCCCATGAACCGCGCCAGCAGCGCGAAGCGGCGCTTCTGCCCGTCGTCGAGGCTCTGATAGAGCGGCGCGGCCGCGTCGGCGACGCGCTTCATGGCGGTGCCGCGGGTCGTCATCGCGTCGGCCCGCCGCTGCAGGCGTTCGACCGGGCCGGCGGCCGGCGGCTCGTTGTGCTCGGCGGCCCGGCGCTCCATGCGCAGCCTGGCCGATTCCCGCAAGGCCTGCTCGAAGGCCGGCCAGGTCTTTTCCTGGTCGGGGTTGAGCCGCAGCCCCGCATGCAGCGCCGCGATGCGCGCATCCACGAAGGCGCCCATGTCCTCCGGGCTCGGACGCCAGATGCCCGGACCGCCACCACCCGGACCACGAACATCCGGCCCTTCCGGGCGCTGCTGCGCATACACCATCATCGATCCCGCGAGCATGAGCGCCGCGGCGCCGACGGTCGATTTTTTCCATAGGGTCATGACTGCAAATCTCCAAAAGCGCTCCCTGACCCAAAGTAAAAGGCAATTCGAATACGCCGGCAAGTTAAGGTTATGTAAGACGCATGAAGTAACGTTCAGCTTTCAGGCGACGCCGTGGCGGCGCGCCGCCGGGGGTCACCATCCCACCCTCCGCGATCTCATTCGAGCGTGATGACGTGGGTGATGGTCGAGCATCCCGATCCCGCGCGGTCGCTGCCGCACACCCGGATGCTGTATCGGTCGGTGCCTTTGAGGCCGGCGTTCGGCTTGTACCTGAAGCGCATCGTCCCGAACTCGGTCAGCGTGCCCTTGGCGGGCGGCACCGTGACGGCGGCCGAACGAAAAACGCTCGTCGCGCCGCTCCGTAGCCGGGTCACGCAGGCGCTGCCCCCCGTCGATACGCCGGTCGTCGACACCGAGTCGTTTTGCGACAGATGAAATATGAAACTCATGATCCGGCAATCCGCCGCGGCGGCGCCCGTCATCGCGATCGACGCCATCAGCGCCAGCAACCCCGTCCTCGACGTCATGTCTCCCCCCACCCGCGGGATACCCGATGCCGCCGCAGCGGCCCGCGGGCGCATGACGCAGGTTACGCAACCAGCCGTCGCATTCAAGCCGTTAACCCCCTGCTAACCATCCACCCGGCAAAATTTGCCCAACGGATGCGCCGAACAGGCGCGCGGGGGTATTTGCATGACCGACGTCACGGCGGGCCAGGACGGAAACAGCTTCAAGTTTCCGCGCCCGGCCGAGGTCATGGCCCTGCTGCGGCGCGGCGACGTCGCGCTCGCGGTCGGCGTGCTCACCATCCTGGTGGTGCTGATCCTGCCGCTGCCGCCGCTACTCCTGGATTTCGCGCTCGCCATCTCGATCATCTTCGCGGTTCTGATCCTGATGACGTCGCTGTTCATCAGCGCGCCGCTCGAATTCTCCACCTTCCCGACGGTGCTCCTGATCGCGACCATGCTGCGGCTCGCCCTCAACCTCGCCTCGACCCGCCTGATCCTCGCCCACGGCCACGAAGGCACCGGCGCCGCCGGACACGTCATCGAGGCCTTCGGCAATTTCGTGATGGCGGGCAACTTCGTCATCGGCATCATCGTGTTCACGATCCTGGTGATCGTGAACTTCATCGTCATCACCAAGGGCTCGGGGCGCATCGCCGAGGTCGCGGCGCGCTTCAACCTCGACGCCATGCCGGGCAAGCAGATGGCGATCGACGCCGACCTGTCGGCCGGCCTGATCGACGAGAAGGAGGCGCGCCGGCGGCGCAAGCAGCTCGAGGACGAAAGCTCCTTCTACGGCGCCATGGACGGCGCCTCGAAATTCGTGCGCGGCGACGCCATCGCGGGGCTGCTGGTGGTGTTCATCAACATCATCGGCGGCATGATCATCGGCATCGCCCAGCAGGGCATCAGCTTCGCCGACGCCGCTGCGAGCTACACGGTGCTCACCGTCGGCGACGGCCTGGTGACGCAGGTGCCGGCGCTGATCGTGTCGACCGCGGCCGGCCTGCTGGTGTCCAAGGCGGGCCTGGGCGAGGCCGCCGACAAGGCGCTGCTGCGGCAGCTCTCGACCTATCCGACCGCGCTCGGCATGTCGGGCACCGTCATGATGGTGATGTCGTTCCTGCCCGGCATCCCGATGCTGCCGTTCATCTGTCTCGGCGGCGGCGCCTGCGCGATCGCCTTCGTGATCGAGCGGCGCGCCAAGGCGGTGGTCTCCACGCAGACGCGGCAGGCCGCGACCGCCGCCGCCAAGGTGCCGCCGGCCGAGGAGCCGATCTCGGCGTCGCTCAAGGTCGACGATCTCAAGATCGAGCTCGGTTACGCCCTGCTGCCGCTGGTCAATTCGCCCGACGGCTCCGACCGCCTGACCGAGCAGATCAAGGCGCTGCGCCGCTCGCTCGCGATGGAGATGGGTTTCGTCATGCCGTCGGTGCGCATCCTCGACAATGTCCACCTCGACGCCAACGCCTATGTGATCAAGATCAAGGAGGTCGAAGCCGGCGCGGGCCGCGTCTGGCCGGGCCAGTTCATGGTCATGGACCCGGCCGGCGCCCAGGTGAACATCGCCGGCATCCACACCACCGAGCCGACCTTCGGGTTGCCGGCGACCTGGGTCGACGGGGCGCTGCGGGAAGAGGCCGCGGTGCGCGGCTATACGGTGGTCGACGCCGCCACCGTGCTGGCGACCCACCTCACCGAGCTGCTCAAGGGCAATGTCGCCGAGCTGTTGTCCTATGGCGAGGTGCAGAAGCTCATCAAGGAACTGCCCAAGGAGCAGGGCGATCTGGTCAAGGATCTGGTGCCCACGCAGATCACCGTGACCGGCATCCAGCGCATCCTGCAGCTGCTGCTCGCGGAGCGCGTCTCGATCCGCGATCTTTCGACCATCCTGGAAGGCATCGCGGACGGGCTGACCTTCACGCGCAGCCCCAACGGGCTCGCCGAGCATGTCCGCGCCCGGCTGGCGCGCCAGATTTGCGCCCAGCACACCTCGCCGCAAGGCTATGTGCCGTTGATCTCGCTGACCGCCAAATGGGAGCAGGCTTTTGCCGAGTCGATCCTGGGCGAGGGCGACAACCGGCAGCTCGCGATGCAGCCCTCGCGCCTGACCGAGTTCATCACCCTGGTGCGCGAGCGCTTCGAGGAGGCCGCCCGCCAGGGCGAAAACCCGGTCCTGGTCACCTCGCCGGGCATCCGGGCCTTCGTTCGCTCCATCGTCGAGCGGTTCCGGACCCAGACCACGGTGCTGTCGCAATCGGAGATCCACCCCCGCGCCCGCCTCAAGACGGTGGGCAGCATCTGACCCGGACCCCGACCGGGGCGCCTGGACAACAAATCTCACAATCGTTCAACGGAATGTGAACCCGCCTTGGAACCTCAGGGCGGGTTCATACGTTCATGGCTAGGGAACGGGGGTGATCGGGTGTGCGTGCTCGAAACCCCTTTTTTTGTGGAGTGGTTCGAACCTTTGGCTTGGTCCCCGCGACCAAGTTAACGAACCCGGGAGAGGCTCCCATGAACAACACGTCGTTTTTCACCGCCGACCGCGCGACCCACCTGAAGATCGTGGTGGTGTCGCTGCTCGCGTCGATCGCCGTCATGGTGGTGGGCATCGCGGCCCGGCCGCAAGCCACCGACGAGACCAAGCAGGCCACGGTCTACAAGCCCGCCAAGCCCATCATGGCGACCACCGATACCGCCCGGGCCGTGCGCTGAGATCGTCCGGTACTGCCATACGTGAGAATTTCATTAGTTAAAACAGTAGCTTGATCGGCTCTGCCAGATCGGCATTTTTTCCCGAAAATTCTTGAACCTTTTCGCCGCCCCGGGCGACCAATCCATGAAACCGGGGGACACCACCATGACCAACTCCTCGCTCGTCACCGCCGACCGCGCCACGCATCTCAAGATCGTGGTCGTGGCGCTGATCGCTTCCCTCGGGGTGCTGGTCGCCGGCATCGCGGCCCGGCCGCAGGCCGACGCCGGCGCCACCATCCAGGTCGTGAAGGCCGGCAAGTCCCTGCTGGCGGCCCGCGCCGACACCCCCACGATTCGCTGATTTTCTCGGTTTAACCTCCAGACTTGGCGCGCCCTCGGGCGCGCCTTTTTCTTTTTCGAGGGGGAGTTCGGGCAGCCGGAGCCGACAAATGCTCAAACCAGCCGCCCCTCAGGGCGGCACGGACTCGACCAGCTTGCCGGTGAACAGGATCGGGCCCGTGGGGGCGCCCGTCGGCGAGCCGCCTTCCGGCTCGAGCGAGACCGCGTAGGTGGCGCCGCTGACGGTCGCCGGGTCGTAGCTGGCGAGCGCCGGCCGCGCGAACTCGCTGGCGCCGACGAGACCGAGCGAACGGGGCGCCGGAAAACGGTCCGACACCAGCCACAGCTCGTAACTCTTGCCGGCCGGCTGCTCGGCCGACACGCGGCGCACCGAGGCGGTCCGGGTCGCGACGTCGACCGTCAGGATGAAAGCCGGCGCGGCCGCATTCTGCTGCAGCACGGCGACGAAACGTCCCGGATTGACCGGGGTCTCGATGGTCTTGACGATTTCGATCGGCTTCGGCCGGAGCGGCCCCGGCAACGCCGTTGGATTGACTGCCTGGATCGCGACCAGCGCCGCCAGCACGGCGGCGAGCGCCCCGAGCCCGGCCGCCACCCGGCGCCAGCGATGAAGCCGCGCCGAGAGCGCGACCACGTTGCCGTCCGGCGCCGCAACCACAGCCTGGTCGGGTTGCGCCAGCGTGGCGGCGCGCGGCGCCGCGCCGTCGATCCGCGCCTGAATGCGCGCCCAGGTGTCGGGCGGCGGCTCGACCGAATGCATCATGGTGTGCAGCTCGCCGAGGCGACGCTCCCAGCGGCGCACCAGCCGCGCGAAGGCCGGATCGTTGCCGATCAAGGCCTCCGCCTGCGCGCGCTCATCGGCACTCAGCGTGCCGAGCACATATTCGGCCGCAAGGCCGTCAGGCGTGTCGGTGTCGTCGGTCATGCGCCCAGGCACTCCCGGATGTCGAGCAAGGCGCGCCGCAGCCACGTCTTGATGGTGTTCACCGGCTTCTCGAATTTCGCGGCGAGCTGTTCCCGGCTCCAGCCATGGTAATAGGCGAACAGCACCAGACGCCGGCGCTCCTCGTCGAGCCTGGCCATGCAGGCCAGGAGACGCTGCAGCTCCTCGGTCATCTCGCGCTTCGCCAGCGGGTCCGGGGTATCGGCGGCGAAATCGAACACGTCCGATTCCTCTTCGATCGACACTTCGGTCTTCTTGCGGACCAGGTCGATCGCGCGGTTGCGGGCGATCGCCACCATCCAGGTGATCGGCGAGGCGAGCGCCGGGTCGAACTGGCCGGCACTGTTCCAGACCTTCAGATAGGTCTCCTGCATCACCTCGTCGGCCAGGTCCTGCCGGCGCAAGATACGCAACACGACGCCGTAGAGTTTCGCCCGGGTCGCGGCGTAAAGACGCTCGAAGGCGGCGCGATCCCCCTTGGCGACCGCGGCCATCAGCCAGACGAGTTCCTGTGCGCTCAGCATCCGCGCCCTCACGATGCGCCGATTGTCGTCGCAGCCGAGGGCATCCGTCGAGCCCGGCCGCGGCGCCGGTGGCTTCGATAATGGGGGAATGCGGGAGGCACAACGGGCAGCGGCGGGACCCCACGCTCGCGCGGCGGGTCGCCCGGCTCTCAGGCGAAGTACCGATCAATCGGGGCCGCCGACCGGGCGGCCGACCGGGAATGCGCGGCGTTACGCCAGCGCGCCGCGCGCACGCAGCATCGCGATGCTGTCGAGGTCGGTCTGCTCGCGCGCATTCTCCTCCGCGCGCTCGCGCGCCTGGTCGCGCTCGTCCAGCAGCTCGACCTTCTTGAGCTCCTCGCAGGCCTCGCCGAGAAGCGCCTTGGCGTCGTCGAGCTGAGCCTTGAGCTCGTCGGCCGAGCGCTTGAGGTTCTCGCGCCGCACCATCGCGGCCTTGGCGTAGGTCGGATAGGCGAAGTGCGCCGGGTCGTGGATGCCCGCCCGCTCCTGCTCGGTCTTGATCTCGCGCTCGAGATCGCCGGCCATGCGCTCGAACTCGGCGATCATGACCTCGATCTGCGCCACCTTGCGGCGCCTCTCGTCGACCTGAAACTTTTTCAGCCGAATAAGCGTGTCACGTGACTTCATTTACTCATACTCCCCTGAAGTCCCACGACCATGAGGCGGGATCCTTCCCGACCGCAGCCGCTTCCTCCATGTCCGGCAGGGATTGTGGTGGCATAGTGTTAGTTTTCGGTTTCTGCGACCGTTAGAATCTCCGCCAGCCGGCGGTATCCCTCTGCCAGACTGGTTGATTCTTCCTTACCTTGGGACAGAAACGCCTCCAGGGGCGGGTGCAGGCCGATCGCTTCGTCGACTTCCGGGCTCGATCCCTTGCGGTAGGCGCCGAGCCGGATCAGCTCCTCCATGTCGGCATAGGTCGCCATCACCATGCGGGCCCGATTGACGGCCGGCAGGAAGGCCGGGTCGGCCGACTTGGGCATGGTGCGCGAGATCGACTTCAGAATATTGATCGCCGGAAAGCGGCCGCGCTCGGCGATCGCGCGCTCCATCACGATGTGGCCGTCCAGAATGCCGCGCACCGCATCGGCGACCGGCTCGTTGTGGTCGTCGCCGTCGACCAGCACCGTGAAGATGCCGGTGATGGTCCCCTCCCCGGTCCCCGGTCCGGCGCGTTCGAGCAGCCGCGGCAGCTCGGTGAAGACGGTCGGCGTATAGCCTTTGGCGGTGGGCGGCTCGCCGGCCGACAGGCCGATCTCGCGCTGCGACATGGCGAAGCGCGTGACCGAATCCATCAGCACCAGCACGTCCTTGTCGTCGTCGCGAAAATACTCGGCGATCGCCAGCGTCAGATAGGCGGCTTGCCGGCGCATCAAGGCCGGCTCGTCGGAGGTCGACACCACCACGACCGAGCGCGCGAGGCCCAGGTCGCCCAGATCGTCCTGGAGGAATTCCTGCACCTCGCGTCCGCGCTCGCCGACCAGGCCGATGACCGAAACGTCGGCCGCGACGTTGCGGGCGAGCATCGAGAGCAGGACCGACTTGCCGACGCCGGAGCCGGCAAAGATGCCGATGCGCTGGCCGCGGCAGCAGGTCGTGAAGGTATTGAGCGCCCGCACCCCGAGGTCGAGCGGGGCGCCGACGCGCCGGCGCGCATGGGCGGGCGGCGGCGTATTGCGGAAGGGAAACGGCGCCGGGCCGAGCAGCAGCGGGCCCTTGCCGTCGATCGGCTCGCCCATGGCGTTGACGACGCGGCCGAGCCAGCCCGCCGAGGGGCGGACCGCCGCCGCGACCGCGGTCACCACCGCCCGGCAGCCGCGCCGCACCCCTTCGAGCGGCGCGAACGGCATCAGCAGCGCATTGGGGCCGGAAAACCCGACCACCTCGCAGGGAATCAGCCGGCCGGCCGCCTCGATCGTCACCCGGGCGCCCACCGACATGGCGTGGACCGAGCCCGCCACCTCGACCATCAGGCCCCGCACCCCCACCACCCGGCCATAGATCTCGGCCGCGTCGAGCTCGTCGATCTGCTCGGCCAGCGCCTTCACGGCCGCCGGCCCATCAAGATCGCAACCAAACCTTCACCTTTAACTCCGTGTTTACCCGCATCGTTAATCATTGCGTCACCGTCCTTGGGATCGTGTGTCTCGCCCGCCAGGACGGAGGGGCGAGTCGCAAGAATCGGTTGCCACCGATTCTTAAAGTCGAATATGAACGCTGACATGTCGGAAAAACCGGGTTCCAACAACATTTTAGGCCGATTCGGGCGGCATTGCCCAGTCGGTACTTGCATGCGGGAATCATGTTTTGTTAACCATCGATCCGTTAGCGTCCGAATCAGTTCCCAAGGCGTATTCCAATGCTGCCCCGGCAGCTGGCCTACCTGAGCCCTAAGCGGAAGGGGACCTGGCATGCGCGTTCTACTGATTGAAGACGACAGCGCGACAGCGCAGTCGATCGAGTTGATGCTCAAATCAGAGAGTTTCAACGTCTATACGACGGACCTCGGCGAGGAGGGCGTCGATCTAGGCAAGCTGTATGATTACGACATCATCCTGCTGGACCTGAACCTGCCGGACATGTCCGGCTTCGAGGTCCTGCGGTCGCTGCGGGTCTCCAAGGTCAAGACCCCGATCCTGATCCTCTCCGGCCTCGCCGGCATCGAGGACAAGGTCAAAGGCCTCGGCTTCGGCGCCGACGACTATATGACCAAGCCTTTCCACAAGGACGAGCTGGTGGCGCGCATCCACGCCATCGTGCGGCGCTCCAAGGGTCACGCCCAATCGGTCATCCAGACCGGCGATCTGGTGGTCAATCTCGACACCAAGACGGTCGAGGTCAACCAGGCCCGCGTGCATCTGACCGGCAAGGAATACCAGATGCTCGAGCTCCTGAGCCTGCGCAAGGGCACCACGCTCACCAAGGAGATGTTCCTCAATCATCTCTATGGCGGCATGGACGAGCCGGAGCTCAAGATCATCGACGTCTTCATCTGCAAGCTGCGCAAGAAGCTCGCCAATGCGTCGAGCGGCAAGAACTACATCGAGACCGTGTGGGGCCGCGGCTATGTGTTGCGCGAGCCCGCCGAGGACGAGGTGAAAATCCCGGCCTGACGCCCGGCCCGCCCAACCGAATTCTCCCGAACCCCGCCGAATGGCGGGGTTTTGGTTTTCCGGCCCTATCGTCAGCCTGCCCGGAATGGGCTTGAATGGCGAAAAGACCGGAGGAACCCCATGGGGTGTCTGACCATCGCAGGATCATTGCGCCGGCTTGCCGTCATGCTGGCGCCGCTCCTGGCCGCCGGGGGCGCGTATGCGCAGGACGCCTTCCCGTCGAAGCCGGTGCACCTGCTGGTGCCTTTCCCGGCCGGCGGGGCGGTCGACATCGTGGCCCGCACCCTCGGCGACGAGCTCGCCCGGCGCTGGGGCCAGTCCGTCATCATCGAGAACCGCCCGGGCGCCGGCGGCACCATTGCGGCGGCGGCCGCCGCCAAGGCGCCGCCCGACGGCTATACGCTCGTGCTGGTCGCCAGCGGCCACGCCATCGTGGCGCATCTCTATCCCAGGCTGAGCTACGACCCGCTGCGCGACTTCACGCCGCTCTCGCTCGTCGGCTCCTCGCCCAACATGCTGCTGGTGCGTGCCGACTCGGCGCTCGCCACGGTCGCCGACGTGCTGGCGCTCGCGCGCGCGAAGCCGGGGCAGCTGTCCTATGGCCATGCGGGCAACGGCACCTCGCCGCATCTCGCCGGCGAGCTCCTGAAATACATGACCAGGATCGACATCGCGGCGGTGCCCTATAAGGGCGGCGCTCCCGCCCTCAACGACCTGCTCGGCGGACACATTCCGCTGTCGTTCAACAACATCCCGGAATCGATCGCGCAGGTCCGCGCCGGCGCGGTGCGGGCGCTGGGCGTGACGACGGCGGTCCGCTCGCCCGTGCTGCCGGAGGTGCCGACCATCGCCGAATCCGGCCTGCCGGGCTACGACACCGGCGTCTGGTGGGGCTTCGTGGCGCCGGCCGGCCTGCCGGGCGACATCAAGGCCAGGCTCGCGGCCGACTGTGCGGCCGCCGTCCAGGTGCCGGCGGTGCGCGAACGGCTGCTCGCGCTCGGCGCGGCGCCGATCGGCAGCGCTCCGGAGGCGTTCGAGAATCTGATCCGGGCCGATTACGAAAAATGGGGACCCGTGATCAAGGCCGCCGAGATCAAGGGCGAATGACACCCGCCGTGATTCCCGCCTGCCCTCCCCCGCGCGAAGCGTCGCGGCCGGCGATCGCGCCGCCGCCCAAGGCCTGCGATACCCACGCGCATGTGTTCGGTCCGGCGTCGCGGTTTCCCTATGCGGACGATCGCAGCTACACGCCGCCGGACGCGCCGCTCGCGAAATATCTCGGCATGCTCGCCACGCTCGGCTTGGCGCGCGGCGTGCTGGTGCAGGGCAGCGCGCATGGCCGCGACAACGCGGCGATGCTCGACGCGCTCGCGCATCATCCCGGGCGGCTGCGCGGCGTCGCGGTCGCCGATGCCGACACGCCGGCGGCCGAGCTCCGGCGCTGGGCGGCGCTCGGCGTCAGGGGGTTGCGCTTCAACCATTTCTTTCGCGGCGGCGCGCTGCATTACCGCGGCGGCGTGCCGCTTTCCGCCGCGCGCGCCCTCGCGCCCCTCATGGCCGAGCTCGGCTGGCACCTGCAGCTGTGGATCGACGTGAAGGATCTGCCCGACACGATCCCGACCCTGACATCGCTCGGCCTGCCGGTGGTGATCGACCATATGGGCCGCACCGACGCGCGCGCCGGCACGGCGAGCCCGGGATTCCAAAGCCTGCTGCGCCTCACTATGCCAACGTGCGGCCGTTCCATGACGCGCTGCTGCGCGCCAACCCCGAGCGCCTGATGTGGGGCACCGATTGGCCGCATCCGCGCATCGAGGGCGACATGCCCGACGCCGGCCGCCTGCTCGATCTCTTCCAGCAATGGACGCCGGATCAGGAGACGCGGCGGCGCATTCTCGCCGCCAATCCGGCGCACCTCTACGGTTTCCCGGATTAAAGCCGCCGGCCGATCGGTCAGCGCGGCCCGGCCGCCGCCACGACCTTGAGCGGGGCGAAAGCGCCGCCGACCGCCTTCGCGGGCGCGCTGTTCGGCACATAGAGCCCGCGCCGGTCCGCGAGCGGCTTGAACACCTCGGTGAGGCCGACCACGGTCTCGGCCGCGCCCAGCACGAGATATCCGTCCGCCTCGGTGACGCGCGCGAGCCGCTCGAACACGCTGATCTTGGTTGCCTGGTCGAAATAGATCAGCACGTTGCGGCAGAAGACCACGTCGAACTTGCCGAGATGGCCGAAATCCGCGAGCAGGTTGAGCGGCCGGTACTGCACCATGGCCTTGATCTCGGGCGAGATCTGCCACGTCTCGCCGGCCTGGGTGAAATATTTCATCAGCATCTGGATCGGCAATCCACGCTGCACCTCGAACTGGCTGTAGAGGCCGGCGCGCGCCTTTTCCAGCACCTCGTTGGACAGGTCGGTGGCGATGATCTCGGTGCGCCAGCCGGCGAGCGGCGCCGCCATCTCCTTGAGGATCATGGCGAGCGAATAGGGTTCCTGGCCGGTCGAGGCGGCGGCGCACCAGATACGGATCCGGCGCTGTGCGGCGCGCGCCTTGATCAGGCCCGGCACGATGACTTCGCGAAATTGATCGAACGGGATCTTGTCGCGATAGAAAAAAGATTCGTTTGTCGTCATTGCTTCCACCACATCGACGATGAGCGGCTCTGATCCGGGCGCCTTGAGCTTGACCACCAGGTCGGAGAGATGCGGCACGCCGATCCGGCGCGCGATCGGCAGCAGCCGGCTTCCGACCAGATATTGCTTGTCGGCCGAGAGCATGAGCCCCGAGCGCTCCTTGAGGAGCTTGCGCAGGTAATCGTAATCAAGCGGTGTCACTGACGCTCTCCGGAGAATACGCGCATGATTCTTGGCGCAATTTGATCGAGTGGAAGCACGGCCGAGCAGATTCCCGCATGCGCCGCCGCGCCCGGCATGCCCCATACCACGCTGGACGCCTCGTCCTGCGCGATAACGCTGCCGCCATGCGCGATGATGCCGGCGCCGCCCTTGGAGCCGTCCGAGCCCATGCCGGTGAGTATCAGCGCAAGCGCGGCAGGACCCCAGGCGGCCGCCGCCGAGTAGAACAGCGGATCGACGGCGGGCCTGCAGTAGTTGATCAGCGGACCATCGTCGAGCGCGATGAATATTCCGCTGTCGCGCTTCGTCACCTGCATGTGCCGGCCGCCGGGCGCCACATAGATGGTGCCGGGAAGAACCGGCTCGCCCTGGATGCCTTCATGCGCGGGGCCGCCCGCCGCGCGCGCGAGGTGCTCGGCCAGAATGGTGGTGAAGGTCGGCGGCATGTGCTGGGTGATCAGCACCGGCACGCGCGGCAGGAGCGCGCGCAGGCTCGCGACGACCACGGACAGCGCCTGCGGTCCGCCGGTCGAGGATCCGATCAGCAGCACGCGCGGAAGCGTCGACCCGAAGGCGCGCAGCTTGAGCGGAACGGCGGGTTCTGCCGGCGCGTGCGCCGGAACGGCCGCCAAGGGGAGACCGCGCGGCGGGGGGCTGCGCCGCCTCTTGCGGGCGCCGAGCTGGCGGATCTTCTCGATCAGATCGCGACGGAAGGTCTGCGACGTGGTGACGCCCCGGTTGGTCTCGGGCTTGGGAATGTAGTCGGCCGCGCCGAGCGAAAGCGCCCTGAGACTCACCTCCGCATTCTGGCGGGTGAGCGTGGAGGCCATGATGACGACGAGATCGCGCTTCTTGGCGAGCAGCAGCGGCAGCGCCGAGATGCCGTCGAGCTCGGGCATCTCGATATCCAGGATCACGACGTCCGGATCGACGCGGTCGAGCTGGTCGACGGCCTCGCGCCCGTTGCGCAGCGAAGCCGCGAGCACCAGCCCCGGCTCCTCCTCGACCCAGCGCGAGACGAGACCGCGCACCACCACGGCGTCGTCGACCACCATCACTCTGATCGCGCGATCGACCGACGCGACGGTGGGCTGCACCGTGGGTACTGCAAGAGCCATTGAGCTTATACTCGGAACTCGACGCTACCGGAACGCACGCGACTACGGCACCGTTCAGAGCAGCCCGACCTCCTGGAACTTGGCCTCGACGATGTCCTTGTCGAACGGCTTCATGATGTATTCGTTCGCGCCCGCGTGGAGCGCGCGCGCGATATGGGCCACGTCGTTCTCGGTGGTGCAGAACACCACCTTCGGAGCGTCGCCCCCGGGAAGCCGCCGCAGCGCCCGCAGGAACTCGTAGCCATCCATCTTCGGCATGTTCCAATCGAGCAGCACCGCGTCCGGCAACTGGCGCTGACACGCAGCCAGCGCCTCCTCGCCGTCCTCGGCCTCGGAGATCTCGAACTCGAGTCCTTCGAGGATGCGCCGCGCCACCTTGCGGATCACGCTCGAGTCGTCGACGACCAGACAGGTCTTCATCGCACTACGTCCTCTGTTGAACGGTCGAGCCCACCCGACCACGTCATATCGCCAGTTTCGCCGTCGTTCAGGCCGCCATGGACTCGTTGCCGCCTTCGAAGATGCGTTCGACGTCGAGCACCACGAGCAACTGCTTGTCCAGCCGATGCACCCCCGCCGACACGCGCGCCAGATGGGGATCGAGATTGACCGGATTCGGCTCACGGCCGCTTTCGGCGAGCTTGAGCACCTCGCCGACGGAATCGATCAGCAGGCCGTAGGATTCGCTGCGATACTCGATGCCGACCGCCATTGCGGCGCGGTCCATCTGGCGCTGGCCCAGTCCGAGCCGGCAATGCATGTCGATCGCGGTCACGATGCGGCCGCGCAGATTGAGCACGCCGGCGATCTCCGCCGAGGCGAGCGGCACGCGCGCCAGCCGATCGAGCATGAAGACGTCCTGCACCTTGGAGATCGGCAGACCGAACAGCTGGCCGCCGATCATGACCGTGACATATTCGATGAAGCTGCCGTTGTGATTGTCGTTGCCCGTCGTCATCTCGGTATCCCCCGCGGTCCCGGTCATGCCGCCTCTCCCATGTTGGCGGTCTGCTCCTTGAGCGCCGCGATCAGGCCCGGACGGTCGAACTTGGCGATGTAGTCGTGGAAGCCGACCTGCCGTCCACGCTCGATCGCCTCGGGCGAAGTGAGCGCCGAGAGCGCGATGATCGGGAGATTGGCGGTGCGCGCGTCGGCATGCACGGCCTCGGCGAGCTCGAAGCCGCTCATTTCCGGCATCTCGAGATCGGTGACGATGAGGTCGATCGGGTCGCCGTTCTTGAGCACCGCGAGCGCGTCATGCCCGCCGCCGACTGTCGTGACCGCGTAGCCGGCGGAACGCAGCACCGGCGTGAGCATGTTGCGGAAGAAGGCGGAGTCCTCGACGAACAGGATGGTGCGCGCCCGCGCCTTCATCTTCTTCTCGGTGCGGATCAGCCAGTCTTCGAAGGCCAGCGGCAGATAGTGTCCGACATCGAGGATCTCGGTCGCCTGGCCCTTGATCACCGCCGACCCGAGCACGCCGGGCGTGTCGCTCGGGACCTCGATATTGAGGCGGTCCTCGACGATGTCCAAGATTTGGTCGACGACGAGGCCCATGGAGCGGCCCTCGTCCGAGAACACCAGCAGCGGCTGAGTGCCCTCCGTCCTGATCTTGACCTCGTCGTTGACGCGGATGAGCGGCATGAGCTGGCCGCGGTACTGGATAAGCGGGCGACCGTTCGACATCTCGATCTTCTTGGTATCGAGCTCCTCGAGGCGCGTGACGAGGGAGAGCGGCACCGCCTTGGGCTGCGCCGAGCCGGCCCGGAAGATCAGGAGCGAGGTCGCCTCTTCGGTCGAGCCGCGCTGTTTGGCGTCGACTTCCTCCGCGGTGTGCTGACCGCCCGTGCCGCCCACCGTCTTGGCGATGCCGTTGGGGTCGATGATCATGATCACCGAGCCGTCGCCCAGGATGGTGTTGCCGGAGAACATGCTGATGTGGCGCAGCCGCGTCGACATCGGCTTGACGACGATTTCCTCGGTATGGAAGACGGCATCGACGACGATGCCGAAGGTCTGGTTGCCGACCTGCGTCACCACGATGAAGCCGTTCTCCGGCTCGCTGATTTCGCCGCCTTCGATCTTCAGCAGCTTCTTGAGATGAATGAGCGGAAGCAGCTTGTTGCGCAGGCGCAGGACGGGCGTGTCCTTGATACGCTCGATGCGGTGATCGGAATTGGCTTGCGCGCGCACCAGCTCGATGACCGAGAGTTGCGGGATCGCATAGCGGTCGCCGCCGGCCTCCACGATCAGCGCCGAGACGATCGCAAGTGTCAGCGGGATCTTGATCGTGAAGCTGGAGCCTTCGCCCTGGACCGACTTCACATCGACGGTGCCGCCGATCTGATCGATGTTATTGCGCACCACGTCCATGCCGACGCCGCGCCCCGACACGCTCGTCACCGCCGCGGCGGTCGAGAACCCGGCCCCGAAGATGAACTTGTGGATCTGCGCCTCGGTCATCTTCTCGAGTTCGGCCTCGTTCGCGAGTCCGTTCTCGAACACCTTCTGCCTGATCCGTGCCGTGTTCAGACCGCGCCCGTCGTCTGCGATCTGGATGATGATGTGACCGCCTTCATGATAGGCGGAGAGGCGGATCGTGCCCTTCTCGGGTTTCTTGGCGGCGCGGCGCTCGTCCACGGTCTCGAGACCGTGATCGGCCGAGTTGCGCACCATGTGGGTGAGCGGATCCTTGATCAGGTCGAGCACCTGGCGGTCGAGTTCGGTCTCGGCGCCGTGCATTTCGA
>WNFR01007612.1_pt1 | contig 18745 bp, 15 predicted proteins | sample 5400221 | NCBI WGS metagenome assembly WNFR01 (sample SAMN13153357, study PRJNA577476) | soil metagenome | isolation source: 40 cm soil under Madrone tree | place: USA:California | collected 2016-06-14 | reverse complement strand
GCACGCGGCCGCCGATCGTCACGACCGTCAACCCACACCGTGCGCCCGAGGTGGTCGAGATCCCGTTGCCGGGGAGCATGGAGGCGATCCTCGAGACCGGCATCTGGGCGCGCACCGACGGCTATCTCACGCGGCGATTCGTCGACATCGGCGACCGTGTCGTGAAGGGACAGCAGCTCGCCGCGATCGAGACCCCCGAGGTGGACCAGCAACTGATGCAGGTGATCGCGACGATGAACCAGGACAAGGCAAATGTCGTGAAGTTCGAGGCCGACCTCGCCCTCGCCCGGACGACGCTGCAGCGTTACGTCGTCGCGGGACCGGGCACGGTGTCGAAGCAGCAGATCGACGAGCGGCGCTCTGCCGTGACGGACGCCGAGAAGGTCGTCGACGCCGGACGCGCCACCGTGAACGCCGACGAGGCGAACGTGCACCGCCTGCTCGATCTGCAGAGCTTCCAAAATGTCTACGCGCCTTTCGACGGCGTCATCACCGCGCGCAACGTCGATCCCGGCTCGCTCATCTCGGCGGGCTCGACGACGGGAACGCGCGAGCTCTTCCGCCTCGCCCAGGTCGATGTCCTGCGTATCTTCATCTACGTCCCGCAGTCCTATGCGTCCGACATCAAGGCAGGGCAGACCGCGGACGTGAGCGTCCGGGAGCTTCCCGGCCGCGTCTTCCAGGGGAAGGTGACGCGCACCGCGGGTGCGATCGACCCGACGTCGCGAACGCTCCTGACCGAGGTGCAGGTGCCGAACCCCGAGGGCCTGCTGCTCTCCGGGAGCTACGCCACCGTGCGGTTCAAGATCCAGCGGCCCGACCCGCCGCTCGTCGTCCCGCAGAGCGCGCTGCTGATCGACGCCAATGGTGTGCGCGTGGCGCTCGTCGATGCCGACGGCGCGCTCCACTACCATACGATCCAGATCGGCCGCGACTTCGGGAACGAAGTCGAGGTGCTCTCCGGGGTCGATGCGAGCGATGTGCTCGCCACGGGGCTGGCGGCGAACATCGTGGAAGGCAGCCGGGTCGAGGTCGCGAAGCCCGCCAATACCGCGACGCCGGGTGCGGGGCAGCCAACCGCAACACCATCGGGTGCGGCGACACCATGACGAGCCGCGTGCCCATCATCGCCGTGGCCCTCCTGTCCGTTGCCGGATGCATGGTCGGGCCGAACTATCGCCGCCCGGACGCCGTCACGCCGACGGCCTGGGGTGAGCTCGCGCCGACGGCGCCGGCGGCGGGCCGCAGCGACGCCGTCGCGGACGGCATTCCGACGGCATGGTGGACCACCTTCGATGACCAGCTCCTGACGTCGCTCATCACGCGGACCGCGCGATCGAACCTCACCCTGCAGCAGGCCGAGGCCCGGGTGCGCGAGGCCCGCGCGCTCCGTCGGATCGCGGCGGCCGACCTGTGGCCGCAGGTCGAGGCGGCGGGGTTGTACACCCGTGAGCGCACGAGCAAGACCGGCGTGAGCCAAGGGGGGGCGGGAAAGTTGTTCAACCTCTACCAGGCGGGTTTCGATGCGAACTGGGAGCTCGACGTCTTCGGCGGCAATCGCCGAGCGGTGGAAGCCGCCGATGCGACCGTCGAGGCCGCGGCGGACGACCGCAACGCGGTCCTCGTCTCGCTCATGGGCGAGGTCGGCGTCGACTACGTCACCTATCGCAGCCTCCAACAGCGGCTCGCGCTGGCGAATCAGAACGTGGCCGCGCAGCAGGCGACGCTCGACCTGACGCGGCGGCTCTTCAATGCCGGGCTCGCGCCGGAGCTCGACGTGCAGCGCGCGGCCGCGCAGGTCGCGACCACCGCATCGACGATTCCGCTCCTCGAGCAGCAGGCCGCGCAGACGATGCACGCGCTGAGCGTCCTGATCGGGCAGCCGCCGATGACCTTGCAACAAGAGCTGACGGCCGTCGCGCCGATTCCGCAGCCACCGGCGCAAGTCGCCGTCGGGCTCCCGTCCGAGCTCCTGCTCCGCCGGCCCGACGTTGCCCGCTCCGAACGCCAGCTCGCGGCGCAGACGGCCGAGATCGGCGTCGCGACGCGTGACCTCTTTCCGCGCTTCTTCATCTCCGGAGCGGCGAGCCTGCAGAGCGTCCGCGGTTCAGACTTCTTCGACTGGCAGAGCCGGCTCCTCTCGCTCGGCCCGAGCGTCTCCTGGCCGATTTTCGAAGGCGGCCGGATCCGCGCCAATATCTCCTTGCAGACGGCGAGCCAGCAGGAGCTCCTGGCAGCGTACGAAGGCGTGGTGCTGCACGCGTTCGAGGACGTCGAGGATGCGCTCGTCGGCTTTTCGCACGAGCAGTCGACCCGAGCGCAGCTCGCGGACGCCGTGCGCGCGAACGAGCGCGCCGCCGATCTCGCGCGGCGCGCGTACGGCCAGGGGCTCACCGATTTCCTCACCGTGCTCGTCGCGGAGCAATCCGTCTTCACCTCGCAAGACACGCTCGCGCAAACCGAGCGCGACGTCGCGCTGCAGCTGGTCGCGCTCTACAAAGCCGTCGGCGGCGGGTGGGAAGCCGCAACGCCGGCCGCCGAAAGCGCACCCGCATCCGCCGCCGCTCCGGCAGCCGCGCAACGCACGTCGTGATTCAGGCCGCAGCGTCGGCGCCGAATTGTCGGCACCTGCCGGTCGGCCGGCAGCACCAACTCCACGACGGCGCGAAATGCCGCGACGCGAGATTGGTCCGGATGATGCACTCGAGCATCGCAAGAGGAGGAGACGCTATGGACGCTCCACATACGTTTCTCGCGGACATCGAGGAGATCCGCCACCGCGCGCGGCAGCAGCTGAGCGACGGCGCGATCACGAAGAACTACGGCGGCAAGGTCGAGGACGCGATCGCGCTCCTGAATCACGCGGTCGCGACCGAGATCGTCTGCATTCTGCGCTACAAATTCCACGCCGTTTGCGCGACCGGCATCGCTAGCGAGGCCGTCAAGGCCGAGTTCGCGCAGCACGCGAAGGAAGAGGAGGAGCATCTCGATCTCCTCGCCGAGCGCATCAACCAGCTCGGCGGCAAGCCCGACTTGAATCCGGACGGCGTGGGCTCACGTGCAGCCTCTGAGTACGTCGAGGGCGAGAGCCTCGTCGACATGATCAAAGAGGATCTCGTCGCCGAGCGGGTGGCGATCGAGACCTACCGCGAGATGGTGCGCTACTTCGGCGATCGCGATCCGACGACGCGCGTGCTCCTCGAACACATCCTCGCGCAGGAAGAGGAGCACGCGAACGACATGCACGACCTGCTCGTGACGCACGACGGCGGCGCGACGCTCGTCGAATAGGAGGAGCATCATGCATCGCGTGAAAGATTGGTTGACGCTGCGGTCGGCGCTGGTGGCGCTCGTAGTCATCGGCGGAGCGACCGCGCTAGCCGCGAACATCGAGGACGCGTTTCTGCAAGAGAACGACGCGGCGATGATGAAGATGATGGTCGACATGAACACCGACCCGACCGGCGACGTCGACGCCGACTTCGTCGACATGATGATCCCGCACCATCAGGGCGCGATCGACATGGCGCGCGCGCAGCTGCGCTACGGCACGAACGAGCAGGTCCGGCGGATCGCGCAAGAGATCATCGTCACGCAGCAGGACGAGATCGCGGCGATGCGGCTCGCCGTCGGTCCAGCGGCGACGAAGCCTTGCCTGCCCGACGACCGGCCCGCCGCGACCCGGGTCGCGACGGCGCACGCGGCGTCGCGGCCCGCGCATGCCGTGAAGCGCGTGAAGTCCGATCCTGCGCAATGAAACGTCCGCTCGTCGCGATGGCGCTGATCGCTGTCGCGGTCGGCACGGTGTCTCCCGGCCGTGCCGGACAGGCACCCGGCAGTGTCGCGGATCCCGACGTTCCCCTCAGCCACCACGATCGCGTCTACGCGGCCGAGCAGTTCTCGAACACCGTGTCGGTCACCGATCCGGTCGACAACGAGATCCTCGGCGTCATCCGCTTGGGGGATCCGACGCCGGCGAGTATCAGCCCGCTCTATCGCGGACAGGTGCTCGTGCACGGCATGGGCTTCTCACCCGATCATCGCACGATCGCCATCGTCTCGATCGGCTCGAACTCGGTGACCTTCATCGACGCCGCGACGAACGCGGTGAAGCACGTCACCTATGTCGGGCGCTCGCCGCACGAAGCCTTCTTCACCCCCGACGGCAAGGAAGTCTGGGTGACCATACGCGGCGAGAACTACGTCGCCGTCCTCGACGGCAGCACCTACGAGGAGAAGACGCGCATCACGACGCCGAACGGTCCCGGCATGCAGATCTTCTCGCCTGACGGCAAGTACGGCTACGTGTGCTCGTCTTTCACGCCCGCGACCGTCGTCGTCGAGGTGGCGACGCACCAGATCGTCGGCCGCGTCGCGCAGCTCAGCCCCTTCTGTCCGAACATCGCCGCGACGCCCGACGGCAAGCAGGTCTGGCTCACGCTCAAGGACGTCGGGAAGGCGATGGTGTTCGATGCGCATCCGCCGTTCGCGGTGCTGAAGACGATCGACACGGGGCCGATCACGAATCACGTGAACTTCGCCGTCAACGCGAACGGCGCCTTCGCCTACATCAGCGTCGGGGGCCTCAACGAGGTGCAGGCATATCGCCTCGACGACTTCTCGAAGGTCGCGACGATTCCCGTCGGGAAGCTGCCGCACGGCGTGTGGCCGTCGGGAGACGGGACCCGCGTCTACATCGGCCTCGAGAACGAGGACCGGCTCGCCGCGGCGGTGGTCGATGCGGTCGGACCCATCCGCCAGGTGGTGCGCGGAGAGGCGCAGTACGAGCGTCGCTATCTGGTGATCGCGCCGGGAACCGCAGCGAGTCCCGGGACGCCGGTGCAGATTCAGGAAATCGAGAAATCAGGTTGACCCTCAAGAAGGAGAAGAAACGATGAGCGCGATCACGACCAAGGATGGCGCGACGATCTATTGCAAGGACTGGGGCAGCGAGCACGACGCGCAAGGACGAAATCAACGTCGATCTGCTCGCGTTCATCAAGGGCTGATTGAGCGAGCGTCATTGAAGCGAGAGTCTTCTGGGAATTGAGAGCCCCGGGCGTAGCTCCCGGGGCTCTCCGGTGAACCGTCTGAGGAGGGGACAGTCACCGCTGGAATGATCCTAGAATGCCGGCGCGCGCCGCGCCGCACAATCCCGTTCGGCGTGAAGTTTCAGTAACGAACGGCTCTCACGGCTGAGTCGTGGCGCCCTGCAAGGCGGTTGTCAACGCTGCGATCGTCACCGCGCCGCCTTCACGCGCCTGGTCCATCACCTCGACCGCAAAACCGTACTCGGCGTCGTCGCTTGCGTCGAAGAAGAGCACATGGTCGTCGCGCGCGGCGAACATGTGCTTTAGCCGATCGGCGAGCTCGCCGATCGCGACGGCGCTGCCGTTTACGGCGATCGTCCGATTCGCTTCGACGCGCAATACCAGGGGTGGCGTCGGGTCCTGCTCGAGCTGCCGGCGCTCGACCTCTTCCTTCTCCTGTCTGGGCGTGTGTACCCAGAAGTTCTTCGTGAGGAGCGGCGTAATGACCATGAAGATGATCAGCAACACGAGCACGACGTCGACGAGCGGCGTCACGTTCATCTGCGGCGCGACGCGACGATCATCGCCTGAGCCGAGAGTCATCGCCATATCAGACGTCGCCTCCCGGCGCGTTCTTCCGCTCTTGCGTGTCCGCTGCCGCCGGTCGGTCGTCTCCGACGGCGCGCTTCTCGTCGCTGCGCGTTACGGGCGGATGCGAGCGGTTCTTTTCGCCGACCATGAGCGCGATGCCCGGGAAACCGACCTTCTGCGCGCGTGCGAAGATCTCGCGCACCTGGCCGTAGGTGAGATTGGCGTCGGCGCGCAGCACGAGGCGGCGGAGGGGTTCGGCGGCGTGCTCCGAGCTCAGGACCTCTATCGCGTCGTCGAGGACGTACTTTTGGTCGTTGATGTAGTACTCGCCCGTGCGCGCCACCGTCACTTTCAGCGGGTCGACCGCAGTCTCGACTTCGGGATCGGGGTTGAAAATTCCTGGGAGGTCGACCTGCACGTCCTGCTCCATGCGCGGCGCGACCACCATGAAGATGATCAGCAGCACGAGCACGACGTCGACGAGCGGCGTGACGTTCATGTCCGGGCGGATCGCGTGGCGACGCGCGAGGCTTGGAGACGTGCTCATGATTGGCGATTGCGCCGAACTAGGCCACCCGCTCGCGTCGCTGTCTCTGCGCCTCGCGCTCGGCCCAGTCCTCGATCGTGTCGAGCAGCTCGCCGGCGGAGTTCGTGAGCGCGCTCTCGTCGTGCGCGATCGAGTTGGAGAGATAGTTGAACGCCAGCACCGCCGGAATCGCAACCGCCAGACCGAGTGCGGTCTCGATCAACGCCTCGCTGATGCCCGCCGAGACCGACGAGAGGCCACCCGATCCCGTCGCGGCGATCCCCTGGAACGCCGAGATGATGCCGACGACCGTGCCCAGCAGCCCGACGAACGGCGCCACCGAGCCGACCGACGCGAGAACGGCGAGACCACGGCGTAGATCGGCGCTGATCTCCTCCATGTAGCGCTCGAGGTGACGCCGTGTCCGCTCCGCGGGCGTCAGGCCGGAAATGTCGGCGGTGTTGCGGGCGTGCCAGTACGTCGTCACGCCGGACCGCACGACACGGGCGAGGTGTCCAGCCTTGTGTGCTTCGGCATCGGTGATGATCGCATCGACATGGCCCTGCTTCATGGCGGTCGCCACCTTCGTCGCAAACGCGCGCGATGCCGTCCGCGAACGTCGCAGCGTGAGGATGCGCTCCACGAAGACCGTCAATGACGCGAGTCCCATCACGACGAGAATGGCGGCGACGATCAACGCCGGTACGCCCATGTGTTGCCAAATGTCCAGGAAGCTGAATGACACTATGCTCTCCTCGGCCGCTTCGAGTTGTCGTTACACGGTCAATTTGAAGGGGATCTGGATGATGCGGTACACCGTGATCGGCTGCCCCTTGTAGCGGGCCGGCTCGTACTTCCACCTCTTCACCGTCTGCACCGCGGCGGAGACGAACGGCTCGTCGCCGCGCATGACCTGGACGTCGGCGACGGTCCCGTCGGCGAGGATGACCACTTTCAGGATCACCGTTCCCATCTTGCCCGACGCTCGTGCTTCTTGCGGATACGGCGGAATGGCGTTCGCCTTGTTCGGAACGGGCGCCATGGCATCCTCGGGCAGCGCGATTGCGCCGCCGACCTGGCCGCCGACGACGCCGCCGTGGGTCACGCCGCCTTCGAGACCCGCGGGATCGCCTGCGCCCGGGTCGCCATACACAGCGACGCCTTTGTCCTCGCTCGGATCGGCCTCACGCGGCGCTTCCTTCGGCATCTCTTTCGGCGCGACCATCTCTTTCGGCTTGGGCGGCGCCTCGAGCCTGCGGATCTTCTGATCCGGACGGACGACGGGGGCCGCCGCGGCGGGTGCTTGCGGCTTCACTTCCGGCGCCGGCTGCGGTGGCGGTGGCGGCGCCTCCTTGATCACCTTTTCGACGAACGTCACGTCGACCTTGCTGTCGAGCACGACCTTCTTCGCCAGCGTTCCGACCGTCGCGATCGCGACGGCGATCCCGGCATATACGGCGGCCGACGTGACGAGCGCAGCCGCCCAGCTGCGGCCGCCTTCCGCGGCGTCGGCGTACGCGCCGTAGCTGCCGAACATGGCGACTGCCGCGCCCGGCATGTCATCCGTATTCATGTCCGATGTCCTCGGCGTAGATTAGCAATCGGCCATAACCGAAATGCTGTGATCTCGTTACGATTGGATGACGACGCCCGTCGACGAGGGGTCGCGCTACGTCAGGGTGTGGGAGTCGGCGCGGGCTGGCATTGGATCGTCGTCGGATCGATCTCGATTCCCTGATCCTCGGCTTGCTTCACTACGCAGACGAAGCTCGTCGTCGGCGGCGTCGCTTGGCCCTGGCACAGATCGAAGCTGATCGTCGGATTGAACTCCTGCGCCGACGGATTGGCGACGAAGCTCAGTTGCGCCGCATTGTTGAAGTCGTTCAGGACGGGCAGGCCGCCGGAAAGTCCCGTCACCCGGCCGCCGACCGATCCGCTGCCCGGGAGCGATACGTTCGTCGGATAGGTGAGGCAGAACACGCCACCCGAGAACTCCGAGCCGACGGGCGCGGCAATGTGCAGTTGCTGCGCGAACCGCCCCGCCGTCGGACACCCGACCGGCGCGCGATGGCAACTCGTCGGGCAGCTGTCGCAGTCGTCCGTATTGCCGTCGTCGCAATCCTCGCCGATGTTCAAGACGCCGTCGCCGCACCGCCCGCCGGGGACCGGCGTCACCGTCGGTGAAACCGTCGGGGTCGCCGTGCGCGTGCGCGTGGGTGTCGCCGACCGCGTCGGCGTCGGCGTGCGCGAGATCGTCGGCGTCGCCGAGCGCGTCGGTGTGCCCGCCGGTGTCGCCGTCCCGGTCGACGTCGGCGTCGCGGTCGCGTTGACGGTGGGCGTCACGACCACGGTCGCGGTGAGCGTCGCCGTCGCCGTGCGCGTCGACGTCGGGGTAGCGGTCGCCGGAGTCAGCGCCGGCGTCGCGGTGCGGGTCGGCGTCATGGGAGCGCTCGGGGTGGGCGTCGCGGTCTGCGTCGGCACCGGACTCGTCGTCGCGCTGGGAAGCGGCGTGCCCGTAGCGTTCGACGTCGGCACCGCCGCCGGGCAGCTCTCCGGATACGGAGCGACCGCCGGGACGGCCAGGGACGTGGCGCAGTCGACGAGCTGCGAGAGCGCACCGACCGCGCCGCCGCAGCTAGCCACCGCCGGGCAGCTCGCGGGAAACCCGATCACATCGGGCGTGAAGTCGCCCACGTCGTCGCACCGACTGTCAGCGCCGCCGCAAGCTTTACAGATGCCCGCCACCTTCTTCGCCTCTGCCGCGGCAATCGTTGCGGCGGCTTTGGCGGCCGGGGAGCCGGCGGGCACCGCCGCATCGGGACAGAAGTCGCCGTGCTTACCGGTGAGGCGCGCATCCCAACATTTCGCGATCGCCTTCGTCTTGGCGGCGTAGAACTTCGCGGTCAGCTTGCCGATCGCGAGCTGGCATTTGGCGAGCGACGTGCCCGAGCCCGCCGGAGCCAGACTGTCGTAATAGAGCGCGACCGCCTGATCGACCGCACGGCCATCGATGCAAACCAGACAGTCGGCGATGTCGGCGCAACTCCCGATGGCGTTGCTACATCCGAGCGCCTCGAACTCCGGACACACGCTCGGCCAGGAGATTCCACTCAGGCTGTCGTCGTCGCCGCCGGCGCCACACGTCTTGTCTGCACCGCCGCATTTTCCGTCGAGGACGCTGCGCAGCTCGGTCTCCGCCTTGGCGAGCGACGCTGCCGTCTTGGGATCGGTCATGCAGTCGGTCGCCGGCGGCAGCTTTCCCTTGTGCTTCGCTTCCTCGCATTTCGCGAGCAGCTTGAGCCGCGCCGCCGCGAACGCCGCAGACGCCTTGTTGATGCCGCGCTGACACTTCACCGGATCAGCCGAGGCGATTCCGGCGACGGCACCAATGACCACGACGACGACGCCCCAATGCAGAAGCTGCGCCGCCCGGTGCTCGACTTGCATTACTCACCCCCCGTCGATTCGAAGAGACTAGGCCCGCTACGTGACGGCGATGCGCCGAGGCGGTAACGGCTGTGTGAACCGATGGCCTCCGAGGCGTGGAGACCGTATCGGCCGAACCCGTGCGAGCTTGCTACGGCGTCGCCGTGGGTGTCGGCACCGCCGGACGGCACTGGATCGTCGTCGGATCGACCTCGATCCCTTGGTCCTCGGCTTGCTTTACGACGCACACGAAGCTCGTCGGCAGCGGCGTCGGTTGGCCCTGGCACAAATCGAAGCTGATCGTCGGGTTGAACTCCTGCGCCGACGGATTGGCGACGAAGCTCAGCTGCGCCGCATTGTTGAAGTCGTTCAGCACCGGCAGGCCGCCGGAAATCCCCGTCACGCGGCCGCCCACCGACCCGCTGCCCGGCAGCGACACGCTGCTCCCGTACGTGATGCAGAACACCCCGCCCGAGAACTCGGACCCGACCGGCGCCACAATGTGCAGTTGCTGCGGGAACCGCCCCGCCGTCGGACACCCGACCGGTGCGCGATGGCAACTCGTCGGACAGCTGTCGCAGTCGTCGGTATTGCCGTCGTCACAGTCCTCGCCGATGTTCAAGACGCCGTCGCCGCACCGCCCGCCCGGCAGCGGCGTCACCGTCGGTGACACCGTCGGGGTCGCCGTCCGCGTGCGCGTCGGTGTCGCCGACCGTGTGGGCGTCGGCGTACGCGAGATCGTCGGCGTCGCCGAGCGCGTCGGAGTCCCCGCCGCCGTCGCGGTCGACGTCGGTGCCGCGGTCGGCGTCACCGTCGCCGTCGCCGTCGCGGTCGACGTCGGGGTAGCGGTCGCCGTCGAAGTGGCGGTCACAACTTGTGTCGCCGTCGCGGTCGACTGGGGCGTCGCCGTACCCGTCGCCGTCAGGACCTGAGTGACCGTCGGCGTCGCCGACGCGTCCGCCGTCGGAGTGTTGGTCGCGGTTCGCGCTGCGGTCGCCGTCGGGCTGGCGACTTCCGTCGCCGTCACGCTCGCCGTCGCGACCGCCGTCGGGGTGTGGGTGGCGGTTGGCGTCACCGTGATCGCCGGCGTCGCGGTCGCGGATCGCGTCGCCGATGGACTCGGCGTGGTGGACACCGTCGTCGTCGGAACGATTGCCGGCGTCGCGGTCGGCGTTGCAGTCGGCGTTGCGGTCGGCGTCGCGGTCGCGACGGCGGTCGGCGTCACGGTGGTCGTGGGGCTCGCCGTCTGCGTGCGCGTCGGCGTCGGAATCGACGTGATCGGGCTCGTTGCTGCGGCTGTCGTATTGCAGCTCGCCAGGTCGGCGTCGGTCGCGGCGGCGAACTCGGCTTGCAGTCCGCTGCAGGCCAGCGCCTCGAGCCCGCGCGGCAGCTCCCGCGTGCCGATGATGCAGCTGGTGGACGACACGATGATGCGCTTGAGACAATCGGCGAGCGCGGCGAGGTCGGCCGGACCCTCCGGGCCGGTGAACGGCGCGCACGCATCGTGCACGCTCTCGTAACCGAGACCCGCGCCGTCCAGCAGCTCCGCGAACGGCACGTAACGGCAACGCTGATGCTCGACGTGCGCGACGAAACGCGACTTCGCATCTGTGACCCTCGACAACTGCGCGGCGCAGAGGTTTGCCGCTCCCGCACAGCAGCCTGCCCGGGTCGTGTCGTCGCCGACGAGGCATTCGATGCCACGCGCCATGCACGCGGACACGGCGCGTCGGGTCGTGCTCGCCAGCCGAATCCCGGCGCTGCGGATCGTGTCCTGGCACGCGGCGAGTGTCGGCGGATCGTTGGTCAGCGGAAACTTAGCGGGTGTTTCGACGGTCATCACCAGCAGCGCACCGACGACGACTGCGGCGAGGATCGACCATCGAACACCGATACGAGCAGGACGGGTCACCAAGGCGTCTTCTCCTCGCTAGGGGAACGTGACGGAGCACGAGACCTGCGCCGTGACGTCGTTCTGGCCGTCGCCGGCGGAGCGTACGTTGCAGCCGTATTGATCGAGGGTCGCGGCCGAGCACTCGTCGAATTGCACAGTGAAGAAATCGCCGGGCGCGATCGGATCCGCGCCGGCGATGGTCACCTCCACCTCGTAGTCGCGATCCACGACGGTGATCAGACCGTTCTGCGGAACGACGGTGACGCGATCGCGCACGGCCTGCGCGCTGCCTGTCCCCGGAATCCGCACCGCGGTTTCGGGGTAGTCGAGCGCGATCGAAAGCCCGAGCACGTTGATATTCACGGGTTTGGAGAACCGAATGGTCGCGGACGTCATCTGCCCGTCGGGCGTGCACGGCGCAATCGCCCCGCAGGTCGTCTCGTTCGGATTGGCGCACGCGTCGGGGGGCGAATCGCCGCAGAGCTCGACACCGGCGTGCACGAAGCCGTCGCCGCAGGTCGCGAGCTTGCACGCGATGCAGCCGTCGGTGCTGACGTCGTTGCCGTCGTCGCACTCCTCGCCCGGCTCGACGAAGCTGTTGCCGCAGCCCGGGGTGGGATTGTAGATGGCGGCCGCGAGTTGCTGTCCCGTCGTCTTCGACGACGCCGTCACACAGGTGGGCAATGGATCGCAACTGCCGACGTCCGCCCCCGTGATCCCGAGGTCGACGCATTTCTTCCCGATCGCAGTCTCGCCTTTGGGTCCCGACTTGGAAGGCGTGAGTAGACAATCCGCCTGCAACGAGCCGAACTGGGTCGCCGCCTTGTCGACCCCGTTCTGGCATTTGACCGCAGTCTTCAAGATCTCATCGATGTTCTTCGCCGCCGCGCTCGCGATCGTGGCGTGGCATTTCGCCTTGGGTTTGTCTGCCTTCGTATTGTGGATCTCGGGTGTGCCGAGCAGCATGCTACCGCTGGCTTGGACCACGTCGACGGCGAGCGGAGAAAATGCGCCGAGGGGATCATTCGATGGGTAATTCGACACAACCGGATCGCCGGCGAGGCATTTCTTCGCAATACCGGCCGCCGCTTTCGCTTGCGCGGCAGCGAGCTTCGACTTGATGTCGGCTTGCGTCAGGTCGTTGCAGTCGCCGTTGAACTTGTCTTTATCTCGGAGCGCGTGGCAGCTGTCGATGTCGCCGACGCCGGTCTTCACGAGTTTGCTGAACGCCGCCGCTATGGTCTTGCGGCATGCCCTCGAGGCCTTCGTCGCCGGCGAGTCGGTCGCCGACGATAGGCCGGTGGCGAACGTCGAAGCCATCAGTACAGCTGTCGCGATTCGGACGAAACTCATGGAGTCCCCCCAGTAGTGTCGTGCGCGATCGTGGCGGCACATGTTGCGCCGTCGACGAGGTGCGCCTGCTCATTCGATGCTTGATCGACCGTGCAGTGAAATTCGCGTGCCGTGACCGGCGCACCGGCGCAGTGATCGAACTCGACGGCGAAAATCGTGCCCTCGGGCAACGCAGTCGTTCCGGCCAGGCTGACGATGAGCTCTTTGTCGGTATCGTTCGGAGCGATGAAGAATCCGGGGGGAATCTTGCTGATGCGCCTTTGCATCTCGGGGCGATTCTCGAAACCCGGAATTCTCACTGCTTTCTCTGGATAATCGAGCGTCACTCTGACGCCGGCGAGGTGCTGCTCGGCGGGCGCTTTCAACGCGACGGCCACCGTGGTCGTGCCGCCGGGATTACAGACGGCGTCGCTATCGGCGGCTCGCGCGGATGCAGTCGCAAGGGCGAGCGTCAGACCGACAAGGAGCGTGACGGAGCGGGGAATCATCGTTGGTATTCACATCACAGCGGCGCTGGGGCGACCGCACGAAGCGGCCGCCCCCAGCGCGTATGAAAGAAGCGAATCAGCGGTACGGTATGCGAAGAACGTTACGGCACCGTTACAGAACAGCTGACGCCGTCTTGCACGTCGAGTGCATTGTCGTCGGCTGCGCTCCGAACGACGCAACCGAAATTCGCCGCCGTCGGAGCGGTGCCGCAGTTGTCGAACGTCACCTCGTAGAGCGTACCGGTGGTCTCGAGCCCGATGTCGCTCGTGGTGATCGAGGACAGAATGAGCTCCGCGTCGTCATCCGAGTATGCGTTGGTACCGAATTGGTCGCTCACGATGCGCGGCGACGCAGTGACGTTGCCGATGCCCGGGAACGCGACACCCTTGTAGCCGAGACTGATCGAAATGCCGGTCAGGCCGGCGAACGCACCCGTATTGATGTTCACGCTGACGTGCTGCGTGCCGCCACCGACCGAGCAGGTCGTCGGCGTGTCGACGCAGAACGACGGGATGAGGCCGTCATGACCGAACGACGCGCCCGTCGCGTCCTGGCATTGCGCGCGGTCGCCCGCCTGCGTGTCCACACAATCGAGCAGGCTGAGACCGGTCACACCGGTCTGGACGATCGCCGAGCCGCCGGTCGTGAGACCGGGACACGGAACCGGCAGACCGATCGTGTTGCTCGGACTGAGATCGTCCACACCGCCGCAGATATTGCCGCAGGTGGAGCTTGGGCACTGGCTGTCGTCGCTGCACACCGCCCCGGCGTTCGCGCCCCCCTGACACACCGTGCCGGTACCGACGCAGGTGCCCGCGCCGATGGCCGGACAATCACCATTGGCGTGGCACGGTGCCCCGTCGAGGGAGCCACCGGTGCACGTGCCGGTGGAGCAGAAGCTGCCCGGGCATTCGGAGTCGACGGTGCAAGCTACCCCCCCGTTGGTCCCCGCAAGGCAGGTCGCCGAACAGACGGTGGAATTGCAGTCGGAACCCGTCAGACAGACATGGCTGGCGTTCGAGCCGCCGATGCAACGCTTCGGCGCCGAGGTATCGCAATTGGCCGGGCTGCTCTGGCATTGACCACTGGCGCTGCAAGGCTTCCCGGGCTGCGTGCCGCCGCGGCACCGGCCACAGTCGCGGTTCGCTTCGCACGCCGCGCCGCCCGCGCCGCCGCCGCACCGACCTCCCGGGCACTCGCTGTCAGTGGAGCACGCGTTGTCGTTGTTCACGCCGCCGATGCAGAAGAACGGCGTCGTCGCACAGGAACCGCCGCCTGGGCACGCGCTGTCGGCGGAACAAACGCCACCGTCGTTCGTGCCGCCGTTGCACATCACCGCGGGAGCGAGGGTCGCCGAGCAGGTCGCGCCTCCGCAGACGCCGTCCGGCCCGCAGCAGGCCTTGGTGATCTTCGCGACCTTCTTCGACTCCGCCTTGTCGAGCGCGGCGGTCGTCGTCACATCGGGGCACGCCGCGACCTTCGCCTTCAGCAACGACCCCTGGCACTTCGCAAGGGCCTTCGACGCCGCGGCGTAGAAGCCGAGCGTCGATTTGCCGATCGTCTTCTGACACGTCACGAGGGTCTTGTTCGTCGCGGGGGCCTTCAAGCTGCCGTACAGCACGCGGTGGACGAGCTCCGTCGCGTTGTGGTCCGCGAGGCAAGAAAGGCAATCGGCCTCGTTGTCTTTGCTCTGAACCAGAATGTCGCCGCAGTCATCGGTGTCGGCGCCGGTCTCGTTGGGGCATCGCCCGAAGGTGAACTCACCGGTCGACGTCGCACACTTCGCCAAGAGCTTCGCCTTGAACTTGCTCTTGGCAGTACCGATCTTCGTCGCGGCGTTGGCGTCCGGGCACGGGCCCATGAGCTTTCCGTCGTGGACTGCCTGCTCGCATTTCTGCAGAATCTTCGCGAGCGCCGCCGTCAACTTCTGCGACTCTTTCGCGACCGTCTGCCGACACTTGATGTCGGCGTGCGCCACCGTTGTCGTGGCAACCACCGTCGCCGCCGCGAGGGCGGCGCCGAGCGCCATCAATGTTCCACGCTTGTTCATCGCTGGTCTCCTTGATGTCAGGTTGGAATTGCGCGTCATGATTTTCCCAGAAGGCTGATGAACTTGAATTGGCCGTCGACGTCGGCGATCGAGCCGAGGGTCAGCTCGGCGTGCCTACCATCCTCGTCCTCGAGGACGAGATGAACGGTTTTGTATGCGTCGTACCAGGCGTATGTCTCTTGCCCCTTCAAGTATTGCTTCTCCTTCACACGACATTTGTGACCGCCGTACCTCTTGATGATGCCGTCGGCGGCATACAGGCTATGGCTGTTGATCAGACCCCAATAGAACTTGCTGCTGTCCGCGTCGTAGACCCGCGCCGGTTGCCCCGGCTCGACCGAGCCGGGAAGGAAGAACGTCCGGTACTCGTCCTCGGTCACCCGGAGACGATGCAGCGCTTGGACGTCGTTCCTCGCGAGCGCGTCGAGCAGGCGGTCGATCAGTGCATCGACCGATGGCGCGGCATCGACCAGCTTGAAATGCGCCGGTCGTTCGAGCGTGGCGAGTGTCGTCGTGGCCGCTCGTGCGGTCACCTCGTTCGCCGAGACTGACGCGGCCAGAAAGACCGCCACGGCGAATGCCACGACTGTAGAGAGACGTTTCATGATTCCTCACCTCTCGTGCGGGACACGTTCATATGGAGCCTGTCGCGTCAGTTGGTCGGGTATTGCGTCCAGCCGGAAGTCCAATCGGCGCCAGCGGGATCGAAGCCACCGATGTACGGCAGGTTGATGAAGAAGCTGTCCTTCGTGGAGCAATCCACCCGCTTGGCAGTCGTAACCAACGTCGCCGCGGCGCCCGTCGGCACCAGGTTCGTGCGCGGGAACGACGACCCCCCGATCGCGGCGAGGACCGTCGTATCGGTGATGCAGTTCCCTTCGTGCTTGCAGAGCGCGTAGTACTCGGTCGAGGAGCACTGACACGCGATCGGCGTCGCCGCCGGGCTGTTGTTGGTCGCGCAGCTCGAGTTGTCGGCCGCGGGGACCGCGTTGTTGCTGAAGATCACGCCTTGGATCTTCGCAAGCGGCGACACCGAGCCCGCGAGCGGGCACGTACCGCCCGGACAATTGGCGTTGGACGCGCAATCGTTCCCCTGGTTCGAGCCGCCTTCGCACACGCCCGCCATGTGGGCATCGGTGCACACAACATCCGGATCGAGGACGCACGAGCTGGTGGGGCACTCCGAGCTGTTTGTGCAGGTCGCGCCCGCGTTCGAGCCCGCGACGCAGATCTTCGGAGCGTTGCAATCCGTATACGGTGGCGCGGTCTGCGCGCATGCCACGCCGTCGTTGGGACCGTTCACGCAGCGCTTGGTACCGCTGCGGCTCGCGCAGTAGTGCTGCGACGTCTCGGGATCGCGAAGCTGGAACCCGGCCTGGCGGAAGTCCTTGACGATGGTGTTCAAGATCATCGACGAGTTGCCGCGGCGGCTCAGGATGCCGAGCTGGTTCGTGGTGCCGGGGTTGGTCGCGAGGTCATAGCGCGCGCCCAAGGCGGTGACGTTGCAGTACTTCGGATAGTTGAACGGGCTGGCGCCGAAGTTGAACTCGCTGTCGTCCTGCTCGAAGCCGTTGCTGCCCGGCGTCTCGTTGGTATCCGCTCCTTGCGCGATGAGACCGGGCTGCACGGCGTCCTGCGTCGCGAGCTGGGTGTCGAAACCGTCGTCACCCGAGGCCGACGAGACCGCGAAGCTGGCGTTCGCCGTACCGCCGAACCACTCGATGCAGTCGTCCTGACCGCGATGTGCCTGCAGGTGATCGAGGACCGTCTTCCGACCCACACCCGCGAGCGTCACGGTGTTGAGCTCGTTGTCCGGAGTCAGCTCGCGGCCCGAGAACTGCACGCGGGTGAACTTCAAGCAGCCGCTGAAGTCGTTGCCGTCACTGCCGCCGTACACGGTGTCCGACGTCTCTGGAACGCCCTCGACGTGCGGATTGGTGAGATTGACGGGTGCGCTGCCGAGCAGAACGATGCCGCCCCAGTCCTTGCGGTCGCGCGATCCGGGCGCCGCCGCGCTCGTCAGGGTCACGGGGCTCGCAAGAGTCCCTTGGGCGAACACGCGTGCCGTCGGCTGCCCGCTGCCGCTCGGCTTGGCGATGATCACCGACGGCGGATCGGTGACGTCGCCGAGAATCGTGGCGCCGTGCTCGATCGTGAGCGACGCGCCCGGCTGGACGAACGTGAGGCCGTTGACGTGCGCGTTGTTGCCGGCCTTGACGACGACGTTGCCCGTGATCGGCTTCGGTAGCGTCGCGCCGTTCGTCATCACCGTCTGCGGACCGCAATTGTCCGGACTACAATTCGCGATGCTGCTGACCTTGTTCAGCAAGAGCTGCGTGTCGGCGATGTTCGGGCCGCTGCCGTCGCCGTTGATGTCGCCGCAGTCACCGTAGTGCGCGCCGCCGCAGAGGTTGTCGGCGCCGCCGTTCACCACCAATAGATGCTGGACGACGTCGTTGACGGCGACGGTGCCGTTGTTGTCGCTGTCGCCGCACAACGCGGCAAAGGCCATCGGCGCCGTTCCGCACAACGCCAGTGTCGCGGCGGCTCCGGCAATGATCGTCTTCAGTCTCGATTTGTTGCGCATTCCTTCAACCTCCCTCTTTCTGGTTCGATTCATTGGGCGGAAGAACACACATCGGTCACGGCGAATGCGTATTGTCGCCGGGTCGTTCGTTGTTGACGTGCCTCCTTCCTCTCCTCTTGCGTGGCGATCGTGCCCCGTACTAACCGCGCCGCGTGACCTGGCTGTGCGTTTGCAGCGACGATTCTGTTACGGGTGATGGAGTAACGAGTCAGGCGAGCGATGCGGATACGTCATATGCATTTGTGGACCGAATCGCTCGGCGTTTCGGCGCACGCTGCCGTCAACGCGTTGACATCGTTCCGTAACCCTGGATGCCCAGCGGACGACACGTCATCGAATCGAAACATGGACGTAACTGCGTGAGCACATTCCACGTGGCAGTAACGATCCGCGAATGTCCGTCGCCTAGAGGTCGCCATCGATATGGGGGAAAGAACCGCGGCGGTGCTTCTGCTCTACGCGTCCGCGCTCACGTTGATCACGTACGGCGTTGCCGCTGCGCAGGAAGCGCAGGCGCCGTCGGCGCGCGCGCTGGGGACGATTGCCGGGCAGGTCATCGATGCCGCGACCGGCGACCCGATCATCGAGGCCGGCGTCGAGGTGATCGGCGTCCCAGGACAGGTGCGCACGGACATCGACGGACGCTATTCGGTCAAAGTCCCGGCCGGAGCGTACCAGGTACGCTTTTTCGCCCCACTCTATCGCGGCGCACGACTCGAAAAGGTCGTCGTCGAGCCGAACAAGGTTGCGACCGCCGACATTCCCTTGAAGCCGGAAGGACAAGGCGGCGTGCAAGTCG
>WNFR01007070.1_pt1 | contig 18757 bp, 18 predicted proteins | sample 5400221 | NCBI WGS metagenome assembly WNFR01 (sample SAMN13153357, study PRJNA577476) | soil metagenome | isolation source: 40 cm soil under Madrone tree | place: USA:California | collected 2016-06-14 | reverse complement strand
GCACAGCACCGTCCAAATCCGCATCGACACCAGCTTCGCGAATCTCGCCTGCAACAGCTCGTCGGCAGTCATCGGTCAGACGGGGCCGAACTCGGTGCATCGCGACTTCGCCGGCGCGCCGGTCGGCAGCACCTGGTATCCGGCGGCGCTCGCCAATGCGCTTGCCGGGAGCGATCTCAACCCCAGCAGCGACGACATGGATGCGACGTTCAACGCCGCGATCGGCACGACGTGCGCGTTTCCGTCGACGTTCTACTACGGCTACGATGGCAATCCGCCGTCTGGCCGCATCGACATCGTCAGCGTCGCCATGCACGAGTTCGGTCACGGCCTCGGCTTTCTCACGTTCGTCGGCTCGAGCGGCGCCAAGCTCTCGGGCCTCGACGACGCGTTCATGCGGCGCCTCGAGGATCATCGCACGCTGAAGCTCTTTCCCGCGATGACGGACGCCGAGCGCGCCAGCGCCAGCTTGGCCACGGGCAACCTGCACTGGGTCGGCCCGTTCGCGCTCACGATGAGCGGCGCCTACAGCGCCGGCGTGGGGCCGAACGGCCACATCCACATGTACGCCCCGAGCGCCTACCAATCCGGGTCGTCGGTCTCGCACGTCGATACGACGCTCACCCCGAACGAAGTGATGGAGCCGTCGTACACCGGACCCGACCACAATCTCGCCCTCACGCTCGAGTTCTTGGAGGACATCGGCTGGCAGGCGCAGTCGGCGGCGGCGGCGACGCCGACGGCGACGCGCACGGCGACGCGGACCGCCACGCCGACGCCGATCGTTACCGCCACACCGCACCCGACCGCGACGCCGACGCGCACGGCGACACCGCAGCCTGCGACGCCGACGCGCACGGTGACGCCGCAGCCCGCGACACCGACGGCTGTCGGACCGACGGCGACGACGACGCCCGCGCGGACCGCGACGGCCACAGTGACCGTGCAGGCAACGGTGACGGTCGTCGTTCCGTCCGCGACGGCGAGCGCGACGCCGCCACCACCCTCGACGGCGACGCCGACAGCGCTGCCGACCGAGACGCCGACGCCGCTGTCGACGCCCGTCTGCGGCGCGACGCCGGAGGCCGGCTGCCGCACGCCCGCCGTCGCGCACCGCGGGCTGCTGACGATGTACGAGACGACGCCCGCCGCCGCCAACAAGTTCGGCTGGTCGTGGCGTCGCGGCGCGGTCACGACGAAAGCCGACTTCGGCGACCCGCTCACGACCGACAGCTACGAGCTCTGCGTCTACGACGCGACGCCGAGCCTCGTGATGCACGCGACCGCGCCCGCCGGCGTGTCATGCCCGACCGGCTCGAGCGGCAATCAAGGCGTCACGCGACCGTGCTGGCGAGAGACGGCGCACGGCTTCAGCTACGTCGACAAGGCCCGCGAGCCCGTCTGGCTGCAAAAGGTCGTCCTCGAGCGCGGCCTCACGCCCGGAACGGCGCGCATCGTGATCAAGGGCAAGGGCACCGCGCTCGCCGCGCCGAGCCTGCCGCTCGTGCAGCCGCTCACGGTGCAGCTGAAGAACAGCCGCGGCGCCTGCTGGCAAGCGACCTACGACGCGCCCGCGACGAAGAACAGCGCCGGTCCGCCGGGCAGGTTCAAAGACACGGCGGATTGAGCCCGCAACGCGAGCTCGCCGCTCGCGCGCGCGTCAGTCGAGCAGCAGGCGGACGACGGCGCACGCCTGCTCGACGTTCGGCTCGAGCGCGATGATCGCGTCGTTGTAGAGAAACGCCTCGCCGATGCGGACGATCGCGTAGGCGAGCACCTCGGGATCGACGCGCGGCGTGTAGGCGCCGCGCGCCGCTTCCTCGCGCAGCAGCTGCACGTGCTTGCGCACGATGCGGCTCTGCACCGGGCCGTCGCGCATCGTCAGGATCCGGAGCGCGAGCGCGGCGTCTTCCTCGAGAAAGTGGCGTAACGCGGGCGATTTGGCGAGCAAGACGAAGTGCCGATCGAAGACGCCGACGACGCGCGCCGCGCCGCGTCCGGGGGTGGCGCGCTTCACCTGCTCGAACGTTTCCTCCGCGAGCGTCCCGAGGACGTTCCCGAGCAGGTGCTCGCGGCGGCCCGCCCAGCGGTGCAACGTCGCACGCGAGACGCCGAGCTCGTTCGCCAAGCGCCGCATGTCGATGCGCTCACACGCGAGAAAGCGGCGTCGGGCCAGGCGCAGGGCATCCGCGGCCGACGGCTTCGCAGGTCGCTGCGGCGCGGCCGCCGACCGTCTCGTACGGCGCGGCTGGCGCGTACGGCGGACGGGTTCGGGCATGGCAGAAGGCTAACTCGGCCTGGCGGCGATCGCCAGTGCGACCACGGCGGCAGCAGCGGCCGCCACCCCGGAGTGCGGCGGCCATCGAGCCGCGACAATTTCGTTGCCCCGACGACGGGCGGCGTGGTAGGGGTCTGCGACGTTCGTCCGTTCTGTCGCACGTGCCGTCAAAAAGGAGCCTTGCCGATGAGCGCCCCCTCACTCATCCGGACGTCTGTCCATAACGTCCTCGTCGCCGTTCTCGCCGCCATTGCGGTCATCGCATCCGAGTCGCGCGCGCTCGCCGCGACCGCGACCGTGACGACCGACAGCGGGCCCGTCGAGGGACTGGTGACGACCGCGATGACGGAGTTCCTCGGGATCCCCTTCGCAGCGCCGCCGACCGGCGACTTGCGCTGGCAGCCGCCGCAGCCGCCCACGCCATGGACGACGCCGCGCGACGCGACGGTCTTCGGCAATCATTGCCCGCAAGCATTCTCGCCGTTCGGTCTCGAGACCGACACCGAAGACTGCCTCGTGCTCAACGTCTACGTGCCCGTGCATCACGGGTTTCCGGCCGACGCTCGCCGGCATCGGCCGGTGATGGTGTGGATCCACGGCGGCGCGTTCTCCGTCGGTGAAAGCGACGTCTACGATCCGGCGCGGCTCGTCGCGCAAGACGTGGTCGTCGTCACCATCAACTATCGCCTCGGCGCGCTCGGGTTCCTGGCGCATCCGGCGCTGACCGCCGAGTCGCCGGACGGCGTCTCGGGTAACTACGGCCTCCTCGATCAACAAGCGGCGCTGCGGTGGGTGCAACGGAACATCGCGTCCTTCGGCGGCAGTCGCCACAAGGTGACGATCTTCGGCGAATCCGCCGGCGGACTCAGCGTGCACGCGCATTTGGTATCGCCGCTCGCGGCCGGTCTCTTCCAACGGGCGATCGTCGAGAGCGGCGCCTTCTTCACCCAACCGACGCTCGCCGCCGCCGAGCCGACCGGCACCGCTTTTGCGATCGCCGTCGGCTGCTCGGATCAGACGGCGGCGTGCCTGCGCGCGGCGCCGGTCGATCAGATCCTCGCCAACTGGGGGACGGGCCTCGCGTCGACGACGCCGGTGATCGATGGCGTCGTGCTGCCGCAACCGTTCCGCACCGCGTTCGCCACCGGGCAGTTCAACCGCGTACCGATCATCGAGGGGTCGAACCGCGACGAGTTCCGTCTTTTCGTCGCGCTGCTCTATGATCTCGTCAGCGCGCCGCTCACCGCAGACCAGTACGACGCCGCCGTCGCGAGCTTGTTGCAAATTCCGCTCAACTTCGCCGCGGTCATCACGAGCAGTTATCCGATCGCCACCTATGGCAGCCCCGACCTCGGGCTCGCCGCGATCGGGACCGACGCCGCGTTCGCGTGCAACGCGCAGGCGGTGGCGCAGAAGATGTCGCGTTTCGTGCACACGTACAGCTACGAGTTCGCCGACGAGAACGCGCCACCGATCCTGCCGCCGGCGAGCTTCCCGTACGGCGCGGCGCACGGGTTGGAGATTCAATATCTGTTCAACCTCCCGGCCCAGTTGAACAGTCCGGCACTCACGAGCGACCAGCAGCAGCTCGCGAATTACATGCTCCGTTACTGGACGCGTTTCGCGCGCTCCGGCAGGCCGCGGGCCTCGCACGCGCCACGCTGGCCGAAGCAAACAAAGGATTATCTGCTCTCGTTGCAGGCGCCGACACCGCAGCCGAGGCCGCGAAACTTCTTCAACTTCGATCACCAGTGCTACGCATTGTGGAACGGCCTGCTCGGCAACTGAGCGCGCGCTGACTGGACGCCGCGCCCGTCGCACGGCACGCCGCGGCGCGGCGGTCGCTCAGGAGATCGGCGCGTACGCCGCGGGCGGCAGCGACACCGCGCGAATCCGCGGAATGAACGGGCCGAGGGCGGTGACGCTGCCGCCGATCAGCCCGGCGGCGACCAGCGTCGCCCGCGCGCCGATGCACGCCGCGATCGGCGCCGTGAGCGCGAACGAGATCGGCACGAGACCGATCGAGATGAACCAATCGAAGCTCGAGACGCAGCCGAAGATGCGCGGGCACGACGTCGGGGACGATCGCGTCGACCGCGGGCCCGAAGAAGGCGTTGCCACCGCCGTAGACGGCCGCGAGTTGATCTGCACCCGCCGGCTGCGCTACGTCCACTGACTGCGCGCGTCGCGCACGCGAGAGTCGGCGTGAGCGCACTGCCGTTCACGCCGGATGCCAAGGAGGTCGCAATGGCCGTCGCCGGTCCGCTGTCGGGAATCACCGTCGTCGATCTGACGCGTGTGCTCGCCGGCCCGTACTGCACCCTCGTCCTGAGCGATCTCGGCGCGCGCGTGATCAAGGTGGAGCATCCCGACGGCGGCGACATCGCGCGCAGCCTCGGGCCGTGGTTCGGCGACACGTCGGGGTATTTCCTCTCGGTGAATCGCGGCAAGGAGAGCATCGCGCTGCACCTGAAGAAGGACGCCGATCGCACGCTCTTCCACGACCTGCTCGCACGCGCGGACGTGCTGGTCGAAAACTATCGCCCCGGCGTCATGGAGAAGCTCGGTCTCGGCTGGGAGAGCTTGCACGCGCGCTATCCGCGTCTGATCTACGCCGCGACGTCGGGTTTCGGGCATACCGGTCCGTACGCGCCGCGTGCGGCGTTCGACCTCGTCGCGCAGGGAATGGGCGGCCTGATGAGCGTCACCGGACACCCGGGCTCGCCGCCGACGCGCGTCGGGACGTCGATCGGCGACATCGCCGCAGGGCTCTTCACCGCGATCGGCATCAATGCCGCCCTCGTGCACCGCGCGCGCAGCGGCGAAGGGATGAAGATCGACGTCGCGATGCTCGATGCGCAGGTGGCGATCACCGAGAACGCGATCGCACGCCACTTCGCCGGCGATCCGCCGCGTCCGATCGGCGCCCGCCACCCGGTCGTCGCGCCGTTCGACGCGTTCCCAACGCAGGACTGCCACATCATCATCGCCATCGCCGATGAGGCCGGGTTCCGGCGCCTGTGCGCGATCGTCGGCCGCCCCGAGCTCGCCGACGATCCCGCGTTCGCTACGAACACGCTGCGCGTGCGCCATCATGACGCGCTGAAGAAGGAGCTCAGCGCGGCGCTGGCATCGCGCCGCGGTGCGGAGTGGCTGGCGCTCTTCTGCGATGCGGGGCTTCCCTGCGGCCCCATCAATACGATCGAGGACGTCGTGAACGACCCGCAGGTCGCGGCGCGGAACATGGTCGTCGAGATCGAGGATCCGAACGCCGGACGAGTGAAGCTCTTCGGCTGCCCGATCAAGATGTCGGCATTCGAGGATCCGCACGAGCGCCTCACCGCGCCGGCTCTCGACGGCGACCGGGTGACCATCCTCGAGGAGCTCGCGGCGGCGCGCCACTGAGCCGGCGGTCGGCCGCTGAAAATGTGACGCTCGCGGCACGTCGCGTGCCGGCCATGCGGCCTGCGCCGTGGCATGCGCTGGCAAATGCAGGCTCGTCCGCGCGCCGTCCGGGGTACATTTCTTGCTGTTGCGCAGCGGTCGTGAGTCCGCCCCCGACTCTCGACGCCGCCCTTCTGCGCATTGCCGAGCTCGAGCGCGCCGAGCGGATAGCGGCCGCGCTCGTCCGCGTCGCGGAGGAGGCCGGAGAGACGCTCGCGTTCGCCGACCTGATGGGCCGGATCTGCGCGCTCAGCGCCGAGCTCGTGCCCGTCGACCGGGCGACCGTCTACCTCTACAGCCGGCGCGGCGAGGGCTACATCCCCGTCGGCGATTGCGGCACGCCGGCGCACGTCTACGAGCGCTTCGTGCAGCTCTACTACGCCCCGGAGGCGAGCGGGCACCCGCGCCAGGCGCTCTTCCCGCTCGTCGAGGAGCTCGAGAGCCGCGGCATGGCGACCTGGACGCGCGACGACGCGCCGACGCCGGAGGCGCTCGCGCTCCTCGATGCGACCGAGGAGTACGCGCTCGCGCTCCTCTCCATCCCGCGCGTCAACGGCTTTCTCTCCCTCGGACGCCGCGAGCGCGTGCCGTTCGACGATGCGTCGCTGGCGATCGCGCGGGGCATCGCGCGCCAAGCGGCGAGTTTGATCGACCACTCGCGCGTTTTCGACCGTACGCAGGCGGCGGCGCGCGTGAGCGCCGGGCTGGCGACGCTCGCAGCGGCGGTGAATCTCGAGACCGACGACACGCGCATCGCGAACGTGCTGTCGAGCGGCGCCGCGTCGCTCTTCCGCGTCGATACGGCCGTCCTCTTCACCCTGAAGAGCGATCGGCTGATCGTCCTCGGCCATCACGGCGCCGACGCGTGCGTCGAGCTGCCGCTCGGCGAGGACACCTTGCTCCTCGTCCAAGCGGTGCGCGAGGGCCGCGTCGCGTACCAGAACGCGATCGCCGACTCGACGATGGCGAGCGGGCCGCTCGCTGGGGCGCTCGGACTCAAGTGCGCGCTCGCGCTGCCGCTCATCGGCTCCGAGGGCGCGATGGGGTGTCTGTTGATCGGCGACACGGCACGCGAGTATCGCTTCAATCAGCAGATCGCCGATCAAGCCGTCCTACTCGGACCGATGGCCGCTGCGGCGCTCGCCCGCGCGACGCTCTTCCGCCAAGTCGAGCGCAGCGAGGAGCACTTCCGTTCGCTGATCGAGAACGCCTCCGATTTGACCGCGATCATCGGCGCCGACGGCGTGTTCCGCTACCAAAGCCCATCGAGCGAGCGCATTCTCGGCTACAAGCCCGAGGAGCTCGTCGGCCGGAACGTCCTCGAGTTCCTGGCGACGGACGACAGCGTCCGGCTCGCGGAGCTCGTCATGAGCCTGCTGCGCGGCGACAAGCAGCGCGTGCCGCACGAAGGCCGCTTTCGGCACAAAGACGGCTCGTGGCGCGTCCTCGAAGGCGTCGCCACGCAGGTGCTCGATCCTTCAGGCACGCGAACGATCATCGTCAATACGCGTGACGTCACCCAGCGCAAACGCGCCGCGGCACGCGAAGGCGGGCAAAAGCGCGTCCTCGAGCTCTTGGCGACCGACGGCAACCTGCCGGAGGCCGGAGCCGCTGCGCGAGGCCGTCGAGGGACTGCAGGTCGGACCGACGGCTGGCGTCGCCGGCGCGGCGGCGCATCGGCGGCGGTCGGTCGTCGTCGAGGACATCACGCAGCACGCGCTCTCGGCGCGCCACGCTGAAATCGTGAACGCCGCCGGGATCCGCGCCTGCTGGGCGCAGCCGATCTTCTCCGCGAGCGGCGAGGTGCTCGGCGTCATCGCGGTCTATCGCGGGGCGCCGCACCGGCCCGACGCCGAGGAGCTGCGTAGCGTCGAGGCGGCGGCGAGCCTCGCCGGCATCGCAGTCGAGCGCAAGCGCGCAGAGCGCGCGCTCGCCGTCGCGCGCGATCAAGCGCTCGCGGCGACCCGCCTCAAATCCGAGTTCCTCGCGAACATGAGCCACGAGATCCGCACGCCCATGAACGGCATCATCGGCATGACCGAGATCGCGCTCGACAGCGACGACGTGATGGAACAGCGCTACTGCCTCGGCCGTGCCCGCGCGTGCGCGGAAAACCTCCTCGGCATCATCAACGACATCCTCGATTTCTCGAAGATCGAGGCCGGCAAGCTCACGATCGAGCGCGTCCCGTTCAACCTTCGCACGGTGATCGAGGAGGTCGCCGACTTGGTCGCCCCGCGCATCCACGAGAAACGGCTGGAGCTCTCTTGCAGCGCACCGCCCGCGTCGTGCGAGGACCTGATCGGCGATCCGCAGCGCATCCGCCAGGTGCTGACGAACCTCGTCGGAAACGCGATCAAGTTCACCGACACGGGCTCGGTGGCGGTCGCGACCGACGTCCTCGTGGAGACGCAAACGCACGCGCGCCTGCGCGTCGCCGTCCGCGACACCGGCATCGGCATCGCGAAGGAGCGCCACGGGCTCATCTTCGAGAGCTTCGTCCAGGCGGACGGCTCGACGACCAGCCGCCACGGCGGCACCGGCCTCGGCCTCACGATCACGCGCCAGCTCGTCGAGCTCATGGAGGGCACGATGGGCCTCGAGAGCACGCCCGGCGCCGGCAGCACGTTCTGGGTCGAGCTCGCGCTCGAGAAGGCAAGCGCCGCCGTCGCGACGTCGAGCGCCGCAGCGTCCGCTGCATCGGAGCTATCCGTCGCCGTTCCCGACACCCTCGAAGCGTTCGCGACCGTGCGCGCGCTCGGCTGACCGATCACGCGCCGCGCAGCACCTCGAGATACTCGCGAGCGACACGGTCCAACCCGACGAAGATCGCGCGACTGACGAGTGCGTGGCCGATCGACACCTCGTCGAGATACGGCAGCGTCCGGAAGAGAACGAGGTTCGCGAGATCGAGATCGTGTCCGGCATTGATCCCCATGCCCAGCGTGTGCGCGAGCTCGGCCGCGGCGACGTATTGCCCGAAGCTGCGCTCCGCCTCGCCGCCGCCGCGCTCGAAGGCACGAGCGTACGGCTCGGTATAGAGCTCGACGCGGTCCGCGCCCATCGCCTTCGCCCAGCGGACGGCGTTTGCCTCGGGATCGACGAAGAGGCTCACCCGGATCGCGGCGGCGCGCAATCGATCGACGGCCGGCTCCAGCACGTGACGATCGCGGTCGGGGACCCAGCCGGCGCTGCTCGTGACCTCGCCGGGCGCGACCGGCACGAGCGTGGCTTGCTGCGGCCGCACAGCGCAGACCAAGTCGAGCCACTCGGGCTGCGGATCGCCTTCGATGTTGTACTCGAGCGCGTCGCCCCACCGGCCGCGGAAGCGCTCGGCGAGCGCGTGCACGTCCTCGTACGTGATGTGGCGGCGATCGGCGCGCGGGTGCACGGTGATGCCGCCCGCTCCTGTCGTCACGACGACCTCCGCCGCGTCGAGGACGCTCGGAACGGCGCCGCCGCGCGAGTTGCGGACCGTCGCGACCTTGTTGACGTTGACGCTGAGGCGGGTCACCGGATCATCGGACGCACACGAGATCCGCGGCAGTGATGACGATGAAATTTGCGCATCCGCTCTCCGGAACGCGACCAGGGTCGCGTGGTTAGGGTTCGCAGTCGACGGAGGATCGTAACCGAACGCGCACCCATTCCCAAGCGGCAGACGCGCGAGTAGCAATGAGAGAGAGGAGCACCACGCGATGGGTTCCATGAGCAGCGCCGCCGACGTCGAGATGGTCCGGTGTCCCGCCTGCGGCACGGCAAACCGGATCCCGCGCGCAAAGCTGCAGCACGGTCTGCGGCCGGTCTGCGGCCGGTGCAAGGCGTCGCTCCTCGCCGATGGTGCGCCCATCACCGTAACCGATGCGACGTTCGCGACGACGGTCGGCGGCTCGCCGCTGCCCGTATTGCTCGATCTCTGGGCGCCGTGGTGCGGCCCCTGCCGGATCGTGGGACCCATCGTCGAGCAGCTGGCGCACGAGCTCGCCGGCCGCGTCCGCGTCGGCAAGCTCAACGTCGACGAGAACCCCGCGACGGCATCGCGGTTCGGCATCCGCAGCATCCCCACGCTGCTGATCCTGCGTGACGGCAGCGAGGTCGGTCGCATCGTCGGCGCCGTCCCGAAGGAAGAGATCGTACGCCGGCTCGGCGGTGTGCTGTAGCGAAGCGCCTGGGCGCATCGACATAGACCGCCTCGTCCCAGCCGGGTAGATGGTACGTCGACGCGAGGAGGTCGGCGCTCGACGCCAGGACGAGGCCGGTCAGGCTAATGACATAGCCGCGCTCGCGCAGCAGAATGCGCCCGGGAGGAGTCATGAGCGTCGCGGTCAACGGCATCGCCCACATTCAGCTCACGGTCAACGATCCAGAGCGCTGCATTCCCTTCTGGGAGAAGCTCTGTCACTTTCTCGAAATGACGACGCTCATCAAAGGTGACGGCGTCGTCTACTGCATCGGCAGCCGCACCGGCGTTCTCGTGCGCGGCGCACCCAGCGATCGCGACCCCGTGCGCTATGACCAGGACCGCGCCGGGCTGCATCACTTCTGCTTCCGCGCCCGCGGCCGCGAGGACGTCGACGCCATCTACCGCTTCCTCGTCGACGAGCTCGACGCCCACATCGTCCACCCGCCGGAAGAGGCGGGGTTCGCGCCCGGGTATTACTCGGTGCTGTTCGAGGATCCCGACGGCATTCGCGTCGAGGTCAACTTCGTCCCGGGCAAGGGCCACCTCGGCGCGGGCGGACGGCTCGGTCCCGGCGGCGCCGGTCCGGCGGATCGCTACGGCAGCGGCGGCGTCGGCTGACGGCGCCGCGGAGGGACAGTCCATGGTCGAAGCGACGCTCAACTATCTCGCGCCGATGCCGGAGCGGCCGGCGTATTACTTGTCGGAGCCGCCGCCGGGAACGCCGTGGCGTAATACCAAGGGCGATCGCCGCCAGCTCCCGATCGACGACGCGCGAACGCTCACCCCCGCGCCGTCACTCGAGATCGAAGGGTTCGCGCTCGCCCCGCTCGCCACCGCCGTCGACGTCCGCGATACGGCCGCGCTCCGCGAGCGCTACTACTCCGAGGTCGAGCGTCTCGTCGCGCAGGTGACCGGCGCAACGCGCGTCGTCGCGTTCGATCACAACGTGCGCTCGGCGACGGTCTCGGGCCGGAACGCCGCGGGCGTGCAAGGGCCGGTGCGCTACGCGCACAACGACTACACGGAGCGCTCGGCGCCGCAGCGGGTACGAGATCTGCTCGGCGCAGAGGCCGAAGGCTTGCTGCGCCGGCGCTTCGCGGTGATCAACGTCTGGAAGCCCATCCGCGGTCCGGTCGAAGGCGCGCCGCTCGCGGTGTGCGACGCGCGCACCATCGCGCCCGGCGATTTCATCGCGACCGATCTCCGCTACGCGGACCGAACCGGCGAGGTCTACTCGCTGCGTTTCAACCCGTCGCACCGCTGGTTCTACTTCCCGCGCATGGAAGCGGACGAGGCGATGCTGCTCAAGTGCTTCGACTCCGACGGCGGGCGCGCCCGGTTCACCGCCCACACCGCCTTCGACGAGCCGGCGACACGAGCCGACGCGCCGCCGCGCGAGAGCGTCGAGGTGCGGACGCTCGCGTTCTTCGCGTCGTAAGCGCCGCCGTCACGTCCGGGCGGAGGCTAGCAGCCCCGCTGTCGCGGCGTCAGTGCTCGAGCGTGTCGCCAGAGGACGCGACCACGTCGTACTCGTTCTCGAGCACTTGGATCATACGGCGGCGCGCTTGCTCGCGCGTGAGGCCGTAGAAACGCGGCGCAACCGCGCCGCTCTCGGGCTCACCGCGCGCGTCGAGCTTGGTGAGCGTGCTCATCCAGTGATCGCCCTCCTCGACGACGTCGAGGGCGTAGCGCGCGGTGCGATCGCCGCGCTCGTTCCGCCCAACCAAGATCTCTCGCGACACGGCCACCTCCGCTGTTTGCGTCGCCTCATCGTGGCGCAGACCGTGACAATGTCAATCGACGGCGACGCGCCGCCGCGCAGCAACAGCGTCAGTGCGGAACTGCGGTGAGTCCCGTCGTCTCCGGAAACACGTCGATCCACACCCGGCGCTTGCGGCCGAGACGGATGCCGCGCGTCTGCGTGCTCGGACCGTCGCTCGCGAGACCGCGGAAATCCATCCAGCGCGCGGTGCGCCGCGCCGGACCGAGCACGCTCGGCCGCAAGCGGTAGACCTTGCCGACGTGCGGCGCGAACTCGCTGACGCCGGGCGGCAGCACCCAGACGCCGACCGCCCCGCCGTCCGGAGCGGGGGTGAAGACGCGGCTCGCATCGTCGCAGCCATGACGGCCGTCACCCGTCGGGTTGCGGTGCAGCGTCCCGTCGGACCAGACATAGCGGCCGACCCGCACCTGCTCGAGCGGGTTGCGGCGCGGCGGCGACACCGGGAGCAGCGGCAGGAGCGCGTCGTTCAGCACGTCGCCGGCGGCCGCGTTCGCCGCTTCGCCGTCGTCGGAGTGGCCGCAACCGAAACGGTCGGTGTCGTCGGGACTCGGGTTGTCGGTCGTCGGCACGCCGACGGCGTTCGAGCGCGGGAAGATGTAGCCGAGCATGTCCTCGCCGAGACCTTCGATGAAGCGCCACTTGCTCGTCATCGCCGCCATCACCCAACCGTGCGGCGGACCGAACTCCGGCACCGCCAGATCGTCCGGCCCCGAGAAGTCGTGGCCGTACGTGAAGGGAAACAGCTCGCCGGGCGTGGTGACGAACTGCGCGTCGCCGATCTGGAACCAGCCGATGTCGGTCTTCACCTGATCGCCGTTCTCGCTACCGTTCGGCGCCTGCGGCACCTCGACGCCGTCCTGATAGATCTTCTTATAGGTGAAGACCCCGGCGGCACCCGCCGCCTTGAAGAGCACGTTGTCGAGGGTGACGAACAAGCTCGTGCGCGCGAACGCGATCGTACTCGAGCGCGAGCGTTCCCCCGCTTCGAGGGCACGCGCCGCCCAAAGCGCGATCTTCTCGCCGCGATCCTTGTTCGACGCGTCGTAGCCGTAGGGCGAGTACGGCGCCGACGTATCGTAGATCGTGCGGCAGCCGCCGTTCCCCGCAATGCTGTGCGTGTCGATCGGCGTGAACGATTGCGGCGCACCGAACACTTTCGGCATCTCGACCGAGCCCACAGGACCCGCCATCACGACGGCGGTCCCGCCGAACATTTGCTCGAGGGACTGCCGCGCGAAGTGCGGCCAGTCGGACGAGAGGTGCAACCGATCCTCGTCGTCGTTCGAGAAGCCGAGCTCCTCGGCGTGGATGCCGTAGTTGACGAGCGTCGCGATGACCGCGCCGGACGCGAAGTCGCGCGCCTGCATCACGCCGACGTTCTCATCGGCGACGAACGGATACGACGACCAGCACGGAATGAGGTCGTTCGGATGGATCTGCCCGAACCACATCGTCGCCGGGCGGGCGCTCTGCGCCGCCTCCTCGATGCTGCGCGCCGCCTGTGCGATCATAAACTCGACGTAGAACGGGTCGACGCCCGACACGACGTCGCTCGGTCCGCCGATCCCAATCGTATCCGGCGCCGACTCGTCGTGGGTCGAGCTCATGAACATCTCGTCGAGGCCGAAGCCGCCGTCGCTCCGCACCTTCTGCCGCACGAGGTCCCAGATCTCCTTGAAGATGCCTTCCTGGTCCGCGACCGTGACCGCGATCGTCGTCGTGCCGTTGCCGACCACGATCGTGCGCATCCAGATCGGATCGAGGACCATCGTGGGGATGCGACTGTGACCGCTGCCGCCGTCGAGGTAGATGCCGTCCCAGCGGCCGTCGGGCGGACGGGTGTCGCCGTTCGCAGTCGGCGTCGGACAATCGAGGAACGGTTCGGGACCGAAAACCGACGGATCCGTGGGATCACCCGCGTCGTAGTGGCCGTTGCCGTTGACATCGACGTACGGCTCCTCGAGCGCGAAGAGGTGCGGACCGTTGTAGGCGCCGCTCGGGTCGCAATTCGCCGGATCGACGGCGAGTGTGCCGGCAAGGGGCGGCGTGATGTCCGCGGCGGACGCGCCGACCGTGAAACGGCCGAGCGCGGCCGCCGGCGACGCGCTCGCGATGAGCGCACCGAGGACCGCAGCAGCGAGCACTCGCGGCGTGACATCCATGAGCTTTCCTCCGCGTCGGATCTGAGCGCAGCGCGCGCGGCGGCTCAACGACCGTGGAGGTCAGTCGCCCGCCGGACTCGGGTGAGGCGTGCACCGGAGTTCCGGGAGACGACGATCCGGTCGGGCGGTGCCCGAACTCGGCCGCGGCGGGAGGACGAATGCGTTCGCGTACCGATGTACCGCGCGGCGACGCCGGTGCTGCACGCGTACGCTGCGCGATGCTATCGTCGGATCGTGGGCGTCATCCATCGCCGACACCCGGACGCGTTCCGCTGGGACGACATCGCCCTCGAGGGCTACGGCGCGACGTCGGAGCGCGCGGTGACGAAGCAGGTGTTGGTCGGCGTCGCCGACGGCGCGCTGAACTTCGCGCTGCGCTATTTCGAGGTCGCGGCCGGCGGCAGCTCGGCGCTCGACGAGCACGCGCACGACCACGGCGTGGTGATTCTGCGTGGCCGCGGCGTCGTTCGCCTCGGCGACGAGCGCCACCCGATCGCGATCGGCGACGTCGTCTATATTGCGCCGAACGAGGTGCACCAATTCGAGAACCCGGGGCCGGAGCCGCTCGGCTTCCTCTGCGTCATCGGCGCCGAGCGGGTACGCGGCTGAAACTGGGCGACGCCGTGGCCGCGCTCTCGCCACATCGCCGTCGCGACCCGCTCGGGCCTCCGGCGATCGGCGAGTCCGCCGAGAGCTCCCGCCGTCAGCACGATCGCCGCCGGCTGTTCCTGCTGCTCGCGCCAGTCGTCGCGCTCTTCGCGGCGGGCATCGTCGGCACCGCGTTCGCGCCCGTGCTGCTCGCCCACGCGCCGCTCGTCCTGATCGCCATGAGCCCGGTGCTCCGTCACCTCGTCCTCGCGTCGAGCAGCATCGACGCGCTGCCGTTCGTCGCCGTCGCGATGGCGCGCTTGTTCGCGGCGGATCCGTTCCTCTACCTCATCGGCCGCGAGTACGGGCCGCAGGCGGTCGACTGGGTGAAGTCGCAGTCGCCCACCGCGGGGCGCATGATGCGCTTCGCCGAGCGTGCGTTCGCCCGCGCCGGCGTGATGATGCTGTTCGTGTCGCCGGGCCCGCTCGTCTGTCTCCTCGCCGGCGTCGAGCGCATGCCGCCGACGACGTTCGTCACCGTGAACCTCCTCGGCACCGCCGCCGCCGTGCTCCTCATCCGCAGCTTCGGCATCGCGTTCGCCGCGAGGCTCGCGCTCGTGAACCAATTCATCGCCGCGAATATCGTCGGCTTGACGGTCATCTCGATCGCGCTCGTCTTGGCACGGATCGCCACGAAGCGTCGCCGCCGCGCGCATGCCTGACGCGCCGTCGAACCAGCGGTCCCGAGTATCCGTTGGTCGTGTCGACGCGCCGTGCTATCGATGGCGTGTGGCTGCGAACATCTACGAAGCCGTCAAGCACGCCATGCAGGACTTGATCGCCCCGCAGCTCGAATCGATCAAGGGCGAGATCGGCGCACTTCGCGCGGAGATGCGCGGGACGCACGAAGCGTTGCGCGCCGAGATTCGTCGCATCGACGACAAGCTGACCTGGGCGCTCGATCTGCGCGAGCGCATCGTCGCGCTGGAGACGAAGGTCGGCAACTGACGTCCCCGCGGCGATCCACACCGATACATCGTCGCCTGCGCCGACCACTCGACCGCCTTCATCACCGCCGCCGGCACGCGCCGCCGCCCCACGCCCGCGCCAACGCCAGCGTCGCTGATCGTCGCGCTCGTCGCGGCCCGGGTGGCCGTGGCCGTCGTCGACTGCACCCGTTGTGCGCAATGAACCGTATCGCGCACGTCGGGTGCAGTCGACGAGGGCCACGGCCACCCGCGATACACGAGGTCGATAAACGCGGCGCTGGAATTGGCCCGCAGCGCATGCCAAAGGTCGCGCCGTGCTGCGCCGTCTACTGATCGCGCTCGGAATCCTCGTCGCCGCAGTGGCCGTGTGGCTCGTCTGGCTGATGAACGCGGCTGGCGAGTTCCGGACGCTGACGCCGCACTTCGACGGCACGTGCACGGCCGTCCCGATCGTCGGCGCCGAGGACCTCACGATCGATCAGGCAACCGGCATCGCGTATGTGTCGTCGACCGACCGCTGGGCGCTGTTCGCCGGCCAACCGCCGAAGGGGGCGCTGTATGCGTACGACTTGAACGCACCGTCGCCGCAGCCCGTGAACCTGACACCCGACGCCGATCCGAGCTTCAGCCCGCACGGCATCAGCCTCTACGTCGACCCCGACGGCTCACGCACGCTCTTCGTCATCAATCACGCGCAGCGCCGAAACACGATCGAGGTGTACGACGTCGCCGGCAGCCGCCTCACGCATCGCACGACGCTCGCGGATCCGTTGCTGGTGTCGCCGAACGACCTCGTCGCGGTGAGCCGCACGCAACTGTACGTCACCAACGACCATCGCTACCCGCCCGGCACCATGCGGACGATCGAGGAGTACCTGCGACGTCCGTGGGCCAACGTCGTCATGTGGGACGGGCACGCGTTTCACGAGGCGGCGCGCGGCATCCAGCTCGCGAACGGCATCAACCACAGCGCCGACGGCAAGCGGGTGTACGTCGTCGCGACGATCGGCCGCGCCGTCCGCGTCTACGATCGCGACGCGGCGACCGGCGCGCTCACGCTCCGTCGCGAGATCGCGCTCGCGAGCGGCGGCGACAACGTCGAGGTGGATGCCGACGGCAGCTTGTGGATCGGCGCGCACCCGAAGCTGCTGACGCTCGTTCGCTACATGTCGCACAAACGGCCGTACGCGCCGTCGCAGATCCTGCACGTTCTCGCACCCGACACCGCGCCCGAGGTGCGGGAAGTGTATCTCGATCTCGGCGAGCAGATCTCGGCTGCCAGCGTCGGCGCCGCGCGCGGCAAGCGGCTCCTGATCGGCGCGATTGCCGACGCGAAGCTCCTCGACTGCACGATGCGGTGACTGCGGCGCGTCAGCGGCGGTCGACGATGAGCTCGATGACGTGGCCGTCGGGGTCGCGCACCCACATCTGACCGACGTCGGCGTTCGTCTCGAGGACGGCTATGCCGCGCGCCTTCAGCTCCGCGACCGTCGCCGCGTAATCGGCGATCGCGAACGCCGCGTGCCGCGCCATGGGGTTCAACGTCGGCGGCGGCGTGCCGATGTCCATCGACTCCGGACACTGGATCAAGTGCACCTCGCACGGCCCGGCCTCGTACCACGCGCCTGGAAACATCGCGGCGAGCGCAGGCGGGCGGGGCTTCTCGACGAGCCCGAGGACGCCACCGTAAAAGGCGCGCGACCGCTCTACGTCACGCACTGGGAACGAGGTGTGATGCGCAGCGAGCGCGATCGGCATGTCCCAGGGATGCCCCAGTCGCCCGGCGCGCGTCAACTGATCTCGCAGGTTCACGGTTCCGCGGCATCCGCTCGCCCCCATGAAACGTACGCCGCCTCACGTGTCGTCGCGGCGACGATGCCCGGTGTGCGGCAGTGCCTCCGGCGAGCCGGCGCGGTACCCACATGGGCCGATGCCGGTCGCGCCACGCTCGCGGCGCCGGCTCATGGAGGAACGATGACGACACGTGTTGCCCTACGAGTCCTGGTTCTCTGCGCGATCACGAGCGCTACGGCAACGGCGCGCGCCGACACCTGCAGCCCGTTCGGCAACGCGCCGCGCCCGGTGACGCCGAACAACGAGCCCGTGACGTGTTACCCCGGCACGACGCTGCCAGGGTGGACCGACGCCGACGGCAACGCGCGTACCGCATGTCTCTACGAGCCCGCAGCGGCATCGGCCGCAAACCCGCTGCCGATGATCGTGTATCTCCACCCGTCGCTGTTCACCGCCGACACGCTGCCAGCGGTGACGAACATCCTCGACTTCCAGGACACCGCCGATCTGACCGGCGACCCGGCGCGTCCGGGCTTCATCGTGATCGCGCCCGAAGGACGGTCGACGCAGCACTTCTACCCGTCCCCCGACGACACCGGCACCGGCTGGGACAACTGGTATCGCCAAATCGACAAGAAAGGCCGCGACGTCACCGTCGGCGACGTCACGTATCCGCTGAACGTCGACGTCGCGACGATTGATCACTACGTCGACGCCGAGGTCGCGACGGGCAAGGTCGACACGCGGCGGATCTACGTCACCGGATGGTCGAACGGCGCCGCGATGGGCTTCCTCTACGGCCTGAACCGCGCCGGCATCGCCGCCGCCGCCGTGTACACCGCACCGGATCCCTTCGAGGCATTCAACGATCCCTGTCCGCAAACGCCGGTCAGCCGCCGCGCGCGCTCGGACGGCGAGATCCGCCTTACCAACAAGCGGCTGCCCGTGTACCACGTGCACAACGCCTGCGACATCGCCGGTATCTGCCCGAACGGCGAATTCCTGCTGTCGCAGCTGCTCGACATCCGCGTGCGCTTCACCGATCTCATCATCAACGACGACGAGACGCCGGCCGACCCCCAGATGTGCGACGCCGCGTGCGGCACCAATCCGGATGGCGACGTGAACTTCGCCGACAATCCCGAGGGCTACACGCGCGGGTCGCAGAACCACACGCGCTGGCCGAAGTCGCAGACGCAGGGCATGCTCGACTTCTTCCGCGACCACCGCGGCCATCGACGCTACCGCCCGATCTCGCAGCCGTAGCCGCAACGCCGCGGCCGCCATCAGGGGCAGTCGTTCGCCGTCCGCAACGTCAGCGCGGCGACGTAGCGACTATTTGCAGCGGACGGTGCTGCCCTTCGCGTTCAGGCGGCAGCCTGCGGGCAGCGGGCCGGGGAAGTGCGCGTCGCCGCATTGGCCGCCGGTCGCAAGCGGCACGTCGACGACGACCGTCGCGTTGAGCGGCAGCCCCGCCGGTGGGACGGTAAGGCTCAGGCCTTTGCCCTTGACCGTGAACTTGAGGGTCGCCGGCGT
>WNFR01007417.1_pt1 | contig 18758 bp, 20 predicted proteins | sample 5400221 | NCBI WGS metagenome assembly WNFR01 (sample SAMN13153357, study PRJNA577476) | soil metagenome | isolation source: 40 cm soil under Madrone tree | place: USA:California | collected 2016-06-14 | reverse complement strand
GGCTTTTTGCCCCGCGGCCGGCCGGCGCGTTCGGCGATCAGGGAGAAAAGGCCGCGGATGGCCTGGGCTTCGCCGCCTTCGGGGCGCCCCGGCCGGGCGTTGGGATTCCAGGCCATAATGTCGAAATGCATCCAATGGGTCGCCGGATCGACGAAATCGGCGAGGAAGAGGGCCGCCGTAATGGAGCCGGCAAAGGGACTGTCGCCCGAGTTGTTGATATCGGCGATCTTGCTGTCGATCATCCGACGATAAGGTTTGTGCAGTGGCAGTCGCCAGAGCGCATCGTCCACTGCCTTGCCGTGACGCAACGCCGATTCGGCGACCGCATCGTCATTGGCGTAAAGCACCGGAAGGTCCGGACCCAGGGCCACCCGGGCCGAACCCGTCAATGTCGCCATGTCGACCAGCAGATCGGGCTTCTCACCATCTGCCTCAGTCAGGGCGTCGCAGAGAATCACGCGCCCCTCGGCATCGGTATTGCCGATTTCCACCGTCAGGCCCTTGCGCGACCGGATGATGTCCATGGGCCGATAGGCATTGGCCGAGATGCTGTTTTCCACGGCCGGAATCAATAGGCGCAGCCGAAGGTCCAGCCCCGCCGCCATTATCATCTGGGATAGGGCCAGCACATGGGCCGCCCCGCCCATGTCTTTCTTCATCATCAGCATCCAATTGGCGCCCTTGATGTCGAGGCCGCCGCTGTCGAAGCAGACGCCCTTGCCAACCAGCGTCACCTTCGGCCCGTGACTGCCCCAGCGCAGGTCGATCAGCCGCGGCGCCCGGCTGCTGGCCCGGCCCACCGCATGGATGCAGGGGTAGTTCTTCTTCAGCAAGTCTTCGCCGACGATGGTGGAGAATTTGGCCCCGCCCGCACGTGCCACCTCGCGGGCCGCAGCGGCGAGTTCCGCCGGGCCCATATCCTCGGCCGGGGTATTGACCAGATCGCGCACCAGGAAGATGGCATTGGCCTCGCGCCGGACGGAATCCTTGTCGGCGGTCTTGGGCATGGCCAGGCGCGCCGGCTGGCGCGCGCGCTTCTTGTAGCGGTCGAAAACATAACCGCCCAGCGCCCAACCGAGGGCGGCAGCCGTGGCGTTCTCGGCGGCCATTGAATCGGGCAGGCGATAGGCGCCTTCGGGCAGGCCCAGGGGCAGGCCGCCATAGGACCAGATATCGCGCCCATGGGCGACGCCAAGGGCAACCGCGCCGATACCGCCGGCGGCATCGGGGATCAGCAGATGCTGGCCAGGCTTGCCCTTGAAGCCATTGGCCGCGATCCAGGCGGCGGTCGCCGGGCTCTGCTGTTTGGCCCAGCGATCGAGCCCGCCCTCGACAATTGGCTCGATCAGAATCGTCTTCCCCGAAATGCGATCGCTCACGTAATCCAGCATGCCGTCTCTCCTACCCATGACGCCCATGACTCGGGCGGCGCAGCATGCCTGCCGGCGATGAATCTGCAAAGGGGGTCTCCCGGAAGGGCGATGTGGATTATTCCGCCTTGCCTCGAGCGGCCCGGCACGGGACGGCTGAGAAGCCGGCTGCACGGACGATCAGCCGATGGCTGAGAGCGGCGCCACGGCTCCGACAAGAGTCGGACAGTTTGCGAACCTGAAATGGCCGGTTGGAAAAGAGGTTGCCGGGCCGCCGGCAAATCCGCAGACTCGGCGGCCTTATTCAGGGAGAAGACGATGGCCGATCTATTCTTGCTCATAGGCAACAAGAAATATTCCTCATGGTCGCTCAGGCCCTGGCTGGTCCTCAAGCAGGCGGGCTTGAGTTTCGATGAACAGCTGGTGGCGCTCGACCGCCCGGATACACGCGCCAATATCCTGAAATTCTCGCCCACGGGCAAAGTACCCTTCCTGCGCCACGGCAAGATCGAGGTCTGGGAATCGCTGGCCATCTGCGAATACCTGGCCGAGGCCTTCCCGGCGGCCGGGCTCTGGCCCAAGGACGTCGCCGCCCGCGCCCAGGCACGTGCTGTCAGCAACGAGATGCATGCCGGTTTCGGTGACTTGCGGCGCTATCTGCCCATGGACGTCAGCCAGGATCTGAAGGGCGAGAGCCGCGCCCATCATGTGGCCGGCGACATTGCCCGGGTGCAGCAGATTTGGACCGATTGCCGCAAACGCTTCGGCAGCGAGGGGCCGTTCCTCTTCGGCCGATTTTCTGTGGCCGACGCCATGTTCGCCCCGATGGTCACGCGTTTCTCAACATATGGCGTGAAGCTGGAGCCGGTGGGCGCCGCTTACGTGGACACCATCATGAAATTGCCGGCCATGAAGGAATGGGTCGAGGCCGCGAAGCGCGAACCCTGGGTCATCGTCTATCCCGATCCGACCAAAGCCTAGATGAACGCCGACGATCCAGCGACGAGCCAAAGCGAAGCGCGTCCGCTTGTTTGCCGGCGCTTCAAGAACCCCACCATCGCCTTCGGCGCGGCCGTGGACCTGCTGCGCTCGCACAAGCCGTTCAGTCAGGCTGCCTTCGGCAACTATGCCTCCGTGCTGCGCGGACAGATCGCGCGCGAGCACTACGTCTTCGCCGTGCAGAATAAGCTGGTCGTGGGATATGTCGGCTGGGCGCTGTGCAGCGAGGAGGTCTCGCGGGCCTGGACCGAACGGCGCCATGCCCCGAAATACGCCGAATGCCTGTCGGGCGATTGCTGGGTGGGGCTGACCTATTTCGCGACCAGCCGGCACGCCACCTTCGCCCTCATGGGCCATATCAAGCGCCGCTATCCCGGCTACAAGATCTACGGCCTACGCCGATATCAGGACGGTCGCGAGCGCTTTCTCCATACCGGTCCCCGCCCTGCCGGCCTAGGCCCCACCGGCGACTAGGCCCGCGCCCGCGTTCTGTTGACAGTTGCCGCAACAGATCTGGCCGAACGTCTGGCCCATCGGCGGTTTTCTGGTGGTGGTTGCCCTTGCGGCGCTGCGCCGGTATAGGCAGACGCTGGATTAGCGAGAAGGGAACCTCATGTCCGCCGCTCAACAATCGACCTCGCCCTGGCAGACGGCCAAATTGCCGAAGATCGCCTATGGCAAGGGCAGCTACCTCTACGATACGTCCGGCAAGCAATACCTCGATGGTTCGGGCGGGCCGGCGGTGTTCTGCCTCGGCCATGGCAACGAGGAGGTCAACGACGCCATCAAGGCGCAGCTCGACCGGATCGCTCATGGCTATCGCTACACCTTTACCAGCGATCCCCTGGAGCAGTTGACCGAGCTGGTGATCAAGCGCTGCGGCAAGGATAGCGGTCTGACGCACATGATCTTCGTCACCAGCGGCTCCGAGGCGGTGGAATCCTGCTTGAAGATTGCCCTCCAGTATCACAGCGCCCGGGGCGAGCCGGGCCGGCGGCGCTTCATCGCCCGCCAGCGGAGCTGGCATGGCAACACCCTGGGGGCGTTGGGCGTGTCGGGTTTTCGCGACCGGCGGCTACCCTTCGAGGGGGCGCTTGTGGAGGCGAGTCTGCTCTCGGCCGCCAACACCTACCGCCCGCCTGCCGGCGTAAAGCCGGAGAACGTCGCCGAACACTGCGCCAACGAGCTGGAGGAGGAGATCGCCCGTCTGGGGTCCGACAAGGTCGCCGCATTCATCTTCGAACCCGTCGTGGGTGCTGCCGGTGGCGCGGTGCCGGCCCCGCCCGGCTATGCCAAGCGGGTGCGCGAGATCTGCGATCGCACAGGCGTGTTGATGATTGCCGACGAGGTCATGTGCGGCTCGGGGCGCTGCGGCACCTGGCGGGCTCTCGAGCATGATGGTGTCGTGCCCGATGTGATGTCGGTCGCCAAGGGCCTGGCGGGCGGATATTTGCCCCTGGGGGCCACGATCCTGAGCGAGCGTCTGTGGGGGCCGATGATGGCGCGCCATGGCGCCCTCATGACCGGCCACACGTTTAGCGGACATACGGCGGCTTGCGCTGCCGGTGTTGCGGTCCAGACCATCGTCGATCGCGATGGCCTGCTGGACAAGGTGAAGAAGGATGGCGTCTATCTCATGAATCTGCTGCGCCGGGCCCTCGGCGATCGCCCCTATATCGGCGACATCCGCGGCCGCGGATTCTTCATCGGGATCGAGGTGGTGGCCGATCGGACGAGCAAGGAACCCTTCGAGCCCGCCCTGCAGCTCTTCTCCCGGATTCGCGACCAAACCTTCGCCAATGGGCTCATCTGCTATCCGACCGGCGGCAATGTGGATGGCGTCAAGGGCGACCAGGTCATCCTGGCCCCGCCCTATAATGCCGGCCGGGCCGAGCTGGAGGAGATCGTCGACAAGCTCCAGCACAGCCTGACCGAGGTCGTGGCAGCGTTGCCGAAGAAGCGCTGAGATTCTCGTCGGCGTGCTCGCCGGCGCGCCGGCTCACCCCACCCCACCCCATCCCGCCCCCATCAAGGGGCGGGGGAAAAAGCGGCTCTTGTTATTCCCGCCCCCCATTGTGGGGGCGGGTTAGGGTGGGGGGCTTCTCGCTGTTCGGCTACAGCTACCACCGCCCGCGAACCTACTCGCTTCCGCCTTCGACGATCTGACGCAGCGCCCGCCAGCGGAGCATGCCGCCGGGCAGATTGGCGGCCTGCTCGAACCCCAATTTCTTCAGGGTCGAGAACGCCTGAGCCGACCGGCCGCCGGCCCGGCAGACTGTGACAATCGGCTTGTCGCGGGCCAGGCCGGGGGCCGCCTCGGCGAACCCTCCAAGCGGCAGCAGCTTCGCGCCCGGGATGTGGCCCAGAGGGCCGGAGAATTCATCGGGCTCGCGTACATCGACGATCTGCAACTCGCGCAAATGCTCCTCGACCCAATGAGGGTCAATCTCCCAGATGCCGGCAAAGGTCAGCGTCAGGGGGCCCCAATCCGGCTCTTCGACGGGTGATGCGCCCTCCCGAATGCCGCATTTGAGATTCGCGGGGACGGCGATATCCATCTGCTTGGGATGCGGCAGTCCCAGATTGCGCATGTATCCGACAAAATCGTCCTCGCTCAGCTGCCCGCCGAGGCGCGGGTTGAAGCGTCGCTCCTCACCAACGCTGGTGACCATGAGCCCGCGATAGTCATGTCCGGGATAGAGCAGGCAGGCCTCGGGCAGGGAGAAGATCTGCGTATGCACTGAACGATACATGGTCCGCGGGCTGCCTTGCTGGAAATCGGTCCGCCCGCATCCGCGGATCAGCAGGCAATCGCCAGTGAACGCCATGCTCTCGTTGTCCAGCACATATGTCACGCAGCCGTTGGTGTGCCCCGGCGTCGATCGGACCTCCAGGTATCTCTTGCCGAAGGCGACCCGCTCGCGGTCTTCGAGGTAGCGGTCCGCACCATCGGCACCGGAAGCGGCGCCAAGAGCGATCTTGCTGCCCAGGCGGCCCTTGAGAGCCGATGCGCCCGTCACGTGGTCGGCATGAACATGGGTCTCCAGGGTGCATTGCAGCTTGAGGCCAAGCTCGCGCACGAGCGCGCTGTCACGCGGCGCCTGCTCATAGACCGGATCGATGAGAACGGCCTCGCCCCCGGCGCCATCCCCCAGCAGGTAGGAGTAGGTCGACGATTGCGGATCGAAGAGCTGTCGGAATATCAACAAGGCAACCCCCCTTGGCCCGGTTCGGCACAACTGTCGCGAAGATCAGCCTTTCGCCCCGGAGCTTGGCCAGATGACGATACCACAGTGACGGCCTCCCGCGTATTCTTGGCATCCTGAGCGAGCCGGAAAACAGCAAGGTCGGGAATGGAAGATTTTACGCCCGGCGCGGCCCGTGATCGGCGTCGGCGCGATCCTTTTGGACCTCGGCTGGGGGGTCGTGGGCTATTGCCCCGGCCCGGTCCTGACATCGCTGCGGCTCGGCCGAGGCGAAGCACTGCTCTTTGTGGCCGCGATCCTCGCCGGCAGGGGCAGGGCAATCGCATTTGGCGATACTGTTGCCTTTTTCTCCTCTGTCATTCCCGCGGAAGCGGGAATCCAGCGCCCCAAAACCCGTCACTCGCCCCTGGATTCCCGCTTGCGCGGGAATGACGGCAACAGAGTGGTCGGAGAACCCAAATACGATTGCCCTGCAGGCATGGGCGCCCATCCGTGGTTCGAGCTATTGTCGACAACGAAATCGAACAGCCAAATGGCCGCCCGCCGCTCGCGGAATTTGCCGCATTGACCATCGGGCGGCTCACCTTGGCGCAGATGGATGCAGCATCCATCGTTCATCGCATGGCATTCGACGATCGGCTGCCCTGGCTTGCCGGAATTCATACGCCCGAAGAAGACCGCAGATATTTTCGCAAGCGCGTATTTCAGGCTTGTGAGGTCTGGGGCGACCTTGGCGACGGCAGCCTGCGTGGGATTATCGCCTTCCGAAGCGGTTGGATCGATCAACTTTACGTTCTCCCGAAATTCCAGGGCCAAGGAATCGGTGCTGAGCTTTTGGGCATCGCCCAATCGGCCTTTCCCCACCTGCAACTTAGGACGTTTCAGCGCAACCTGCCGGCGCGCCGGTTCTATGAGAGGCGGCAGTTTGTCCTCGTCAAAGAGACCGACGGATCGGAGAACGAGGAGAATGAGCCGGACGCACTCTATCTCTGGTCGCGCCAAAACGCATAGCGCACCGCTTCACCCCACCCCAACCCGCCCCCATCTGTTCAGACCGGAGGCGCCAGGCAGTCTGATGTCGCGGTCCTTAAAGGCGGTCAACCTCCGCGGCTGAATTTGCGCAACTGATCAAGGGCGATGATTCGTATCACATGCCGAGGCGCTTCATGAAGCTGAGGTCGTATGACACGCCGCCCTGGAGCGTTCCGTAGTCAATGACGGGCAGTTGATGGATATGGACGTCATCGGCCGCGCGTCGCCTCAAAATCTCCAGGGCTAGGCTCTCCTGATCTGCGTTTGCCAACGCAACCCAAAGCACAAGCCCGCCCTTCTCCAATTGTGTCTGAAGATACTGCGCGTGATGCTCCGCAATTATCTTGGCGAGCGCAGCACCAATCAACCCTCCCAGGCCACCGGCGACGGTGACGGCCAGCAGCGCCGCAAGGATGGTTCCTCCCGATGCGACGACAGCGCCGGCGGAGGCCACGGCACCAACGTAGGCAAGGCCGCCCACGACGACACCCTTTGCTTCCGTCCTGGAGTCCGACCCCATATAAGCGATCCGCGGAACCCCTGGATCGTCCTCGAGCTCTGCGACTTTTCCATATGAATGATGAAGCCTTGCCTCAACCGCGTGCTGTCCCGCAAGCAAGCTGACGGCGGAGCGATCGAAACCCGAGATCAACAGCTCGTCGACGGCGCTCTGAAGAGAATTTTCATCATGAAAGACGGCAACAGCCTCGCGTGAAGTAACGTCCGGCATGGCTCACCTCCCTTCCTTCCAAGGAACAAGCAAGCACAGGACTTGAACGCACATGAAGCGCTGGCATTTCGCAGTCCAGGGTGGCCAGCTCTTCACAAGACTTTACCATAAAAAGCCAGGCATGACTTACCGCAGCGCCTGCCCGATAGGCAGCGTTCGGCGCGCCCACCTTCCGATGGGACTCGGAACGGCCCGTCGGCGCCGCTAAAGTGATCTCGAAACTCTGCTTGGAGGGATAAATTGACCGGTATCTTGGAAGGCGGCTGCGCGTGCGGGGCGGTGCGCTACGGGCTCACCTCCCTGCCGATGTTCGTCCATTGCTGTCATTGTCGTGACTGCCAGAGACAAACGGGAAGCGCCTTCGTCATCAACGCACTAATCGAGACTGACCGGATCACGCTGCGTAGCGGCAGTGTCCGACCCATTGCGATGCCCACTGACAGCGGCAGTCCGCACCACATCCATCGCTGCTCGAGCTGCCATACGGCGCTATGGAGCGATTATGGCGGGCGCCCCACGCTGCGCTTCGTGCGCGTCGGCACGCTCGACGATCCCTCGGTCCTGTCGCCGGACGTACACATCTACGTCCGCTCGAAGTTGCCCTGGGTCGCATTGCCCGAAGGCGTTCCGGCTTTCGATGCTTACTATGATTCGCAGAAGCTATGGCCCGCGGCGAGTCTCGAGCGCCGCCGCGCCATCCTCGGCTAAGCAGAACGCATCTCGCCCGTTCGGCTTACATGGGGCATCGAAACCCGTGCATTCTCTCTCCGCCGGCAACAGGCCCGCGGATCCTGTCGCCGGTTCGGTGCCGGTGCTACCCTTCGACCGAAGGGGCGTCCGGCGCGAGGAGACTGCATCACCATGATCGAACTGTGGCTGCGCAGCGGCACGGTGGGGATTGTCTTCGTCCCCTTTGTCCTGCTGTATTCGATCGCGGCCGGAATCGTATGGTTGACGCATGAGTCGCCGGCGCGGCCGTTTTTCGCCAGCTGCATAGGCATCGCCGGCCCGTTCTTTGCCTCCGTCGCCGTCCTCTTCAGCCTGTTCGCGGCGTTCCTGGCCAACGACGTGCAACATCGCAACGGCGAGGCCGAGGCAGCGGTCTTCCGTGAAGCCGACGGGCTGCGGACGATTATGCGGCTGGGCGAAGCGCTGGGCGTGGCGGGCGGTCCTATCAAGACCGCGGCCGTCGGCTACGCTGAGGCCGTGCTTACCAAGGAGTGGCCGGCGATGCAGGAGCTGGGCGGCGAAACGGAAGATCTTGGAGCGCTACGCAACCTGACTCTCGCCGTGCTGGCGCCGGCGTTGACCGCCGCCGCGCCGGCCGCTGCCCACCAGGCGATTCTTGACGGCCTGATCCAGGTTCGCCAGGCACGGCTGGTGCGCCTGACGTTGACCGCCGGCGTGAGCGATCCCATGCACTGGCTCGCCATGCTGATCCTAGGCATCCTGACCCAGGTCGCGGTCGCTGTCGTTCAGCTCGAGCGGCTGAGGCCTCAGGCGCTCGCACTCTTCGTGTTCACCACCGCTTTCGCCGCGACGGTGGTGCTGATCGGGCTTTCCGAGCGGCCGTTCTCCGGCAGGGAGATCGACGCCGCGGCACTCCGCGCTGCAGTGGCATCGGGGACGCCCTAGAGTACAAGCCGACAGCTGCCCCGCGACACTGCGCCGATCGCAATCTATCTCCGCTTTCGGTAAGGCGCTTAGGCTAGTCGAAATCGCCCGCCAGCGCATGGCGCACGGGCTCGGGCATCACCGTCATATGGGCATAAGCGGGGTGGTCGAATCCCACCACGATGCGCGTGCCAGGCTGCTTGAATTTCGCGATCTCGGGCGCGGCGAAGAGGAAATGGATGAACTGGACGGCTGAGGCCTTGCCCTCGGCGCTGGTGCGGTCCTGATCGGCCTCGGCGACCCCGGCAATGCGCATGCCGGCAACCTCGATGAAACCTGACTGCTCGATGCCGCCGAGCTTGGCCAGGAACGCCGCCCGGCGGACAGGATCGTCGATCTCGAACAGGACAGTCGCCACCAGCTCGCGCCCATTGGGCACCAGCGGATTATAGGCGGCCAATTCTCCGGGAAGCTGCTCGGCCCCGCCGCGCTCGATATGCAGCATCTCCTGGATCTGCATGCGCATGGTCTCGAAATTCTCGAAATGCAGCGTCGCCGCCGGCCCGACATGCAGGCGCCGCTGGCGCTTGAGCGCGACGACGGCCGCGCGCAGTTCCTTGCGCCGCGTGGCGTATTCCTCGGCCGGGATGATGTCGGCGGCGGTAATGACGTGGGCCATGGCTAGACTCCGTAGGCGCGGGCGAAGAGTTCGATGGGGTGCGGCGCGTTTGCCGGCGGGGTTCCGCCCTGTCGTTCGATACCCTGCAGAATATGAGCAGCCGCCAGCGGGCATTCGGAGGCCACATGGCGCTTAGCCGAATCCTTCGCCTGGCGCGCCACCGGCCGGCCGATCTTGATTGCCACCTCGAAGTTCTTCTTGCGCACGCCCCAGGATCCGCCATGGCCCGAGCAGCGCTCGATGACGCTGAGGTCGGCGCCGGGAATCAGGGCCAGCATTTCGGCAGCCTTCTGGCCCATGTTCTGGGCCCGGGCGTGGCAGGCGATGTGGAGGGCGACGCCCCCATCCAGCGGCTGCAGGCCGGGGGCGAGCCCCGCAGTCTTGGCGATCTTGACCACATATTCGCTGATGTCGGACGTGGCAGCGGAGAGGCGCTTCACATCCGCGTCCTCGGGCAGGATCAGCGGCCATTCGAATTTCAGCATCAAGGCACAGGAGGGAACCAGTGCTACCACGTCGTAGCCCTTGTCGACCCAGGGCAGAAGCGACGATGAGATCTGGCGGGCCGATTCGGCCACCTTGGCCAGATCGCCCTGCTCCAGCTGCGGCATGCCGCAGCAGCGCGGATAAACCACCTCGGTCTCCACGCCGTTTTTCGCCAGCACCGCGCGCGCCGCCATGCCGATGCCGGGGTTGTGGTAATTGGCAAAGCATGTCGCGTAAAGCACCGCCTTGCGCCCGAAGCCCGGCGCCTCGCGGTTGACCGTGAGCGGCGCCGCCTTGGCCTGAAGGGCGAAGGTCTTGCCGTGAAACTTTGGCAACGCCGCGTCGCGATGGACGTCGACGATTTTTTCCATCGCCGGGCGCGTCAGCTTGTTCGACCGGTCGATGGCCCAATTGGCCAGCGGCGCCACAGCGCCCCCCAGCTTGCCGTTACGATCGGTCCTGGCGAGTTCGCCCGGCAGGCCCTCCGACTTGCCACGCTTCAGCTCGGCATAGCGGTAGCGCAGCATGAGATGGGGAAAATCGAGGTTGAACGGATGAGGCGGCACATAAGGGCATTTGGTCATGAAGCAGAGGTCGCAAAGCGTGCAGGCCTCCACGACGGGCGCGAAATCCGCGCTCTGCACCCCCTCGACCTCGCCGCTGGGGGAAGCATCCACCAGGTCGAACAATCGGGGAAAACTATCGCAGAGATTGAAGCAGCGCCGGCAGCCGTGGCAGATGTCGAAGACCCGGCGCATCTCCGCGTCCAGCTTCGCCGGATCGGCGAAATCCGGATCCATCCAGGCAAGCGCGTGGCGGGTCGTCCCCGCCGCTGAGGGCGAAGAAGAGCGGGAGAGACGCTAAGCGGCCCGCGACGAGATTGCGGGCGGGCCGAAAGCCTAGAGGGTGTCGAGGGCCTTCTGGAACCGGCCGGCGTGGGACTTCTCCGCCTTGGCCAGGGTCTCGAACCAGTCGGCGACTTCCTCGAAGCCTTCGTCACGTGCCGTGCGGGCCATGCCCGGGTACATGTCGGTGTACTCATGGGTCTCGCCGGCGATGGCGGCCTTCAAATTATGGCCGGTGGGGCCGATCGGCAGGCCCGTGGCGGGGTCGCCCACGCTCTCGAGGAATTCGAGATGGCCATGGGCATGGCCGGTCTCGCCTTCGGCCGTGGACCGGAACACCGCGGCGACATCGTTGAAGCCCTCCACATCCGCCTTTTGGGCGAAATAGAGGTAGCGGCGGTTGGCCTGGCTTTCGCCGGCAAACGCGGCTTTCAGATTTCCCTCGGTTTTCGATCCTTTGAGCGATGCCATGTTTCAGGTCTCCTTCTAAGCGTTGGCAAAATCGGCTGAATGAAATCTGAGCGGCCCAGCGGCCCGTGTCAATAGTTTAGAATCGTTCAAAACTATTTTTCGCGGCCTGCGACGCGCAGAATGACATCGACCCGGCGCAGGCGCGTACCCGCCGGCGGCGCCGGCAGGCGGGCGACCTCGATATGATCGCCCGGGATATCCATCAATTTTCCCTCATCCTCGAAGAAGAAATGATGATGGTCGGAGGTGTTGGTGTCGAAATAGCTGCGGCCGGCCTCCACCACCACCTCGCGCAACAGGCCCAGTTCGGTGAACTGATGCAGGCTGTTATAGACGGTGGCCAGTGAGACGCGGACCTTGGCAGCACCAGCCTCCTCATGCAGCTGCTCGGCCGTCACATGCCGGGCACCCTGCTCGAACAGGAGCTTCGCCAGCGCCAGGCGTTGGCGCGTCGGGCGCAGGCCGATGCGGCGCAAACGCTCCAGCGCCTGGGCATAGGTGCGCGGGCGGATCATGTTTTCCATCGAATAATCTCTCTAAAATGAGATATAATGTCACATTTTACGCAAGAATCTAGAATATGTCTAGAATGGGAATTTCCCGGATGGCCGGCGGTGAAGGGCTCAGGCGTTGGCCGCGGCGAGCCGCCGACTGCGGAAGGTAAGGAAACCATAGCCCAGCCGGGTCAACCAGGCATGAAGCCGGCCGTTGGCATTCAGCCCGGCGGCCTTGAGCGCCATGGCTACGCCGCGCTCGACATGGCGCGGGCGATAGAAGGCGTAGGCGCGCCTCGCATAGGCGGCGGCGAAGCGCTTGCGCTCGTAGTTGGCGCCCAGCGGTTCCGTCGCCGCGAAATAGGCATAGGCCAGTTCGTCGTCTTCGCTTTCCCGCAGGCGCCCGATGGCGACCGCCAGGCGGCGCAGGCGCCCGACTTTTTCGGATTTCAGATAGCGGCGCAGATAGTCGTAGAACAGCTTGTAGTGGCGATGCTCGTCCGCCGCGACGTTGCGGCAGATCTGCTTCAGCACCGGCTCCTCCACCGCTTCCATCAGGGCCGTGTAGTAGGAGCTGGTGCCCGTCTCCACGATGCAGCGCGCCACCAGCTCGCCGGAGCGCGAGCCGCGGATGGAGGTCTTGGCGTGGGTCGCGATCTTGTAGCCCTCGGCGAAGCGCTTGAAGCTGGCATCGAAATCGAAATCGGGATCGGCGAGCTTGGCCCATTCAGCCAGCGCCTGGCCATGCTGGACCTCCTCCGCGGCCCAATTGCGGGCGACGGCCTGAAATTCCGGATCGTCATGGAAGACGTTGCACAGATATGTGCCGTAATCGCCGCCGTTATGCTCCACCATGGCGGCGGCTTTGACGACTTTGAGAATTTCGGCATCGACCTTGGTCGAATCGAATTCCTGCCAAGGAATATCTGCCAGCGTCCAATGCCTCTTGTGCGCAGGCTCTTGCTGCATGGCCTCTGTTCGCTCCGTTGCGAATATCTTGGGTGCTTCGGCGGGCTTGCGCAAGCCCCCCTCGCCGCCGGTTGGCGCCCGGGTCTGGCCCGGCTGAGATTGTCTCAATAGACCGGGCTGTCGAGCGCGGCGAGCTTGGCCTCGGCCACCGCAATGGCGCGCTCGGCCGCGGCCCGTTCCGTATCGCCCTTGGCCTCGCCCAGATCCTCGCGGGCATCCTTGAGTCCGGCATCCGCCGCCGCCCGATCGATGTCGCTGACCGGCATCGCCTGCTCGGCGAGCACGGTGCAGCGCTCGGCCGTCACCTCGGCAAAGCCACCGGCGACGAAAATGCGCTCCTGGACCTGACCGCCGTCGAAGACTGCGATGACGCCGGGGCGAACCTCGGAGATCAGCGGCGCATGGCCGGGCAGCACGCCGAAGTCGCCCTCGCTGCCGGGTATCACCACCATCTCCACCGCGCGGCTGAACTGCAGCCGCTCGGGCGAGACCAGTTCGAATTGGATGAGGTCGGCCATCCGGGGCTACGCGGCCTCGGCCGCCATTTTGCGCGCCTTCTCCACCGCTTCCTCGATGGTGCCCACCATGTAGAAGGCCGATTCGGGCATGTCGTCATACTCGCCGGCTACGATTCCCTTGAAGCCCTTGATGGTGTCCTCGAGTTTGACGAAGACGCCCGGGCTGCCGGTGAAGACCTCGGCGACGTGGAAGGGCTGGGACAGGAAGCGCTGGATCTTGCGAGCCCGGGCCACCACCAGCTTGTCTTCTTCGCTCAACTCATCCATGCCCAGGATGGCGATGATGTCCTGCAGCGATTTGTAGGTCTGCAGCACGCGCTGCACGTCGCGGGCGACCTGGTAATGCTCGTCGCCGACGACCCGGGGATCGAGAATGCGGCTGGTGGAATCCAGCGGATCGACGGCGGGATAAATACCCAGCTCGGCGATCTGGCGCGACAGCACCGTGGTGGCGTCCAGATGGCTGAAGGATGTGGCCGGCGCCGGGTCGGTCAAATCGTCGGCGGGCACGTAAATCGCCTGCACCGAGGTGATCGAGCCCTTCTTGGTCGTCGTGATGCGCTCTTGCAATGTGCCCATGTCGGTCGCCAGCGTCGGCTGATAGCCCACCGCCGAGGGAATGCGCCCCAGCAGGGCCGAGACTTCGGAACCCGCCTGGGTGAATCGGAAGATGTTGTCGACGAAGAACAGCACGTCCTGGCCTTCCTCGTCGCGGAAGTACTCCGCCGCCGTCAACCCGGTCAGGCCGACCCGCGCGCGGGCGCCCGGCGGCTCGTTCATCTGGCCATAGACCAGCGCCACCTTGGAGCCGGGGCCATCGGTCTTGATGACGCCGGACTCGATCATCTCGTGATAGAGGTCGTTGCCCTCGCGGGTACGCTCGCCCACGCCGGCGAAGACCGAGACGCCGCCATGGGCCTTGGCGATGTTGTTGATCAATTCCATGATGATGACGGTCTTGCCCACGCCGGCGCCGCCGAACAGGCCAATCTTGCCGCCCTTGGCGTAAGGCGCCAGCAGATCGACGACCTTGATGCCGGTGACCAGAACTTGCGATTCCGTCGACTGATCGACGAATTCCGGCGCGGCGCGGTGGATCGGCATATGCGTCTTGGCGTCGAGGGGCCCGCGCTCGTCCACCGGTTCGCCCACCACGTTGATGATGCGCCCCAGCGTCTCCGGCCCGACCGGCACGGTGATCGCATTGCCCGAATCCGTCGCCGGCTGGCCACGAACCAGGCCGTCGGTCGTGTCCATGGCGACGGTGCGCACGGTCTTTTCGCCCAGATGCTGCGCCACTTCCAGAACCAGGCGCTTGCCCTGGTTCTCGGCATAAAGCGCGTTCAGAATTGCGGGCAACTCGCCCTCGAACTGAACATCGACGACGGCGCCCAGCACCTGGGTGATCTTGCCCACGGAATTGGTGGCGGAAGCATTGGCCATGGCGAACTCCTTTAATCCTTAGACTGCTTCGGCGCCGGAGATGATCTCGATCAGCTCCTTGGTGATATAGGCTTGGCGCGAGCGGTTGTAGAAAATCGTCAGTTTGTTGATCATTTCGCCGGCGTTGCGCGTGGCACTGTCCATTGCCGTCATGCGCGCGCCCTCCTCGCTGGCGCTGTTTTCCAGCAGGGCGCGGAAGACCTGGACACCCAGGTTGCGCGGCAGCAGGGCCTCGAGAATCTCGGTCTCGTCCGGCTCGTACTCGTAGAACACGTCGCTCGGCCCCTGGCCCTCCGGCACCGCAAACGGGATCAGCTGCTGGAATGTCACGAACTGGGTCATCGCCGATTTGAACTTGTTGTAGACGAGATGAGCAACGTCGAACTCGCCTTGCTCGAACAACTGGACCAGCTTGACGCCGATCTGATCGGCCACCGGGAAGGCCAGCCGCGGACGGCCGACCTCCTCCATATGGCCGATGATGATATCGCCCAGATCGCGCTTCAGCTGGTCGCGGCCCTTGCGGCCGACGCAGAACAGCTTCACCTGCTTGCCCTGACTGCGCAGGTCCCCCACCTTGCGCCGTGCCGCCCGCACGATGGAGGAATTGAACCCGCCGCAAAGCCCGCGGTCCGAGGTCATGACCACGATCAGCTGCACCTGGTCGCGCCCGTTGCCCGCCAGCAAGACAGGCGCGCCTTCGCGCCCCGCCATGCTGGCGGCGAGCGAACCCAGCATGCGCTCCATGCGCTCGGCATAGGGGCGCGCGGCTTCGGCCGCCTCCTGCGCGCGGCGCAGCTTGGCCGCGGCCACCATCTTCATGGCCGAGGTGATCTTCTGCGTCGACTTGACGCTGTTGATCCGGACCTTGAGATCCTTGAGCGAAGGCATCGATCGCTATTCCCGCCTCACACGAAGGACTTGGCGAGATTGTCCAGGATGCCCTTGAGGCTCGCCTCGGTCGCCGCCGAAATCTCGCCCTCCTTGCGGATGGTGGCCAGCACGTCGGCGTGCTTGGAGCGCATCTCGGCAAGATACGTGCTCTCGAACTGGCCGATCTGCTCGACGGTGATGGCATCGAGATAGCCACGCACGCCCGCGAAGATGACCACCACCTGCTCCTCGATCGGCATGGGGCGATACTGGCCCTGCTTCAGCAGTTCGGTCAGCCGCGCGCCGCGGGAGAGCAGGCGCTGGGTCGAGGCATCGAGGTCGGAGGCGAACTGGGCGAAGGCCGCCATCTCGCGATACTGGGCCAGCTCCAGCTTGATGCGGCCGGCGACCTGTTTCATCGCCTTGATCTGGGCGGCCGAGCCGACGCGGCTGACCGAGAGGCCGACGTTGATGGCCGGGCGGATGCCGCGATAGAACAGCGTCGTCTCCAGGAAGATCTGGCCGTCGGTGATGGAAATCACATTGGTCGGGATATAGGCGGAGACGTCGCCGGCCTGCGTCTCGATGACCGGCAGCGCGGTCAGCGAGCCCAAGCCATGCTCCTTGTTCATCTTGGCGGCGCGTTCCAGCAGGCGTGAATGCAGATAGAACACGTCGCCCGGATAGGCCTCGCGTCCGGGCGGGCGGCGCAGCAGCAGCGACATCTGGCGATATGCCACGGCCTGTTTCGACAGATCGTCATAGATGATGACGGCATGCATGCCGTTGTCGCGGAAGAACTCGCCCATGGTGCAGCCGGTATAGGGCGCCAGGAACTGCAGCGGGGCGGGCTCGGAAGCCGTGGCGGCCACCACGATGGAATATTCCATGGCGCCGTTGTCTTCCAGGGTCTTGACGATCTGGGCCACGGTCGAACGTTTCTGCCCGATGGCGACATAGATGCAGAACAGCTTCTTGGAATCGTCGCTGCCGGTGTTGGTGGGTTTCTGATTGAGGATGGTGTCGATGGCCACCGCCGTCTTGCCGGTCTGGCGATCGCCGATGATGAGCTCGCGCTGGCCACGGCCGACGGGCACGAGCGCGTCGATGGCCTTGAGTCCCGTCTGCATCGGCTCGTGCACCGAGCGGCGCGGAATGATGCCCGGCGCCTTGACCTCGACGCGCTGGCGCTTGACGTCCTTCAGGGGGCCCTTGCCATCGATGGGGTTGCCCAGACCGTCGACCACGCGCCCCAGCAGGCCGCGGCCCACCGGCGCGTCGACGATGGCCCCGGTGCGCTTCACCAGGTCGCCTTCCTTGATCGTGCGGTCATCGCCGAAGATCACCACGCCGACGTTGTCGGCCTCGAGGTTGAGGGCCATGCCGCGGATGCCGCCGGGGAACTCGACCATCTCGCCGGCCTGGACCTTGTCCAGGCCATAGACGCGGGCCACGCCGTCGCCCACGGAGAGCACCTGGCCGACCTCGGCCACATCGGCCTCGGTGCCGAAATCGGCGATCTGTTGCTTCAGGATGGCGGAGATTTCTGCGGCGCGGATTTCCATTATCCGACCCCTTTCATGACCAATTTCAGACGTTGCAGTTTGGATTTCAGCGAACTATCGACCATCCGGCTGCCGACCTTGACGATCAGGCCGCCAATGAGGCTGGCGTCGGTATGGGTTTCGATCGAGACCTTGCCGCCCACGGCACGGCGCAGCGCGTCGGTCAGCGCCGCGCTCTGGCCATCGGACAAGGGGGCAGCCGAGGTCACGCTGGCCGTCACTTCGCCGCGCCGGCGGGCGAGCTCGGACAAATAGGCCTCGATCATGTCGCCCAGCGCGAAGAGCCGCCGGTTCTCGGCGACCAGACCCACGAAGCGGCGCACGAGGTCGGAGGTACCGGCCCTTTCCAGCACGGCGGCGATCGCCTTGCCTTGCTCGGCCCTGGTCAGGACGGGGCTGCGCACTAGGCGGCGCAAATCCGCGCTCTCCGCGATCAGGGCGCGAATGGCCCGCAGATCCGCTGCTACCGCATCGAGCTGCTTTGCCTCGTCGGCCAGTTCGAACCTCGAAAAACCGGCCGCGCGCGGACTCCCTCAGGACCCCCCGCCCGGAACGGCGTGGCGTATCTATCATAGAGCCCCGAGGGTTGCAACCGGAGGGCCGAATCACAGGAAACTGTAGGGATCCACCTGCATCTGCAGGAGATCTGCAGGGGATCTGCAGGGGATCTGCAGGGGATCTGCAGGCCAATGGTGCCCAGTAGTTTGAGCTTCACGAGCCAGTCGTGGATCAAGGATTGCAGGACGCTGTCGCCGCAGGGCCACCCGCCGGAGCCGCATGAGAAGGGGGGCGAGCCGTAGCTCGCCCCCATTTGGTGCCTTTCAGCTTGTTAACGGGAGGCCCTCAATCACCAGACCGCTATTCTTGGCCTAATAAAACCTACCATTTGTTAACGTAACAATTGTTCCACTTTTCGTGTGCCCTTGTCAATATGACAATTAAGAATTGCGTCAGCGCAGCGTTCCGGGGGCATTCCAGTGATCGAAATAACCAGACGACGCTATCGCCTGGGTCTCGACGTCGGTTCCAATTCGCTTGGCTGGTTCGTGGTCTGGCTCGACGAAAAGGGAGATCCGAAGGAGCTCGGTCCCGGCGGGATTCGTATTTATCCCGATGGCCGCGATCCGCAGTCGAAGACATCGAATGCCGTCGACCGGCGTATGGCGCGGGGCGCCCGGCGCAGGCGCGACCGCTACCTGAAGCGCCGATCGAGTCTCATGTCGATGCTAATAGAACACGGCTTGATGCCGGGGGATTTGGCAGCGCGCAAAGCGCTGGAAGTGCTCGACCCCTATGAGTTTCGCGCCAAGGCGCTCGACCAACCTCTGCTCGCGCAGCAAATCGGCCGCGCATTGTTCCATCTGAACCAGCGGCGCGGCTTTTTGTCCAATCGGAAGACCGAGCGGAAAGACAACGAGGCCGGCGCGATCAAGCAAGCCGCCGGAAAACTGCACGAACTCATGC
>WNFR01002588.1_pt1 | contig 18758 bp, 17 predicted proteins | sample 5400221 | NCBI WGS metagenome assembly WNFR01 (sample SAMN13153357, study PRJNA577476) | soil metagenome | isolation source: 40 cm soil under Madrone tree | place: USA:California | collected 2016-06-14 | reverse complement strand
TCTCGTAAGGCACGACGAAGGCCTCGGTCATGCCCTTGACGGCGTCGCCACCGAAATTGGCCAGCACGACCTCTTTGGCCTGCGCATGGGCGGCAAAACCCGGCAGCGTTCCGGCAAGCCCGATCGCGGCGCCGCCCGCCAGCACGCCGCGGCGCGACAGCCCAGCGTTCCTCAATTCGTTTTCGACGATCTCCGCCCGATCCTCGGCAAAGCTCTGATTCTTGTTCATGGCCATTCCCCTGTTTTCGTTTCTCTGACGATCAATCGTCCTCGATCGAGATCGAGGCGTCGGCGTCCCAGCCGACGGTGATGCTTTGTCCCGGCGCCGGCGGCGCGCCGTGGCGCCAGGTGGGCACTGTCACCGCAAGCTGCCCGGTGTGCGGCGTATCGATCAGCAGATGGAACGACGTGCCGAGATAACTCCAGCTCGAGATCGTGCCGGCGACGATATTCTCCGGCTTGCGCCCGTCGCCGACAATCTCGATCCGCTCCGGCCGCAGGGCCATCAGGCCCATGGCGCCGATGGCGGGCCTGCGACCGGGGCAAAACTGGACGAAACGCGCGCCGCTGCAGCGATAGGCGAAGCGGTTGGGGGCGTGCTCCTTGATCTCGCCGTGCAGGAAGTTGCTTTTGCCTAAAAACTCGGCCACGAAACGCGTTGCCGGGCGCTCGTACAGCGCTTGCGGCGGCCCATGCTGCAGCAGCTTGCCGTTGCGCAGGATGGCCACCCGGTCCGACATCGACAGGGCCTCCTCCTGATCATGCGTGACATAGATGAAGGTGAGGCCGATGCGCCTATGCAGCGCCTTGAGCTCGAGCTGCACCTCGGCGCGCATCTTGCGGTCGAGCGCGCTCAGCGGCTCGTCGAGCAGCAAGAGATGGGGCGTGAACACGAGGGCCCGGGCCAGCGCCACGCGCTGCTGCTGACCACCGGAGAGCTGGCGCGGCAGGCGCTCGGCCAAGGCGCCGAGCTGGACCAGGTCGAGCGCCTGGCGCACGCGCTGCTCGATCTCGGCACGCGGCCGCCTCCGGACTTCGAGTGGAAAGGCGATGTTGCGGAACACCGAAAGGTGGGGAAACAGGGCATAGCCCTGGAACACCATGCCGAAATTGCGCCGCTCCGGGGGCAGGTGCTGTATCGGCGCGCCATCGAGCGAGATCTCGCCGCTGCTGGGCGCGACGAAGCCGGCGATCGCCATCAGCAGCGTCGTCTTGCCCGATCCCGAGGGACCGAGCAGCGTCAGGAATTCGCCACGCTCGACGTTGAGCGAGACCTCGTCGAGAGCCTTGACCTCTCCATATGTCTTGGAAACCCGGTCCAGCGACAGCGATTGCAGAAGTTCACCCATTCATCATTCCGCTGCTTCGGCACAATATCGACGGAATGCACTTTCCATACCAGCCGATAGTGCCGTCAGTCCGCTACCCTCGTGTCGCCTGTGACCGGCAGAGATCGGCCTTCCGCGTGTCGGTCTCACGAAGAGCGCAGGTTGTTGGTTGACGGGCAAACCAGCGTTATGCACCGTGCTCCTCTCCTTTGCCGATGGGGCTATTCGATGACACTCGCTTTCAGACCCTTGTCGTATGGCCTTGGCGCCGAAGTCCAGGGCTTCGACATCGCAGGCCCGATCGACAACTATCAATTCGCCCAGGTGCACAAGGCCTTCCTCGACAACGGCATCCTGCTGTTCCGCGACCAGAAGGTGACGCGGGAACAGCATATCGCCTTCAGCCGCCGCTTTGGTGAACTCGACAAGCATGAATCGCTGCCGCGCGACCGGCATCCGGATTATCCCGAATTGCTGCTGGTGACGAACGAGCCGAAGCCCAACGGGCAGCCGTCCGATTCGAAATACACGGGCCAGCTCTGGCACTCGGACCTGTCGTTCACGCCGGTTCCCGCGCTGGGGTCGGTATTGCGCGGTATCGACATCCCGCCCGTCGGCGGCGACACGATGTTCGCCAACATGACGATGGCTTATGACGCGCTGTCGGTAGGCATGAAGCGCATGATCGCGGACTTGCATGGCATTCATACCGGCACCCGCAAGATCGTCGATCTCAGTGAGGATCGCAAAGAGGAAGCCAAGAAGCTCAATCCGCCGATCGCCCAGCCCGTCGTGCGCGTTCATCCTGAAACCGGCAAGAAAGCGCTCTATATCGGCGAGAAGGTCTCCTGCTTCGTCGATATGACCGAGGAAGAAAGCCGGCCGCTGATCGAATACCTCTGCCGCCACGCCACCCGGCCGCAGTTTGTGTACCGTCACCAGTGGCGCGCGAACGACATCATCCTGTGGGACAACCGCTGCACCATGCATGTCGCGCTCGGCGACTATGACGAGAAAGAACGCAGGCATCTGGAGCGCACCACGGTGAAAGGCTCGCCGTCGGGCTATCGCCTGCAATAAGGGCCGACTGAAATGGAAGCAACCAGGAACCTCGTCATCACGAGGCGTCTTGTCGCTCGCATGGCCTTCGCCCTGCTGGCGCTCGTCCCCGCGACGGCGAGCGCCCAGTATCCAACCAAGCCCATTCGCATGATCATCCCGTTTGCCGCCGGTGGAACGACGGACTTGCTGGCGCGCGCCGTCGGCCAGCATCTTACGGAAGCCTGGGGCCAGCCCGTCGTCAGCGACAACCGCGCGGGCGCGAACGGCATTATCGCAGCGGAAATCGTTGCCAAGTCGCCGCCGGACGGCCAGACGCTGCTGTTCGTCGCCATGGGCCATGCGACCAACCCGCTGATCTACAAGAACTTGCCCTTCGATGCGGACAAGGATTTCACGCCGATCAGCCTGATCGCGACCTTTCCGCAATTGGTCATGGTGCACCCTTCGGTGCCGGCCAACAGCCTGGCACAGCTCATCTCCCTGGCCAAGACCGCGTCGCCTCCGCTCACTTACGCCTCCGGCGGCAATGGCTCGTCGCAGCATCTGGCCGGCGCCCTGTTCGTCCATATGGCCGGACTCAAGATGACCCACGTCGCCTACAAGGGCGGCGCGCCCGCGTTGCTTGATCTCATGTCCGGCAACGTCGACATGATGATCATCCAGCCGACGTCGCGCGATCAGATCACCTCCGGCAAGCTCACGCCCCTGGCGGTCTCTTCAGCGAGGCGCAGTGCCAGCTATCCCGACATACCGACCGTCGCCGAAGCGGGCGTACCGGGTTACCAGTCCGTCGCCTGGTACGGGCTCGTCGGGCCGAAGGGAATGTCGCCCGATCTTTTGAAGAAGATCAGCGACGCGGTGGTTCGCGCCTCGAAGACGGAAGCCGTCCGGTCGGTGATCTCAGCGCAAGGCGGTGACGTGGTTGCCAGTTCGCCGGCTGAATTCGCGGATTTTATCGCGTCCGAGCGCAAGCGTTACGAGGCGATCGTGCGTGAGGCCGGCATGGCTGTCGAATGATGGCTCGCTTCTAAAATCCGGCGTCGGGCCGGTTGAGGCCAAAATGCGAGCGCAAGGTGGCGCCCTCGTAGGCGGTGCGGAACAGCCCGCGGCGCTGCAGCAGCGGTATCACCTCGGTGATGAAGACTTCCAGCATCGCCGGCAGCACCGGTGGCATGAAGTTGAAACCGTCCGCCGCGCCATCGTTGAACCAGTCCTCGATCAGGTCGGCGATTTGCTCGGGGGTACCGGCCGTCGCGTAGTGGCCGCGGGCGCCGGCCAGATAGGCCAGCAACTGCCGCAATGTCAGCTTCTCCCGCCGCACCAGGCCGACGATCACCTCGGTCCGGCTGCGCGCTGCCTCGACCGTGCCGGGATTAGGAAAGTCCTCGGGCGACAGCGGCTTGTCGAGCGGCAGGTGCGAGAAATCATGGCCGCCGAACCGGCCGGACAGCCGCTTGCGCCCGACCTCGGGGTCGGTGAGGTCGTTCAGCTCGTGTGCCATACGCTTGGCCTCGGCCTCGGTTCCGGCGATCACCGGACTGAGGCCGGGCAGGATCAGTGCCTGGTCGGCGCCGCGTCCCTCCGCCACCACCAGCGCCTTCAGGTCGGCGTAGAAGGCCTGTGCCGTCGATTTTTCCATCTGCGCGGTGAACACCGCCTCGGCATGCCGTGCGGCGAAGCGGCGTCCCGTCTCGGAGGATCCAGCCTGCACGAAGACCGGCCGGCCCTGCGGCCCGCGCGGCATGTTGAGCGGTCCGGCCACGCTGTAGTGGGTGCCCTTGTGGTTGATCGGCCGGATGCGCCGCGCATCGGCATAGGTCCCGCTGGCGCGATCGTCGAGCACCGCGTCGTCCGCCCAGCTGTCCCACAGGCCCCTTACCACCTGCATGTACTCCTCGCCACGGGCGTAGCGGTCGGCATGGCTCACCTGGCCCGTGTCGCCGTAATTGCGTGCCGCGGCGGCCAGCCAGGAGGTGACGATGTTCCAGCCAATGCGCCCGCCGCTCATATGGTCCAATGAGCCAAATTGCCGGGCGAGATTGAACGGCTCGGTATAGGTGGTCGAGGCGGTGGCGATCAGGCCGATCCGGCTGGTTGATACAGCCAGTGCCCCGAGGACGGTGATCGGCTCCAGCCAGGTGCTGGCTGCGTGCCCAATCGTGTCCATCAGCGCCAGCGTGTCGGCGAGGAAAATGGAATCGAATAGTCCGGCTTCGGCCTGGCGCGCCAGGTTCTGAAAATACTGGATATCGGTGAGCGCAAGCGGCGAGGACGCGGGATGCCGCCACGATGCTTCGTGATGGCCACGACTCTGGATGAACAGGTTGAGATGCAACTGCCGTTTCATGACGCTCTTACTTTTGTGCTTATCGTGCAGCGACCAGGGTAGCAGCCGTGAAACGCAAGGTCTCGGCCGAAACCTTGCGCAGATAGGGCTCGTCGATCTCGGGCCACCAGCCGGCGGGCAGCCGGATGGCGCCACGCGCGAAGGGCAGCGGAGTCTTGAACAGTGACGCGGTCAGTTTCAAAAAGCCGTTATTCTCGCCGGCATTGCCGATCGTCGTTCGGGCGACGCCGGCCTCCATCCAGCAGGAGATGTCCGTCGCCGTGCCGTCGCCCAGCACGGGTACGAGCCCCAGCGCCGCGATCCGCTGCAAGGCCGCTTCAAGGCGGGCGAGGCTGCCGAGCTTCTTCAGCTTCACCTTGATGAAGCCCACGCCCCTGATCGCGGCCGCCCGTTCGATCTCGGCAATGCCGTAGATCGACTCATCGAGCATCACAGGCACAGTGGAGACCGCGGCGACCGCGGCGTTGGCCATCCAGTCGGCCTTGTCGCAGGGCTGCTCGAACAGCTCGATGCCGGTCGGGTCGAGCGCAGCGGCGAAGCGGCGGCCCTGCTCGAGCGAGTAGGCCTGGTTGGCGTCGAGCCGGATGGCGGCGCGGCCGCCCAGTGCACGCTGGATGGCAACGACGCGCTTCAGATCGGCATCGACATCGAAGCCCACTTTCACCTTCAGGGTGCGGAAGCCCTCGGCGATGGATTGCTCGACCTCGGCGCCTACCTTGTCGACGTCCATTGTGTTGACCGGCGCCAGCAACGGCACCGCAGCCGGCGCACTGGCTGTGAGCAGATGGCTGCGCTCGATCATTTCCAACGCCGAGATCAGGATCGTCGCGGCATGCGCATTGGCGTGGATCTCCGGCTCGAGCATCGCCTTGGCCGTGGCAATGTCGCGGCCGGCCAGGCGCTCGCCCCATTCCTTGAGGAAGGCCCAGCCGGTCTGCGGCGTCTCATCGACCGCGTAGCCTGCCTGGATCGTGGCTTCGCCCCAGCCAAGGCGGCCGTCACGCATGCGCACCGAGGCGATCAGGGGATCGAAGGCGGTGAAGGTCCAACGCGATACTTTGTAGGGCACCTTGAGCGGAATCTCGGCGCGAAAGACCTCTATCGTCTCGATCGTCATGGTCAGCCCGCGATGACCGGTTCACCGACGATCTGCGTGCGGTGCATCAGGCGGCGGTTGGTTTCGTCGAAGGCGTCGCGACGGTGCATGGTGCAGCGGTTGTCCCACATCATGAGGTCGCCGACGCGCCAGCGCTGGTACCAGGCGAATTCGGGCTTCTCGGTATGCGCCCACAGCGCATTCAGCAGCGCCTCGCTGTCCTCGAGCGACAGGCCATGGACATAGGCGCCGACACGGCGGCCGAGGAACAGCGCGTTGCGACCGGTCACCGGGTGCTTGCGCACGAGCGGATGGACGGCGCCGGGCGTTTCGCGCGGGTCGGCATTCTCCTTGAAGCCGCGACGGAGTTCGCCGGTGGAGTTGCGGCTGGAGTCGTGCGTACAGCTCTTGCCTGCGATGGCCTTCTTCAATTCGTCCGGCAGCGTCTCGTAGGCAAGCACCATGTTGTTGAAGCCGGTGTCGCCGCCCGCCGGCGGGCATTCGATGGCGTAGAGCAGGCTCGCGCGCGGCGGCAGCGGATTGTAGGACATGTCGGTGTGCCAGACCGATTCGTAGGAACCCAGGCCGCCGATCGGCTTGCCGCCGACCTTTACGTTCGAGATCACGTTGACCCAGTCGACCGCATTCGCGGCCACGCCGTTCGCTTTCTCGATGCCGGTGCCGAGCGGCACGCGGTCGAGTTCGCCCCACATGCGGCTGAAGCGCATCAGCCCGTCGTCATCCAGGCGCTGGCCGGAGAAGCGCAGGACGAGATGCTTGGCCCATGCATCGGCCAGCATGGCGAAGGTGGAGGCATCGATCTCGCGGCTGAGATCGATGCCATGCACGTCGGCGCCGAGCGGTCCACCGGTCGGCTGGATCCAAAGAGTCGTGGTTTGGCTGTCGAGCGGCATGATGACCTCCGGAGCATTTGGCAGTAGAAAATCATCATCTGCCTTAGTTCGTTGAGGGCACAAGCCAGATTTTGTGAGCCCTGACCAACTTGAAGTTGGTCACATCCTGCCTCATCATCACCCCATGCCATCAAGCTTGCCGCCGCTGAAAGCCCTGCGCGCCTTCGAAGCCGCTGCGCGGACGTGCAGTTTCACCCGCGCCGCCGAAGAGCTGAACGTGACGCAAACGGCGATCAGCCATCAGGTGAAGGCGCTCGAGGAGTGGATCGGCTTCCGGCTTTTCCGCCGCCTCAACAACGCGCTGGTCCTGACCGAGAAGGGCGAGCTCTATCTGCCGACGGTGCGGGAGGCCTTCGACCGCATCCGCGAGAGCACCGACGAGCTGAAGGGCGTCGATGCCGGCGCCGTGCTGACCATCAGTGCCTTGCCGAATTTCGCGCTCCGCTGGCTGATGCCGCGGCTGCCGCGCTTCCAGGCGAGGCATCCGGCGATACGGATCAAGCTTATCACCGCCACGCGCGCGCTCGAGGCGCTGCCCGAGGAGATCGACGTGGCCATCCGACTCGACGGCGAGGCAGCGCACCTCCCGTTCGAGCCGCTGTTCAGTGGCAGCATGTTTCCGGTGATGCATCCTGCCCTGCAGGAGGAGGGCTTGCGCACGCCGGCCGATCTGCGGCGTTTCACGCTGCTGCATGTGCTCAACGCACTGACCGACTGGCCACTCTGGCTGACGGCTGCCGGCATCAAGCGCGTCGACACGGAAGCGGGCCCGAAGTTCGATTCCTACGCCCTCGCAACCGAAGCCGCCTGCTATCGCTGGGGCGTCGCCATGGCATGGGGCCCTTTTGTCGAGGAAGACCTGCGGCGCGGCCGGCTGATCGCGCCCTTCGACCTCAAGATCCCGCGCGAGCGCGCCTGGGGCCTTGTCTATCCACGCAACGCCCGCAGGCAAAAGGTCGAGCTGTTCCGTCGGTGGCTTTTCGAGGAGGCCGGCATGATGCACCCCGGCCTTGCAATCCTGCCTGAGCGTTCGAGCGTATTCGGTTCGGATGGGACCACATCGGGTTCTACGCCGGGAGAGCGCGCTACGCGGCCAGCCCGCTGCCGTTAAACAAACGAAAAAAAACGGGAGAGCCCCAACCTTCGGCCCTGGCTTCCCCCCGTTTCCCACCGGAGCGGGAAGCCTCGGATGTCGAGGGCACGGGCTTTTGCTCGCGCTTTTCCATGTTTTCGCCACAGCCGCCTCGCGCGGGCAATAATTTTCGATTCCTCGCGAGCATTCCGATAAAAGACCGCTCCTGCTGGTGGACCGCACCCTTTGGGTGAGACAGTTAAATTGCGGACAGGTCGCCTCCATGGTGATTGAGCCTGTGGTTTGGTCAAGCGGGGTATTGGGCGCGGGCTGCGCGGCGTGAGTCCAGGATCGGCAAGTCACTCATGATCGACCCACTATAAGTCCGGTCGGCCCGAACGGACGATTCCGGCCCCTACTGCGGCAGGCTCGTCCTCTCGCATGCGATTTGGAGCATATTCCTTCGCTCGGAATCATGGCTGCAGAATCCGATATGACCCCATCCCAACGGGATACGCTCACAACTAGAGCGATGCCGTGCTGATGCGCTCCCAGGCCAGTTCGCGGGTGATCTTGGCGCCGTTCACCTCCACGACCGGCGGCACAAGAATCATGCGATCGCCGTCGAAGCGGACTTTCCGGACCTGTGGCGCCGTGAAGCGCGCCGGATCGGAGTTGGCGTCGACGACGGTGGTGAGCGTGCTGCCGTCGAAAGTGTAGTTCCCGCAGTAGGATGAGTATTCGCGCCTGGCGCCGGCCGGCAGCGTGGGGCGGCCGTCGCACAGGACCGCCATCATGCGGCCGTCGGCCGTCAGCGTGACAATCCCCATGCCGCGTGGGCCATAGGGCACATCGACCTTGTTGCCGTTGGCATCGGTGGCGGAAGCCGCGGCCAGCCGCCAAACACCGACGACGTTGGGCGCCGCGGCCGCGGCGGTGCCGGCGATGACCGCCTGCAGGATGGGAAGGGCGGCGAGGCCGGCGGCGACCTGGAGGGTACGTCTGCGGGTGGTGTCATCTGTCGTCATGGTATTTCCTCCTTTTGTTAACTAACGCCGCTTCATCGTCGGATCGAGCGCCACGCGCAGCGACTCGCCCAGGGCGTTGAAGGCAAGCGCCGTCAGCAGGATGGCGATGCCGGGGGCGTACATCTGCTCCGGCGCGATCTCCATATAGTGGTAGGCGCGCGCCAGCATGGCGCCCCAGCTCGGCTGAGGGGGCTGCACGCCGAGGCCAAGGAAACTGAGGCTCGCTTCCGCCAGCAGGGCCACGGCCAGCAGCAGAGTCACCTGCACGATTACCGGCTGGATGGCGTTGGGCACGACATGCTTCCACAGGATGCGGCCCAGGCTGGCGCCAAAGACGCGCGATGCGTCGACATAGAGCTCCTGTTTCACGATCAGCGTTTGGGCGCGCACCAGCCGGGCGAGCTGTGGCGAAAACACGATGCCGACGGCGATCATGCCGTTGGTCAAGCCAACGCCCAACGCGCCGGTGACGGCGATGGCCAGCACGATGGCGGGGAAGGAGAGCAGGGTGTCGATGACGCGGCTGATCGCATCGTCGATCCAGCCGCCCAGGAACCCCGCCAGCAGTCCCACCGGCACGCCGAGCAGGATGGCCACGGTGACCGCCAGGAAACTGGCATAGAGCGTCGCCGGCGCGCCATAGATCAGGCGGGAGAGCACATCGCGGCCAAGATCGTCGGTGCCCAGCGGGTGCACGGCGCTCGGCTCCTGCAGCATGTCGTTGACGTCCTGGTTGGTCGGCGAATGCGGCGCCACGATCGGCGCCGAGACCGACAGCGCAAACAGCAGCAGCAGGAAGCCGAGACTCAGCGCCGCGCGCAGGTCCCGCCGCAGCCATTTGCCGATGCGGATCAATGTCTGGCTCATTGCTGGCTGATCCGTGGGTCGAGTACGGTGTAGAGAACGTCGATCAGCAGATTGACGCCGATCACGATCATGACCAGCGCCAGCACGACGCCCTGGATCACAGGGAAATCCTTATGAATGGCGGCATGGACGACCATGCTGCCGATGCCAGGTATGGCGAACACCGCCTCGATCACCACCGTGGCGCCGAGCAGGCGATTGAACACCAGCCCGATCACCGTCAGCAGGTTGACGCTGACATTCTTCAGCCCATGCTTCCACAGGATGGCCGTGGGCGACAGGCCCTTGGCGTGCAGGGTCCGCACATATTGCGACGACAGCACCTCGACCAATGAGCTGCGCAGCTGGCGGGCGACCTCGGCGATGCCGCCAGCCGCCAGCGCGAAGGCGGGAAGGGCTGCGTAGTGCAGCGCCTTGCCGACGCCAGCCGACAATGGCGCCGCGCCCGTGGCGGGAAAGAAATTCCAGTTCAATGCAAAGGTCGCGACCAGCAGCATGGCCAGCCAGAAATTCGGCAGCGCCACACCGAGCGAAGCGATGCTGGTGACGAAGGCATCGATACGCGAGCCCCGGTGGGTGGCGGCGAGAATGCCGAGTGGGATGCCGATGACGAGCGAAAGCGACAGCGCACAGCCGACGATCAGCAGCGAAGTCGGAAAGCGCCGCTGGATGGAATCGAGTACCGCTTCGCCAGACAGGATCGACTTGCCGAGATTACCATGCAAGGCATCCCACAGCCAACTGCCGTACTGCACGAAGAACGGCCGGTCGAGGCCGTAGAGGGTGCGGATCTCGGCGATGCGGGCATCGGTGGCATTGTCCCCCGCCAGGGTGACGGCGATGTCGCCGGGCACGAGCTGCTGCAGCCCGAACACGACGAAGGTCGCCAGCACGATCACCGGCGCGATCTGGAGAAGACGCCGGCGGATCAGCCTGAGACGGTTGCGTGTCAGCATCAGCCGTCGAGCCACACACAATCGAAACGCGGCTTGCCCAAGAGGTTGGGCTTGAAGCCCTTGACCTTGACGTTGTGGGCGTCGAGCTCGAACTGGAACAAGAGCGGCACCGACAGCGCTTGCTCGAGCACGTGTCGCTGCAGTACCGAAAAGGCCTTCTTGCGGTCCTCGATATCCGGGCTCGCCCGTGATGCGGCGAGTGCTGAGGTGATTTCAGGGCTCGCTTCCGCGCGGCCCGAATTGAAATAGGAGCCTTTGCCGTAGAGCAGGGTGAAAGTGAGGCTGGGGTCGGGTCGCCCAGTCCATTGCGACAGCAGCCCGTTGCCCTCGGCCTTGGCGAAGAAGGCAGCACTGCCTTCCGGGATATTGAACGTGCTGAAGCGCAGCTTGATGCCGACCTTGCGCAATTGCTCCTGCAGTACTTCCTGGCGCTGCTGCTGGCGCTGTTCGGTGTAGCCGATCAGATGCAATTCCAGCCCGTCCTTGTGGCCGGCCTCGGCGAGCAGGGCGCGCGCCTTGTCGGGATCGTATTTGTAAAAATCCGCCAGCACCGGATCATAGGCCCAATGGGCCTTGGGCAGCACGGTGGTCGCGACCTCGGAGAGGCCCGCCATGGTCGCCTTGGCGAAGGACTCGCGGTCGATGGCGTAGTTCAGCGCCCGACGCACCCGCACGTCGTCGAGCGGCGCGCGCGCGAAATTCAGAAACAGGATCACGCAATAGAGCGTGGGCCCGCTTACCGCCGTAAGATTCTTGGCACGGTCGACCAGCGGCTTCTGCTGCGGTGACAGAAAGTAGACGAAGTCGTTCTGGTTGGAGACAACGGCGCGCAAGGCGGTGTTGATCTCGGGGATGACCTGCATCTCGAGCCCCTCGAGATAGGGCTGCCCGGTCTTCCAGTAATTGTCGTTGCGCGCGTAGACGACCTTCTCATTGTCGTTCCAGCTCACGAACTTCATCGGCCCCGCGCCCACGGGTTTACGGTCATAGTCCTTGGCCAGTTCCTGCATCGCCTTGGGCGAGCCCATCATGCCGGCGCGGTCGGACAGGATCAGCAGCAGTGCCGAATCGGGCTGTTTCAGCTTGATGGCGACCTGCTGCGGCCCAGTCACCTCCACACTCTCGACCGTGACCAGGTCGCCCTTGATGTTGGAGCGCGGGTCGGTGCGCGCGCGGTCAAGATTGAATTTCACCGCTGCGGCATCGAGTGGCGTGCCGTCATGGAAGGCCACTCCCGCCCGGATGTTGAGCAGCAACGTCTTGGGATCGGGATTGCTCCAGGATTCCGCAAGGCCCGGCACGGCCTTCAATGTCGCCGGCTCGAAATCGACCAATGTGTCGTGGATCGGATAGAGGAAGGAATGATCCGACCCTGAGCCGCCAGTCTGCGGATCGAGGCTCGACGGATTGGCATTGGCTGAGACTTTCAGCGTGCCGCCCTTCTTGGGCGCGCCCTGGGCAAAGGCAGCGCCTGCGAGGGCGAGGCCGGCGGCGCTCGCCAGAAAATCGCGGCGATGGAATTTCAGCATCGTCTACTCCCTGTGACTCCGTCTCCCAATGCCCGATCGAGTAAAGGTCCCTCGCTATGCTCGGGATGACAGTTTTGTTGTGTCGAGCTCTGTGCGCTGACTCGAAACGTCGATGAAGAAAATGTCGTCATCCCGAGCGCAGCGAGGGACCTTTGCACGACGTCGCATGCCTATGACTCCAGCCACACGCCGTCGAAGCGTGGTTTGCCCAGCAGATTGGGCCGGTAGCCTTTGACCTTGGCCGCCTGCGCATCGAGTTCGAGCTGGAACAACAGCGGCATGACCAACGCATCCTCGACCACGATCTTTTGCACTCTGGCGAACGCCGCCTTGCGCGCCGCGAGGTCCTCGCTGGCGCGGCTCTCCAGCAGCGCCGCCGTCAGTTCGGGTGACCACTCGGTGCGGCCGGCATTGTAGTAGGAGCCCGTGGCGAACATCAGCGAGTAGGTGAGGCTGGGGTCGGGCCGGCCCGTCCATGCCGCCAGCAATCCTTCGCCCTTCTTGTCGCCGAAGAAGGCGGCGCTCATCTCCGGGATCGACCCGGTCGTCCATTTGCAACGGATGCCGGCCTTGGAGAATTGCTCGATCAGCACTTCCTGACGCTGCTGGCTGCGCTGGTCCGAATAGCCAAGCAGGGTGATGTCGATGCCATTGGGATGGCCCGCCTCGGCCAGCAGCTTGCGTGCCTTGTCGGGATCGTGCGGCCAGCCGTTGGCAAGTGCTGCATCGAGGCCCAGTGGGCGCTGGGCAGCGCCATCCAGGCGACCTCGGCCAGGCCGCCCATGGTGGCCTTGCTGAAGGCCACGCGGTCGATGGCATGGTTCAGCGCGCGCCGCACCTTGGGATTGGCGAGCGGCGGCCTGCCGTAATTGAAGAAGATCTGCACGCAATAGAGAGTGGGCGCTGTCACCGCGGACAAGTTCTTGGCGCGGTCGATCACCGTCTTTTGCTGCGGCGAGAGGAAATAGACGAAATCGTTCTGGCCGGCGACGACCGAGCGCAGGCCGGTATTGGTCTCGGCGATGATCGCGAACTCCATGCCGTCGAGCAGCGGCAGGTTGGGCTTCCAGTATTTGTCGTTACGCGTGTAGACGACCTTCTCATTGTCGTTCCAGCTCACCAGCTTCCACGGACCGGAGCCGACCGGCTTGCGGTCGTGATCCTTGCCGAGCTCGGTCACCGCCTTGGGCGAGCACATCATGCCGGCGCGATCGGACAGGATCAGCGGCAAAGCCGAATCGGCCTGGTTCAGCTTCAGCGTCACCTGCCGCGGTCCGCTCACCTCGATGGAATCGACGGTGAGCAGGTCGGCCTTGATGCTCGAGCGCGCATCGCCCTTGTTGCGGTCGAGATTGAACTTCACGGCGGCGGCGTCGCACGGCGTACCGTCGTGGAAGAGCACGCCGTCGCGCAAATTCATCACCAGGGTCTTGGGATCGGTGAATTTCCACGATTCGGCGAGGCCGGGTTCGGCCTTCAATGTCGCGTAGTCGAACGCCGCCAGCGTATCAAACATCGGATAAAGGAAGGCATGGTCCTGCCCGGAGCCGCCGGTCGCGGGATCGAGGCTCGACGGATTGGTCGGCGCCGAGACCTTCAGGATGCCGCCTTTCCTGGGCCCACTCTGGGCCCAGGATTGCCGGGCGGCGGCAAGTGCGATGGCGCCGGCGACGAAACCGCGACGATGGGTCTTCATGGCTGTTTTCTCCGTTGCGTGACTTCGCCGGCGAAATGGCAGGCGACGAAGCGGTCCGGTTCGAATTCGCGCCATTCCGGTTCGGTGGTGGCGCAGATCTCCTGGGCGTGGCGGCAGCGCGTGCGGAAGCGGCAACCCGAGGGCGGCGAGATCGGGCTTGGAATCTCGCCTTCGAGGACGATGCGGTCGTCGCGGCGCAGATGCGAGGGCAGGGGCACCGGCTCGGCCGACAAGAGCGCCTCGGTATAGGGGTGCAGCGGCCGTTCGACGATGTCGTCGGCCGCCGCCAGCTCGACGAACTTGCCGAGATACATCACGGCGATGCGGTCGCTGATATGCGAGACCACGCCGAGATCGTGGGTGATGAAAAGGTAGGTAAGGCCGAATTCGCGCTGCAGGTCGGCAAACAGATTGAGCATGTCGGCCTGGATCGACACGTCGAGCGCCGCCACCACCTCGTCGCAGACCACCAGCTTGGGCCGCAGGGTGAGCACACGGGCGATATTGACGCGCTGCTTCTGGCCGCCTGACAGTTCGTGCGGATAGCGTTCGGCGAATTCGGCGCGCAGGCCGACCCGGTCGAGCACGGCCAAGGCGCGCACGTCGCGCTCCGCGCGCGTGCCTTCACCCAATATGTCGAGCGGCTCGCGCACGCTGTCGCGAATCTTCATGCGCGGATTTAGCGCTGCGTTGGGATCCTGGAAGACGATCTGGTAGTCGCGGCGGTTCCTGCGGAAAGCGGCGCCCGATAACGCATAGGGGTCGGTCGCGTCGAGCTTCAAAGCGCCGGCCGTGGGCTTCAGCAGGCAGACCACGGCGCGGCCCAAGGTCGACTTGCCCGAGCCGGACTCGCCGATCACGCCGAAGGTTTCGCCGCTTCGGATCGCGAAGCTCACGCCATCGACGGCCTTCACCGTCTCCGATCCGCCCGATGTCGAGAAATGCACGCGGAGATCGGCCGCCTCCACCAGCGCGCTCACGTAGCGGCTCCCGGCAGCACGAGTTCGGCCTGGCGGATGCAGCGCGCGCGGCGGTCTTCGGCCACGTCGAGCAGCGGCTGGGCCTGCTCGCAGGCAGGTCGACCATGGATGCAGCGCGGCCGAAACCGACAGCCCGACGGCATGTCGGCGGGCGAGGGTACGCGGCCGGGGATCGAGGGCAGCATCGTCTTGCGCTGGCTGAGGCGTGGGATCGAGCGCAGCAGGCCGGAGGTGTAGGGATGGCGCGGCCGCATCAGCGCGGAATCGACCGGCGAATCCTCGACCACTTCGCCGGCATATATCGTTAGCATGCGCGTACAGGTCTCGGCGATGACACCGAGATCATGGGTGATGAAAAGCAAAGCCGTACCGGTGCGCGCGCTGAGATCGAACAAGAGGTCGATGATCTGCGCCTGGATGGTGACATCGAGCGCCGTTGTCGGCTCGTCGGCGATAAGTATCTGCGGCTCGCAGACCAGCGCGATGGCGATCATGGCACGCTGGCGCATGCCGCCGGAGAGCTGGTGGGGATATTCATCGACCCGGCGCGCGGGCAGCGGAATGCCGACTTGCGCCAGCGCATCGATCGCTCGTTCGCGCGCCTCCTTCTTGCCCATGCCGCGATGAGCGCGCAGCGTTTCGCCGATCTGCTGGCCGATGGTGAAGACCGGGTCGAGCGCGCTCATCGGCTCCTGGAAGATCATGCTGATCTTGCGACCACGCACGGCGCGCATCTCGCGCTGGCCCAACGTCAGGAGATCGCGGCCCTCAAATCGCACTTCGCCGGCCGCACGGCTCTGGCCCGGCGGCAGCAGGCCCAGGATCGACAATCCCGTCACCGTCTTGCCGCAGCCGGACTCGCCCACGATGCCGAGCCGCTCGCCCGCCTTCAGTGTGAAGCTGACATCGCGCGTCGCCTGCACCTCGCCCGCTTCGGTGCGAAAGAAGATGCCGAGCCCACGCACGTCCAGTAACGGCTGTGTCCCGTCTGCGGTCACTCCTGCCCGTCCGTTTCCGTCCCATGACCGCCCGGTTCTCCGCGCGGCACCTTTTATGGAAACGACCTTAGCAGCCTCTTACGCCGCTGCACGCGTCTTTCGCGGACTTTGTCATCTTGAGCGAAGCGAAAGATCTCCCGCCCGCTACGCGCTGGGTATCAACAGTCCGTGTCCGGTCATTCGGCGAGGTCCTTCGCCCACGGCTCAGGACGGCCGAATTTCCTAGGCAACCTCTTTGAGTTTGGCGGCGCGGCTCTTCATCAGTGGCTGGATGCGCTGGCCAAACTGGTCCATGCCGATCAGGAAGTCGTCGAAAGTAAGCATGATGCCCTTCGTGCCGGGCACGGTCGCGGTCTCGTCGAGCATCCGGGCGACCGAGGCGTACGAGCCGACCAGCGTACCCATGTTGAAGTTGATCGCCCCTTCAGGCGCGGAGATGGCCTTGGCCGTGCCGCCCTCGGCGGCATTGGGGTCGGCGTTCGCCTGCCCTGACATCCAGGCCAGCGCGTCCATATCGGCGCCTTCGTTGTAGAGCCGCCACTTGGCCATGGCGGCCTCGTCGGTCTCGTCGGCGATGATCATCATCAGCACGTAGTTGCCGACGTCGCGGCCGGTCTTGGCGGCCGCCTGCATCATCAGTTCGTTGGTCGGCGCATGCGCGGACGGGGTGTTGACGCCCTTGCCCAGGGTGAAGTTGTAATCGCCATAGGTGGCGCCGTACTCCATGCCGCGTGCGCTTTGGCCGGCGCAGACGATCTTGATCGGCGCCTGCGGCAGCGGGCTCAGCTTGCAATCCGTCATCTGGAAATACTCGCCCTTGAAGTCGGACGTGCCGGTGTTCCAGAGGTCCTTCAGGACCGTCACATATTCCGTGCTGTAGTCGTAGCGCTTGGCGAAGTGCGCTTCGCCCGGCCACAGACCCATCTGCTCGTATTCGTCCTTGGCCCAGCCCGAGACGATGTTAACGCCGAAGCGCCCCTTGGAGATCGAGTCTATCGTCACCGCCATGCGTGCCACGATCGGCGGCGGCAAAGTGAGCACCGCCACCGAGGCGTAGAGGCGGATTTTTTCCGTAACGGCCGCCAGGCCCGCCATCAAGGTGAAGGATTCGAGATTGTGGTCCCAGAACTCGCTTTTGCCGCCGAAGCCACGCAGCTTGATCATCGACAGTGCGAAATCGAGTCCGTAGCGCTCCGCCTTCTGCACAATCTCACGATTGAGATCGAAGCTCGGCATGTATTGTGGCGACGTCGTCGAAATCAGCCAGCCATTGTTCCCGATGGGTATGAACACGCCGATATCCATGAGTCTGCTCCAGCCAAGACGATTCGTTGCGCGAATACTGCTTGAATTCAGGCAGCAAACCGCGTGCCAGCCGGCAGCCTGGTGTCAAAGTTGCAAGAGCGGCCTTTCCACGGGAGGAATTTAGATGAAAGCAGTCGTCATCCACAAACTGGGCGGTCCCGAGCAGCTCACGCTGGCGGAGATGCCCGATCCGGTGGCAGGTCCCGGCGAGGTTCTCCTCGACGTGGCCTATGCCGGTTGCAACTGGGCCGACACACAGGTCAGAACCGGGCTCTATCCGCATCCCATGACCTATCCGATGGTGCTGGGCTTCGAGGTCTCGGGCACTGTCGCCGCGCTCGGGCCGGCCGCTGCGGGCGTGAAGGTCGGCGACCGGGTTGCCGCCTTCCCGGAGAAGGGCGGCGCCTATGCCGAGAAATGCGTGGCGCCGGCCGTCGGCCTCATCAAGCTGCCGGACGGCATCCCACTCGACATTGCGGCTGCTTTTCCGATCCAGGCGCTGACGGCCTATCACATGCTCTACTCCATCTTCGGAATCGAGGCGGGCGATACGGTCCTGGTCAACGCCATCGGCGGCGGCGTGGGCCTCATGTGCACCCAGCTCGCGGTGAAGGCCGGCGCGCGAATCATCGGCACTGTGGGTACGCCGGGCAAGCAGAAGCGCGCGCTCGACTATGGCGCGGAGCGCGTGGTGCTCACCAAGGAAGAGGATTTCGAGAAGGCGGTGCTCGATTTCACTGGCGGCAAAGGTGTAGATCTGGCGATCGATTCGCTCGGTGCCACGACGCTCGACCGCACCTTCAACGTGGTCCGCAAGTTGGGCCACGTCATCAGCATCGGCGAGGCGGAAGGCCAGCCCTTCCTCAACATCCGCGAGCGCATCCTGCCGCGTTCGCAAACCTTCACCCGGCTGCATCTCGGCCATGTCGACCAGAATTCGCCGGCCTGGAAGGCCGGCGTCGACCATGTGATCGGTGGTATCCTCGCGGGCTGGCTCAAAGTCCCGATCGAGGGCGTCTTTCCTCTCGCCCAGGCGAGCGACATGCATCGAAAGATCGAGTCGCGTCAGGTCGCCGGCAAGCTCCTGCTGCGCGCGGGGGCGGAGTAACCTTCGCAGGGCGTGAATCAGCAATCGCTTGCGGTGTTGCCATGAAAGCCATTAGCTTGCCGCCAAGGGCGACGCAGATCGTCCTTCGGGAAGGAAGCAATGCGTTTTGTTGTGCGGATCTGTGCGGTTTTTGTGCTGGTGCTCCTTGCCGGTGCAGCGGTGGCCCAGACGACCTGGCCGGAAAGGCCCGTGCGTCTACTTGTGGGCTTCACGGCGGGCAGCGCGACGGACGTCACGGCGCGCCTGTTCGCCCAGAAATTCTCCGAGGCCTGGGGGCAGTCGGTCATCGTCGATAATGTGAGCGGCGCCAGCGGAGCCATCGCTGCCGACAAGCTCGCCAAGGCCCCGCCCGACGGCTACACGTTGATGTGGGCCGGCAATGCCGCGATCACCATCGTGATGAGCCTCCAGCCGCAGCCCTACGATCCCGTGCGCGACTTCGCGCCGATCTTGATGGCCTTGTCGATGCCCA
>WNFR01007892.1_pt1 | contig 18760 bp, 18 predicted proteins | sample 5400221 | NCBI WGS metagenome assembly WNFR01 (sample SAMN13153357, study PRJNA577476) | soil metagenome | isolation source: 40 cm soil under Madrone tree | place: USA:California | collected 2016-06-14 | reverse complement strand
GATCCGCTATCGGCCCGTATAGGTTCTCTTGAATCGCGATGTCTTCTTCGCGAATACCGCGCATCCCCGTGAAGTTCTCGGTGCGCTGTTTCTCGCGATCGAGAAGATAGTCATTCGCGCGATTGGCTATGGGTTCAAACGTATTCGGATCAACGTCCGCGTAGGCGCCCGTCCATGACTCGATGGTACGGATATCGTCCTTGGTCATCGGCCGATCCGGTAGCCAGGTGGCGGTGAAGCCCACCATGTTCATATCGTCAACAGGCACGGCGGCCGTGAAATTTATCGGCGAGCCCGCCTCGCTCGGTATAAGTGTGAACGACGGCATGAGAAACTGGGTGAGGCGCCAGTAGTATTGCTTGGCGTCCCAGTTGCGACGCGCTCCGATCGCCAGCCCATATTCGGTTTCTTCGACCAAAAATTTCGGCGCTGAATCTTTTGCACGGGCGAGCAGCACCTGGCCGGCAATTGCCGCTTCGAACTTCTCCGGCCGGAACTCACGGTGCAGAAACGAAACGTGACTGGAGTCGACTTCACCCTCGACGTTTTGGAGATAATTGCAGTGCTGGAATCGCTTGTGCACGTAGACGTGACTCTCTGGAACCAGCGTCCACTCGAGCTGCGGTAGCTCCGGCATCGTCGCTTGAGGACCCAGGTACGCCCAGATTACGCCGCCGGCTTCTCGGGTGAGGTACGCCGTCTGGCGGATCTTGTGTTTGAAGTTACACTCAGCCGGCTCATTCGGCATATCGACGCAGGCGCCCGTCACGTCAAACTTCCAGCCATGATACACGCAACGCAGCCCGCCCTCCTCGTTGCGGCCAAAGAACAACGAGGCGCCACGGTGCGGGCAATACCGCGCGAGCAATCCCACGCGCCCATCCGTGTCGCGGAATGCGATCAGGTCCTCGGAAAGAATTCTGAGACGTATCGGTGGGCAATCCGGCTTTGGCAGCTCACGCGATAACGCGACGGGCAGCCAGAAGCGACGAAACAAATCACCCATCGGTGTCCCTGGTCCAGTGCGGCAGAGCAGCTCGTTTTCCTCTTGCGAAATCATCGAAATCTCCTTGGTCTCGTCAGATTTCGCGGGCTTTTGTCGGAATAAAATTACTTGCCGGGATGGAGCAAAAGCGTAAATGAAGAAAAGCTTCGGCTAAACACGCTGCGGACGGAAACCGCTCTATGCAGAACGTTCATGATCCGCTGCCCGATTCCAGGCCGCGCGACCACAAGCTGCGCATCCCTATCGTTCGTGTAGCTCCGAAGTGTGTTTCTCAAGCTGCCCGTGTAAACGTCCACCGTGATATTCAAGCCCAGATCGTGCAAAGCCCCACAGGTTTGAAACACTCGGCGTTGAGTGAATTGCATGCGCGTCTTGAGCAAGTAACTCTCGATCATTCGTTTTACCGCGATCGTCTTCTCCAGACCGCATTGCGCGATCCCGCAGTAGGCTTGCAGCCACTTAAAACCGGTCGCCGGATGATGGACAAGGAAGACAACGCTTGCACCCTGCTGAGCCACCTTCTCGATGTAAGGGACGATCTCCTCGATCCGGTCATCCTTTTTGAGCGGCACCAATATTTTATTCATGGCCATTTCCTCCTTCTTTGCGGTTACAAGGAATTACCAGTATAAAAATCTTTCAAATTCTAAACGGCGGTCATCTTCATGAGGCTTGCGCGGTGTAAAACTCTCCACAGGTTTGCGCCGCCGCCGTTCGCGAATATAGACGGCCAACGTTCTTAGGGCTTGCATCAACTTCGCGGGCTTCCTCGGTCGGGCGACACGGTCCAAGCTGGGAAGAATCGCCTCGACTCCAATATCGAGTCTGAGCGGTTGAAGAATCTGTTTAGCCACGATCCGCTTCTCCTTTTGTCCAGTGCTTGACCAGCGAAAACGCAATCGCGGTGCCACGTGGCGACTCTCCCCGCCATGTCGATTAATTTGCTGAATTGTCTAAGAAGACCGATTTGACGAGCATCACTGTGAAGCCGGATCACTGAAGCAAAGGTAACCTCTCGATTACGTCGACGTAATCGATAAGTTCCGCTTCATCAGCATTTTCAGCGCGCCATAGGCTCGCCGAAAGAAACCGTAGAGCCGACGTGTTCACGACACGGCGCGTGCGTCCTTCCCAAGCCTTGAAGGATTCTAATGATGCCGTTACTGTGAAAGCGTGAATAGCGTGCGCAAGAAGCAACGCGGTTCGGCTCGCTCACGGAGATATCAGTCGTTCATATTAAACAGCCCGTCCCCCACACTCGCCAAAGCTAATTTTTCGCGGCTTACGGAAATCGGCGGTTCAACAGCTTTGGACAAAGTCCCACGGGCAGAGATGACTGCCTTGTTTGGAATTCTGGGCGGCAGCACTTACCTGAGTGACATTCTGTTTCGCCAGGGAGAGGAATGGCCGAGTCTCTTTCTCCAGCAGCTGAAAATCAAATGTAAGCCTATGCCGGATCACGAGCGTGAGCTGGACCCTTGCATAAAGAACGCGAAATCATTAGAGGAATTCTGCGGCGCCCTACGCCAATACAAACAGCGCGAGTATCTGCGCATCGGCGCGCGCGATCTGATGCCGTCAGTGACGATGGAAGAGACCGTGCAAGAGCTATCGGCTCTGGCAGAAGCCGCGCTCGACGCGGCTTATCGATTCTGTCGTGCGGAAGTCGAGAAAGACTATGGGGTCCTCAATCTAGCTGGAACCGAAAAGCCGAATCGCTTCGTCATTCTCGGTATGGGAAAGCTTGGCGGCCGCGAGCTCAATTTCAGCTCCGACATCGATGTAATCTTTCTCTACGAGAGCGACGAAGGCGAAAGCGCCGGCGGGCGCAAAGGCAAAACCGATCCGCGATCCTTTTTTGCAGAAGTAGGGAAAAAGATCATCCGCGCCATGGGCGAGGTTAGCGAAGACGGTTTCGTTTTCCGCATCGATCTTCGCCTTCGTCCGATGGGCAACAGCGGACCGCTCGTGCAATCGGTCAACTCTTCGATGCTTTATTACGAATCCTGGGGCCAATGCTGGGAGCGCGCGGCGCTGATCAAGGCGCGGCCGGCGGCCGGCGACCGGGATCTGGGGAACGAATTTCTCAAAGAAGTTCAACCGTTCATTTATCGCCGCTACCTCGACTACACGACCGTGGAGGAACTGCGCCACCTGAAGTTACGCATCGAAAACGAACTCATCACCGGCGAAGGAAAAGAGCGCAATATCAAACTGGGCTACGGCGGTATTCGCGAGATCGAGTTTTTCACACAGGCGCTGCAGCTGGTTAATGGCGGCTACGAACCGAAGCTGCGCAATCCGAGCACGCTGCCCGCACTTGCCGAGCTGGCGCGGCATAAATTCATCGACCCTAACGCGCGCGACAAGCTGACTGAAGCGTACCGTTTTCTTCGTCAAGCCGAGCACAAGGTGCAAATCGTTCAAGAAGCCCACGCCTATTCGATTCCGGAGGGAATAGAGGCGGAGCAGGCCCTGGCGCGCCGGCTCGGCTACAGACGTCTAGGAAAGCGGAGCGAGCGCGAATTGTTTTGGCGAGATTACCGCCGGCATACCAAAAACGTTCGCAGCATCTTCGACCGGCTTTTTTACGGCGCGCAAAAAACCATTGAGACCCAAGGATCCTCCCCCACCGGCTCGATTTGGCGCGATCTCGATAACCAGGAATTAATCACCAGAGAACTCGCAAACGCCGGGTTTACCGATGCCGCCAAGGCCTATGAAAATCTGCTTGCCGTGCGCGACGGCGAAGCCTTCGCTCCACCAAGCCCAAAAAGATTGAAGGTCATGCGCGCCCTCGGGCCGGCGCTGATGACCGAGATCACCAAGTCGAGCGATCCGGATCGGGCCCTGCTCAATCTGTCGAAGTTCAGCCATCGCATCGGCGGGCGCACGGGATTTCTCACTCTGTTGGCGGAAAATCCTGAGACCATGCGGCTCTTGATCACACTCTTCGCTGAAAGCCAATTTCTGACCGATCTTTTTCTCAGTCGGCCCGAGTTGATCGATACATTAATCCGCGTTGACCTTACGCGGATCGAAAAAACCAAAGATGAAATGCTCGCCGAGCTGCGCGTTGCCGTCGCGGCGCATGACGACGTCGAAGCCAAGCTTAATGCCTTGCGGCGTCATCGGACCGAAGAATTCGTGCGGATCGGTCTCCACGATCTCGGCGGCAGCATCGACTTGCTGCAGGTTCTCGTTCAACTTTCCGACCTTGCCGACGCGTGCCTCGAAGGTGGACTTGAACTCACGGCCGAAGAGCTGAAACAAAAATATGGAACGGTGCCGGCTGGACGGTTCGCCGTGATCGGCGGTGGTAAGCTCGGCGGGCGAGAGCTGGACTACAATTCCGATCTTGATCTCATTTTTGTTTACGACGCCGCAGACGAGGCACAAAGCAGCGGTGGTTCGCAAGGAAATTTGCCGGCGCATGACTACTACGTGCGCCTCGGTCAGAAGCTGCTTTCGTATCTGTCTGTGCCGACCGAAGAAGGCATCGCGTATCGGATCGATATGCAGTTGCGGCCGTCCGGAAAGTCCGGACCCTTGGTCTCTTCTCTCGCCGCCTTCCGCGAATATCATAAAACCAGCTCGCAACTGTGGGAGCGCCAGGCGCTCATCAAGCACCGGCGCGTCGCCGGCGATCCGACTCTCGGCAAGGAGGTGGAAAAAATTACCGCGGCGTTCGCCTACGGTCGCGGTTTGGAATCGAGCGAAATGGGTGAGATCCATCATTTGCGCATGCGCATGGAGCGCGAGCTGGCGGGCGAAGATGAAACCCGTTTCAATCTAAAAAAAGGGCGCGGTGGTTTGGTCGATATCGAATTTTTGACTCAAATGCTGCAACTGAGCCATGGTCATCTCCACGCGAAGCTCCGCCGTCGCGGAACGCTTGACGCGCTGAAGGCGCTGCACGTTGAAAGAATTTTGAAAAACGATGAATATCGGGTGCTCTTAAAGGGATATCTCTTTTTGCGACGCCTCGATCACCGCCTGCGCTTGGAGCGCGATCAGTCGATCGACGCCTTTGAAGCGGAACCAGGACGGCTGGACGGCATTGCCAAGGCTCTGGGCTACGACGGCAATCAAGCTAGGAAACGCAAGTCAACTTCAGGCGAAAAACTCTTACGGGAGTATCAAGCGTCCAGAGAGAAAATCCGTGCCTGCTACGCTCGCCATTTTCTCTCCAAATGAATGAGCATATTCGACGCAATGACCTGGAGACCAGAAAAATTGGGTCATGTATCGAACAAAAAGAAAACCTTGTTTTTAAATTAACCAGCCAACACGGTGGGGCCGATCGCCAAAGCGTGGCGCAGGACTACATCGGTTGCCAAAGGCAGCAGGTACTTGGGAGGTTATTCAAATAAGACAGTAAATTTTTAAAATAAGATTATTGACAGTAGCACATTCCTGCGATATGTTCGGCACATGAAAACACAAGTGCTAAAGGGCATTGCCCTAGCTTCATTGGTTACCGTAATGGCTTCTCCCTTGTATGGGCAGACGGCGGCGCCGAATAATCAGGCCGCAGAACAGCCTGTCGGAGAAGAAGCGGGTTACGGAGTAGGCGCGGCTCTCGCGAGCGTTTTCTATATTCCGGCCAAGGTCACCTATGCGGGACTGGGCCTGCTCACGGGCGGACTCGGTTACTTATTGAGTGGTGGCAGAGCCGACGTCGCGAACAACATCATCTACCCTGCGGTGCGTGGCAACTACGTGGTAACGCCGAGCAACCTCAAGGGAACTGAGCCGATCTATTTCGTCGGCGCGCCGCCGACTGAGACCGGACCTCGGGCCGACGTTCCGTCGTCGGCTACGACGGCGACTCGCTAGCCCCAAAGCAAACACCGCGCTTCGACGCTTTAATAAAATCCAACAGGGCCAATACATGCTGATTGGCCCTGCCGGACTTCTCTACTTCTTTGACTGCCAGCGCTAGATTACGCCCCTTACGGAATAAAATCCGGAACGCTTCACGGATTTGACGAATGCTTTTTTCGTCGAATCCAGCCCGCTTCAGACCCACAACGTTCACACCCCTGACCGTGTGCTGCCAGTCGATGATCGCGTAGGGCGGCACGTCGCGACTCGTGCCGCTGAGCCCACGCATCAGCGCATAGGGACCGATGCGCACGAACTGGTGAACCACGCAATTGCCCGAAATGAAGACGTTATCTCCGACTTCGACGTAACCTCCAAGCAATGCGCCGTTGGCTAGGATCACGTTATCGCCCAACCGGCAGTTATGACCCACGTGAGAATTAGCCATGAGAAAATTATTGTCGCCGATGATGGTCGCGGAACCCGCCGTCGTGCCGCGGTGAATTTGCACGTGCTCGCGAATGATATTGTGATTGCCGATGCGCAGATAGGTCTCTTGGCCTTCATAAGCATGGTCCTGGGGCGCGCCTCCAAGAACTGCGCCGGGATGAATCTCGTTGTCTTCGCCGATCTCCGTCCAGCCGGTGAGGCAAGCATGGGCCATGACTCGGGTACCCCGCTTGATCTTAATTTGTCCCTCGATCACGACGTAAGGGCCGATGTCGACTTCGGAATCTATCTCGGCTCTTGGATCAATCAGCGCCGTCGGGTGAATCTTCATGTAAGTTGATCGTCGCTATTTCGCTGTCGCGTTCTGAGAAGGGTTTGGACTTCGAGCAGTCTTTCCGCGCGGCCAATCGCCTACCGGACTCCTTGGTCGTCATCGTCGTCGTCGTTATCCGGCAAGTCGTCCAACTTTTCCGCTGGAATTCGATATCGCTCTTGGACCCAGGCGCCGAGATCAATCAGCCGACAGCGATCGGAACAGAAGGGCCGGTGCGGGTTACCCTCCCACGCGGTTTCCTTGCGACAAGTCGGACATTTGACCTTGAGAGGCATGGCGCCCTCCCTAACTATCCAGTGTACTACGCGCGAAAAGTTCTTCCACCTCAAGCTTTCTTTCCAACAGGCCCTGATCGAGCGAATGGCCGATAAAGCGCTCGAGGTTGGCGCGATTTTTTTTGACTCCGTGCGGCCATGGATCGTCACCGAAGGCCGTCCTCTCCTCGTCAAAGAGATGCCGGCCCCAAACAAAGCGCGACCAGTTGGGATCGTCGTAATACTCCAGACAAATCTCTTTGGCCTTGTCGAAGGCGGCCGCAATGCTGGTGGCGAGCCATGGATTTGCGTTGAGCACGGCGTCCTTGAACGCAATCAAGTGCATGATTGGGTAATAACCGTTCTTGCGGAAATACTTCGATTCTTCCGCTTTCGGATCCGCGAACAAACGGCGAATATTCCCGCCGCCGCGCAGCGCTTCTTTTGGCGGATGCGGCATCATGATTGCGTCAATCTCCCCCTGCTCGAGCATCGCGCCCAACTTTTGGCCGGGCTTTAACAGCTGCAGGTTGACGCCTTCAAGCGGTCTGAGCGGCACCGCTTCGTCTTTAGAAATGTACCAATCGATTTTCCGCCACGGCACACCGTATTCGGCATGCAGATCGCCTTTCGCCAGCACCGACAGCGTCGTTTGAAAGGTGCTCAACCCGACCTTTTTCCCGACCAAATCCTGCGGTGAACTAATGCCGGAATGGGAGTTCACCCACATCTGCGACATGCTGAACAGTCGTCGCGGAAACACCGGAATCGCCGTAAACGGCATGCCGCGGCTCTTGGCGACCAAGTAATTCGACAACGACAACTCGCAGATGTCGAACTCGCCCTTTTGCAGCATCCGCTCGTGGCGATCTTGCCCGTGCTTTAGCGGAGAGGACTGGCCGACTTCCAAAACTTGAAGACTTACCCCTTCTACCTGCACCGAACCGTCAAAAAAAGGAATATGCCGGTCATAATGAGACAAAGCCATCGACAATCGCAAATCAGCCATACGGGCTCCTTCGTTGGAATGATTCTTTTTGCTTACTGCATTTCGTACGGCCTTTCCACTCCGAACGGCAACCTGCCTCACCCACGCGCATCGCGCGGCAATCCGATCAACACTCTAAATGCTTTTCAAAAAATTCCGCGGCGGAAGTCTTCGCTCGGTTCGCAGACGAGCCGCTTTATTTTCTTAATCCCAGCTCCCGCTGGACTTCGAATAAAAGCGTGCTGTCTGAAACCTCGGTCAACGGAATCTGGCGGGTAATGTTCATCGACTTACGAAAGTTCTCGATTACGATGCGCAGGCCGTCTTCCGGGATCGTGCCGTCCAAACTAAATACGTTCGCCGAAGAATCGTACGCGGCGGCAGCAAATTCAGGTTTTGTTTTGGCCCAGTTGACCAACACCTGGACCGTCCCTTCTTTGTTTTTGCGAATGAAGCCATTGGCTTTGATCATCGCTCGCAGGACTCTTTTCACTTCGCCGGGATTTTCGCTGAGTTTCCTCATGCTGGTGCCCAGGCCGTTGTAAGGAAATCGAAATACATCGCCGGCACGGATAATAATGTTAAAGCCCATCTTCTGGCCTTCGAAATCAACTGGCGGCGCGACTATAATCACGTCGACCACGCCCTCCTTCAGCGCCGCAAGCCGGGCCGCGTCCGTGCCCAGCGCGAGAACCTTAATATCCGTCTCAGGATCGAGACCGAAATGCTTGACCACCATGCGCGCCACGATGTCGGGAGTGGAACCGTAGGACCCAACGGCGATCGTTTTGCCTTTGAGGTCTTTGACCGATTTCAATTCCGGCTGGCCGACCAACGCCAAGGGGGTGCGGTCCTGCGAACACGCGATCATCTTGAGCTTGGCGCCTTTAAGATTCGCGCCGATCACCGATCCGATGAGCGTCGTATAGTCGACATCGCCGCTGACCAGCGCCATCGTCGCCACATTGGGATTCATGCGCACGATTTCGGCGTCGATGCCCTCTTGTCTGAAAAAATCCCGCGTCTGGGCGACGCCGACGGTGAGATTAGAGAGATTGTAGTTGGATACGCCGATCCTCACTCGGTCGGCGCAGTCGGCTTGGCAGGCAAGGGCAGCGATGGCGAGCGCAGCGGCAAGCAGCCTAAGAAACATTGAGTACCTCCCTGTCTCGCGATCGTCGCTATTCGACTGGCCAACCCCTGAGAGACACGTCGACGCCATTGCCATCGGGGTCATGCACCCGGGTCTCCGCCTGGAATGGCCGGTTCTCGAGGTCGGAGGCGGCGCCCAACTCCTTGCAAAGAGGTTTCAACGCTTCGATATCATCCACGACGAAACCGAAGTGGTAGAGCCCGGCCTTGTTGTGGGGTCTCTTCTGGATGAGCGCCAGATTGATGTACCCGTCGGTCAAGTAGATCGCCGGTCCGTTACTTTCGACCTGTTTCATGCCGAATGCCTTGGTGTAGAATTCGACCAGTCTCTCCCGATTCTCGGAGATGATAGCCAAGTGACGAATGCGCGCCATAAACGATCCCCCTTTCGAATTTAAAGAATCAATTTTGCCGAATGCGCTCACCTCGAAGCCGTTGAGCGGAAAAGGAGTTTTTCAATATCCGCCCGGGCCTCGTTGATCCGATCGTAGATACTCAGGTCTTCCGGCACGAATCGCACGGCTTTGGGCACGTCCGTTGCCACATCCATCCGTGACGATGCTTTTCGACCGAGCTGCACCAATAATTGTTGAGCTTCTTTAGAAAGGCAAAATTCCACGAATAGCCGGGCGGCGTTGGGATGTTCCGCCTTAGCCGAGACGAACACGGGATGGAGCAGGTTCACCACGAAGATATGTTCGTTTCCGATCCAGTCGACCGGCGCGCGATCTTTTTTCATCCGGTCAACTTGATGCGCGTACGAGAATCCGAATGGAAATTCTCCGGCCGCAAGCTGCTGGGCACGGAGGTTATTGCCACGAACCACCGCCAACTCTTGCTCGCCGAACCGCTTGAGATAATCCCATCCCTTTTCTTTTCCCATGATGCGCAGCACAGCGTCGAACCACTCGTAGGGCTCGGTGTCGATCGCGATTTTCTTGCCTTTCCATTCCGGTGCCAAAAGGTCTTCCCAGCGCTGCGGCACCTTATCTTTCGGCACCATCCTGGTGTTGTAGGTGAGCGCTAGGCTGTTGGTATAAGTATCCGCCCAGTAACCTTCGGCATCCTTCGTACCTGGAGAAAAATATTTATATTCTGGGGAGAGATATTTTGCGAAGATGCCCGACTTGATCAAAGACGGCGCCACGCCGCTGCTGGTGACCACGTCAAATAACGACTTGCCGGCCCGGTGTTCCGTCGTGATGATGGTGACCAGTCTTTCGCCCCCCACGCGGCGCACGTTGAGTTTGATGAAGGGATATTTCTTGGTGAACAACTCCAGATACTTCGCGTTGTCCACCACGCTCATGCTGGTATACCAATCGAGCTGGCCTTCCTTTTTCGCTCCCTCGATGAGTTTGGCAACGTGCTCGGACTGCGCCAGCACTGGCGGATTCGCAACAACGCCCGCCATCAAACCACACAACACTGACCGGAGAAAAGCGACCGATCGCATGCCGGAGCCTCCTTTTGTAAAGCGATCGTTTCCGATGCCGTTGGCGGCGTTCGCCATTATGACCGCCTATCCGCTCACACCCGAGCTTCCATACACTAGATCATTTCACGAATGCAAAGCTCCACGCGCCGGAGGAATCAAGCCTCGACTGTCCCGCAATTGACATGCTGTTAAACAATTGGGATACCAGGAAACCAAGCTTGGAGGTCGCAAAAACCTTTGCGACTGACAGCCAACTCTTTTATGAAATGACGGGCAGACAGGACAATTTGCATATGGCTTATTCTGACTTACAAGATTTTCTCGCACGCTTGGAAAGCAACGGCAAACTGCACTGGGTCGAGCAACAAGTCGATCCCGCATGGGAAGTGTCTGCGATCACGCGCCACGTCTTCGACCGTTACGGCTGGAACGAGCGGCCGGCGCTGGGGTTTCGTCACGTGGGCGACAGTTCGTTTCCGCTGGTGATCGGCGTGGTCGGGGGCTCCCCGCAGATTTATGCGCTCGCCTTGTCGACGACGGTGAATGACATTCCGACGGTCTGGGAGCGCGCGCAGCGCCATCCGATCGAGCCGATCTCGGTGTCGAGTGGAGTGTGAAACCGGCCGGCGCAACGTCGGCACTTACCGCTTGCAAATGAAAGGGCCGCAGTGTCTCGGTCTTTACGTCGGCGGCGCGCAGCACGCGGCGCGCCATATCCGGCAATACGACGCGAGAAAAGAAGACATGCCCGTAGCGGTCGCGATCGGCGTCGATCCGACGATCGTGCTCGCGTCGATCACAAAGTTCTCTTACGGCACGGATGAATTCGCCGTCGCGGGCGGTCTGCGCGGCGAAGCCGTTCCCTTGGTGCGCTGTGAAACTGTCGACTTGGAAGTTCCGGCCAATGCCGAGATCGTGCTCGAAGGATTTATCCGCGCCGGCTACCGCGAACAGGAAGGCCCCTTCGGCGAATTCTCCGGCTACATGAGTCCCGGCGGCGAGACCCCGGTGATCGAGCTTACGTGCATGACCCGGCGGGGTAAACCGATTTATCACTCGTTCTTGAGCCAGATGCCGCCCAGCGAGTCGAGTTGCATCCGCAGTCTGAGCCGCTCCGCAGGTCTGTTCCATCACTTAAAACAGGTCTTGGGATTGCCCGTGTGCGACGTTCACTTCACCGAGAGCGGTGGCGCCAGCGGCATGTTGGTGATCTCGATGAAAAAGGAATATCCCGAACAAGTGAAGGAAGTCGCGTGGGGCGCGTGGTCGCTGATGAATAAGGAGGGCAAATTCACCATCGTCGTCGATGACGATATCGACGTGCGCAATCCGTTTCAGGTCGAATGGGCGATGAGCTTTCACGCCCAACCGGCGCGGGACACTTTCACTGTGAGCGGCGTCGTACCCTCCGGCGTCGATCCGTCGACGGCACCGGCGGATATCCCGCAGCATGATCCGCGACGCCGAGCCGGCAGCAAGATGCTCATCGATGCGACGCGCAAGCACCCTTACCCGCCGGCGGCTCGGGTGCCGCCGGAATACATTCTAGCGGCGCAGAAGAAATGGAAGGAATACGGATTTTCCAAATAATCATCTGTTTAAAATCTTTAGGAGTCCTTCGACCGGGCTCGGAGCTTGCCCTGAGTTTATCGAAGGGACGAACGGGGGTAAGTTGCGTTAAGGTTTTCCCGTTCATGCTCAGCATGTCGAAGCATTCCGGATTTCTTTCAGCAGCCTAATCATCGATGAAGATATTCATTTCGATATTGTTCGTGGTTTTGCTTGTTTGGGCAAGTATCAGCGCCGCCGAAAAGATTCGAGTCTCGGTAACCAATTACAACATGAGCTATCTGGCTGCTGGGGTTGCGGCGAAACGCGGCTTTTTCAAGGAAGAAGGCCTTGATGTCGAAATTGTCCGCATGAACGCCAACGTGGCGATGTCGTCGCTGATCAGTGGGGATGTCGACTACACGATGATCTTCGCTTCGGTCATCCGCGCCGCCATGCGCGGCATTCCGCTCAAGGTCATCGCGGTGTTAATCGATAGCCCGCCTTATGCATTCATCGCTCGCCCGGAAATTACCGCGATGAAAGCTCTCAAAGGCAAAACCGTCGGCATCGGCGTTTACGGCAGCTCCAACGATATCATCGCGCGCATGATGTTGGAGCGCTCCGGCATCGATCCCGACAAGGAAACGAAGTTGGTCGCCTTCGGCTCCGATGGCGCCCGCTTCGCAGCCTTAAAGAAAGGACTCGTCGAGGCCGCGATCATTGCTCCTCCCGCCGACGCTCAGGCGCGGAAGCTCGGGCTCAACGTTCTGGCCCGCGCCAACGATCTTTTCAAGTTTCCCCATATCGGGCTCGGCACGACGAACAAGAAACTCCAGGAGAGAAACGAAGAAGTGGTTCGCGTGATCCGCGCCTTCATCAAAGCCAACCGTTTCGTGCGCGACCATCGCCAAGAAGCGATTAATGTTCTCATGGAGTGGGGACGAACGCAGAAAGAAGACGCCGTGGCGTCCTACGATTCGACCTGGCAGGTTTTTAGCCCCGATGGCACGATGCCGGATGACGGTATGCGCTTAGTAGTCGACGACGCGCAGAAGGCGCTAAAAGTGAATCGCAGCTTTGCCATCAACGAAGTCGCGGACGCGGGTCCGCTGCGCGAAGCGCAGCGCTCACTGGGAATCAAATCGCGATAGAGATTGCGAAGCACTAAGGAGAGAACGTTCATGGTCAATTTCATGGATTTTTACTATACGGGGCCTGGCACATTGGCGGGTCAATACATGAGAAAATTCTGGCATCCGGTTTTGCGCGCCGAAGATCTGAAGCCGGGTTGGGCCAAACCGATCAAAATATTGGGCGAAGAATTCACCCTCTATCGCGGCGAAGGCGGCAAACCTCATGTTGTCGATTTTCGCTGTGCGCACCGTCAAACCCAACTTTCGGTCGGTTGGGTTGAGGATGATTGCATTCGCTGCCGCTTTCACGGCTGGAAATACGATAGCTCCGGCCAATGCATCGAGCAGCCTGCGGAAAAGGAATCCTTTGCCGAAAAGATTCGCATTCGCAGTTGTTCGACCGAGGAATATCTCAAACTGATCTTCGTTTATTTCGGCGAGGGCGACCCGCCGCCGCTTCCCCGTTATCCAGATTTCGAGAAAGACACGCTCTGGGCGGAGACCTACGTCCGGCCGTGCAACTACGTCAACAATCTGGAAAACGATCCGATTCATATTCCGTTTACGCACCGAGAGTCGGAGTTCTATATGAATCGCCCGCCGGAGATTCCCGACATCACGGTCGAGGAAAGCGACTGGGGCGTGCTGTTAACTTCGCGCTTTCCCAGCGGGCGGCTCTATATCACGCAACACGGGCTGCCTAATATTCTTTGTTTCAGAGAGCGTGATCGCGATCATCTGGCCTGGAGAGTTCCCGTCGACGACGACAATCACGCGAGCTTTCAACTCGACGTGACGCATATTTTGGAAGGCGAAGAAGGCGAGGCCTACAAGAACCGCCACAAAGCGCGCACCGGCAAGCTCGGCCGCTCGCCGAGGGAAATCGGCGAGGCGGTGCTGCGTGGTGATATCCGCATTCAAGACATCGAGGGTCCGGAACGTTCCAATATCGTTTGGATCCAGGATTACGCAACGCAAGTCGGCCAGGGTCCGCTGGAGCTGAGAAAGAAAGAATGGCTCGGCCGCTCGGACCGAGCGTTGATTCTCATCCGCAAAATCTGGGAGCGGGAGCTTCAGGCCCTGGAAGACGGCAAGCCGCTCAAAGAGTGGGTGCGCACCGAACAGCTTGCCGGGTTGAACTCCAGGGCGAACGACTAGTTGCGTGGGTCTGATTCAAGTATGAAAAGATTTTTTCTAATTTCTATCGCCACGGACATCTGGACGGCGAAAACGGAGAAGCAAACCTTCGAGTGGCAGGAAGGCAGTCTGTTCACCATCCCGTTGAATGCCGCGCATCAGCTTTTCAACGGCGACGGCCGACAACTCGCTCTCCTACTGGGCTGCAGCTTCGCTCCCACGATGATCAACCTGATGCACAACGAAGATTTTATTTTTAATAATGATTTCGTTTTTAACGACCGCTACGACGGCGAAGCAGACTACTTTCGCGGCGAGGGAAAAGTCGTTGGCAAGAAGATGCTCGAAACGAACTTCATCGCCGATGTGCGCGCCTTCGACAAGCTCGACCACGATCCCAGCCGCGGCTACGGACGCAACGTGCAGCTCGGGATGGGCTGCAACAGCATGTCGCTTCATATGTCCGAATTTCCTGTCGGGACTTATAAGAAAGCGCACCGCCACGAGCCGGGGGCGCATATTTTGATTCTCTCGGGCCAGGGCTTTATCCTCGAATGGCCGCAAGGCAAGGAGCCGGTAAAACTCGATTGGCAAGCGGTTAGTCTGTTCATGCCGCCCGATCAATGGTTCCATCAGCAATTCAACACCGGTGATGTACCCGCGCGGTATATCGCGTTTAATCCAAGGGGTGAAAAATTTCGCACCAAGGGCAAATTCATGAACAATGTGAGTCTTAAAGACGGCGGCAACCAGATCGAATTCGAAGATGAAGATCCAGCCATCCGCGCACTTTTCGAAAAGGAATGCGCCCGCAACGGCGTTCAAGTGAATATGGGCAAACGGTAGTTGTCGAATACTCAGGAGAAACTCGGAGGAACAGAATATGAAACTCACCCTGCAAAATGCGTCGACGATCGTCGACAAAGCCTTGGCTAAAGCGCGCGAAGCCAAGTACAGACCCATGTGCGTTGCTGTGCTCGATGACGGCGGAAACCTAAAAGCATTGAAACGGGAGGACGGCGCCAGCATTTTGCGCCCGAATATTGCCGTGGGCAAAGCCTGGGGCGCCGGCGGCGTCTTGATCATGGACGGCAACGAGATTATCGGCGCGGTCGGCGTCAGCGGCGGCACGGCCGATGAGGATGAGATTTGCGCGATTGAGGGCATCAAAGCCGCCGGGCTGACTCATAAAATCTAACTGGGACGCATGCAGCTCGGGCACAACATGCGTTGCGCTCGCTCGCGTGCGCAACAATCGATCGCGCAGTAACACCGTGACGGTGATTTACATTTCTGCCTTGTCTTCACCACAGTGATGGCGCGCGCCGCCACTGATCACGACAGACGTCGACGCATATTAATTTACCCGTAAGAATGAAGCGCTCGTTTAATTTAGGCCAAAGGTCGCGTTGTAGAGCTTGATCAGTTCCACTTGTTTATCATCCCAATCCGGCGACGGTATCTGCATCTTCTTGCCTTTTAGGTCGGCGAAGTAGCTTCCATCTTTTCGGCTCACCCATCGCCCTTGACCGGCCATTAAGTCTTGCCCCGCTTTGGCGAGCAGAAAATCCACAAACAACGCCGCCGCGTGAGGATGCGGCGCGCCGGAGGAGATCGAAATCGTCGTCGGCGTTTTTACCGGGACAAACGGCTCGGAAAAAATAAAATCCACCGGCGCCTTGGCGCTTTTCATCTGCATGATTTCTTCGGGAAACGCATCGATAACAAAAGGAAACTCACCGGCAACGGCCAATTGAGCCAAGAGCGTTGGCCCGCGCCGCAGATTGAGCTGCTGCTTCGCCAATTTACCGGCAAGCTCCAAAGCCTTGCCGCGTCCGTAGTAATCGATCAGCGACGCCAGCCAATCGTAATCCGTCGTGTCCATTCCCAATTTGTCTTTCCAACGTGGGTCGAGGAGATCCTCGAAGGACTGCGGCGCCTTATCGCGCGCCACCATGCGGGTGTTGAAAAGAAACACCCTCGGCTGAGCGTAGATGCCGTTGACGAAACCTTCCTTGTCGGTAAAGCCGTCGCGCAGCGATGCACGCAGCGGCGTCCGATACCGCGCGACTGCCCCGGCCTTCGCCATCACGCCGACGTAGGAGCGGCGCGTGTTGATGATATCGGCGCGCGGCTTCTTGGTACGGTGCTCGACCAGCAACTGTTCGAGCTGGCGCCCCGCGCCGCCGGGTTGAAACCGAATTTTTACGAATGGATATTTGCTCTCGAAAGCCTTGATCAGCTCCCCGGCCCGATCGCTCGCCATCGCCGCATACCAAATCAGCTCGCCTTCCTTGCGTGCTTCCCTCTCAACCGTTTCGGCGCGATCTTTTTCCGCCATGCGATTAACTTGATCCAAACGTTCTTCCACCGACGCCGCACGTGTTGGCCTCACGTCAACAAACGTGAAGATCGCAATGATGATCAATGTCCAGGGATATTTATTGATTCGCGCCATGTTCACAGTTATTTTCGGATTACTGCAGCTTGGCGAAGAAACCCTTACGATCGAGCTCAGCGATAATGCTGTTGTCCATGAATTCCGAGGCCTTTTTGTTTTTGAAAAGCGAATCGGTAAACGCGATGCTTTCCAGTTCAAGCTGCACTGCTTCTTCGCGCGGATACGGTTTGCTCGGCATCCGTCCCAAGGATGCGTCATAAATAACATCAAGCCGCTTGCGATCTGTGACCTTCATCTGTCTGGTGATCACTTTCTGAGTTAACTCTCTGTTTCTCTTTCCGAGCGCGATAGCTTCACTGCTCGCCATAAAAAACGCGCGCAGCAAGTCTCGACGATTCTTCAGCACATCGGTCCGCGTCGACAAGTCGCCGACGGTGTTGTAGATCTTCATGTCTTCGAGGTCTGCGAGGATTTCGAGTTTTACTTTTGCCTGCGTCTCCGCCGCAAGAATGCTTTCCGGACTGCCGATCGTGCCGTCCATCCGTCCTTGCAGCATCAACATGATTCGCTTGTCCGCCTCGCCGATGCCGGTGGCAAGAATTTTAACATCCTTATCCGGCGTCAGACCGAGCCTGGATAGTGCACGCCGCAGAGCGAAGTCCGTCGTGGCACCGATGCGGCTCGTGCCGACGACTTTGCCGCGCAGATCAGTCACGCCGGGATTGGCGACTAACTTATAAGTCGTGCTGCCGAAGCTGCCAACGATCACCACCGGCAAGCCGCGGCCCGCGGCAACAATGGTCGCCGAACCCGAGCCGCTGACGATATCGACCTCGCCGCTCACCAACGCACTGATCGCGGTGTTGCCGGAGGGAATATTGATCAGCTTGGCGTCGAGGCCGTACTTTTCGTAGAGTTTGGCTTCTTCCGCGATCCAAAGCGGCAAGCGAATGCCGGAAGTAGTTGCGTACGCGATCTTAATCGGAACGACCTGACTTTCGCCTGCCGCAGCAAACGTCAAGAGCTGAACAACAACAAAACCCACGATCTTCGCTGCCAACATTCTGTGCGTCATATTCTGCATGCTGCACTCATCAACACGGAAAGAGACCCATGCTGCATTTGTCTCGCACGGCGACCTAACCTTCTCCAGCGACAGAACTGTGTCTCGCAATCGGCAAGAGTACCATGAGCGTCATGCTGAGCGCAGCGAAGCATCTCGACTTTTCAGTCAGTCGCGAAGACGAGATTCTTCGGCTCCGCCTCAGAATGACAATTACGTAACAGTCTCCAAGGGGGAAGAAATAAATCTTCCAGCTCCACTTAGACGCAAAGCAAAACCCCGGTCGTGAGTCACCCTTTCATGGCTTCCAGTCCGAAGCATTGCTGATCTGTTCGATGCCGCCAAGGAGCTCATGGCCCGGTTGGCGCGGCCAGACCGAAACTAATCGAACCGAATCTTTTCCGTCGTTGACATGCTGGTGCGCGATCATCGGCGGCACGCAGATTAAATCTCCTTCTTCCCACGGGTGCTTCGTTCCCTCGTGCAGATCGTGACCGCAGCCTCTGACCACGAGCAGAAGTTCCTCGAATATGTGACGGTGCTCGCCGCTCCTTTCGCTTGGCGCAATCTCCTGCGCCATCACGTCTAAACCGCCTGCTGCCACTTCGGTCCACCGGCTGATGTAAAATTTAAGCTTTCCTTGCCGCGTGCTTTCCCACGCGCGGTCCGCCGCGCGGATCACGCGCGGATTTTCTCGCTCCATGCGGTTCTCTTCGGCGAGTCTGGATAAAAACCAGTCGTACCGCGTTTTGCCCGGCGCAGAAGTGCAGACCTGCCGCCGAGATTGAAAGAACGTTTTAACCTTCCGGTCTGATGTCGACTCGCTTTCGTTGCCGCTCTCGCCATGAGTCATAGGATCACGCCAAAGAAGTCCTTGGCCGTGCCAGAGTCTTATCTGCGGCAGCCAAGCGCGAAACCCGTTTTTTGGATCTGCAACAAACTGATAAGTCGTGTGCGCCGGAACGATCACCACGTCTCCCGCCGAAAACTGGAACTTGGCGCCGTCCTGGAAAGTCTCTCCACTTC
>WNFR01009411.1_pt1 | contig 18761 bp, 11 predicted proteins | sample 5400221 | NCBI WGS metagenome assembly WNFR01 (sample SAMN13153357, study PRJNA577476) | soil metagenome | isolation source: 40 cm soil under Madrone tree | place: USA:California | collected 2016-06-14 | reverse complement strand
AGCGGCCTTTCCCGAGCTACCCGCAGGCTCGAACAGACACACTGCGAAGAGAAGGGAGACCAGCATTGAACGTTTCAAATTCTTCTTCACAGATCCTCCTTATTTCAATTGGGATAAAGTCGTCGCCTGCAATGCACCGGGCCCATTGCTGTTTTAGACGGCTTTTTCTCTTCACTTTTTCCGCTTGGGTTCGTCGTCCCGAGAACCGGGCCGATTCGTCTCAGGGGGTGTGCACTCCGGGTGGAGAGAACTGCTCTTCGGAGAGGCGATTCGGGCCGTCCGTTTACTGCTTCTTGGCGTCGAGTGTATCCGTGGTCCCTGCATCCGTTTGAATTTCGAAGAACTCTGCTCCACCGCCAACGATCGCCAAATTGAAATGTGCATCGATGGTTGCATCTGTTGCGGTACCGGTGCAGTCGGAATTCACGGTGTAGGTGCCGGTGTCCGGCACGCTCGTGCTGAATGCATGACCGTTAAAAACGGCAGTGTAACTTGCGGTAACATTTCCCGCCCCGTCGAATGTGAATACTCCCACCGCGGCGTTGCCAAAGGTATTTTTTCCTGTCACCGAATGGCCGGGCGCGTTCGCTCCGCTGTAGATAAAAGCATAGTTGCCTGTGAGGGTGGCGTTGCTGCATCCACCTTGGGCGTGAACTGCCGTAACCCTATTCCAACTCGTGGCAACAAAGACCAAGGTTGCGAAAACAGCCAAGGCCAAGAACGTGCTAAGGATTCGTTTCATGGGTGTTCTCCCTTCTGCCTGATTTACAGCCCAACATGCGCTGGCTAACTCACTAGGATTCCGGTGGCGGACAAATCAAAAATGTTCTGGATTTCATGTTGCCTCCTCTGCGTATGGGCTGGGAGCTGAGGGGCCGGTTTAAATTGGCGGAATGGGTCTCAGCCCAACTGCTTCCAACCACCCTCTGCCGGACTCGATCCGGAGATGCGGGTCTTTATTTTGTCTTCCGATTGGGTTCGCTGTCAGACCAGGGTGAATGGCCCTTCGTCTCAGGGGGTGTGCACTCCGACTGGAGAGAACTGCTCTTCGGAGAGGCGAGTCGGGCGGATTGTCCTCCCGCGGGGTGCGGGAGTCAAGGAAAATAGAAAAGCCCCGCTGGTCGGGGCCTTTGTAAATTGGAGTGCGCCGGGTCACGGATTCTGCGGTCGTTGGGTCACGGATTTTGCGTGGTTAGGTCTCAAGTTTTTCGTGAGATGTGGGTCGCGGATTTTGCGTGGCAGGAGGCGTCTGTTTTGGCTTGGGGATGCGGAGAAATGCCCTCGGTACCCGGGGGCAGTGGGTTTCAGGCAACACGGGCCGAGAGCTTGGGACTCACGGCCCGGTAGTTCCTTTTAAGGGTTCGAGGCGGCGGTTTGCTGAAACGCAACCGACTGCCAGTTGCCATTTTTCTTCAGGTAGACTCGATGCCGAATTCCTCCAGGATGCCGGTGAATGCCTTGGCTTCATTATTCCCTGCTATTTTCCGAGTTGGAGCGAGAGTCTTTGCAACCAAGGCTCTGGTTTCTAGCGGTCGATAGTCACGAGCGACGCGGGCGCACTGTGTATCCCATATATCTATTCCCAATTCCGCGGTAGCTTTATTCGGCTCGTTTATCGTGGACAAGAAGAGTTTCTGTTTCTCCGTTTCTTCAGGAACGCGATGATCGGCCTTCCACATCAGCTGCAAAATAGTTAAGCCGGCAAAGTTTCAACGACCACTTTTTCATTCCATTTCTTGATTTCCTTTTTGCAGTTGTCGCACTTCTTGACGTGCACAGGCAAAAACAAACTATGCCGCTGCGGTCTCGAGCTTGGCGATCCGCGCCTCGTGTTTCTGCAGTTGGTCTTCGTGCCTGCGGAGTTGCTGGGCACCGACGGTGTTCTCCTGTTGGAGCGTCTCGACTCCTTTCATGATGCCGTCTAGTTTAGTAATGACAGGATCGAATTGTTCGTCCAGCTTCTTCTCAATAGTCTCGCCAACGGCATCCAGAATGACATTTGCCTGCTGGGAGAGGAGTTGCTCCATCCTTTCTTCGAACTTACCGACCTCAGCTTTTAAGCCGGCTCTTGTGACAGGAGCGTCTGCATTGTTTGCGTCATTGTCCATAGATATTGCGTATACCTTAACTATAGGTGCGGGGCGGAAACTGTCAATGGAAGGTCTTCTAAACAGAGCCGCGGTTAGATCAACTAGGTATATAGAGGTCAAGTAGCGTTGTCCACAGCCGGAGAATTTTCTCCGGCTGTTCTGGTTTGTGACCGCCGCACAAATGGCGTCCCGCGTTTTCAGACGGCATAGATGAGATGCACAAGCTTGCGTTCCACCGCACACAGCGCACTGAAGTAGTGTTTGCCTTCCCGCAGCTTTTGTTCGTGATAGCTTTTCAGATCCGGATTGTGCTGGCGTGCAACGAACGCGGCATTGAAAAGCATTTGACGCAGATAGCCGTTGCCGTGCTTGGAGATATATCCCTTACCCTGTACGGAGGTACCGCTTTGGTAGACGCGGCAGTCGAGGCCAATGTAGGCAACCAATTTCTCCGGTTTGGCAAAACGGTTGATGTCGCCAATGAATGCCACCAAGGCAGCCGCAGTGGTACTGCCCAGTCCGGGGATCGACCGCAGGAGCTTCTGCGTCTCCGTCTCATACCCCCGCATAGAGCGTTCAATATGCTTGATTTCCTTGCTCAGCGCCTCTAGTACCGTAGTGAAGCTGTCGTAGAAGGCGAAGCCGGTCGCGGTTTCTTTCAAGCGATGTACGCCCATGCGCTGTTTGGTCATCTTGGGCATCTCCACTAGCGCCTGGCGTTCCACCACGAGCGCTTTAAGGGCAAGGACGTCTTTAGTGTCGGTGAATAGGTATCCTTTGCCCATGCTGGTCATCGTACGGATCTTGAGAGCGTCCAGCCGGTCGGTCTTTACGGTACGTAAACCTTGGGTGATCATGCGGTGGCTCTCCAGAGGATTGATCACGACCACATCCCAGGAGTGTTCCCGGAGCGTTACGGCAAACAAGAGGTGATAAACCCCGGTTGCCTCAACCCCGATCCTTGTGTCGGTGATGGGAAAGTCGTCATCTTCCAGTGTGGTCATAAACTCCTCAATGCCTGCCGGGGTGTTCTCAAATTTGAGTACTTTGCGGTCGTCAAAAGCGGCGTGGAACGTATCTTTCGCCATGTCTATGCCAATGGTCTGCATATATTGTTGTAGTTAAGCGAATATTTCAAAGAGAGAAAAGAAGAGAAGAAAAGAGAGAAGCGAGCGTGCCAGAATGTCCCATGTTTGCTATCCTTAATTACGCAGGTTCCTACTGCATGCGTGGCCGCACCACAACTAGGTTATCCGCATCAATAAAGGTTTTTCCATGAGACCATAGGTTGATCACGAGACCGTGCGTCTAACCCTGGAAGACGATGGCCACTCACAGGAAAAGCGTACCATTTATTTGGTACGCTCTTTCAGTATAGGAACCGTGGCTCTGGTGTCTAGATCATTATAGGGAAGGTACCGCGGACGAGCCTTTAATGCTTTGTCGTCGCTGTTGCCGAGACGAGGGTCGTCGCCACGAGCACGTGATATCGGAATGGGCGGAGGGGACGACGATGTCGATGCTTGGTCTCGTGACTTGCAGTGACCGTTATCGCTCCGGTTCCCGCTCCGCCAACTCGTCTGCTCGTTGACGATGACGCTAATGCCGCCTGGCAACGAGATGGCGACGCTCGGGTTGGCGACGAGGACTGATTGACCCGCAACGACCAGGCCGGCGAGACTCGAAATTCCCGGTGACGAGGTTTCCGAGCAACGCGTGTGGCCAAACGCACGAGATGTACGATTACGCTCGGCAATTGGAACGATGGAAACACAGGAACTTATGTGGTGTCCATGGAGGTGAAACGTAGGGATAGAGACATTTTCTTACATCGCATCCCCGGGGCTGGCACACCCTTCGCGCGGGGATTCGCTCCTCGACAGGTGTTGGTCGTTCTGACAGCTGAACTTGTTTCTAAGGGACAGTTCGCGAGAGAACAAAAACATCATCCGCGCGAAGCTGTTCGAACACAATCAAACGAATAACCTCACTCGGGCTGTCAGCGGAACGACATCATGTCCGCGGGTTGACAGCCATCCATACTGCGCTGTCGCTTGTAGCCGACCTCTACTCTCCGTTCTCCGTCACTTACAAACACTTACAAACGCGACATGTTTGGCAGCCTAATTGCTTCCGTTTGCATCGCTTTAGGTAACGAAGCGTGTCGAGACCACACAAACAAGGATCCATCACCACGTTCATAGAGAGTATCGACCAGCCGGAAATTCCGGTTTACCAGTTTTCGTGAGGAGATTCTAAATGAGGAACTTCTACTGCCGTCTCGCGCGCATTTTGATAGGCGTGTCGATCCTGGTAATGGCGCCCTTGTGCGCCCTCCCCCAGGCCGCTACTGCAACCGACAGCGACCCTATGCCCGTGGCACCCGTTCCCGACCCGTGCCCGCGCTTCCAAGCCGGAAGTGTTGTCGAGCAACCGCCCGCGCTGCACAGCTCGAAGGGCGTGCTGAACGTAAGACTCTCCTACCAGCAGACGACAGATTCAGCGGGGAGATTGTTGCACTGCTTTATGACAGAGGACGGCTTGCAAAGTCCCACCCTGCACGTGAAGCCCGGTGATACCTTGAACATCACCGTGACCAACAATACCCCCACGTCCCCGCTGGGCGAAGTTTTGGATCCCCCTAATTGTGGCGACACCACCGTCGAATCCACTCCCCCATCTGACGGAATAGAGTCAATTGGTTCTTCGGTGAATATCCACTATCACGGCACCAATGTGAGCCCTCGATGCCACGCGGACAACGTGACTAGAACGCTTATCAATTCCGGCAGCACATTCCAGTACAGCTTCAGATTTCCCGTCGACGCCCCCCCTGGGCTTTACTGGTATCATCCGCACGTCCACGGACTGACCGAGCGTGACGTTCTCGGCGGCGCTTCAGGAGCGCTGGTAGTGGACGGCATTCAAAATGTCCAGCCTGCGGTATTGGGCCTGCATCCGCGTATCCTGGTGATCCGCGACCAGCCTCAGCTCCAGGGGTTAGAGGAAGGCCCCGGTAACTGCGGCAACGGTGTTCCTTTCCAGGACCTCAGCGTCAACTATGTTCCCGTTGACTCTAGGCTGCTGGGCAATGGCATGGTCGCTTTTACCCCCGCCACTCTTCGCATGATGCCGGAGGAAACGCAGTTCTGGCGCGTTACCAACAGCACAGCCGACACCATCCTCGATCTGCAAGTACTGTACGATGGGGTCCCGCAGACGCTACAGATCGTGGGGATTGACGCAGTACCGGTCAATTCCCAGGATGGCGCCCAGCCCGGCAACCTGATCCCGGTGACCCAGTTCCGGTTGTCAACCGGATCGCGCGTCGAATTTCTGCTTAAGGCGCCTTCTTCTCGCGTCAAAGTGGCGCAGCTGGTGACCAACAACATCAACACTGGTCCGACTGGCGACTGTGACCCAACCCGGCCAATATTTAACATTGCGTTAAGACGACATGACGACGGTGATGATGATGAACGAAGTGAACGAAATGAACGAAGTGAACATGACAACGTCGGCGATTTCACTGGTTTGAACACCAGCCAACAGCGGTTTGGCGGACTCAGTAGCGTGCCAGTGTCGACCACCCGCGTCTTCCAGTTCAGCGTGAATGACGAAACCAATCAGTTCTTCATCACTCAAGTAAGCGCAGGCCAGCAACCCATGGTGTTTGACGCCAACCAACCTCCGGCGGTCGTGACCACTCAAGGAACGGTGGAGAAATGGATCATTCAAAACGCATCCCAGGAGAGCCATGACTTCCACTTGCACCAGATCCACTTCAAGGTTCTCTCCCAGAAGGACTTCAAGATCAATGGAACGACGCTGGCTCCGGCCATCGACGGTCAGTTCCTGGATGTAATTGACTTGCCGCCCTGGGACAAGGTGAAGAATCCGAACGGACCTGTTCCGCAGGTTGAGTTACTCATGGACTTCCGCGGGGTAGATATCGGAGACTTCGTCTATCACTGTCACATCCTCAATCATGAAGACCTGGGCATGATGGGGATTGTCCAGGTGAACCCGAAACCGTAGAGCCGCACTGGCGGATGCGGCCTCTGGGCGGGGCATTGCAGATTGCGGCTTTAGACGGAGTTCTGAAGCCGCTTTCTTGGATTTCCTGCACCTACCTTGATGGGGGCAATTCGTACGGAATTTCATGAAAGCTGTTACACCCTATGTCGGAGTCATTGATATGTCCTGCCACCGACTGACCTGCATCTGCCTACTGGTCCTTCGTGTGTTGTGTTTTTCCGTCTTATTTGCGGCCCGAGCCGGTGCCTGCCAGATCTCCGAACCCTCCGCGAAAATGCAAGTCGGGCAACAGGAGCAACATGAAGGACACGGAGAACATGAACCACGCCAACACCATCACTTGCACATGGCCCTAGGAGGTGAAAAGTGCGAGCCGAAGTTCTCATATGAAGACGGACCTCTCGGCCCCAGTCATTGGGCGGGATTGTGCAATAGCGGAAAGATGCAGGCCCCGATTGATATTCAGCATGCCGAAAAGCTGCGTATCTACGATCTCAAGTTCAATTATCAACCTGCTGATCTGGACATCGTCAACGACTGCAACCAGTATCGGATTTTGGTCAAGTTCCCGGACAATTACTGGCTCAAAGTCGGGAGGAAGCCATATTTTCTAAGCGAACTTCATTTTCGCGAACCGGGCGAGAATGCCGTCAATGGTAAGCGGCCGCGGATGTCAATCCAGTTGGTGCATTTCTCGCCGGAAGGAGTCTTCTTGGTTATTGAAGTCCCGGTCGTGGCCGGCAAGGAAAACCCGGTGGTCAAGACTCTTTGGGAGCACATTCCGGCACCGGGCGAAGAAAACAAGGTGAAGGGTGTAAAGATCAACCCCACGGACCTGCTGCCCGCCGATCGCAGCTTTTACAGGTTTCCTGGGTCGCTTACAACTCCGATCTGCAATGAGGTGGCGACGTGGTATGTGATGAGAAACCCGATCGAGCTATCAGAGGACCAGATAGCCGAATACACCCGGCATTATCACAAGACGGCTCGGCCACTTCAGCCGTTAAATGACAGACCGGTGAGTGAGCGTCAATGACGGTTGCAATGGCCGGGGGCTGGCCCACCTCTCCCGCGCCTTCCCCCAACCCTCATACAACCCTCATAAATGTGACTGCCCCACCCTTCGCGCTTTTCGAAGGGTGGGAAGCATGGCGGATCGGTACTCGAATCAGACCCATAACGCTGAAGCAGTAGGACGCCTGTCGCTGTCAACGAGCAAAGGCGAGCTCAAGGTCCGATCCCGAGCGTGACGTTGAGGCTCGTGCCTCCCACGTATCTCGGTGGCAGTGTGAATGATTCGGGTGTGGCTACTTTAGAACGACGCTCCAGAGACCGGGATGGAGGCGTTGCTGATCTTTGTCAATGTGGAAAGACCAGTAGCGATCAAAATCCCCGCTCAAGTAGATAGCTCTGAGTTGAACGATGGCCTCGGCCATCCCCTCGGTCCAGCGCATTCCAGATCGTTCCATCCGATCTTTGATCAGATTCTTACAGGCGCCCTCGACCGGCCCGCTGGCGATGGGCCAGCCGTGGGCGAGGTATTCGTCATAACGCATGCGAGCGCGATTGCGGTATAGGTAATCGGCGACGGCCCGCAGGGTCTTGCGCTTGACGCCGACGAGTTTGCGTTTGGTCACGCTCTGGCGAAGACCTTTGACCACCTGGCTCACGCGTCCGAACAGAATCTGCAAGGTGTGATCCAGGACCCAAAGGTCGGCTTCCAGGCTCGCCTCGGCATGAAACACATAAGCAGCCTTCCAAAGTTTTTCCAGCACGTGCATCAGATCGAGGATCAAAGTGACGTCTAGCGTTTTTTCCACCAGAATCTGCAGGGCGCGCTCGCCGTCGGTCAGTGCAACGCGTGTTCGGGCGCCTTTCGGATCCCGACGTTGCATCTCCTGGGCCACTTCCTGGATGACGGCGCTCTTGTCTTTGAGCAAACTGGCCCACACTCGCTTGTTTTCCGGACGCGGGGGAGTCGAGACCTCGACGGGAGTGGGGCAGCTGATGCGGAATAGACTTTCCACGACCTGTTCGGGGGTACGCACCCAGGGCGCGCGGGTAAACACCGTGGCCACGGTGGCCATTCGTTTCCGATTGGCTTTCTGACCCTTGGTAAGTCGTACCTGAGGTTGTGCCGCAACCGGCTTGACCATAGGAATACCCTTGCCATCGACCGACGCAACCAGGATCGAGCCCGTGGTCGGTTCCGGGGAGCGTTCCTGATAGAAGGCATCAAAATCCTGGGCTGAATCGCGCAGGATTACCTCCAGACTGCGCTTGGAAACCGAAGCGCCGGTGAGCTCGGCCAGAGTCTCGACCGCCTCGTGGAAGGGATTCTGTACCGCGGCCTTGACCAGGCGCCGCTGCAGTTCGTAGGAGAACGAGCGAGCGGGCAAAGCGAGGGCCTGATCCAAGGGATAGATGCTGGGTGCGCCCACCCCCGAATAGCCCATGCGGACCACCTGCACGGAGCCGAAGACGGTCTTAAGCGAACGGGTGCTGAGTCGACGATGGGTGTACAAGACCTCACCGGAGTCGTTGTGGACGCGCCAGGCAACTCCGAGGTCTCCCGTGCCACGGTGGTGCAGATGAGCCTGGAGCAGCAAACGTTGCACCTCGCGGCCTTTGATCTGCTGCTGGGACTCAATCGGATGAAGGGGAAGTTGCCGGGCACTTTGAGAGGCCAACCAAGCTTCCAGCACAGCGAATTCGAGGGCCGCGGCGGAGGCGGTCTGGGGGGAAGGCTGCGGCTCCCGTGCCAGGGTGGCGCTTGCCATTGCGGTATTATTACCGTAAGATATAGAATTGTCCATATCCTTATGAGTGCATCGCGACCCTTGCAACCCAATGCCCTTCTGAGTCGTTACGCGCAACGCTTTCGAGAGCTAAAACAGGAGCTCTTGCCGCTGGAGTACTTCTGTAAGGGGACCGTCCTCAGGCGGAGGGTGAAGTGCGGTAAAGCCCAGTGCGCCTGCCGCCTCGACCCGGCCAAGCGCCACGGACCTTATTTTGAGTGGACCTATAAGGCCAAAGGCAAAACCGTCAATGTGAAGCTCACTCCGCAAACAGCTCCCCTCTATTGGGCCGCCTCGCAACAGTACCGCAAACTGAAGTCCCTGCTGAACCGACTCGAGCGGCTGTCGCAAAGTGCTCTGCGGCATCAGGCTCGGCTCACCCAATCCGGGCGTCGCCACTGACCGACCCGGGTTATTTTCATATCCCGGGTTTTGGTCTATGTTCCTGATGGGTCATCTCACCTCAAATCGCTCATTTAACACGTGGTTAGCCGTCGTTCTAAAGTAGCCACACCCGAATGATTCGTGTAATGGCTCGCTGTCGACAGCAGTGGGAACGCCACCGTTATTGGTGTCACGCAGTCGAGCAACTTCCCTGTCACAACAGATACGTTCCAAGGCGCTTTCGGAGGTACCCAAGACGTTTTTGTGACAAGGCTGAATGCCAGTGGTTCTGGCGTCATTTACTCCAGATCATATTGGGCGATACCTCGGGTTTAAACGGGCCCACGAAAGCGCCACAGGACTGCAGGCGATAGTCTGGCGGAAGGATTGGAACAAAACGAAAGCTCCTGATATCAAAGCTCAATTGCTTCAATACAACCAAGACGATTGCCGCGCGTTAAAGCACGTCTTTGAGTTTATCGACAGTTTGATCTCCTCGGACGTGCCAATCCCGCCCGGACATGAGCAAAGGTCAGTAATCAACACAGCGAACTTGAGACAGGTTGGTTCCGGGTCTCACAAGTTTCGGAAAATCGAGTTCGCCGTGCCCGACCTCGATGTTGTCAAGCGAGCCGCATACTTCGACTACCAGCGCCAAAAGATTTTCGTCCGCGCGAGCACATCACTCAAGCGGATACTCACGAAAGCCTTGCCGAGGCAGTCGCGTCTGAAACCAAATAAAGTTCTTCAACTCGAGGCCAAGAAGTGCGTTTCGTGCTAGCAGAAGGAGTAGGGAGATGAAGGTACAGAAAACTGGGGAATACCGGAGTCATCGTCAGCAGCGTGGCACTTGGCACGATGCAGTTCGGCGACAAGATGAACATGGGCAACCTGGACCAGGAGGACACTACGCACATGGTGAAGCTAGCCCTGGACAGGGGAACGTCATCGATACAGAGGACGTGTACAGCCTCGGGGAGAGCGAGACTCTCATGGGAAATGCCTTGAAGGGCGTGAGGGACGAGATTGTCCTGGCCACCAAAGTCCGGCTACCTATGAGCGAGAATTTCAACCGGAGCGGCGCGACCCGCGTGAACATCATGCACGAAGTGGAGGGCGGTCTCCGACGGCTGCAGACCGATTACATCGGTCTTTACCAGGTACATGGATGGGATAGCAACACGCCGCTCGAGGAAACCCTGCGGACGCTCGACGACCTTGTGCGCCATGGGAAGGTCCGCTATATCGGGCTGTCCAACTTCATGTCATGGCAAGCGGCCACCGCGGTAATGGTGCAGGAGCGCTTGGGGTTGCAGAAATACGTAACGGCGCAGATGTACTACAGCCTCGTCGGTCGGGGTCTCGAATACGAGTTCCAGTCGTTCGCCGAGTATCACAACATCGGCATCCTGGTCTGGAGCCCGCTTGCCGGCGGGTTCCTCACAGGCAAGTACAGCCGCGCCCCAACCCTGCTTCTGCCGCCACCCGATTCGCGGAGGCAGGTTCGTTCGTGCCCTTCGATAAGGAGATGAGCTCTCGGACGACGACGTCCGGCTTCTGGACGTGGCGTCGGATCCGGACGTTCCGTATCCGAAGTGGATGGTCCTCCAGCTCGACACCGCAGAAGACCCTCGTTCGAAGACCCTATATCCCGAGCGCTACGCGGATGGCGGTCCCTGGAAGGACCTCCGCCAAACTCGGTGGTTCGGCTAACGCCACCACGAGCCACTGAGTTCCTTGTCTTGAAAGCGAAAGGCGAGGGTTCTGGGTTGGGCAGCGTTTTTCTGGCTGAATTGCTCGCCTGAGCCGCGACGAAATTCTGCAGAAGGTAGTGGACAATGCCCAAACGCCCGGTCCCATGGGCTAAAACCGCTCGCAACTGACGTCCTCCAATGGCTCTGGACTGTTCGCACCTATGTCCGACCAAGCGCCTTGCTCTAAGGTGCACGGTTGTTCCTGTCCAAACAGTATGTGCCAGCCGCTGGACACAAGTGTCGACCCGTGGTCATGACTGCCGCCGATTTTTCCCCGGCCTTTCGGCCTCGCTTAATGCTCTTCATTTTGAACCCTGCACAGCGAATCGAACGATTTGTGCCTTGGCTACTCAATTGCTGCATTGCTTTCACGGTGAGTTTGCGTCGTATTGCTCACTCATTCAAAAGGAGACAAAAAATGGCTTCCAAATCCCGCGGAACGATCGGCATCGCCGTTGCACTGTCATTGCCACTGTTTTGAGCATAAAGGCCCAAGACCCCGCGACTCCGAGCGTGCCAGTCAAGTCAAGCTATCAGTTCCCGGTGGCCGAGGAGGAATTTTCATCTTTCTTTAGGAGGATCAGTGCCGATAAGCCTGAGGTGCGCAATCGCCAGATGCATGTATTGAACGAACGTTACGATCTGAGCGACCGTCCCGATCCAAATGCCAAGGTGAGCCGTGGGAAACCGGTCCAGGTCGGCGTGCGAGTGAAGCTGCCCGCTGGCGTTAGTTGGGATCAACTCGCAGCGATGACTCCCGAGGAAATTCGCTCCAAGGGATTGTTTCCCTCCGGCTTTCTCCCTCTACCCCATCCGAAAAATGAAGAAGGGGGCATGGTCTTTCCGCATTTTGCGATTGAGGAAACGAAGAAGCAGACCGGAAGAGATCTGCAGCGCTTTGACGTCGACTTCGACATACCGGACCACTTCCTGCCCGAGTTTCCCGCAGCCATGTACTTGACCACACGTCCCGACCTTGGAGATGTCTCACACGGACAGTTGGTGACAACCAGCAACTACTACGAACTTTTTAACGGCATCCTGAATCCGAAACAATTGGAAGGTTTGCGGCTGCTGCTGACGCCGTTTGCGCAGCAACAGTTCAATGAAACGGCGGATCGCCGCTCAGAACATCCAAGTCTGGGAGTAGCGTGCCTTGATTGCCACCAAAATGGTGGCACCAACGCGGCGACGCATCAGGCAGGTGACGTTCGTCCCCAGGAGGTGCGCCACCGGATCGACACTCCAGCACTTCGCGGAGTCAACATTCAAAGACTCTTTGGTTCGCAGCGGGCATTGAAAACGGTTGAAGATTTCACCGAATTTGAGCAGCGCGCAGCCTACTTCGACGGAGACCCGGTCATCGCGACCAAAAAAGGAGTCAACATTCTCGAGCGCGGAAGCCAGGTTCACGACATGGCGGAATTCCAGGAGATCTTGGACTTTCCCCCTGCCCCCAAACTCGACGTCTTTGGAAAACTCGATCCCCAAAAGGCCACGCCGCAAGAGCTCCACGGCCAGGAGATTTTCTTCGGCAAAGGAAAATGCGTGTCTTGCCACCAAGCTCCCTACTACACCGACAACCTGATGCACAATCTGCACGTCGAACGCTTCTACAAGGCACAAGTCATCAACGGTTTGATCGCACCCTCCGGTGGAGATGGGCCAATCAAGACCCCCGTTCTGCGGGGCTTGAAGGATACTCCGACCTACTTTCACGACGGACGGTTGATGACCTTGGACGACACCGTCGAGTTCTTCAATTTGATCCTGGGCACAAAGCTGACTCCCCAGGAGAAGAAAGACCTGGTGGCATTCATGCTGACGCTGTGAAATTCAAGGAGAGGGCAGGAGCTCGATGCTCATGCTCTTGTCGTCACCGCCCGACAGGGTTTGTAGGACGAATGGTCAACGAGCCAGCGTGTCTTTGAACATGAACTCTCCACAATAATTTCGGATCAAAATCCGGTGACCGGGGCAACTGCTGGTGAGTGACAATCCGTTCCTGGTGTTCCGCCAACAGCAGCGCCTACAAATACCTGACCCTGGTCTATGATCTCCAGCGGAATCGCGTACTGTATGTGGCGGAAGGACACGAGCAGAGGAGCCTGGATGGATTCTGGGCTACCCTCACGGAGGAACAGCGAAACGGCATTCAGGCTGTAGCCATATCCGTATGTGGACTCGGTGCGGGAACATGTGAGCGAAGCCGAGAAGAAGATCGTGTTCGATAAATTTCATATCGCCCAACATCTCGGGGAAGCGGTGGATCGGGTACGTCGCCGGGAACACAAGCAGCTGAAAGCGGAGGGAGATGAACGTCTGACCGGGACCAAATATGACTGGCTGCGAAATCCAGCGGCCATGGATGAGGAGCAGCAGCGAGAGTTCGCGCAACTGCGTCAGAGCGAGTTGAAGACGGCGCGCGCCTGGGTCCTGAAGGAGACCGCCATGGCCCTTTTCAACTATGTGTATGAGAAGCCAGCTCGCGAGCATTTTCAGTGGTGGTACAACTGGGCGGTGCGAAGCCGGTTAGGACCGATGAAAGAAAAAGCCGCGATGCTGAAGCGGCGATTCGAAAACATCATTACCTACTTGCGACATCAGATTACCAATGCCGCCAGTGAATCGCTCAATGCCAAGATCCGATGGGTGAAATACACAGCCCGCGGATTCCGGAATAAACAGAACTTCATCAATGCGATCTACTTCCACTGTGGAGGTTTGGATCTCAATCCTTCCCTTCACTAAATAGCCCGAAGCGCCGAATTATTGTTCTGGGATCGTACGCGGTGGCGATGAGGATGCCCCCATGACAGCGTCTTCTGAATACGCGCTGGAACTCCTCCGGGAAGGCGCGAACTTCACGCTTTACCGCGGACGGCAGCATGGCAACCAGTCGCCGGTTCTGGCTGTGGCACTCGCCGCGGAAATGCCGTCGCCTCAGAGTCTCCGGCGGCTGGAGCATGAATACTCGCTCGCAGCCGACCTCGATCCCGCATGGGCAGCCAAGCCTCTGGCGCTCGCCCGTCACGAAGGGCGGACGATCCTTGTACTCAAGGATCCCGGCGGTGAGCCACTGGATCGCATTCTTGAGCGGGACCATGGGCAACCCCTCGATCTGACGCGCTTCCTCCGCGTCGCCGTTGGCCTGGCGACAGCACTCGGCCAAGTCCATCGGCAAGGCCTCATACATAAGGACATCAAGCCTGCGAATGTGCTCGTCAACGACGCCGGCAATGTATGGTTCACCGGCTTCGGTATTGCGTCCCCACTTCCGCACGAACGTCAGGCACCCGCGCCGCCGGAGATCATTGCCGGCACGCTGGCCTACATGGCACCCGAACAGACCGGCCGCATGAATCGCTCGATTGATACCCGCAGCGATCTCTACTCTTTGGGCGTCACCTTGTACCAGATGCTGACGGGGCGCCTGCCGTTTGCTGCCGCCGATGCCATGGAATGGGTCCACTGCCACATCGCACGACAACCGACGCCGCCTGACCGCATCGCCAAGTTCCCTACGCCACTCTCGGCGATCATCATGCGACTTCTGGCTAAGACCGTCGAGGAACGCTACCAGACCGCGGTGGGCCTCGAGGCCGATCTTCGGCGGTGCCTGGCGGAATGGGAAACGCAGGCCCACATCGACGCGTTCCCGTTGGGCACGCACGACGTCCCGGACCGATTGCTGATCCCCGAGAAACTGTACGGGCGAGAATGCGAGGTCAACGCCCTGCTCGCGGCCTTCGACCGGGTCGTGGCCCACGGCACACCGGAACTCATGTTTGTATCCGGTTTTTCCGGCGTCGGCAAATCCTCAGTGGTGAACGAGCTGCACAAGGTGCTTGTCCCGCTGCGCGGGCTTTTCGCGGCGGGCAAATTCGACCAGTACAAGCGCGACATCCCGTATGCGACCCTGGCGCAGGCCTTCCAGACCTTGATCCGTCAGATCCTCGTCAAGAGTGAAGCGGAGGTGGACCAGTGGCGGGGTGCCCTGGCGGAGGCCGTGGGTCCGAGTGGCCAGCTGATCGTTGACCTCATCCCCGAGGTGGAGTTGATCATCGGGAAGCAGCCTCCCGTTCCAGAACTGCCGCCGCAAGATGCGCAGAACCGCTTTCAATTGGTGTTCCGGCGCTTCCTCGGCGCGTTCGCCCGGCCGGAGCACCCGCTCGCGCTATTCCTCGATGATTTGCAATGGCTAGATGCAGCAACGCTCGACCTCCTCGAGGGTCTGGTCACACAGCCGGAGGTGCAGCACCTGCTGCTGGTCGGCGCCTACCGGGATAACGAGGTCGGTCCCTCTCATCCGCTTTTGCGGACGCTCGAATCGATTCGCAAAGCTGGAGCACGGGTTCAGGAGATTGTGCTGGCGCCTCTCGGGCTCGACGATGTTAGCGGGCTCGTCGCTGATGCCATGCATTGCGAGCTGAAGCGCGCCCGACCCTTAGCGCAATTGGTGCAGGAGAAGACCGGCGGCAATCCGTTCTTCGCGATCCAGTTCTTCACGGCGTTGGCCGAAGAGGGGCTGCTCGCGTTCGAACCAGTCACGCGGGCTTGGCAATGGGACATGAATCGCATCCGCGCCAAGAGCTACACCGACAACGTGGTGGATCTGATGGCCGGGAAGTTGAAGCGGTTTTCTGCCACCACCCAGGAAGCCCTGAAACACCTCGCCTGCCTGGGCAACGTCGCCGAGATCGCCACCTTGGCCCTGGTTCACGGGGAAACAGAAGAGGCGATGCACGCTGCCCTCTGGGACGCCGTCCACGCCGGGCTTATCTTTCAGCGGGAGGGCACCTACAAATTTCTGCACGACCGGATCCAGCAGGCGGCGTATTCACTGATTCCCGAGGAGCACCGTGCGGAAGTCCACCTGCGCATCGGCCGTGTGCTGCTGGTGAGCTTGACGGCGGATCAACTCGCCGAGCATCTGTTCGACGTGGCGAGCCAGCTCAATCGGGGCGCCGCACTGCTGGCGACGCGGGAAGAGAAAGTGCAGGTGGCGACGATCAATCTGCGTGCCGGGCGAAAGGCCAAGGCGTCCGTGGCCTATGTGTCGGGGCGTGTGCATTTTTCGGCCGGCATGGCGCTGTTGGACGAAAAAGACTGGGCCAGCCACTACGAATTGACGTTCAGCCTATGGCTCGAACGTACGGAGTGCGAGTTTCTGACCGGTAACTTCGTCACAGCCGAACAACTGCTTGGGGAGATACTGCAGCGCGGGCCGTCGAAAGTCGACCAGGCAGCCGTCTACCATCTCAAAGTCCAATTGCATGAAGTGAAGGGGGAATACCCGCAAGCCGTAGCCAGCGGGTTAGCATGCCTGAACCTGTTCGGCATCGACATCCCAGCGCATCCGACTCAGGAGCAGGTCCAGACCGAATACGAGAAGGTGTGGCAGACTCTCAATGGGCGCATGATCGAGAGCCTGATCGAGCTGCCGCTGATGCGTGATCCGGATCTGCAGGCCGCCACGCAAGTGCTCTCAACCCTACTAGGGCCCGCCTACTTTACCGACCTCCACTTGTTTTCCTTGCTCGTGTGCCGAATGGTGAACGTCAGCACGCAGCACGGGACCTGCGGCGCGTCCGCGCACGGCTGTGCCTATCTCGGGGCAATGCTCGGACCGGTATTTCATCGTTACAGTGAGGGGTATCGTTTCGTCAAGCTCGCGTGCGACCTGGTCGAGAAGCACGGCTTCATGATCTACCAGGCGAAGGCATACCATTCGATGGGACTAGTTGCCCTCTGGACCCAGCCAATCACGACCGCGATCGATTTCAACCGGGCGACGTTTCGTACCGCGATTGAGACGGGTGATCTGACCTCCGCTTGCTACGGTATGTTCCAATCTGTCACAGTCCTTCTCCTGCAAAACGATCCACTCGACGCAGTCTGGCACACGTCGGAGATGGCGTTGGACTTCGCCCGGGAAGCCAAGTACGGCGACGCCGCGGACATCATCCGGAGCCAGCAACGCTTCATCGCGACGATGCAGGGGCGGCCCGACGCGCGGTTCGACGAGGTGGCGTTCGAAGCGCAACTGACTGGGGACCGGATGCCCTTAATGGTCAGCTTTTACTGGATCCTTAAACTGAAATCGCGGTTCCTGTCAGGCAGCTACGCCGAGGCTCTCGCGGCAGCCGACAAGGCGAAGCCGCTGCTGTGGGCCTCAGCCGCTCAGATCCAGCTACTCGACTACTTCTACTACACTGCGCTCACGGTGGCGACACTCTATGAGAACGCTGCTGCCGACGAGCAGCAAGGGTGGCGCGACCTCCTGATCGCGCACCGCCAACAGCTGGGCGAGTGGGCCGACAACTATCCACCGACATTCGCCGACAAGCACGCGCTGGTGTCGGCGGAGATCGCGCGCCTCGAAGGGCGAGACCCCGACGCGATGCACTTATACGGGCAGGCCATTCAATCGGCTCGCGAGAATGGGTTTGTCCAGAACGAAGCGCTGGCCTGTGAAGTGGCCGCGCGCTTCTACCTGGCGCGCGGTTTCGAGACGCACGGGCACCGCTATCTGCGCGTTGCGCGGAACTGCTACAATCGCTGGGGCGCGCTCGGCAAGGTGAAGCAACTCGATCAACGCTACCCGCAGCTGCGCGAGGAACCAGATCCTATCTCGCCTGTGGCCACGATCGGCACGTCCGTGGGGCAGTTGGACGTGGAGACAGTAGTCAAGGCGTCGCAGGCGCTCTCAAGCGAGATTGTCCTCCCCAGGCTGATCGAGAAGCTCATGCGGATCGCGGTGGAGCATGCCGGGGCCGAGCGGAGTCTGCTGATCCTGCTCTGGGGCGATGCGCCGCAGATTGAGGCAGAGGCGACCACATCTCACGGCAGCGTCGAGGTCACTGTTCGACAGGCAGCCGTCACCCCATCTGATCTTCCGCAATCCGCGCTTCATTACGTCATCCGGACGCGCGAGCGCGTGGTTCTTGATGATGCGTCGGTCGGAAATTTGTATGCGGCGGACGAGTATATGCGGCAGAGGCACGCCAGATCGGTCCTATGCCTGCCCATCGTCAAACAGACGAAGCTAGTCGGCGCACTTTATCTGGAGAACAATTTGACACCGTGCGCCTTCACGGCGGAGCGGGTTGCAGTGCTGGAGTTACTGGCCTCGCAAGCCGCAATTTCGCTAGAGAACGCCCGCCTCTATTCTGACCTGCACCGCAGCGAAGCATACTTGGCCCAAGGGCAGAGCCTAAGCCACACTGGCAGCTTCGGCTGGAGCACTCTAAGGAAAGAGATCTACTGGTCGGAGGAAACCTACAAGATCTTTGAATTCGATCGAGTGGCTAAGCCTACATTGGAGTTGGTGCTGCAGCGAATTCATCCTGACGACAGAGATCTCGTCCAGCAGACTCTCGACCGCGCGTCCGAGGCACAAATAGATTTTGATCTTCGATTGCTGATGCCGGACGGTTCGATCAAGCACGTCCACGCTTTAGCGCGCGCGTTGAAGACTTCGTCGGGCAACCTCGAGTTTGTGGGTGCCGTAACGGACATCACGGAGCGCAAGAGTGCTGAGGAGGCATTGCGGCGGAGCGAGAGATATCTGGCGGAAGCACAGACGCTCGCGCATACGGGGACTTGGGTTTGGCGGGTAACGGGAAGAGACGCTGTGTATCTTTCCGAGGAATGGTATCGCGTATATGGCTTCGATCCGGACGCTGGCGCGCCGA
>WNFR01002586.1_pt1 | contig 18761 bp, 18 predicted proteins | sample 5400221 | NCBI WGS metagenome assembly WNFR01 (sample SAMN13153357, study PRJNA577476) | soil metagenome | isolation source: 40 cm soil under Madrone tree | place: USA:California | collected 2016-06-14 | reverse complement strand
TAGGGATTGCTGTTGAGGAAGGGCGACGAGTTCGTCCTAAGATAAAGCTGGGTATCTGCGGGGAGCACGGCGGCGAGCCGCGCTCCATTTCTTTTTGCCATTCGCTCGGACTCGATTATGTGTCTTGTTCACCGTTCAGAGTTCCAATCGCACGTCTAGCCGCCGCTCATGCCGCTCTTGAAGCGTAGGCTCGGCCACGCTCGCCGCATTGAGCTGATGCCAGCGGGATCGCTCCCGATGGCCCACGTGCAGCATTCGCGTCCGCTCAGAATCGCGCTTGTCACCGAGTACTACTATCCGCACCTCGGCGGGATCTGCGAGCACGTCCACTTCTTCGCCCGCGAAGCCCGTCGTTACGGGCATCACGTCGACATCATCACATCGAACATTCCGGGCGCGCGTGACGAGCTCCATGTCATTCGAATCGGGAAGAGCCAGCCGATCTACGCCAACGGATCGCAGGCGCGCTTCACGTGGGGGCTCGAGCTCAGAAAAAACCTGCGCCGCGTATTCAGCCTGGGGCAGTACGACATCATTCACGTTCATTCCCCGCTCAGCCCAGTCCTTCCAGTCATGGCAATCGAGGAAGCGGATTGCCCGGTCGTCGGGACCTTTCACACGTACTTCGATCGCTCCGTCGGATATGCCATTGGCAAGCGCTATTTCCAGAAGCGACTCGATCAGCTCCATGCGGCAATCGCGGTATCGCACTCGACGACGATAGCTCTCAATCGATACTTCGAGGCAAACTGGACGATCGTACCGAATGGAATCGACACCGCAGTCTTCAACCCGCACGCTCCCAGACCAGCGGCGCTGCGCACCGACGTGCCCGTGATTCTCTTCCTCGGAAGATTCGACCCGCGCAACGGCCTCACCACGCTCATAGAGTCCTTCCAGAAAGTCCGCGGCAGAAACCGTGAGGCTCAGCTCGTGGTTGTCGGCGATGGTCCGCTCCGCAAGCACTACTACAGAGCCGCCGGTGGCGACCCCGACATCACCTTCGTAGGCTCGGTCCTCGGAGAGCGCCCCGGCTACTACGCGCACAGCGCGATGTACGCCTGTCCGACCACCAAGGCATCGTTCGGAATCACACTTCTGGAATCGATGGCGTGCGAGACGCCTGTCGTGTGCTCTGATATCTTCGGCTTCCGCGACGTCGTCAAACACGAGCGAGAGGCGCTAATGGTGCATTGTGGTGATCGGGATGCTCTCGCCGATGCTCTGGTGAGGCTGCTGGACGACGAGACGCTCAGGGCCAGACTTGGAAAGCGCGGCCGGCAGGAGGCGGAGCAGTACTCCTGGGCGAAAGTGACAGAGGCGGTGTTGGACATTTATACAGCCGTATTGGGACGGGCAACACGAGAATGATCGGGTATGCAGCATTGGGGGTGTCGGTGATAGGCGGGGCTGTACACGGTGCTTTCCACCGGAATAGTCCGCTCTTTGGCCCGGCGTTGGGTAGAATTGCGGGTGATCGGAAAGTGGTGGCGCTGACGTTCGATGATGGGCCCAATCCGGACGCGACTCCGTTGATCCTCGACACGCTGGCCGAGAAAGGGGTGCGGGCGACATTCTTCGTATTGGGAAGTCACGCCGAGCGCTGGCCCGAGTTGGTACGGCGCATGGCGCAGGAAGGGCATCAGCTCGGCAATCACGGCTATTTCCACCGCAAGCTTCAGTTCAAGAGCCCTTTCTACGTGAGCCGCGACATTCGTCTCGGGATTCGCGCAATCAAGCGCGCGGGCGCTCCTGCACCCCGGTATTTCCGCGCGCCACACGGCTTTCGCAGTCCGTGGACGACTCCGATCGCACGGTCCTACGGCGAGCGAACGATCGGGTGGTCCCTCGGTGTCTGGGACAGCGACAAGCCAGGAGTCGACGAGATCGTCCGACGCACGCTCGAAGGCGTTACTCCGGGGTCGATCGTGCTGCTACACGACGGGGACGGCTACAACCCCGATGGCGACCGGATGCAGACTGCCGCTGCGCTTCCCCACATCATCGACCGCCTGAAAGAACAGGGCTACGAGTTCGCGACTCTGCCCACTGAATGAGTCCGAGTCTGAAGAAAGGGATTCGCTGGGCGATCTCCGCCGCGATTCTCATCTTCCTCATTTATTTCGCCACAAAAATCAATTGGCACCAGGCGTGGAACTCGATGCGGCACGCATCGCTTCCGCTCCTCGCCGCTGCCATCGGAGTGAACTTCCTCTCGGTGCTGATCAAGGGTGTGCGGTGGTGGCTGTTTCTGCGGCCGATCGGCATCACATCGTTGTGGCTGGCGATCCGGGCGACGGTCGCCGGCGCCGGCCTGAATAACGTTCTCGTCGCCAGCGGCGGAGACGCGGCGCGCGTGGTGTTCGTGTCGCGGGCGAGCGGAGTCTCCAGCTCCACCGTACTGGCGTCGATGGCTCTGGAGAAGCTGTTCGATCCGATAGGGTTCGTGATTCTGCTCGTAGCCGGCGTGCTCGCGTTCCAGCTTCCGCCCCAGTTCGAGCGATGGAAGGTGCCGGCTGAGATTCTTCTCGTCGTCATAGTTCTCCTGCTCGTGTTTTTCGTTTATGCGACAAGGCACATTAAACCCGAGCATGTGCCCGAGCGCCGCGCCAGACCACGCACTGTGTGGGGAAGGGTTCGTGCGTATTTCCACAGCTTCGGACAAACGGCGGGGCGCCTGGCGACGGGACCCCGATTCCTCGCGGCAACTCTTTTGTCGCTCGGCGCGTGGGCTTGCCAGCTCTGGACCTTCGAGCTCGCGGCAGCGGCTGCTCATGTCACGATCCCGGTCGCGGGAAGCCTCGCCTGTCTACTTGGGATCAACGTCGGGTTGATCATCCGCGCCACTCCGGGGAATGTCGGATTTTTCCAATTCGTCTATGCGCTTATGGCAGAGCAATTCGGCGTTTCGCGCGACGATGCGATCGCGGTCTCTCTGCTGATTCAGACGTTACAAATTCTTCCGCTGACATTGCTCGGCATCGTGCTCGCTCCGGAATTCATATTCCGGCGCGGAAAGAAGGACAAGGAGACAGAAGCAGTCGCTGAGAAAATCGAGAAGGAGAAACTGGCGCACAAGGGGCCACTATCGACCGCCGAGGAGGTACTGCAGCGCGCGGATAAGGCGGGGATCGCGCCGCAGCCCAGGAAGCCCTGATTGTGGAGCTACCGGGGCGTCGTCCTCGGCAGTTAGGTGCGGGCGCGCTGAAGAAATGCGATGAATTCCGCCGGGCTGCGGGTGAGACCCGTAAACGTCGCTCGCACTTTACCGTCGGCGTCGACGACCGCATACAGCGGCAGCGCAACTGTCCCGAAAGTCTGCTCCTGAAACGCCTGCTGTCGCTCGTACATCTCCCCTTCGCCATCGGTGTATAGCCGGGACAGAATGAATTGACCCAGCTCCGCACCCACGTCGGGACGGTTGAACATGTTGGCTTCCATCCATCGGCAATTGGTGCACGTGTATCCGGTGAAGTCAACGAAAACCAGCTTGCCCGATGTCCGCCCTTTTTTCAGTGCGCCGTCGTAATCGTTCAACAGCCATGTCGGTAGCGTGCCACCGCCGGACGTGAGTGCCGCGATGGGTGTCGACGGAGGAAGAAATGCTTCGATCTGGCGGAGCGGGCGTCCCGTCAGTCCGGAGCCGAGCCACGCGGCGAGAAAGAGCGCGATGATGACCGGGACGAATCCCACCGGGCGCAGCTCACCGCGCCCGAGCTTCGTGCGCAGATTCCGTCCGAGATAGGCGGCGGCGGCGATTGCCAGCACCATCCAGCCGAATAGAACTACCGGCCGGGTGAACACTCCCCACCTCAATACCATATCCGTGTTCGAGACGAATTTGAGAGCGGCGCCGACTTCGAGGATTCCAATCAGGACGCGAATAGTCCGGATCCACTGACCTGCGCGAGGAAGTCCCGCGACCATATGGGGAGCGATCGCGAGCACGACGAACGGCAACGCAAACGCGGTCGAATAGACAATCATTCCGACGATCGGCATTGCCCACGATCCCTGCGAGGCAAGCACGAGCAGCGTACCGACAAAGGGTGCAGTGCACGTGACCGATGTCAGCGTGAACGTCGCTCCCATGACGAGGGCACCCAGCGAGCTGCCCTCCGGCGCCTGGCGCGCGGAACGATCGACGGCATTGACGACGATCCACGGGATGCGCAGCTCGAGCCAGCCAAACAGATTCGCCGCGAACAAGAGAAAAAGAGCGGCAAGCGTGATGTTAACCCACGGATCGGCCGCAAACCGGTTCAGCCCAGCTGCTCCAAACGCCGCCGCCAGTATGAGTCCGAGAACCGTGAACGTTCCGATTATTCCCAGCCCGAAGAGCAGCGCTCTCCGCACCCCCGATGATTGCTGATCCTCAGGACTCGAGAAGTACGCAATGGTGACAGGTACCATCGGAAAGACGCACGGAGTGAGCAGCGAGAGCAGCCCGGTGCTCGCGGCGAGCCACAGAAATCCAGACGTCATTTCCGTCCAGTGACGCGAAGCGCTACGTCGAGCTTGTCGGTGCGCGGCGGCAGGCAAACCTTGTCGCTGCAGACCTGATAGCGAGCACCGATCTGGAATCTTCGAATTCCGGTGAGCGAATGACCCGGTACGCCGACCGGAATGGTGAAGCGGGGACTGCCGGAATACAGCTCCGTCTCGATCCCGAAATTCTTGTCGAAGGTCCGATCCGGTTTCGGAGCATCGATGACGCCCCGCATCAGCACATCAGCGGGGCCAACAAGCTCCAGGCGCAAAGGGATGGGGCCGCCGGGCTTCTGTGTCAGAGAGTAGATATGCCAGCCCTTAGCAATCTCAGCCTGCACCGTGATCCGAACCGTGCGCCCGACAACGACACTTCGAGGGACGCCGCCACCGACAACGCTCCAGCGGACAGGACGCAGCGAGAGATCGTCGGCATTTCGCGGAACTCCCTCGTATCGATGGATTCCGAGGGGCAGCAAAACGAGATATGCGAGCTTGTGCATTTCGTGGACAAATATACACGTGAGGCGGCGCGATCCCTGCTATAGAATACCCACTGGCGGTGCCGCTGTTCGGCTCAATCCTTCCGGCACGTGCACAAGCGAGGCTGATGGGGCACGCACCCTTCTTTTTTCAGAGCTGGTACAACGTCGAGCGCACCGTGACGCTGTCGATCGTCGGGTACGTCATACTGTTCACGATGTTGCGCATTTCGGGCAAAAGGACGCTCTCCAAGCTGAATGTGTTCGATTTCGTGTTCGTCGTTGCGGTCGGTTCGGTGTTCGCTTCGATGATCATTTCGAAAGACGTGACTCTGATCGAAGGGGTCGCGGCGCTTGCGACTCTGACGCTGATCCAGCTTTTGCTCGCCGAGCTTGCCGCCAGGTTCCCCAGGGCTGAGCGGATCATCAATGGCGAGCCGACGCTTCTGCTTTCGCATGGCAAGTTCATTCCCGGCGCGCTCAAGAGGGAGCGTGTGACGGAGGAGGAGGTTCGCGGCGCGATCCGAGGTGAGGGCGTGACCCGCGTCGAGGACGTCGATGCCGTCACAATGGAAAACGATGGTACGCTCACCGTCGCCTGGATGTCGAAAAAGCCGGGGGAGACGAGCCTGGTGGAAGCAAAGGATCCAGTGGAGGACGGCGGCAAGCAGAAGTCGTAGGCCTCGTTCGCCCGGCCCATAGTTGGTTTATGTTTTGCGGTCGCTACACATACTCTTCGCGGGAATGCATTTGCAGCTCCAGTCGGCAAAAAATACAGGCTATCGGATCTTTCTCGACGCTCGCGGGCGTACTTGGGAAGTGTGGATGGTTCACCCGTCTTCAATCGAACGTCGGAAAATGGAGCGGCGAACGCCCGTCGAGAATGCGGTGTACCTGATCGAGCAACGTGTGCTCGGCGACCGGCGCTCGGTTACCAGAAGTCGCGGGGCGGTCGCCACCGAGTTCAGCGCTGGCTGGCTATGCTTTGCCAGCGATGGCGAGAAACGACGACTCGCCCCGGTTCCTGTGAACTGGATGAGCGCAAACGACAGTCAAGTCGCCGAGTGGTGCCGTATCGCGAAACGTGTTCTCAAATGCGGCCCGACCTGGGATCCAGCAGACGAAAAGGGCACCACACCCTCCCCAAAAAACCGGCCCGGATAACCCTCTGGGTCGGCGTCACTGAGCGGCACGCGGCTGACTCACGTCAGCCCCCTGTTTTTGACCACCGGCCGAGACTGTTGCGTCGATGCAACGCTCTCGGGCACTGTTGCGTCCACGACACACCTTCAGGGCCCGCTGACCTGCTCAACGCGCGGACTACATATGGTCCTCGACTTGCCCCCCCCGCTGTGTGGCGCGCATACACGGTCAACGCGCCACCCGCGTGCGAGGGCGGACTTCGCGGTCGGTGCTCGCTGTTGAGAGGATGACCGTTGGAGGTCCAGCCCATGGCTGACGCGGCAACAGACTTCGAGCGCGATAGAGAGACGACTGGTTATTCCCCAGTCGTCAGCAGTGACCATGGGACAGCGGATCGGATGGTCCGTCACCCTGCTCCGCTCGGCGACGTGCACGACAGCCCAAATTTCGATCTCGCATCGCTCCTCAGGCAGGGCGCGCTCAAGCTGGAGGCGGGAAACGATGCGGAGGCGGAAGAGTTCTTCCGTAAGGCTCTGGAAATCGGTGACCGTACGGTTGGGCCCGATCATCCGGATATGATACTCCTCCTCAATGACCTGACCCGCATCTACCTGAAGCAGTCCGCCTATGCCTCGGCCGAGCCCCTGCTCCTGAGGCTTCTCGAAATGAAGCGCAGCAAGGGCGAGGACCACCCCGAGGTGGCCACGGTGATGGCGAGCCTGGCGACCGTGAGACAGGCGCTCGGGCGCCACGAGTCAGCCGAGCAACTGTGGCGCCGCGTTCTCGAGATTCGCGAGCGCACTCTGGCACCGAATCACTTCGCGATCGCGACGACCCTCGAACATTTTGGTGAGGCCTGCTCCGCGCGAGGAAAGATCCGCGATGCACTCACAGCGTTTCAACGAGCGCACTTGATTCGTGAACGCACGCTGGGGAGCGACCACTCGAGCCTGCGCACCTCCCGGGAACGCATCGCCGACCTCCAGCTCCAGGCTTCAGACGGATCCTTCGATCCCAGCGGCGGCGTCGGAAGCTCTCCTGGAGCCGAAAAGTATCGGCTGCGCTCGGGAGAACCACTCTCCCTCACGGCCCCTCCAACTGTGACGCGGGACATGGCTCGCGTCGCAAACAACGGAAAACAGGCGGTCCGGGTTCAGGGAAGCTTTTCAGAGAACCCGGGGGTCGATCCCCGGTCAATTGCGGACCAAGCTCCTGCGAATGGCACCGTCCCGTCTGAGCGGGAGGCGTCGGCACACCGGGAGATCCTCGAGCGGATATTGCAGCCACAGGCGGCGCCGTATAGCGGCGCGTTGGAAAGCATTCGGGATGAGGTTGAGAGGCCGTATGCGAGTGGTGTGAGCCTCGGTGAGAGGGTTCGTACGACATTGGCGTCGCTGACTCCATTTCTTGGAAAACGCGAGGTCATCGCCGGGGGAACGGTGCTGGTCCTATCGCTGCTGATGGTCGCGGTGGCAACCGGCTCGCACGCGTGGGGAGAGCCCGATCAAACGACGTCTCTCGGATCTTCGCTCCCGACCCGCGGGGATCTCCCGCGAACCACACTCGCGACCACATCCGCGCTTGTGGCTCCGAGCGCGATCGTGGCGAGTAATCCGGTCAGCGCCTCCGCTGCGGCGATTCCAAACGCGCCGTCGAGGACATCTGGGCAACGCCCGAGTGTATCGGAAGAACGCAATGCTTCGAGAAAAGGAACAGAGCAGAAACCGGAGTCGAAGAGCGTCGCGATTCCCAAGTTCTCGAAGGCAACTTTGTCGCGTCTGGATTCCGCCGCGGCGACCGCGGCAAACGTTCACGTGCGAGAGGGAGACCCCATCAGCGAACAGCCTGGGCCCGTCATAATCGGGAATCAGCGCTCGACTTTGGATTTTGCGGAGCAAACGCCGACGGGTCCCCAGCGCGCGCGACTGATCGGCGAGCTGCCGACCCCGCGAGTGCCTTCTCAGATCTCCGACGTCGAGGGCGAGGTTCGGGTTCGCTTCACCGTGGACACTGATGGGCGGCCCGTGATTTCGACGTTATCGGTGCAGGCATCACCGAACCCGCTACTTACGACAGCTGTTCGGAAGGTCATTCCCGGCATTCGCTTCGAACCGGCGCGATCTGGCGGTTCGGATTCGAAGCCCATCCTCGATACAGTGGAGGTTGGATTCCGTTTCTCAAGGCAGAACAGATAGGCTCTCAGCGATCCCAGACTCCGCTCCTCCAGCGAGTCTTCCTGAAAATGCGAAAAGCGGCGTCCAATCGGACGCCGCTTTTTCATGCGGGAGAGGCGCATCATGATGGCCATCAATCCGTGTCCGGTTCATTTCGCCGTGGAGAGCGCCTGGCTTGCCGTGAGTGATCCGTCCGGAGCTTTTTTCGCCAACACGGCCACCTGATCTCCTGCGGTTAAGTCTCTCGAGGCAATCTTGAATTCCGTGACTGGCGTATTGGGCGGAACGGTCACGTTCTGGGCACCACCCGCGTACTGGACGACGAGACTGGACCCGTTGGTGCTGCTTACACTGCCATTCGACATGCGCGACTGCGACGCCGTGCCATTAGTCATACGCGATGCCGAGACGTTGCCATTCGTCATTCGGCTCGCTGAAGCGCTCGCGGCTGTCGTCATCATCCGACTTCCCTCGCCCACTCCGCGCAGGTCCTCCGGGAAAACGTGAATTTCAGTCGCGCGCTCCGAGCCATCGGGCTGCTTCACGGTTGTTACGCCAATGAATGAGTTCTCCGTGACCTTTGAGAGATCAGCGGGAACTCGAGTATACAGGCGGAAGGGCTGCACCATTACCACCGTTGCGACACCGGTGTCGGACTTGAGGATAAGCTTGTTCGCCGAGACACTCACGACCGTGCCTCTGAGCATGACCGGCGCATTAGGGTTAGACGCCGGGGCGCTCTGCGCAACTTGTGTAGTGTCTTTATTTGAATCCGCGTTGCGGTTGCATCCCGTCGCGATGAATGCCAACGCGGAACTTAGAATCAATGGCCTTGCTGCTCCAATCAACCGCATTTTCTTACGCACATTCCCCCCTCCGTGGACGTGTTAGGCCTCAGCATTGACCTGGGAATTCCGCACATCCCGTGCTCGCGTCGCGTTTCTCGAGGATGCCGGGCACCGCATGAACGGTCTTCGTCAACTGGACCATGGCGCTCGCCGTGCACGGCCACCTTATTTCATTGCTCGGGCCGGCGCAGTGCCACGGCGGCTATGGCGACTCCGACCTGGATTCAACGCCACTCGGAGGTAGGCATGCGGAAAATCTTTGGTTTGCTCGGGGCTCTCATTGTCGCGCTCAGTGTCGTTTCGTGCGGCGGCGGTGGTAGCTACTCGACTGGCACCGGTGGCGGAGGAGGCGGCGGCGGCGGAACCTGTCCGGCAGGCACATTCTGCATGACGGCAACCACCTTCACGCCGACTACGCTAACTGCTGCGGTGGGCGCGACTGTCACGTGGCAGAATTCTTCCGGAGTGGGACATAACGTCGTCTGGGACAACGCTACGGGAAGAGCTGCTGCGTTAGCCGGCGACGACACCGGCGACATGCCGAACTTCGACACCGGCATGTCCCACACCCGCAAGTTCAACACTGCCGGTACGTATGGGTTTCATTGCACCATCCACCAGGGAATGACGGCGACCCTCACGATCCAGTAGAATCGCCGTCTGGAAGAGCGAGTCCGCCCACGGTCGCGCCATCGTGACCAACGAATTCAATGGGCACCCACGGATGTTCGGCAGGTGATCCGGATCAAAAGCTTGGCAAGCGCATACCTGCTGGCCGCGCTTCTGGCTGGTTGCCGCCAGCCGTTAGAGCCGTGGGAAGAGATCGATCTTTCGAAAGCCGTAAAGATCGAACCGAGCGCGCAATACATCGCGTGGTGGAATGAGCTCGAAGTGTGCTCCGGGCTTTCAGGCGACGTTCACAAGGTCGCTTTTTACGTGGATCCCAACGATTCGACGATTCAAGTAGGAAGCGAATCTTACTGGGGGTACTGGATCGAGAACGGAAACAGGATTGTCCTTGCCGGGCCTTGGGCCGAAAACGAAAAACTCGTTAAGCACGAGGAGATGCACGCCTTGCTCCAATCCCCATTGCATCCGCCGGCTTACTTCAATGGTCCGTGCGGCGATCTCACATACGCTCAGGAAGGATAGGAAGGCCGCGCTCAATGGAGACGCTCTGCCAGGTTAGCGGGCACCTCGGTACGCGGTGAACACGTCCCTGCCGAAACTCGCGAGCCCGGGCTGCCCCGCATAACCAAGGTGACGGAGCCCGAACACGTCCTCGATGCTGCGCAACAGCGAGTAATGATTGTATGGCACGTTCGACACCGTCCCCGGCTTGATGAATCGAGACAATAGCACCGCCCCGGTGCGCCCACCGCCCGGGCCATTCACACCAGGGTTCATGGTGTTAGGTCCTGAAGGCTCCCCGCAGCAGGCCGATGCATCGATGGTCAAGGCTTCGTCGAAGTTGATGACAATGAGGCCATCGGCCTGGTACGCCGGCGATTTCATGATGAGCGGAACCCAGTGCCGCAAGAAAATGTTGGCCGACTCAAGACTACCCGGTTCACCATTTATGCAGGGTCGATCGTGTCCGTCGTGGCAGAGGTTGGGCACGATGAACGTGTAGTTGGGCGTACGGTCCGCGGACCGCAGCGCATCCTCGAGTTTAGTGAGCGGCACTACGTGCTGTTTGCACGACGCCGAATCGATTATCGCGTGAAAATAGACGAATGGATTGTGCTTCGTCGCGTATTCGTCGGTTGGCGCGGCGAGCTCAGTCATGTCCTGAGTTCCAATCTCGGGGTGACCGCAGGTCGCCGATTCGCGCGCCGGGTCGTTGCCCATATCCTCCATGAAGCCGCCCCACGTCAGGCGCTTTGCCTCGAGCTGGTTGGCGATAGTAGCGATGTGCGCGGGATACACGCAGCCATCGCCGATGGGTTGCCCATCGCGCGCGATTCCCGTCTCGATGAATTCATCGAAGTGGGGGCAATCGATCTGCGTCTTGGGAGTCGGCGCGACACCCGCAATCATCGCGAGATAGTTGCCGAGGCTATAGTGCGCGGTGCCGTGGTATTGACGAAGGAACGCGCCGGCCCGCCGCAACGTGTCAGCGAGATAGGGGGCTCGTGAATGCGCGTTGAATGTTGTGTCGAATCCCTGGTTCTCCAGGACGATGATGAAGACGTGCCGGATGGGCGGCAGTGGAGCGCGACGTTGTTGTGCGAATGCATCCGCCGCGCCGGCTGTGATTGCGGCGCAAGAGAGCGACGCGGCAAGAAAGCGTCGTTGACCGGGACTTATCATGAGGCAAAGGGTTGGCTGGTTATCCCACCATCATGAAACTAAGTGGTGGCTTGTTACCCGACCGTCGCCGGTCGCCGTTGCACGAACGAGTCCGACTGCACGCCTTCAGCGCTCCATCTATTCTTCATGGCATCCTCTACGCGCTCCGCAACCGCCTGCTGCGCGATGGCGACGAGCGTCGGTCCCGAGCCGCTGAGCGTTGCGCCGTAAGCTCCGGCCGCGCATGCCGCGTCGTGCAAACTTGACAGGCCTGGTACGAGCGCCCGGCGGTACGGTACATGGAGCACGTCGTCGAGCGCGATCTGCAACAGTGCGCCGTCACCGGTAGCCAGACCGTGGGCGAGCGCCGCGCCCTTCCCCGCCGCTCTCACGGCGACGTCATGCGGCACGTCTCGCGGCAAAATAGCACGAGCGGCCGCGGTCTCCACCCGAAAGGGCGGGATGATGAACACGAATGCGAGGCTGGGATGCACAGGAAGGGCCGCGAACGCCCAATGCCCCGCGTCAACGCGGCCATTGCCCGGGACACCCAGAATCGCACCACCAAACAGTGCCGGCGCGACGTTGTCAGGATGCCCCTCGATGCCCGTGCATAGTTCGGCGAGCCGGCGCGTGCCAAGTCCGAGCGCGAGCGCCGCATCGGCGAGACGCGCCCCGGCGACAAGTGACGCTGACGAAGACCCGAGGCCGCGCGCGATTGGAATCTCGGAGTCCACCGAAAACGCGAGGCGCTCGGGAATGGCACGATTAGCGGCGGCACAGGCGGCGACGAATCCCGCGTAGAGCGTGTCGTCTTCAGGCGGTATGGCGAGCGACGCCAAGGCGCCTTTGCGCTTGATGGTGATCGCCGCATCACCAGAATCCAGATTGTCGCCGGCTTCGACCGAGGCTGTCAGCCAGCGATCGACGGCGATCCCGATGCAGTCGAAGCCCCCGCCGAGATTCGCGCTTGTTCCCGGGACACGGACGTGGGCGTTTTGGACATTGCCAGTCATCTCTCCGTCCGACGCGCCGTCGCCAGCACACGCTCCACAGCGCCTAAATCAGCGTCGATTTCAATTGGCCGATTGGCGAGTGCGGGCGCTGGCTCTGTGTCGCGATGATACTTGAGCAGAATGTCCGAATCCTTCAGAATGTGGCCGGTCAGCACGGCGACGACCGCGTCTTCGCGCCGGACGATGCCGCGCGTAACAAGAGCACGCGCACCAGCAACGCTCGCCCCGCTCGCCGGCTCGCACCCGACTCCCGATACGTCGACCACAGCCTTCGCCTCCAGGATCTCGGCGTCCGGCACATCGATGACGACGCCGTTGGTCTCGCGTATCGAACGCACCGCCCGATCATACGACGCAGGATCGCCGATGCGGATCGCAGTTGCCACGGTTGCGGCGTGCACCGTGTGCCGCTCACGAAACTCGTCGCGGAAGCTCGCCGCGAATGGCGCCGCACCTGACGCCTGGACCGCGGCAAGTCGTGGCATGCGGTCGATCAACCCAAGTTCCCTTGCCTCGCGGAGCGCTGCACCGAACGCTGCCGTGTTGCCGAGATTGCCAGCCGGAAGCACGATCCAGTCCGGCGGTTGCCAGTTTAGCTGCTGGAGCAATTCGAGAACGATCGTCTTCTGTCCTGCGATCCGATAAGGGTTGATCGAGTTGGCGAGATAGACGCCAAGCTTGTCAGCCGCGGCGCGGACAAGACGAAGGCAATCATCAAAATCTCCGCGAACGAGCAGCGTGCGCGCACCGTACGCGATTGTCTGCGCGAGCTTACCCAACGCAACCTGACCGACGGGAACGAGTACCAGCGCCGGCAATCCGGCCAACGCAGCGTATGCAGCGAGCGACGCCGACGTGTTGCCGGTAGAGGCGCAGGCGACAGCAGGTGCTGAGACACGGCGCGCCTGAGTAACCGCGACGGTCATCCCGCGATCTTTGAAAGAGCCCGTTGGGTTCGCGCCCTCGAGCTTCAGACTGATTGAATCCAGCCCGCACCACTTGGCGACTCGTTCGCGCCGCACCAGCGGCGTGTTCCCCTCGGGCTGGGTCAGGATCTCTTCATCGCTTACGTCGGGAAGAACGAGCTCGCGAAAACGCCACACACCCGATGATTCCGGCACATTCCCACGTGTGGTCAGGCGCGCGTCGAAAATCCTTCTCAGCTCCGATCCGCGTTCCGTTGGCGGATCATACCGTAGTGAGAGCAGCCCTCCGCACTTCTGGCACTGCGTCCTGGTGTCGCGCGCCGGCAGTACCGTACCACACGCATCGCAGATCTGAACCGTCTCACCACGAGCAGTCATCGCGACCCCGCGAGCTTCAACACGTCGTTGAGCACCCCGGCTGCTGTCACCGCCACACCGGCCCCAGGTCCGGTGATAACGATCGGGTTGTCACGGTACCGACTGGTGGTGATCGAGAACTGATTGTCCGTCCCGGTGAGCGCTCCAAGCGAGCTCGCCGCGTTCACGGCGACGAGACCGACGCGAACGCTGTCGCGGCTCACGGTTGCACGGTAGCGCAGCACGCTGTCGTGCCCGCGTGCGTCGTCGACGCGCTTTTGCCAAAGCGTATCGAGCTCCTCCAGTCGGCTGACGAACTCCGACGCAGGCATGTCGCGGTAGTCGTCGGGCACGAGCGATTCGACGATCACGGAGTCGAGCTCTTCGTCGAAGCCAAGCACGCGTCCAAGGATGAGGGCCTTGCGCGCGACGTCCATGCCGGAGAGGTCGTCGCGGGGATCCGGCTCGGTGTAGCCCAGTCCCATCGCCGCGCGCAGCGCGGCTGAGAACGTCGCGCCACGCCCGAGCTCGCCAAACAGGTAGCCCAGGGTACCCGATGGGCATCCTTCGATGCGCAGCACTTCGTCGCCCGACTCCTGGAGCTTGTTGATCGTGTCGATGATGGGCAGCCCCGCTCCCACTGTCGCTTCGTGCAGTACACGCCGCCCGCGCGAAGTAGCCGACTTGGTCAGTCCACCGCTCGACCCGCGTCGCGCCGCGAGCGGCCTCTTGTTGGCGAGAACAATGTCCATCCCGCCGACCAATGCGGCCTCGAGCACCGCGCTCGTGTCACCGGCAGTAACATCGACGAGGATCGGCCGCGACAGCGCGTGTCGACGGACTTCGTTGAGCGCCGACTCCGCGCCCGCTCGCACACCCTTCGGCACGTCAGCGAGTGAGGTGCCCGCTTCTTTCGCAGCTGCCAGCGTGGCGAGCCTCCGCTTTGACAGGCCGCGGTGCTCGAAGACGTAGCCGCTGCTATCGATGACAGCCACGACGCGCACTGCGCGCGATCCGGCGATCTCGGCCAGCTGTGTCGCGAGCTCGCGCCCAATTCGGCCGTAGCCAAGGATGACCACGTCAGCGTGTTTCGACGTCGCTGCCGTACCGCCGCCGATTTTGTCGAGCCGGAATGCCGCGTGCACCGCGCGTTGTGCGGCTGCCACGCTCCGCTCCTCGACAACGACGGAGATATTCAGCTCCGACGCGCCCTGGGCGATCGCGATCACGTTCACCTCGGCTTCCGCGATCGCGGCGAAGAGGCGGGCCGCCACGCCGCGAGTACCAGACATACCCAGGCCGACGATGGCTACTATCGATACGTCCGTCCGGACGTCGATCCCTTCCACCTCTTCGCGCTCGAGCTGCTCCGCAAACGCTGCACTGAGCGCATCGCTCGCCGTCTGCGAAGCTGCGCTGGGGACGACGAGACAAATCGAATGTTCGGATGAAGCCTGAGAGATGAGCGCAACCGAGACGCCGACGCGCTCGAGGGCGCCGAATGCGCGCGCCGCAATGCCCGGCACTCCGACCATGCCGTCGCCAGAGATATTAATGATTGCCTGTTGCCCGATCGCGGTGATGGCGCGCACCGGATACCGTCTCTCCATCGCGCGATCGCGCCGGGTCGTGATTTCCGTCCCCAACGATTCCGGATCGGCGAGTGGGCGAATGAAGAGCCGCGTCTCGTCCCGCAACCCGATGAGGGCGCGTGGGTGGAGCACCTTCGCGCCGTAGTACGCGAGCTCCGCAGCCTCACGCACATGCAGCCGCGGCACGAGACGGGCCTCGGTCACTACCTGCGGGTCGGCTGTGAGAACACCGGGTACGTCCTTCCACAGCGTCACCGAGTCAGCATTCAACGCGCGAGCAAGCAGCGTGGCGGTGAGATCCGACCCACCTCGCCCCAGCGTGACGATCGCGCCGTTCGGGGCCGATCCAATGAAACCGGCGACGACCGGCACAATGCCCTCTGAAATGAGCGGCAGCAGATGCTCCTTGACGGCCAACAACGTCCGCGCGAAAACCGGGGTCGCGTTGCCGTGACGGGCATCCGTGTGAATGACGCGCGTCGCGTCGACGACTGTCGCGCGAACCCCCAGCGTCGACAGGGCGCCCGCCAACATGGATGCCGACATCCGCTCGCCGCGTGCTGTTACGGCGTCGGTTATCGCAGGCTCGGGCGGCTTTCCTTCGACGATTCGCGTCACGAGCTCCGCCAGGTCGTCAAATTCGCGATTGACCTCGGCCGCTGAGAGCTGCCCGTTGTCGGCCGCGAGCTCGGTCGCAGTCGCCATGTGGCGCTGGCGGAGTGCCTCAATCCCGGTGCGCGCAGCCGCAAGCTTGCCTCGACTCGCCAGGACCGCTATGTCGAGCAGCGCGTCGGTGACGCCTCTCATCGCCGATGCGACAACGACGACGCCCGACGGCCGCATTGCTACCATCTGGGCGGCGTGTCTAATGGCTCCGGCGTCAGCCAAACCGGCGCCTCCGAATTTGTGTACGACCGCGGATGTGGCTGAACGAGCCATGGAGCGAGCGACGGAAGGAAAAGAAAAACGCGCGGACTCCCGGAGAAAAAGGCCGCGCGACCTTGATAACCGCAAGCTAATCGGATTGCAATGAACCTAACCCGATGGCCTGGACGAATTGTCCCGAGCCACTATTCCGCAGGCGACGCACCCAATCAACAAAGTTGTAACGCACACTCTACGTTTTAGGCCTTGAGTCTTCGTTTAGGGAGATAACGCCGTTTCCTCCCTCGGAGTGTCTCTTGCAATCTCACCACGCTTTCCACCATCAAGAGACTCCCGGTGCATCGCCTCGCCCTCATCCCGTTGGTCGCTCTTCTGATTTGTTCCTGCAACGCGCCCGATGCCGCCCTGGCCATAAACGGGGTGCCGGAGAACAACCCAACCGCGGACGCGGCAAGGTCCATTAACGTGACCCGCGTTGACCTCGGGACGCTGGGCGGCGCGTCGAGCTATGCCGCCGACATCAACGGCGGGAACACCGTCGTTGGTTGGTCTGAGACGGCTGGCGGGGCGACACATGCGTTCCGCTGGAGCGCCGCCCAAGGTATGGTCGATCTCGGAACGCTGCCAGGCGACGCGATGAGTCGAGCGGTGGCGGTTCTGGACGAAGGTGCGCAAGGTGGTGGACAGATCCTGGGAATGAGCGGTGATGAGGGTCGGTGGACCCCTGTCGTGTGGTCGGCTGCCGGTCCAATCAGCGCGTTGCCCATACCTTTGATACCAGGTTCCACGATAGCACTGCCAACCGGGTTCAACGCTCGAGGGGACGTCGTTGGCTCGGACGCTGGCGGATTCCAACACGGATGGATCTGGTCGGAGGCCGGCGGCAAGTATGATCTCTCAGCGAATATCCAGGGCGGCAGCAATGAAGGCTCCGCTAGCGCCGTCACGGCATCTGGATTGGTTGTCCTCACCACCAGGGCCAACACCTGTAAAGTCACCGCTGAATGTTGGCGCACGTACCTGTGGACCCAAACGACAGGCTACGGTACTCTCGGAACTCCGGGTAATGATCCCGAGGCAGATGTCACTGGCCTCGCCCTGAATGAGACTGGCACGGTTGCCGGATGGCTCGCGTCCGGCGGGGCGAGCGGGACAACCCCATATCGTTGGGAAGCAGGTAAAGGGTTCACACTTCTAGCAAACTATTCGACCGGGGCGTCGCATTACGGCTACGCCACGGCCGTGAATTCGAACGGCACAGTGGTCGGTGCCGATTTCGACCCGGTTTCGGGTTCCATTGTAGCTTCGACGTGGTTCGCCAACGGCAGAATCGCGAAGCTAAGTCCAGACGATCCCAATGCGAGCGTTGCGGTTGCCATCAGCAACCTTGGCACAATCGCGGGTTGGGTGGCGGTGTCGAACGGCGTCAATCATGCCGTAATCTGGAAACCATCGTCGCAGGCGTCGCCCGTTATGCGAGCGCCAACCTCGGTGACGGCGCTTGTATCTACAGCCAGTTCTCCATGCCTTGCGGACGCTCGCTCGATTACCTCGCGCCAAGCTCTCTTCGCATGTGTGGTCGACGCCGATAGCAAGCGTTGAGACGTCACCAGTCGCGGCGGATGGCCTTGAATGGAAAGCCGCGCCCGATTGGGCGACATTTTGCCAAGAGGGGAGAAAGAATGGAGGCGCGGGCACTCGAACGGTTCCTGTCAAATTGCTTACATTCGTCCGGTCAGAAATTACCGCCGCAGCAGATTGCATTTGGCTTGGCAATTTGCAACTATTTCGGTTCCTAACATCCTTGACCTCAGCAGCATAAGCCATTGCGGCAACATATGTTAGAAATCCTTTCAGACTTGGCAACGGTTCTGCAATAATACCCGGTTGCGGCAACCCGAAACGTCCTGTCCTTCGACTGATGACGGCAGCGTTTCGCCGACGCCAAACTAAAACAGGGAGATATCAGGTGAGCAACAAAAAGGGTTTTACACTCATTGAGCTTCTGATCGTGGTCGTCATCATCGGCATTCTTGCCGCGATCGCGATTCCGAAGTTCGCGAATACGAAGGACAAGGCTTATGTCGCAGCGATGAAGTCTGACCTGCGCAACCTTGCGACCTACGAAGAGCAGTACGCGGCCGACAACAACGGTGCGTACTTCGCAGGAACCGCAACGATGGCCGCGCCCCTTCAGGGCTTTACGCCTTCGCAGAACGTAACGATCACTGCTACGATCCTTGCTGGTCCTCCGCAGAGCTGGAGCGCGACCGCGGTCCACTCGCAGTCAGCTAAGACTTGCGCCAACTCGACCGGTGTGATCGTCTGCACCTGATCAGGGTTCTCGCTTGAACTAGAAACGGGGACGTCTGACGACGTCCCCGTTTTTTATTGCCGCACCACAGAACCCAAAACCTGGAACCGCGATCCGCCACTTCTAGCGTACTTTCCCACGCGCGGCGACCTTCCACTTTCCTTCCACTCGCCCGCGCCGGCCGTACCAGATTTCGTCGTGCAGGTTGACAGTCGGGCAGACATGGCTTGGCACCAGCCAGACT
>WNFR01007758.1_pt1 | contig 18762 bp, 22 predicted proteins | sample 5400221 | NCBI WGS metagenome assembly WNFR01 (sample SAMN13153357, study PRJNA577476) | soil metagenome | isolation source: 40 cm soil under Madrone tree | place: USA:California | collected 2016-06-14 | reverse complement strand
TCCTCGCGATGCTGCAGCCGCTGTTCCTGTATCTCACCAGTCTCTGTATCTACAAACGCGATCTGCTGGAAGCTCGGGTGGTAATCTGCTCCTATAATGATCATGTTCGGCTCCTTTCTCCCGAGCCTATTGGTTGGTTCAGCACCACCAAGTCTACCCGGGTCCTGGGAGCCGACATTTGTTATGGAATCAATTGTGCTCACCACGGGGTTCTGAGCAAACGCCTGTGGCTATTGAAAAACTTGGGGGATAGAAAACATCACAGTGACTTTTTCAACACCCACGCCTGGTTTCGTCAATTGCGATACCGCCCCCTCGTATTCCGCGTCTGGAGCGCAGTGGCTGTCTATTGCAGAACTGCCCGGTCACTTTGTTGAGCCATGGTGGTCGAAGCTGATGACACGAGTGATCTTCCATACTCCATCTTTGTTTTGCCAGAGGTGAATGAACTTCGCCTCGCCGACAGACTCGGCATTCTCGTGTCCGGGATGGTGGAAACGGTGAATGCCGATCTCCACCGCGCCATAGTTGGCAATCGGGTATATCTCAAGCGTCCCTCGAACGAGTTCTCTGGTCACCTTGCCACAGATGTTGTTCTTCACACCCTCAACCAGAGCTTGCCGTCCGCTGCTCAGACCGCTCTTGTCATGATAGAACTCCAAATCGTCGGCCAACAACGATCCGAATTTCTCCAAATCGCAATGGTTGTACGCGTCGAAAAGTTTGGCATCCAACGACTGGATCGTTTGAAAGAGTGGGTCGGGTGCAGGCGCAGTCTGTGCGTGGATGTGAGCAAGCGGTGCAGCAAGCAGAGCTGTAAAAAGAAGCGCTTGCAGCGGAGCAAAGGTCTTTTTCATCAAGGAATCCCTTTCTGCGAGACATACGACGCAGTTGCTTCTACGTATGGGTCGGCTGGATTGTTCCACCCTTGCTGTTGAAACATCGTCTGATCACAACAATTATCAGGGAACGAGGGTGCTCGACGCGGTGTCTGTTTCTGATGTAAGGGCTAGCAGTACAGTGTGGTTGCCCGGATGCTCGGTGTCTTTTTCATCTTGCGGCAATCAGGTGGTTGGTGGGGCATTGGAGACCTATGGTCCTCGATGGCTTGGCTCGGCCAAGCCGATATCATCCTGCTCGCGCTCATGCTGGTCAATACGGTTGTCATCGTCTGCCACCGGCTCTGGCTCTACGGGATAGGCCGCAAGCAATCCCGCGCTTTCGTAAGTGATGCGGCCGACGCACTGCGCGACGGCAGGTTCGATGAGGTGATGACCATCGCCGGCCGAAACAACCAGAGCCACCTGGCGTCCGTAGTCGCCGCTGGTCTGACGGCCTTCGTTTCAGCGCCGAAACAGTATACCGACATGGAGGCGATCAATGCGGCCGAACGAGCCTTTCGGCGCCACCACAACATGCTCTCGGCCCACTTGAGAGTAGGGCTTGGTAGTCTCGCCACTATCGCATCCTCAGCTCCACTCATCGGTCTGGTTGGCGCCGTGTTTGGCATCATGCACGCATTCCGGGGGGTCTCCATGGAAAAGTCCACCTGGATGGCGATGGTGGCGTCAAGCATGGCCGAGGCACTCGCGACGACCGCCATGGGGCTGCTCGTAGGGATTCCTGCTGTCTGGTGCCGCAACTACCTGTGCGACCGGATCGAAGTGTTTGAGAGCGAGATGTCGAACGCGGCGCTTGAGGCGGTTACATATCTCAATGCCCATAGCCAATGGCGCGATCAGCCCCAGCTTTCGGGAGTGGAAGCCACGGGCTTTGTCTTTGATCCATCGCAGAATCCTGGCGCACGCTCCTGGGAGGTTCCATACGACCGTCAGCGATTGTTATTGCTCGCGATATGGTCCAGCTTCCTCTATTTTGCCCTCATGCTTGCGTCCGCAATGTACTGGCATTGGGTGTATGCCTTGCAGGCACGCTATAACCAGAATCCTTCCAAGTGGCAGCAAATCGGCGGGCAGGAGATAGTCTCGCCCGACCTCCGCTATCGCGCGGTCGTTCCTTTGTTCTGTCGCGAGAAGGTGTATTGGTCAGGTAAGGATGGATACCCACATTGGTCGTGCGCGTCGAGTCCCGAGGTGGCGCTTAGGATTGTTCCTAACGATCGCCCGCGTACTTGGGTTCCCTATCCCGCGGGACAGAGACTAAGTACGCACTTGAGCCAAACGAGGCGTTGCTGACCTGGAACTGCAGTGTTCCTGTTGTCACGTGGCGCACCAACGATGAGTTGCTGATACAGTGCAGCGACTGCTCCAGTGACAGCCTGCAACTCGTAAAACCCGGTTTCTTTCCCGACAGAATCACCGCGCTTGGCGCGGACGGCAAGCGCATTCATCCCCAAGTCGTACATCCCCAACCTCAATGTTTCGACTAGCACGGTGAGTATTCTCCCACCGTGACGGGTCGAGCTTCTCCCATGCTTGCGGTCGGTTCCGAAGGCCCTTTCCTCGATGCGAACAGAATAGTTGTCGAGCAGGATCCAGCCTTTGTCGTCAGCCGCTGTTGCTGCTTCAGTTTCGCCGGGCCGTCTCGAACTCTCTAACTTTTCGCAGTGGTTTTGAAAACCGTTGCCGCAGATGTTGATTGCAAGCCATGTGCTAGACAGAGCTCAGGTGATGACGGTTCAGTTAGTTTCAGAGGCGGTCAGGATATTGGCCCTTGTGCCGCGCAGGCTGGCTTCCGGCTGTGTGCTTCTTACTGTGCAATGGAAGGGCAATGAGCAAACTGCGCTCAGCCTCGCTTGCGCGTACGTCGATTGACGAACATGCCGCCGAGGCCAAACCCGATTGCGGCTCCGAGCAATGCTGCGGTGATCATGACGCCGGGTGAGGATCCACCGGTGCCGCGGGACAAGAGGACGGAAGTATATGCCATGGACACAGTCCAGAAGGCTAGCCGCACGTACATGAGGGTTACCTCTTGGGACGATTGTGTCACAAACTTGCCCACAAATTGCAAAAATCTCGGCGACTGAATCACAAAGATTATGGGAACACTTACATTCCGGATTTGGCGTGCGTTTCCGCTCGCTGGAGAGCTCGGAGGAACTGCATCACACACCGTTCGGCACCGTCCAGCCGTTTCTTTATTGTTGGTGCAGAGTCGAATGGTGAGAGATGCCTTCAATTAGGAGCGCACCCTACACCTCCCGCTCCGGCGCTCCGGAAGGTGGCCCGGCCATGAGCTTCATGATGTCCTCCACTAGGGTAAGGGGGCCAGGTACGTAGTTCAGACTGAGAAACGGTTCAGCCCCGAGAGGCAAATGTTGCGGCGAACCGCACAGTGCAGAAGGATGCACTTAAGCTCAGAGCCAAAATAGATTTCGCCATCCCGAGCCCCTTATAATTTCGACAGAACACTAATCTGGACTGGTATTTGCGCGCTCGCGGCGTTACAACCTTTGACGGTCACTCTTACACCGAAAACATCTTTGCCAGAAGCATCTTGGCGCAATAGGCCGAGATACACGTCCACCTTTGCTGAAGCAGAGCTACTAGCGGAGTTGCGACAGCCAGACGAAAAAATGGCCTGATTGGGAGCGTAGCTCGGTGGGTTAGGGGCCGGATTCGCACTGGGGAGCAACACAGCAGTCTGCTTATCATCCAGCGTTATGTGAACCAGAAGAACATTCAGGTAATTAGGAAGCGCCTGCTCCGCGAACGGACTGTGCGAAGGGTCTCGTTGCACGGGAGTCAGGTTAAATTTCTCCAGGTAAGGCACCTGCTGGGCAAGCGCCCTATCGAGGGCGGCCACTTCGTCTTTCAAGGTGTCGATCTTGCTTTGACACCCAATCTGGCACTCCTGTGCTGTGCCGATCCCACAGCAGACGACAATTATCAAAACGGTGAGTAGAACGCAGCTTTTCATGTCAAATCCTCCACAGCTTAGATTCCCTTAGCTGTCTGCTGCTTCACTGAGGCAGCGTGGTATCAATATCGCAATGGCAGATGGTACAGGACACCAGCCCTTTCACCCGCAGGGACCGTGCGAGGGCGGCATGATGGCTCACTCGCCACGTCCTGACCCTTTTGAGGCGCTGCCCGGCGGAGCAGCAGCAGTACTTGGGCGGCGTATGTTCAAAAGGGAGCTTGGTGCATCGCGCCTTCTCGATTCGCATTCGCGACGCTCGATGGCACCTGATCGGCGAGCCAGTGCTGCCGCTCGCACCGATCATAGTCCGAGAGCACGTACGCCGCGCTGGCGTGCCAGCGAGCGCGAAGGCCCTCGGCTAGTTTCACGCACACTCGCGGATGACGCGCCGGCGATCCAGCAATTCAACCTGTGCTCCATGGCCCATGCCTTGCAAAACTTCGATATCTGGGTACGCTGGAAGGGAGGTCTGCGGCTCTAAAGCTGTAGTGTGGACCAGATTTGTTGCCGTCATCGGCGGAGTGGGATATAGGGGTGGCAATATCTATCACCCTCACTGGCGTTGCATCCTCCACCGAAGAACGGGACGCCTCGGCGGGTTGAACAAGTATTTCTCGAGCGTGTGAACAATTTGCTGTTTCATTTCTCCCCTCACGGCCCTAGCGCAGTTTACGCTTTTCACTGCACCAATCTTAGGGAATTGACCCAGGAGGGGTTCAGGCGTAGGTTTGCGCCGAGAGGGGGTACACCATGAGCACGGACCGTACGAAAAAACCGCCGACGGCGGTGACAAGCGATCAACAAGAGCTCGAGCACCAGATCCGCCTACGTGCGTACGAACTTTACCAGGCGCGCGGCTGCGAAGACGGTCACGAGGTGGAAGACTGGCTCCGCGCCGAAGGGGAAATTGCAGTCAAGAAATTTCGAACCGCTACCGCCTGATTTACCCACACGCCACCGAGCAGAGAATGAGGAATTCTCCTGGGCACGATCCGGGGCCTTATCCCTGACTTTCGTCGGCATCGCCCTCTTCTCCCCCAAAGAAGCTCATTGCTGCATCATTCTCGATTTCTTGCGGACGGTCGACAATCCTGATGACCTCCTGAAAAGTACAAATAGCTCCCTCGCGAAGCACAGCATGTCCGACAATTTCTTTCAGTTCGCTCTTGCTCGGATCCCAATCGCAGTTCCACTGCGGCCGGATTGGCTCGATTCAGCAAATTGAAGAACTCGAACACTGCTTGTATGCGCACCCTCTCCGCGATGACAAAGTGTTTGGCGAAACGCGTGTCGGCCGACTGCGGGGTTGTGCCGATACGAGTAATTAGGAGCAGCAACGGGATTCGTGCGCGAGAATCAAGATGAGCTTATCGGCCAGTGCCTTTTGGCTTTGTCTTGCCACCCGCTGTGGTCGGGTTGCGGAGTGTCATTTACCGCATGGCGCAATGTCGGCTGGTTGTCATTTTCCACTTCCCCGTCCTCCGACAGAATAGGGGCTACTACACGTAATGCCTCAACTTCGTTTTCCAGCCTCGACATTTCAAGTTCTTTCTGTCTCAAAACTGCGTAAACGTCCTTCATGGGCAAGCACCCCCTAAGAAATGGTGTGGGAATTGCATTGGCAAGTAAGCTTCAGAATAACAGGGTTCGATAACGGCAATCTAGTCAGCCGCCGATATCCGCCGATATCCGAGCCGCCGACGTGGTGTCTCTGCGATTCCGTCGCGTTTGAGAAGGTGAAACATCCCAAGCGAGTGCTTCACCAATTGGTTGTCCCCTCGTCGATTGAGTACGTGCTTACCGCAATGGAGTCTTATCAGAAACGATGATTTCGGCATTACATGAATCGTGAGAGCTCGAAATGAGTCTCCGTGAAAATGAGGCATCGGCCCTGGCGGTGTTGAATAAGCCGGCGGAGAGCCGACAAGTAGATCGCCCAGGGCGCACTGGTTCCTACTGATGGCGTTCTGCTGAAAAACTCTGGGGAGTCCCAAAGATGGCACTTATTACCGGTGGTGGACCGAGGTATGTTTTGTGCATCGTCTGGGCGTTCTCCCACGCATGAGCAGCGTAGCCAGCATCGACGTTATCCCTTCTGTCGTCCCTTCCTCGCGTGCTACGGGTTGGATTATTCCGAGAAAGGGCGACCCTCGCATTCCGTTCGCCTGTATCCTCACCGCCTATGCGGTCTTAGGGTGCACCACTCTCGGCTTTAACCGGACCCCCGTTCAAATCCTGGTGACGGTCACAGCGGGCTGTTTGCTCGACATGGGACTGCACTGGCTGTTTTGCCATCGCGAGAGAATGGTCCCTCTCAGCGCCTTCATCAGCATGATCTCGATCGGCCTGCTGCTGAATTATGCCCACAACTACTACCTCCTCTTTCTTCCAGTGTTTTTCACGGTCATCTCCAAATATGTGCTTACCTTCCGAGGGCGGCACGTCTTCAATCCCTCGCTCTTCGGTCTGGTATGCGCGCTGATCCTGGGCAGAGGCCTGTATTCATCGGCTCCAGCGTATCAGTGGGGTGGCTCCTGGGCGCTTGTTGCCTTCATGATCACGGCGGCGTGCGCCCTTTTTCTATTTCGAATTGGACGAACCGCGCTTATCCTCTCCTTCCTGGGCTTCTACGGGCTTCAAACCTTGCTGCGCGCCTACATTTTGCGTGACCACCTGCCGATGGAAACCTTGATCCTCGGCACTCTGACTTCCGCACGATTTTATTTGTTCACGTTTTACATGCTGCCCGACCCGAAAACATCGCCGTCGGGCAAGTGGCAGCAAATCGGGTTGAGCCTTGGCATTGTTCTGGTCGATCTGTGGTTCCACACCATCGAGTCGCTGAATACGCTGTTTTACGCACTATTCCTGGTTTCTAGCCTGCGCTTCCTCGGGTTGCACTTCCGCGCCTTCTGGAACCAGCACTGGGTTCACTTGAAGCAGGCCTTCGATCTGCCCCTGGCGACTCGGGTGGCGGTGTGTGGGGCGATAGGAGTTGCAGGGTTCACCACGTACGCGCAAATTATCCATCCCCGATTAGCCATCAGCGATCCAGGTTTTCAATTCATTGAGATTTCGCCGTCTGTTTCTGGGATCGACTCCCAGATGAGTGATGTGATGAATCAGGTCGACCCACGAGTCCGGCATTTCGCCAAGTGGCTGATGTCGGTGGGCGACGCAATCGCGATCGGTGATTTCGACAACGACGGCTTGCCCGACATCTTTCTGACCAACTCGCTGAAGCGTCCAGAAGACCGCAACGTTCTCTACCGCAACCTGGGCAACTTCCGCTTCGCCCGGGTGGAAATTCCCGCTCTCCACGAAATCAATTGGCATCCCGAAAAGTACGGGTTTGCCGCGGGCGCCATCTTCGTAGATTACGACAATAGTGGAGCGCAGTCGCTGCTGCTGACCTTTGCCTATGGCAAGAACCGCCTGCTGAAGAACATGCTGCCGGTTACTGGCAAGGCGGAATTTGTCGATGTTACGAACGCAGCGGCTATCGGCGAGCAGAGTACAGCCGTTGCCGCCACCTTCTTTGACTATGATCGGGACGGGAAACTAGACCTGTTCATCGGCAACAGCTTTTCTCCTTACCTGCCCGATTACCCCAAGGCCACACCACTGAATATCTTCGCTCTGCCACAACCGGAGTATCCGGGCGATCGGCGCATGTTCCACTTCATGCACGAGAGCTGGAACAACGCGCATAACGGCGGGCTTAACCTGCTCTTTCATAACTCGGGTGGCGGCCGCTTCGACAAAGTGGACATGGACGCGGTGGGCATGCCGGAGACCCACTTCACGCTTGCGGTTGGAACCGGCGACCTGAATGGCGACGGTTACACCGATCTCTACTGCGCAAACGACTTTGGTCCTGACGACCTTTACCTCAACGACCACGGGCGGCGGTTCGTGCACGTGCAAGGAAAGATGTTTGGCAGCATCGGCAAAGACACGTACAAGGGAATGAACGTTTCCATCGGGGATCTAGACAACCGCGGCCAGCTCGATATCTACGTCTCCAATGTTCACGTTCCCTTGCAAGCTGAGGGCAGTTTGCTTTGGAAGACCTATCCGAACCGGAAGAATTCGTTCATCCCCGAATTTCATGATGAAGCGACCGGGCGCGGTCTGCTAAATGAAGGCGGCTTCGGATGGGGCGCTGCGATGGGAGATCTCAATCTTGATGGCTGGCTTGATGTGGTCCAGGCAAACGGTATGGCCGATGACAGTGCCGACCGACGTTTTTCCAAACCACGCAATTATTGGTACGCCGCGGAAAAGGTGATGCTCGCGCCCCCAGACGTGCACTCCTACGTCGATCGCTGGCCGGACCTCAGAGGTTACGAGATCTTTGGCCGGCAGGCGAACCGAGTCTATCTTTCACGCGGTGATGAAACCAGCATGCAATACGTGGACGTGGCCTCGCAGGTTGGTCTTACTCAATTGTGGAACTCTCGCGGCGTCGCTCTCGCAGACTTGAATAATGAGGGTGTGCTGGACATGGCCATCACTCACCAATTTGGCCGCCTGACGCTCTATCACAACTCACTGCACGAGCAGGATCGAGCCACTGGCCATGTCCACCACTGGATTGGCCTGGCCATGCAAGGGGATGGACAACGAATCAGCCGCGAGGCCGTGGGCACGCAGGTGTTCGTTTCGTATCAGCAGAATGGCAGGCGCGTCCGCCAAATGCGAGAGGTCCAGAGCGCCAACGGGTTTTCCGCGCAGGGGGACCGGCGCTTGCTGTTCGGCCTGGGAGACTACGACGGTCCGGTCGAGATCGAGGTGCACTGGTACGGCACCGAGACCGTGGTCTATCGAAACTTGTCACTTGACCAGTACCACGCCATTCATTATCTGGCACCTTCACAGTTCGCCAAGAGGTGATCATGGGCCTGAGGGACTATTGGTACATCGCGGCTGAATCCCGGGAGCTGAAACAGAAACCTATTGCCGTAACTCTGCTTGGCGAGCACATTGTGTTATTCCGAGCGGAACGGGGAGAGGTCGCGGCTCTGCAGGACCGCTGCTCGCACCGCAACATGGCCCTTTCGCGAGGCAGGGCGTCGTCGGGATGCATTACCTGCCCTTACCACGGCTGGCAGTTCAACGGTGCCGGGCGCTGCGTCCAAATTCCTTCCCTGGGGCATGACGCGCCGTTGCCGAATCACGGAGTGCGCGCCTATCCAGTGCGGGAGCGTGAGGGTTTTATTTGGGTGTACACGGGCGAATCCCTTCCCGACTCCGACCCTTTCGAGTTTCCGCACCGCGGCGAACCAGGCTGGACCAGTTTTCAGATGAGGACTCGTTTTCATGCGTCGGTGGAAGCCTGCCTGGAGAATTTCCTGGACTGTCCCCACACCGTGTACGTGCATCAGGGCTGGTTTCGCAGTCATGACACTCGCGAGCTTTCGGCGATGGTGCGTTCGGCTGTGGATTCGGTGGAAGTGGAATTTCAGGGAGAACCCATCAGTCGGAGCCTGGTATCACGGCTGTTCTTCCCTGCCGGCAAGCAACTCCGGCACACGGACCGCTTTCAGATGCCGAACATCAGCCGGGTTGACTACGACTTCGGCCCTGACCGCCACTTTATTATCACTTCACAGTGCACGCCCCTGGAGGAGTACGAGACTGAAGTACACACCGTGATTAGCTTCAGTTTCGGCCGGATTGCTCCGCTGGTCCGGCTCTTACTTCAGCCCGTCTGTCACAAGATCATCCGGCAGGACGTGGAAATTCTCGCCGCGCAGACCGAGCAGATTCGCCGTTTCGGCGGACCGCAATTCTGTCATGTGGAAACTGATCTCCTGGGCTTGAAGATCAAATCCATGCGCAAGCGTGCCGAATGCTCTGACACCACTACCCAGACAAACCACCAGGAGCGCGCGATCACGATTTGTTTTTGAGGATTGGGACATGGGAGAAAGAGCTCTCCAAAGTCGAATCGTCGCCGTGCCGGACGTCACCGAAACGGACCGGCACACCATGTACGCGATTTTTGCGCGTCATTATGACTGCGTTTCTCTTGTCAGTTTCCTGTCCGATCTGGAAGAGAAGGACTACGTGCTTGTTCTTACGAGTGACGAGGGCATAATCTGCGGATTCTCGACACAAAAGGTTCTGCGTCTGACAGTTCGAGGAGTGCCCATACGCGCCGTATTCTCCGGCGACACGGTCGTGGACCGTGCCTATTGGGGAGAGCAGGAACTTGGACGATCCTGGTGCCACTACGTCAGTTGGGTGTACGCGGAAGAGCCAGACGTACCGCTCTACTGGTTTCTGATCTCGAAGGGGTACCGGACGTACTTGTATCTGCCGCTCTTCTTCGAGCGCTTTTATCCGAGTTGTGACATGGCGACGCCGGAGTTCGAGCAGTTCGTGCTGGAGGCGCTGGCGGGCGTGAAGTTTCCGAATGATTACCGTCCGGAGCGTGGAATCGTCGAGTTCGCGCACTCCAAGGGGCAACTTAAGCCACACCTGGCGGAAATACCAGCACGACGCTTACGCGATCGCCATGTGCAGTTTTTCCTCCAGCGCAATCCTGACTATGGCATAGGTCACGAGCTTGCCTGTCTTGCCGAAATCTCTCCCCACAATATGAAATTGTTCGCCGGCCGGATTCTGGCGGAAGCGCAAATTGGCGAGACCATATCTCAAGGGGCCGATTGATGCTGCAGCCAGTGGTCTATCGAGCCTTGCATGCCTTGCCGCGGGCGAGTTTCCGATGCGCTGCTCGCAAATTCGAGCAGGCCTTAGCAGACCCGGAAAGGACGCAGCGCGCCATCCTGCTTCAGCTTCTGAAGCGAAACGCAACCAGTGCCTATGGACAGCAACATGGTTTTGCTTCGATCCGCAGCGTCCATGAATATCAGCGCGCTGTGCCGATTGCCGCTTATGACGATCTGGCGCCCTGGGTCGAGCGTATCAAGGCAGGGGAAGCCCGCGTAATCGTGGCTCAGCGTATTGGGTGGTGACGCCGATGTCACGCCATCACGAGATCACGCCCGCCGGAATCCCGGTCGGTTTCGAAAGCGACGCAGAATATTTCGGGTCTGTGTGCCAATGGATGCTTCGCAAGACCATGGCAGTTCCAGCGGAGGTGGCGCGAGTACTGGACCTTGAGACTTGCTTCTACCTCACACTGCGCTTTCTGCTGCAGGCGCGATCGCTCACTTTCATCTCCGTGTGGAACCCGAGTTTCCTGTTGATCCTCCTGGACAAGCTTGAACAATACGGAGGCCGGTTGGTACACGACTTGCGCGTTGGTGGAGCGGACGCTCCTGAAGCGATTTCGTCTGCAGTTCCAGTTTCGTTAGTACGGCAGGTTCAACAGGCTGAGAAGCTCAGCACCATGCTTCGCCAAGGTCGAATCGACCCCAAGGTGCTGTGGCCGGAATTGCGGCTCATCAGTTGCTGGACATCGGCGGGATCTTCCGTCATCGTGCCAGAGATCCAGCAACGATTCCCAGGAGTTGCAATCCAGGGGAAAGGTCTGTTGGCAACTGAGGGAGTCGTTTCCATTCCGATCGAAACCTATGGAGGCTGCGTGGCTGCAGTAACCTCTCATTTCCTGGAGTTTCTTGATCAGAGCTCCGGAGACTGCCGGTTGGTTTCGGAATTGCAAGAAGGCCAGGAGTACTCGGTACTCCTGACCACTGGTGGCGGACTATGGCGTTACAGACTTGGGGACAGAGTACGCGTGAAAGGCTTTGCCAAGCGAACTCCGGTACTGGAGTTTTTGGGAAATGAAGATCGCGTCTGCGATCTTCGTGGCGAGAAGATGAACGCGATTTTCGTAGCCAGAACCATCGCCCAGTTCGAATCCTGCCGCTCGGCCCGTTTCGCCATGCTAGCTCCATCCCAGGAAGCCAATCCGCGCTATGTTTTATTTCTCGAAAGTGCACGGTGCGAACCGGATCTGGCATCGCGGCTGGATGAGAAGCTACAGGCGAACCCGCACTACGCATATTGCCGGCGAATTGGACAACTGGGTGAGCCGCGAGTGTTCCGCATCCCGAACGGGGCCCGGGAAGCCTACCTTCAGCATTGTGAGGCCCTGGGACAGCGCGCGGGTGCCGTGAAGCTCACCTCGCTGCACAAGCGGCCGGGTTGGGAATGCGTCTTCACAGGCAGCTATCTGGACGTTGCCAGCAGCGAAGAGGTCTGTGCATGATAGCCCCGGTCGTTCCTCTACCGAACTCGCAATTCGATATCGACCTCACGACTCCGGCGGATGACCTCGAACTGCGGAAGCTACTGCGGCGCAATCCAATTCCCGGCCCGATCAGCGTAACCTTCGAGCGAGAGCCCAGTTTCTTCGACTCCTGCCGTATTCGGGGACCTTTTGTTCAAGTCGGAGTTGGGCGCGATCGCCGGACCGGAAAGATCATCGGTCTGGGGACTCGCTCGATCGCGTCGGCCTTCGTGAATGGCGACCCAACGCCGCTGGGGTATCTGGCCGATCTCCGCTTGGAACCCGACTACCGCGGCGGAACTCTCATCGCACGCGGCTACCGGTTCCTGAAGTATCTGCACGACGACGGTCGTACCACGCTCTATACGACGATGATCTTCGCAGGAAATCATGTCGCTCTCAGAACCCTTGCGAGCGGGCGCGCCAGGCTCCCCCGGTATCACGACCTGGGTGTCATCCATGCGCCGGGCATCAATATTCGAAGGATGAGACCAGCCATTTGCGCTGATTGCGAAATTCTGCGCGGCTCGGAAGGGCTCTTACCCGAAATAGTGGAGTGTCTCAACCGCAACAATGCACGTCGCCAGTTCGCGCCTGTGCACACGGTAGAGATGTTCAAGCTGAGATGGCGTGAGTTTCGTGTAGAAGATTTTTTTATAGCCGTCCGAGGCGGCCGCCTGATCGGCGTACTGGGGTGCTGGGATCAGACTTCCTTCAAGCAGACGCGCATTGCAGGCTACACGGCGCCGCTGCGCTGGCTGGTTCCCGCCGCCAATGTGCTGCATCCGCTGATCGGCACTCCACGATTTCCGCAGCCAGGAGAAGAGGTTCCTTATTTTTACATCGGTTTCCTTGCCGTGGACGGTGACGATTTGCGGGTGTTTCGCGCACTCCTCAGGTTTCTCTACAACCAAACCGTGGGCAGCCGGTACGCCTACGCCATTCTCGCCCTGCACGAGCGGGATCCCCTGTTACCAGCGTTACGGGAATATTCTTTGACATCGTTCTCTGGACGACTATTCTGCGTCACCTTCGATGACGGTGAGGCTTCGTTCCGCAATCTCGACGGGCGCGTTCCTTACATGGAAGCGGCGACCTTCTGATGACGACCCCAAACGGTTTCCGCTCGCCACTTCGCTATCGGGCCGACCTGCGCACCCTGGCGTTCCTGAGTGCGCTCAATATTCTGTTCATCGTGCAATGGCTGGACGTCGTACGAGCGGGCTACCTGTTTCTTCCCACCTACGTCCTCGCGGTCGTGGCCCTGGTGGTCAAGCACAATCACGTGCACTCGCCAATCTTTCGCGGTCACAGGTGGAATAGCGGCTTCGAACTATGGCTTAGTGTTCTGACGGCGCACCCGACCTCTGGGATCATTACCTCCCATAATGTCCTTCATCATGGGCAAAACAACACCGAACATGACTTCGTTCGGTGCTCGCTGGTTCGGTATCGCCATAACCTCCTGAACCTGCTCACATTCTTCTTTGCCTCCGTCACTGAGATGTACCGCAACAAGCCCGGCGACCTGGAGAAATGGAGGCATTCGCGCCCCCCTCTTTATCGCCAGGCAATCGCTGAACGCATCCTTACGTATTCGGTCCTGCTGTTGCTCGTGGTGCTCGACTGGCGAGCAACCCTGAAATACTGTGCTGGCCCGTGGCTGTTTGCACAGTGGGTGCTGGTGACAATTAATCTTCTGCAGCACCAGGACTGCGATTTTCACTCAGAATTTGATCATTCCCGGAATCTTACCGGCCGCGTACTGAACTGGTTGTTGCTAAACAACGGCTACCACACCGCCCACCATATGTTTCCCTCGGCCCACTGGAGCGTTTTGCCGGTCATTCACGAGCGGGTGATAGCGCCCCACGTCCACCCCTCCCTGAGTGAACGCTCATTGTGGTTGTGCCTGTGGCGGCGGTTTATTGTGGGTAAGGGCTGGCAGGGAGCAAGCGGGTGAAGCCATCAAAAGATGCGCCGGGGCCGCGGTCGTGGTCAGGAATTCGAGAGGCGATACAATTTCGCCGCCACCCCATTGTCTTTCTGCAGGACCTTGCCCAGCGCTATGGCGATATCGTGCATTTCCGCCTTGGCTGGAAGCACGCGTTTCTGCTGAATCATCCTGACCTGGTTCAGGAGTTTCTGCTGGCTCATGCCTCCAAACACTCGCGCGGCCCGGTAATGCAGAGGGGGCGCGCCATCATGGGAGAAGGCCTGCTCACCAGTGAAGAGCCGCTCCACGCTGCCCAGCGACGGCTTATCCAGCCGGCATTTCACCGGGAGAGAATTTCGAACCACGCAAGGGTGATGGTAGAGCACGCCAGCCGCGTATGCAGTGCCTGGCGCTCCGGCCAGATTCTCGACTTGCGCGAGCAGATGATGCGCCTCACACTGTCAATCCTGGGTGAGACCCTCTTCGGTACCCAGATCCAAGAAGACGCCAGTGAAATCGGCGAGGCCGTGACGGAGTTGATGTCGCTCGTCGACCTTGTCTTTGTGCCATTCTCCCGATACCTCACGCGCTTGCCGCTGCCGGGCATCGGCCGACTGAAGAACGTACGCATGCGGCTCGATCGCCTTATCTACAGACTTATTGACGAGAGGCTACGGTCTGGTGAAGAGCGTGGCGACCTTCTCTCCACCCTGCTTCATCATCAACTGGCTGAGGGCAACTCAGCTCGCTCCATCCGCCAAGTGCGCGATGAGTGTGTGACGATCCTTCTTGCTGGTCACGAGACTATTGCCAACGCACTCACCTACGCGCTCATTCTGATGGCCCAACATCCCGGTCATGCGCAAAGACTCCGAGCGGAGGTGGACCAGATCGCCGGGCACGGAGAACTTGATGCGGACGACTTCGACCAACTTGTCTTCACCCGCGGAGTGGTCGCCGAGTGCATGCGCTTATATCCGCCGGTATGGATCCTCGGGCGGACGATCACGCAGCCATGTTCTGTGGGGCCTTACACCGCACCGGCCGGATCGATTCTGTTCGTCAGTCAGTATCTACTGCATCGCGACGCCCGTTTCTTTCCCGAACCGAACACTTTTGATCCCGACCGCTTCCTGGAACGCAACAAGACACCTCGGTTCGCGTACTTTCCGTTTGGCCTGGGGCCGCGCCGATGCATCGGTGAAGCATTTGCCTGGATGGAAGGGGCGCTCGTCTTAGGAACAATTCTGAGGCATTCGGAAATCGACCTGGTGCCTGAAACAACCCTTGTTCTCGATCCGAAGGTAACGCTTCGCCCGAAGCTCCCGGTGCTCGTGAGAGTCACAGCCGTTCCAAAGCCGGATACCCCGCCCGGTGCAGACGCGGGCGAAGGCGTTTCACTCAGCCCAGACGAAGACAATAAAGCACGCCCTAGCGGAGTTAAGGTTGAGGCGGATAAACACACGGAGCACCAACAGAAGCAGTAAAGCGAAGAGAATAGCGCGATAGCGAACGGGATCATAGACCGGCAGGAGGCCAGTGATCCCGGCAAACACACCGAGCGCCCCCCAGGGTCGCAGCACCGCTACCATCGGAGAGTCTGCGGGGAACTTGGCTCCGAATAGGCGCTGGCAGAGATCAGCGGCACGGCGAGGGAATAAGACGCCGGTCAGACCGGTAATCAGGTGGTCAGCAGCCAGGATTGCAAGATTCAGATTGGCGATGGCGTGCCAGAGTTTCATAGCGTTGGACCGCGCGGGCGGCACGGAGGATTGTATTTGAAAGACCTGACACAAGGTTCGGTGATGGGCAACTTGGTACGCATGTCCGCCTTCCTCATGGTGAACATGATTGTGCAGGCACTCTATTTCCTCGCTGACATGTACTGGGTGGGACGCTTGGGCAAAGAGTCTGTCGCCGCTGTGGGCCTGGCGGCAAACCTGATGGTCCTGACCCTGGCTCTGACCCAGATCCTTGGTGTGGGGACGACCACCGTGATCGCGCATGCCGCTGGTGCCAAAGATCAAGTACGCGCCCGTCGAGTCTTCAACCAGTCGTTTTTCCTGTCAATCCTCGGAGGGGGAGCGATTTGCCTGCTCGTCTTCCTATTCCGGCGAGGCTACTGTCGGTCGCTGGCCGCCAGCCCGGAAACGGCAAAACTCGGAGCTCAGTATCTGGTGTGGTTTGTGCCAGCACTGTTTCTGCAGTTTCCCTTAGTCTCGATGGGCGCCGCGTTAAGAGGCGCCGGTGTGGTCATGCCCACGGTAGCCGTGCTGGTCATCACCGTCGTTCTCAATCTCGTGTTAGCGCCCGTCCTAATTTTTGGCTGGGGTACCGGACATCTTTTCGGCGTGACGGGAGCCGCCATGGCGACGTTTTTCGCCATCGGGCTGGGCGTGGCTGCAATGTCCGGATATTTCGTGATCAGGGAGAAGTACCTGGCCTTCGAGCTGTCAGGTTTGCGGCCCAATTTCGAACTGTGGCGCGAAGTGTTCCGAATCGGATTTCCTGCGGGAGCTGAACTGGGAATTCTGGGAATTTACTTAATTCTGGTGTACGCGGCGATTCGTCACTTTGGATCTGCCGCCCAAGGCGGATTCGCGATCGGTGCCCGCATCATGCAATCGCTCATCCTCCCGGCGGTCGCGATCGGCATGGCCAATGCTCCGATCGTCGGTCAAAACTACTCCGCGAACAAATTCCTGCGCGTCCTCTCGCCACAGGCTTGATTTTCGCATCTTCCAGCGTCTTTCAGGGACTGGGCAATACCGGACCTCCATTCTTGAGCTCCGTCATACGGCTCTTTGTGTTTGCTGTGCCCATGCTTCTGCTTCTGCATCTGCCAGGACTCACCTTGCGTCACGTGTGGCTGCTATCGGCCGCATCAATCTGGGTGCAGGCGCTCGCTAATCTTTGGTTTCTACGAAACGAATTCCGGAATAAGCTGGGCGCGGAAGCGTTGCGGTGAGCTAGCTCTATGTCGAATGCCAGAACCTTCTTGTGGCTGTTTATCTACGTACAGGCCGGATTTATCACTCTGGATCTATACGAACACTGGCGTTTGGCTCGGGGGACCAGCATACGCGATTCGTTGCGTAAGAACTTCCCTTTGATTTTTGCGATCGCCATCGCGTGTCTGGCCTATTTCGCACTGCAGCTAGCGCTGGCTTCCACCCTTCCCACCATCAGTAGAGTCACGGATCTGGCAAACAGAATTGTAAGCGCCTCCTCCGCTGAGCCTAATCGGCTATGGACGATTCCCGCGTTCCTGGCCGCTTTTTTTACCGGCACTTTTTTTGATTATCTAGTCCACCGCTTCCTGCTGCATGGCCCGTTCTTCAGTCTGCATGAAAACCATCATCTCCCTTCCGTCATATCCAACGTGATGCCGGGAATTGCCGCTCGGCCCTTCGTGGCTATACCCAACTTTCTCATCAACCTCTGCTCCTGTGCGGCGATCTTCACCATCGTGTGGCTAAGCGGTCGCCGGGAGTTGATTGCCGTGTTTATCACTGTCTTGCCTTCGCTCTTATTGACGTTCGCGTTCGTGGCCAGCGCCAGCCACTCGATCTTTCTAAGGCGCTTCGATTGGGCGGATACGATTTTCCGGTGTTTGCTGTTAATCAGCCCGCGCGAGCATCTGCTGCATCACGCCGCGACACTCAAGGGCAACTACGGCAACTTCACTGCGCTGTGGGACCACGCCTTCGGCACCTATGTCTCACCTCGCGGGGCGGGCCAATTCCGCCTCGGCCTAGACTACGATCAGGACTTTCTCGGAGCGGTAACTGCAGGTCGCTTCAAGCTTTCTCGCGCGCTGCGCCTCCGCTACCAGGTGGGGCGCATCTGCCGCCTCGATGCTGAGGCCAACCGCGCTCGAGAGTGACTCTTGTGGCACCACCCCAGTTTGCACTGGAATTAGCCCCACTCTTGGAACAGCATATGAACAAGTCAGAGGAGAAACCACTATGAATCGCCTCGCCGGAATCAAGGTCCTCGCCGGTTTCATGGGGATTTACCACATTCTCATGGGTGTATTTGGAATCGCGTCTGGCTCCCTCGCGGCCTGGGCTGCACGTGTCTTGTGGCATGCCAATGTTAATGTTGACGTGCAATTCACCTACTTGGCGAAGTTTTTGGGAGCTTACGTAATCGGTTTTGGCGTCATGATGCTGCTTATCGCCAAAGACCCCGTCCGTTACGGCGCGCTGGTCTATCCTGCGGTTGTTGTCGCTGTATTACGGATTGCTGAGAGGCTGGTCTTCGCAAGCGAGTTGAAGAGTGCATTCGGCATAGGCATGGATCGTACCATCGGGACCATCATCGTGGTCGGGGCACTAAATCTTGGCTTGCTTCTGCTGAAGCCCCGCCAGACGTATTCTTCTTCGCGATAGCCGGTGAGGTCAGGAGACCTCCTGGCAGATGCGGTATCTCTCGACCGTCGAGAAGCAGCGTCAGTAGCTCGGCGCCTTATTCGGTTGCCTTTTTGGTGTCATCTTCCAGTGCCTGGGAGTCGCTCGTCTCTTGCTGGTGGAGTCTTTCGAATTCGGACAGGACGCCCTTTGATTTCTCAGCTTCCCCGAGCCGGGCATATACGCGGGAGAGCTGATAATAAGCGGCGCTCAGATTGGGATCGTACTGGACTGCCTGGCTCAACTCCTCAGCCGCTGCTGGCAGTCGATTGGACTGCACCAGCAGTTTTCCCAATTCGTAGTGCGACAACGCATAGTTCGGAGTG
>WNFR01003878.1_pt1 | contig 18767 bp, 18 predicted proteins | sample 5400221 | NCBI WGS metagenome assembly WNFR01 (sample SAMN13153357, study PRJNA577476) | soil metagenome | isolation source: 40 cm soil under Madrone tree | place: USA:California | collected 2016-06-14 | reverse complement strand
GCGCCATTCTAGTTTCCAGGCCCTCCTAAGTCAGCTCGGCCTGACTCCGTCTGGCGGACTCAAGCGGCACTTGGCACTGAACGATCCCGTCGAACTACATGCTCAAGTTACGAGGACTATCCCGAATTTCTCAATACGCTGGCAAAAGGCGCCGTTCCACAGTCGGTGAAAATCCCGGCTAGGGTTCGTTTTGGCAGTTGGCAGCGGGCTCTGAGTGGGCTCAAAGACAATCCAGGCTTGTTACTCATGTTACTTTTTTTGAGCACTTTCGATGTCCATAGGAGAGACGGGAGGGCATTGCTGAGACGGATGCGACTGCTGAGACTCGGCCATAAACGGCAGAAAACGCTGGTTTTACTAATGAAGTGACAGAAAACAAGAGAGTTGCGGAAAAAGGAGCAATATAATCCCCCCCTCTCCGCCATATTTCTTCTTGTGGCTGAAAATTAAGGGGTTACAAGCCGAACAGAAAATTTTCTACAAAAGTTTTCTACGGAATCTGAGGACTTCGCAAAAAACCCTGTATTGGGGAAAGCGAGGAAATCAGATGCCCCAGCCCAAGTTTCAAGTTTATAAGCATTGCAAAATCCACGGTAAATGGCGCTACTGCCGTGCCGCTGTTTTCAGCAACAACAAAATCAAGCCACACGTAATTGTTGTGGGAGGACGGGAGGAGAAGCACGAAGACGGCTCCTACTGCATCCGCCACAAGGACAGTTGGATTGACGCCGGGACTGATCCACTCGAAGCCCAGCGGATGCGCAGCAAGCTGCTCGACCAAGAGGAATACACTGCGCCTCAGCCTGGCGCTGCGCCCACGGAAATCGAAAAAGCTCCAGCCCTCGACGAAACCATCGAGAAATATCTGCGGGAGACCGAAGCGAACCTGAGCAAAGGCACCTTGAAGGCGTACCGCAATTCGCTCACTAAGTTCCGCCAAGGATGCCGCAAGGCGACCGCTGACGACATCGACCGGGATGACGTTCTCGCCTTCAAAGTCTGGCTCAAAGCTCACGACCATACGGAACGGCAGCGCAGCGTCTACAACAACTTCCTCAACCTGATGATCTTCCTGCGCTGGTGGCATGAAAAGGAAGTCAGTGAGGCGCTCGGTGTCTCCGACAGCGATTGGCCGCCGAAACTGGAGCGGGAGCCGGAAGCCTACACCGAGGAAGAATTAGAAAAGTTGTTTGCGGAAGCGGACGACGAAGAGCGACTGCTCCTCAAATGCTTCCTATGCTCCGGGCTTCGCTCAGGCGAATTGGAGCACCTGCGGTACGGCGACATCGACTTCCTGCATTCCCTTTGGGCGGTGCGCCACAAGACGAACCACAATCTCAAGACGGATAACTCCCAGCGTGACGTGATCACACCGGAATGGCTAACCGGGCAAATCGCCGAGCGCATGGAGGCGGGCAAAAAGAAAAAGCCCGACCTCATCTTCCCCAACAGTAAAGACGAGCCGGACGGTCATCTCTTGCGTGTCGTCAAGAATGTAGCCTGCCGGGCGAAGCTGCTCACCAAAGTCGGCGGCGACAAATACGAGGGCGACCTGCGTGTTGACGATCACAAATTCCGCTCGACGGCGGCGACCCTCAAAGCAGAAGAGGGCTGCACCGTGCAAGACCTCATGGACTTCATGGGCTGGAAAGACCCGAAGATTGCCATGCGGTACTTGGCGAAAGCAAACAAGCGGAAGGCGGAAGTCCGGGCGAGGGCTACGGCTCCGTTCTCGAAGTTCGCCCCCAAGCCTCAGATTGTGAAGACGGGCACGTAAATTCACTTCTGATCCGGCTCCACCGTTTCAGCGAGCATATCTGGCGGATGTGCGTAAAGAGAGCGAAGTCAAGAAGGCTGTGGCAGATGCGGACTTTGTTCCGAAGCCCCGTGTGGTAAGTGGCACGGACGGCGACTAGACTAGTCCGTGCTCCAATGATCGGGATTACTAGCACCGTTTGCTGACGCAGCGGGGCGAGTGCGACTTGACGCATGAGACTGACTTCTCACAGCCGAGATGATCCGCGCCGCGCGTTGCGTTACAAGAAGATGACCCGAAATATGTTGTCTCGTATTGGTCAAACGAAGAAGGCATTCACCATTTCGACGTCCGAAAGATAGGTGTTTATTGCGCATATTTTTCCATTTCGGAGGAGACAAACCGTCGCGAGATGCTCGTCGAGGATCTGGTTTCCATTCTTGGCAGTATTGTGCAGCGACAACGCTAGGTCATGTTGACCGATTAGAATGTGTTTCAAGGTAAATGTCAGCCCGTAGCCCACAATCCGCTGAGCGCGGGCAATCACTGCATCTAGGCCGCTTGCCTCGCCGGAAATCAGGCTTGTTCCAGGCAAGCTCCAGACTATGTCTTCAGTCATGATGGACCGGAGCAAACTCCAATCCCGGCTCCGTAATCCCGCAAGAAACTGCTGAGCGATAGCTTTCTTATCCGGGTCGGTCACCATCTACGCTCCTTTGCGGCCCTGATATGGAACGACCTGTCAACTAGGAACTCCGTTTTATCTTTCTTTCTTCATTCTTTCTTTATCCCTTCAGGAGGTAGCGCGGGTCGCGGTCGAGGAAGCTATAACAATGATTGATCACCTAGTAACTCCCGTCCTACCGCCGTGACCACCACTCCCTTGTGTTCTTACCCTTGGCCATCAGCTTCCCATCCGCGCATGCAACCGATGCTGGGCCTTCCAGGCCATCTCTTTTACCTCTTCGCTGAGGTTCTCTTGCCGCTTGCGCAGCGTCAACCCTATGGCCGGTCGGTGTCGGTACGCCCATGCGGCCTCTACGACCACCCGTCGCAAGTGCGCATTGCCCGCCGCAATAATTCCTCTCTTCTTCCGTACCGCAGCTATGTGGCGGCGTCTGATTTGGCCTAGACTCTTTGGTCCGTTGTGAGGTCACCCGGCATGCTCGGTATGAGCGGTTTGGGAAACAAGGGCATTTGCTCCGCGACTTCTTCCGGGTTCAAGATCCGCACACCGTACTCTGTGAACCGTTGCACCGTCTGGTTCAAATCGGCTTGCGAATAGGTGAGCGCTCCGCTGGGAGCGTCCAGCTTCTCGGCAGGCGTGCTTATGTCGCGGAAAACTTCTTCCAGCCCTGCTGGGGTCACCAGAGTGAGTAGGCGGATCCGAGGCGACCGGATAATAAACGCGTGCGGCTTCAGTCTAGGGAGAAACACGCATTGTCCTGTTTCTACTGTGAAAATGTCCTCTCCGACGTACACGTCGAATTTTCCTTCGAGAACGTAGAAGAGCTCGTCCTCGCGGGAATGAACGTGCGGAGGCGGCTCGGTGCCAGGTACTAGGGTTCCTTGGACCAAAAGAAATGCTCCATTGGTGTCTTTGGTTTCGGCGAGGTTCGTCATCAGTGTCCCCATGTACCACTTGGACAGCCCAAGGGATTCCGTTCGTTTGAACGCTTTCAAAGGTGACGGTGTTTGATTCAGTTGCTTTTCCTTGTTTGGTGCAAGAGTTTTGAACGGCAGTTTGTCTGTCCGCAACTTGTCAGCTGGAACCGATTTGGGAAACAAGGGCAGTTCGTTCGTGACCTCATCTGCAGTGAGGAAACGTAGGCCGTATTCACTGAATCGTTGTGCCGTTTGCTCCGCATCGGCCTGGGCATAGGTCAACGGCTCAGTGGGAAGCTCCAGGTTTTGAGCAGGCGCGCTCCCCCTGCGGAAGGCTTCTTCCAATCCTCCAGGCGCAAACAGAGCGAGCACGCGAAGCCGAGGCGAGCGGATTATCCATCCGTGCGGCTTGAATTTAGGAAGAAACACACACTGTCCAGTTTCTACCTTGAAAGCTTCGTGTCCTACGTATACGTCGAACGCTCCTTCGAGAACGTAGAAGAGTTCGTCCTCACGCAAGTGCACATGCGGAGGTGGTTCGGTTCCCGGTACCAAAGTTGACTCCACCAGGAAGAAGGCTCCGTTGGTGTCTTTCGATTCAGCGAGGTTTATCGTCAACATCCCCATATACCATTTGGATAATTCCGGGAACTTCTCTCGTTTGAATGCCTTCAAAGGCGACGATGGGTTATCCGTGTTTTTTTCCTTTCGTGTCAGAACTTCCTCCTTACCAGGTTGAACTGTTTCTCAGAGTCCAGAAGGCTAATCAAAGTGCCGTGGATTTTTATTCCCGCAAAGGGTTTCGTGTGGTTGGCGAGGAGAATCCGAGCAGGAGCCCGGGATCATGAGGCTCTTGTGATGCGACTCGCGTTAGCTACGTCTGCCAAGGGCGCATCGAGGCTGACAGCCGCTGCGGATGCGTGCGTCCGAGATGCCGACAAACCAGCCAAGCTGATACTGAACGCTGTGGCGTCACGCAGGAATCTTGCCCGCGTTCGGCTGCGGCAATCGGATATGGATATTCTTCTCCTGTGTGTAGCTGATCAGTTCTTCCAGGCACTCCTCGCGCCCGATCCCCGACTGCTTGTAGCCGCCAAAAGGGGTTCCGGGAAAATGGCGCCCGACCTCATTCACCCAGACGTAACCAGCCTCCACCGCGGAAGCAGTGCGGTGCGCAGCAGCGAGATCGTTGGTCCAAATCGAGCACGTCAGACCGTAATCGAGCGCGTTTACCGCACGAATCATTGCGGCTTCATCGTCCCAGCGAAGCACGGAGAGTACCGGGCCGAATATCTCCTCGCGGGCAATTCTCATTTCGGGCGTCACGTCCACAAACACAGTCGGATCGACGAAGAAGCCGTTTGCCAGTACCGGGTCAGCTGACCGGCCGCCTCCGATCAAAAGCCTGGCGCCGTCCTTATGGCCGGTTTGGATCAATGCAAGAATGCGCTCGAACTGGCTGCGGCTGACAATTGCGCCCATCTTTGTTTCCGGCTCAGTCGGTAATCCCGGACGGATCGCTGCGCAGCCTCGATGCAGGTGCTCCAGCACAGCGTCGTAAATGGCAGCGTGAATGAAGGCCCGGCTTGTTGACCCGCAGGATTGACCGCACCAGGCGAAGTTCATGCCCGCGATCATGGCTTCGGCGACTGCAGACGGATCGGCGTCGGGAAACGCAATCAACGCATTCTTGCCTCCCAATTCGAGGAGAACCGGGCGAATTCCATCCGCTGCAGCGCGCATTACCGCCCGGCCCGTAGTGACACTGCCGATCAACGACAGCATCGTTATGTCACGATGTGCTGCCAGCGCCTCTCCTGCCTCGCGACCGCCGGTGGCGACATTGAAGACACCCGCCGGCAGCAAACCGTCAATCAACTCCGCGAACCGCAACGTAGAAAGAGGCGCCTGCTCGGGTGGTTTCACGATCACTGAATTGCCGGCAGCGAGCGGAGCAGCGATCTTTCCCGCCGAAAACATGAACGGATGATTAAATGGAATGATCTTTGCAACCACGCCCAGTGGCTCACGTATCGAAAAGTTGATTGCACCTGGTCCCATGGGAACCGAATGCCCCTTCATTTCGGTCACGAGCCCCGCAAAGAAATCCAGTTGCGACGATGCGATGGCAGCGTCATTGATCATCGCAGTAAAAGGATTGCCACAGTCGATAGCGTCGATTGCTGCCAGTTCGCGTGCGTTCTGGCGTACGATCTCAGCAACCTTTCGCAGCATGGCAGCCCGTTCGGGTGGATGAACGTCTCGCCAAAGTCCAAACCCTCTCTTAGCGGACGCCACGACCGCCGCAATATCCGCCACGTCACCATCGGCGATTTCACCGAGGCTCTCACCAGTGCCGGGACTCTCGACCGCGATGTGGCGCCTGGATTTCGCTTCGTGCCATCCACCGTCATAGTACAGCCCTCGATTCGGCGGTAGTACCGAGCGGCAAAAGTTCGCTCCGGATCGATCCCCCTCCTGTTCTTGGCGGGGATGCTCCATGGATTGGTTCACATTGGCTCCTTCTTGTCTTGAGATTCGGGTTCAAAGGGAAGTGTTAGAACCTCGAGTTCCGGGTCACAATCTATGCTCCGCCTTCAGAATCTCTCCAGCACGTTCGCCGGCTAAATCCACTATCTGATTCTTTTTGAAGGCCCGTTCAATCACGTCGGCGGCCAAGTCGAGCCCCTGAGTTTGTACAATCACTTTCTGGAAGTAACGGGCTCTGTCGCGATAGCTTGGATTCTTTCGCACTCTCTGAATCGACTCTGAGAGACGTTCTGCCGTAAGATGGCCTATCTCAACGAATTCACCTACTCCGTGATATGCGACCCTGGCAGCGACGCCTGGTTGATCGAACCCTATCGGGATGGCCACCATGGGCACCCCTTGTGCCAGTGCCTCTAGCGCCGTATTCAGTCCTGCATGCGTGATACAAAGCGCTGCAAGCTTTAATAATTCAATTTGAGGAGCAGTGCTGACGATGATTGCATTCGATGGAATTGGCCGAAGATCGTCGGGTTTAATATTCTTGCCCACCGAAAGGACAAGTTGAGTCTCCGGAAATTTCCCAACCGCCTCAAGGATGGCACGATACACGTGCTCCATGCCGTTCAGCAGAGTTCCCATGGAAGCGTAGATCAGAGGTGCTCCAGTCAATTTTTCCCAGGGAAAAGGCACTTGTTCCCGTCCTTCGTCATCGTGAAAAGGGCCCGTATAATGGAACTGGGGAGGCCAATTGGAGATTGGGAAATCAAACTCCTTGGGTGTCTGAGTGATCACAGCCAGTTTGGAAATGGTTGCGGCAGGATCGCTCCAGTCGATCTGCAGTCCATTCTCCTCCGCATAAGACTTCGCAGCCGCTAAAACCGGAGCAAGGAACCCGCCGATTTTTTTCAATCCCTCGACGTTCCTGGCGAGAGCTTCGGGTGTCGTCTCATACGGCCAATCGAAAAAACAGGCTGGGCTCGATCCGGAACGATCAAGATGAAGAATGTTCCAAATGTGCACGTAGGGCATGCCCAGGCGCATTGGCACAAGTTCGACGAAAAAGTGAACGGCATCGATTACCAGCGCCTCGACGCCTGTCTCTGCTAACTTTTCCGGCAAATGCTCCAACGCCGATTTACAGCGGCCCGGATGCATTTCTCTGGCCGAATGCTCCACCACATCTAAACCGTGCAGCTTCGCCAAACGAGCATAGCCTTTGGCTACGGAACCTACTGGATAGTCTTTTTCGCAAAAGGGTACGAAATCCAGATTGGCCGCACGAACGATGGGTTCGGCGTCCGGAAGCCCAATAAACACTACATCGTTTCCGCGTGCTTGCAGCTTGCGTGCGAGTGCAGTCATGGGATTCAGGTGCCCTGTCACGGGCATGCTCACAAAGCCGACTTTCATAGTTGCTGTCCTCCCGTTCTCATCGACTGTCTCTCGACATTTAGCTCAAGCAGCAATGCTCGGCCTGGCGCATAGCGACGAGACTGTGTCCTTCTAGTGTTCCTCGTTGTTCGAACTCATCTCAATGTTGCTCGCTGGTGTGAGGACCTTCCATTGCTTGTCCGCCTTGGTGGGCCTCACAACTCAAGCAGCAAACCATAGCGTGGATGGGGAGTTGTGCCTATATCTGCTCGGCTGGGCCAGATCTTGCGCAATTCTTAATGACAGAGGCGGGAATGCAACGGATGAGACATCCATCCAGGGGGACCGTCATGAGTCGGAAGATTCGGTCCAGAGGCACACATTCAGACACAACTCAATCTCCGCGACATGGTGTCCTGATTGTGTTGTTAGAAATCGCTAAAGGGAAGTCATATATGAACAAGAGTTCTCGAAAGCGCAAGAGCGCGAGGCGCCATAAGGAGAGATGATCATGAATTCCAAGCAAGTGGTTGTCATCACCGGTTCCAGCACCGGCTTCGGCAGACTGTTCGCCGAAACCCTGGCTCGTAAGGGGCACACCGTTTTCGCGACGATGCGTGACCCCGCAGGCCGCAATGCCAAGAATGCCTCCGAAATCCGGGCGGTTGCGGAAAAGGATTCGCTTCCAATACACGTTCTTGAACTCGATGTAACCGACGACGCCTCGGTCGAGCGGGCCGTGGATGCTGCCTTCGCGAAAGCCGGCCGCATCGACGTCGCCATCAACAATGCCGGCTACGTCGTCTCGGGGCTAGCGGAAGCTGTGACCACCGAACAAGCGCGAGGTCTGATGGACACGAATTTTTTTGGGCCAGTTCGCGTAAATCGCGCCGTGCTTCCACACATGCGGCGCCAACGCAGCGGCGTGCTCATGCACATCAGCAGCGGCGCCGGCCGCGTGGTTATTCCTTCCGGGGGTTTCTATTGCGCCAGCAAATTTGCACTCGAGGCGTTGGCCGAGTCGTACAGCTACGAACTTGCTTCGCAAGGAATTGAATCCGTAATTGTCGAACCCGGTCCTTATGAGACTCCCGTTATTGGCAATATGGTTGCGGCTGCCGACGAGGCCCGCACCGATACGTATGGCGCTGTCAGGCAGATCCCTGCGAAAATCAACGCGGCACTTGCTTCCATCGCCGGAAATGCTCAGGAAGTCGCGGACGCAGTTCTGCGGATTATCGAGACTCCCGCGGGAGAGAAGCAGCTGAGGTATCTGGTTAGCCCTCAAAGCTTGGGAGTCGACCGGCTCAACGCCCTCTCAAAGCAAGTGCAGGCCAACCTGCTAGAAGCCTTCGGCCTCGCTGCCGACACCAGATTCCTGAAAGGTAAAGCAGTCGGCTCCGTTTAGAACTCTCTTGATATAGGGAAGGTCATCTCAACAGTTCGGATAAACGCAGCGAAGAGAAACAATCATCAGTAGATTTCGTCCAACCTGCGAGGGCCTAAAAAGATTGGACACCGATTTCTGAACTTGAGCAAGTGAATGCAGCCGACGCACCGTCCCTTGCAGGGTATTTCTGTCCAGAATCCATTCAACCTGGCTGAATAATCGTTGAACTGCGGGTTTAACAGGTGCATGGGAGATGTTTAGCCATACGCATGGAGCAGAGTATGAACACGGCAAACGCAGAACTAGTCGAATCGCTTCACCACTTCATCACAATCTGGAGGCTGATTGGAAAGCCATTTCCCCAGGTTGACGCCACGGACAGGCCGGGACTGGCAATCAGCTGGCCGAATACCCACTTCCCCTTCTACAACTCGCTTTTCCTGACTGAACAGCTAACGAATGCACGCGTGCTGCAAGACAGGGTGCAGGAAGCGGCTGCATATATGCGTGCCCGCACGTACGGCGGGCTGTTTGTCGTATGCTTGGATAATCTGAGCGAATCTGCAAAAGAAAACCTGGCCTCGATTCTGGCTAGGACAAAATTCGCGCAGGCTATACCGATGACCGGCATGGCGGGCGACATCCTCCCGATAGGAGCGCCGGGACATGCAGCACTTCGATTCGTACGAATTTGGGATGATTCGACAATACAGGCTTTCGCAGAGCTCAAGTGCGTGTCGTACGGCGTTCCGATTGAGATGAGCCTCTCCCTTGTAAAAGAGCACACACTCTGGCGCGAGCACGCCTATGGATTTGTCGCCTACGAAGGTGACAAGCCAGTGTCGACTGCAACAGCAATCATCAACGAAGGCTGCCTCTTTCTGTTCCTGGTGGCAACGGTGCCCGATGCACGGCGCAAAGGTTTTGGGGAAGCGGTGACGCGTCATGCGTTACATGCAGCCCACGAAGCGACGAGCATCCGACGGACCGTGCTGCATGCAACAGAACCCGGATACCCGATATATCTGCGCCTCGGATACCACCGGACTGTGAAATTTATGGGATGCATGCTGGAGTCCTGATGAGAGTCGCCTCATACGAGCAAGAGGCACTGAGATGAGTTCGAATAGTGAAAACCAAGTGGATTTCGTGGAGCGCGTTTGCGTGAATCAACGGAAGCTCAAGTCCGGTCTAAAGTCGCAGTACGACTTCATCGTCTGTGGGTCGGGCTCCTCTGGCTCGGTGGTGGTACCCGATTCAAGGGAGAAGCCATCATGGCCCGCATCAAGGCCCAACCTGTTGCAGGCAAGCGGTGCGACTGAACGTAACCGAACCGGACGTCCACATCAGCGGCAACACCGCTTGGATCGTCTATCTCAATAAAGGCAGCATCACCGACGCCTGCGGCACCACGAACCAGAAATGGTTGGAATCGGGCTTCCTGCAGAAACGGGCGTGCATCTGGAAGATCGTGTTCATGCACAGCACTCGGGTTCCCACTCTGCCTCAAGAGACCCGTGGCGAGATCAAATGAAACGATGACTCGAGAATAGAGAACAATGCGACTCGATAAGAAGAAACTGGCATTTCTCGCAGCCTGCAGCATCTTTGCTACAGACAGAGTGTATCCCCAAAACACAATAGATAAGCTTCAGCACTTAGTGGAAATATCAGCTCGGAGGCTTGCCATCGCAGAGCAGGTTGCACTGGCTAAATGGGAAAGTGGGATGCCAGTCGACGACGTGACTCGAGAGGAGCGGGTCATTGTGAGTGCTATTAGGGCGGGAGAGTCGAGAGGCTTGGATCAGGCGGCGGTGTCAAACTTCTTCAGAGCCCAGATCGAGGCCAACAAGCTCGTTCAGTACTCACTGTTGGCAGAGTGGCGTCGGGTCGGCAAAGCGCCGGATCACCCGCCGGCCAATCTGGCCAACACGATTCGTCCGGAGTTAGATCAACTGGACACGGCATTAATCGCGGAATTGGCGGAAACCGCAGGTATTCGTGAAAACGCGTCATGTCGCGCCGACATCGCGAAGGCTGTTGGCAAATATGTGTCGGAGCATAAGAACCGCTTCACCGCCCTGAGAGCCATAGCGCTTGATCGTGCCATGGCTGCCTCCTGTACATCATTAAGATGATTCTCGTTGAGTGGATTCCGGTGCGGCGTTTGGGAGACCCCGGCGAGACTACTTTCAACCAGAGTAGCTAAGTCGGGTTACTCAACCATCCGGGACATGGGGCGTTTGTCCTGTTCAACAGTTTTACTAATTGAAAGTCCGATTCACAAGGAGGTTAGTCGATCCAGTGGGTTCCTCGAATCGACGTGCACTGGTCGAGCAGCGGCTAGCTTTTCACGGGTTCATTTGGATGACTCTCCTGCCCTCGCAGGAGCCAGCCCACTGCGAGTGCGTTGAAGACAGCAAAGGCAAACGGTCCGTAGGTCTTCGAAGGATCATGGGCGAAGGCGCCGATGACGCCGTCAAATGCTTGTACTACCGTCATGGCGATTCCCAGAAACGCGATTGCCATGTGGGAACGAACGCGGATCGCGATCAGGGCCGTCAGCAAGAAGGCGAAGCTTCGCGAAGCCGCATAGCGGGCGAAGCTGTCGTCGCTGCCAGGGCCGAGTAGACCTGCAAGGGAAAAGCCAGCACTTACGCCGGCACTGAGGAGCGTCATCAGGGCGCAGCTCCAGAATCGCTTTGTCATCGAGTCACCCTTCGTAGCTCTTATCGCAAATAAGAGTACCGCATTGCTCTGCAGCCAGGGATTGCCCGATTTTCGGTCTCACTTCGGGTCATGACACGCCACAGACCATTTGCGGCCTTTGCGGTGACGGGGCGCTTGAGAGTAAGCCACGTGCCCGATAAACGCTTATGGTCCTGCGCGGCGCCAATCGCAAGCACACGTAGCGCCGTGACCTACGTTCTTTTCGCACGGGATAAGACTCGACCACGCGGGTTCTTCCTACTGGGACACGGTTTCGTCACTGTGCGCCAGGCCGAGCATTGCAGTGGGGCGGTTCGTCGTCTGTTTTGCGGAAAGCAGTGGCCTCCGTTTAGAGGCAAGCATCAAACGAAACGAGGAGTGAGGTAGAGATGAGGGTTGAACTCAATGTACCTGAGCGTGTCACAGAGCCGCGCATGTGGGTGAAGCAACAGCCGGTTCTCGCCATGGTGTTGCGGACTGGTTCCATTGAACTTGGCTTGCGCCGTTCTGAGATGATAAGACTTACCGCCGACGCGGGCGAAATGAGCCTGATCCCTAATCATCTGGAGAAATGGGTTCGAAACGAAGACTTGCACTATTTGTCGATCGCCATTTCGGACGCCGCGCTAACGGCAGCTTCAGATGGAACAAGCGGTGAGGTCGAGTTGCGCAGAACGGATAACCTGGTTGACGCGCGATTGCGGGCGTTGGTTGAGGCGGTGAATGCGGAAAGGATTGCGGGGTTTCCGAGCGGGAGGCTGTTTCTAGATTCTGTCGAGCAGGCCCTTGCCGTGGCGCTGGTCAACGGTTATGCAGTGCGGCACCGTTCTGTGCGGACGTATCGGGGCGGATTAGGTCCCGCTCGTTTGCGGATGATCAAAGAGCTGGTACACGCGAAGATGGAAGACGAGTTGACCCTTTGCGAGATGGCGCAATCGGTGGAGTTAACCACAGCTTATTTCGCGCGGATGTTTCGCAAGTCGACGGGCGAAACGCCTCACCAATTCGTTTTACGCAATAGAATCGAGCGTGCGAAAGAAATGTTGCGCGCGGCCGAGCCGAGGGTCCTGGATGTCGCGGTGGCATGCGGCTTCAAAACGCAGCAGCACTTCGCACGGGTGTTCCGTCGAATGTGCGGAGCATGTCCTACAAAGTACCGGCAGGAATGTTTGCAGTATCGAGCGACGTCCGCCGGGAAGACCTTCCCTCACCCCATGCTCTTTGCTGGCGAATTGTGACGATCCACAGATACGCATAATTCGTAGTTCCCACCTTCACCCGGAATCCGTTGTTAATCGGCTAGTCCCCCGCATTGCTTCATCCATCCGCATCTTTATGTCAGCCAGTCCGTTGGTTACGTGTGTCCTCATGAAGAATTGAGCAAGATTCGGCCCGGAGGAGCAAGTGTCGGCACGACTCCATATCGGCCATGCGGTTCACTGAATGGGTTGTGAGATAAGGAGCACTGAGATGAATTCGAAAAATGAAAAACATTCAGCGGTAGATTTCGCGGAGCGCGTTCGCGTGAATCAGCAGAAGCTCAGGTCCAGCCTAAAGTCGCAGTACGACTTCATCGTCTGCGGATCAGGCTCGTCTGGCTCGGTGGTGGCGCGTCGCCTGGCTGAGAATCCCGATGTCAGCGTGTTGTTGCTCGAAGCAGGCGGCAGCGACGAGGTGCCAAGCGTGACAGAAGCGGCTCGCTGGTTTGAAAACCTCGGGAGCGAGCGCGATTGGAAGTTTGTAGCCCAACCCAATCCGCACCTCAAAGGGCGTTCCATGCCGCTCAATATGGGTAAGGTGCTCGGCGGAGGATCGAGCATCAATGTGATGGCTTGGGCACGCGGACACAAGAACGATTGGGATTTCTTCGCGTCCGAGTCCGACGATCCAGCATGGAACTACGAGTCGGTTGTGGACATCTACCGGCGGATTGAAGACTGGCAGGGCGCACCCGATCCCGGACGCCGCGGAACTGGCGGGTTGGTTTTTGTGCAATCCGCGCCTGACCCGAATCCAATCGCTCCGGCCATGGTAGAAGCAGCGGCTTCCATTGGGATGCGGACCTTTGATAGCAACAATGGCCGTCTGATGGAAGGCAGTGGCGGAGCCTCTATCCTCGATCTGCGCGTACGCGACGGAAAGCGTCTGTCTGTCTTTCGAACTTATGCCTTCCCTTATATGGACCGGCCAAATTTAACTGTGCTGACAAATGCATTGGTTACTAAGCTTATCTTGGAAGGAAAGCGAGCCACCGGTGTGGAGATCGCTTTCGACAGCAAAATCCAACGCATCACGGCCGGGCTGGAGGTTGTTCTGTCGTTGGGCGCGATGCACACGCCAAAGGTGTTGATGCTTTCCGGCATTGGCGATCAGGCTGAGCTACGACGCTTGGGTATACCGGTCGTCCAGCATCTTCCAGGGGTGGGGCAAAACTTTCAGGATCATTTTGGTATTGGCTGTGTCTGGGAGTATCAGCAACCGCTCGCTCCACGCAACAACGGAGGTGAGGCAACGTTCTTCTGGAAGAGCAACCCTGGTCTTGACACTCCAGATTTGCAGACCTGCCTGGGTGAATTTGCATTCAGCACTACCGAGACAGCCGCCAAGTTCAATCCACCGGCAGCTTCTTGGTCATTGTTTGGAGGTGTCATACGGCCGAAAAGCCGAGGTCAGATCCGCTTGACAGGATCCAACCCTGATGCCCCCGTCCAGATCGAGGCCAATACGCTGTCCCATCCAAACGATCTGAAGGCTGCAATTGCTTGTGTTGAACTCTGCCGCGAAATTGGCAATTCGGCCGCGCTTCGACCTTTCGCAAACCGTGAAGTCATGCCTGGCAACCTGAAAGGACCTGAACTGGAAGACTTCATTCGCGATTCGGCCGCCACTTACTACCACCAGACGTGTACCGCAAAAATGGGGCGCGATTCGATGTCGGTCGTAGACGCCCAACTTAAGGTCTATGGAATCGAAAACCTTCGCATTGCGGACGGGTCGATCATGCCGCGCGTAACGACCGGCAACACTATGGCTCCCTGCATCATCATCGGCGAGCGCGCTGGCCAGCTGCTGCGCACTTCACACAAGCTGTCAGGGGTCAAGGAATATTCCGATCAAGGATCTGCCTTGCGCTGATGCCCCAAGGTCGATCCCGAAACTGACTTCAGCAATTGCGGTGTGGCACCTGCCTCATGCGACCCCGCAACGCTCGATGTGTCTCTGGGTTTTGCTCCGGTCTGTGGTGTGGAAGCAATGGAAACGGGGACGGACGCGATTCAAAGAACTTCGCAAACGGGGTGTGGGCCAAGACCTGGCGGCTAGAACCGCCGGCAGTGCGCACGGCCCGTGGCGAATCGCGAACTCTCCGGCCCTGAGCATTGCGCTACCTTAATGCCTATTTCGCCTCGCTTGGACTCCCGGCCATGGTCGTGCAGCGGCAAGTGGCGTTACTGCCGAGCAGCGATCTACTCCAATGGGAAGGTAAAGCCCCACGTTGTCGTGGTCGGCGGACAGGAAGAGAAGCACGAAGAGGGCTCCTACTGCATCCGCAACAAGAAGTCTCGGATCGAAGCCGGCACCATCCGCTGGAAGCGCAGCGGATGCGCAGCAGGCTCGTTGACAAAGCCGAATATACGGCGGCGCAACCTGTAGCCGTCACGAAGGGTACACCGCTGGTGCAGGCGTCCGAGAAATATTTCGCCAATCTCGAAGCCCGTGGACTAGACGCCAAGAGCATCCGGACCTACCGCACTGGCGTCGATCCGTTAGTCCAGACCTGCAAGAAGGCGTGTGTCGAAGACGTGACCAAGCAGGACATGATCGACTTCATGGGCTGGCTCCGCAAGCAGCCGTTGCCCAAGCGGAGAAATTCCAATCCCGAACGCACCTACAGCAACAAGGTCGGGTACGTCGCAATATTTCTGAAAGAGTTCGGCGTGAGCCGGCTGCTGAAGAAAAAGGAGTATCCCAGGTACCACAAGAAGAAGGTCGTAGCTCACCCAGACTCCGAGCGCCCATCGCCCTGTCCTTCATTGTGGGGATTCCGAGCGGCCGCATCTTTTTGCCGTCCGATTTCGGGATGTAAACACGTCGAAGCGGCTGAGGTTGGTAACCTCGCCGCTTCAACTCATGTACCGCCTTTGCCTTCTTCTCCAGTGTGTCCCAGATTTCTCCGTCCACACCAGAAGTTTTCTTGCCAGTATTTTCCGTCACTCGCCGAACACGTTCGGTGTGCCAACACCGGCGCGTCCCGTTCACTCACTTCTTCTTGCTTGTCTTTTTCGCCTTCTTCTTATGCCTTGTCTTTCTGCCATTCGCTATTTTCGGCAGAATTTTTCGTACTCTTTCGATATCGGTACTATTCCAAGATCGAACTTCGACCCCGCCGATGACCTGGGCTGCCGGTGCAGGCACTTTTTCGGCTGCAATGTATCGATTCAACGCTGTCTTGCTAATCCTAAGTTTCTTGGCAGCCTCTCGCGTCGAATATCCGCTCATTTCTGGCCCAGTGTCCCAGATACGATCTTATGTGTCAAGTGTGAAGTTTCCAGGTCAATGGAGCACCTAGCTCAATATGGCTTAAGAGGCCGAAACCCTTGGTGCCGCCCTTGAGGCTCTTATTCCCGCCTTTTGCCGCCGCGAGACATCGCTAACTTGTTTAATGAAATTCTTGCATGAGCAGGTGGATATTCATGAGCGGTTTATTGGACAGTTTTCGCGAACTTTACCACCATTCGCTATGTTGCAGTCCTATTCGTTTCAACATCAGTAGCTTCGGTTTCACGGAACCGAGCGAGTCGAAAGATTCCTCTCGCTGTCAGCTCATATAGTCGCTCCATGCCGAACTCAGAAGTAAGGATTCCCATCATGTCTGGTTTTCCGAATTCCCTTTCTAGAAGCTGGGGCTCGCTTGATCCCCTTGCGCGGAGCCGCTTTGCGCCGGTTGACTCCCAGCGCCTTCTCCAACAACTCCTCCAGCAGTTTCTTTTCCGCTGGCGTCACCATCTTGGTGAACTTCTCTGGCCGTTCCGCCACCAATCGTTGCATCCTAGAGATCCACCGCAGAGATTCTGTCGCGGGGTGTTCGCCAACCTCGCCGACCAGCTTGAGTGCTTCTTCAAGATCAGGGATCGAGCGATAGCAGGTCAAGGCTTCTTTGAGATTTCCTGCAGCCATATGACACTGCGCGGCCTCACGAAAATCGCCCATACCCTCCAGACAAATGGCCTCCAGCTTTGATTGGCGCTCCGACAGAGTGCGCAACACCAGCAGAGCGGGCGCAAACTTCCTGTCTTTGATGAGCATCTGGATCCCGCGCTGTCGTATTCGTTGCACGCGGTCAAGCCGATCCGGATAATCTAGAACTTCATACAAAGGCGGCAGCACTTCGAGCAGGATCTCTGCGTTATGGCTGCCCCAGAGGGCCGACTCCAGTTCTTTTACCCAGGTGTCGGATTTTGGGGCGAGCTCCATTAGGAGCCAAGGTTCAATTTCGCTTTTGTGTTTGGGAAGAACCTGGGCTAGCTCCACCAGCATCTCGAAATGACTCTCAAGACCCGCACGATGAACTCGCCCGACGGCGTTAATGATCGCGACCAGCCCGTAACAGCGCGCACTATATGCAGCACGGCATGCTTCCGAGAACGGATCCGGTCTGCCCAATTCAGGAGCGAGACGTGTGTTGCGAATACCCAGGGTAAAGCACACCTCCGCCAGCGTGAGATGAACGGCATCGCGCGTCGCCTCGTCCGTCACCGCGACCGGCGAACTAAGCGGTCCAAGCAGGGTAACGGCCTGTTGCGCGCGTGACCAGGCGATTTCCGGCTTCACCTGTAGATATTGTCGGGCATCAGCTTGGCAACGTTGTATGCGCTCTTCCAAGTCCAATTCATCTTCCTCGAGGGTCTTCAGCAGAGCCGCGGGGACACAGGATGACACGCCGCTTTCCACCAGCCCGCCATTGAGGAACGCGATACTCTGGCGGACAATTTGGTCGGTCGGATCGACATCGAGCCAGATCAGTCGTTCCGCGGGACGGCTGACGGCCACCCGTAACTGGTCGATTGCCAGGCGCTTCCGCAGATCTTCAATGTCAGAATCGGCCCGCTGGCGCCAATCCTGACGCTGAACACGTTCGATATGACGACCGGCATCGAGCACGCACACGGAGTGGAAGTCCAGTCCCTTCACCTCGGAAACCGTAAGTACGGCTTTGCGCGCCGCTTCCGGGACGTAGGTGGGGACCGTGTCCTCCAGAGTGATGAGCGCCATTCCCTCGCGTGTGGAAAGCGAGGTCAGCAACTCGTCCAGCTCGGAGCCGGCTGTGGCCGTGCAGTACAGGATCTGGTCGGTGGCGTCATCTTCTATTTCCGCGTAGCCGGTGCCGCTGGGCCGCTCCTGCTTCTCCACGTGAGAGTAAAGGTCCCAAACACGATTTACTAGCGCCGCGATGCGGCGCGGACTACGTAGGTTCGCAGAGAGCTTGTAGTCAGCCGGAGCACCCACTCGCGCATGCAGTAGATCACTCAGCCAACCCCATTCGAAGTCAGTGGGGCGCACGGTCTGTGCCTCATCGCCTGCCAGCAGCAACGGTAAGGGTGCGCGACGTTTCCCTTGAGCCCTGGCGGCAAGTTCCACTATCAGCCAAGCCTCGATGGGCGTCAGGTCCTGGCATTCATCGACTGCAATGCAGTCATAATCGAACAGTGCGGGATTAAGGCTTGGCGGTCTGCCGGTGGAGTCATTACGTAGTTTTTCGACGGTCTGCCAGGCGATCGCCAGTTCCGGGAAATAGCGCTCGGCAAGAAGGATCGTATTCGACTGTTCCAGGCGGCGTGCTGTCTCCAGTGCGGCTGTCACCGCTGCTTGACCCAGTGATCGCGTGCGACGTTCCCGATACGCTTGGTCCGTAACGCGCGCGTATTTGCAAGCAGCGAAACGGCCGATGGCGACAGGAAGCGCATCCCCGGCCAGATGCGCGTGCAATTCGTCGTAAAGAGCCATCGGGCAATGTGTCCAAGCGCCGAGGATCCGGGTAAAAGGTGCCAAGTCACGCACGAAGCGCTGTCGGGCTTCGCATTCGGCCACCATTTGGGCGTTTGACCCGAGTATCTGCCGGACCAGATGGGAGAACGTAACCACAGAGAAGCGCTTGTGCGAGGAACAGAAGCGGTCGAAGTACTCACGGGCCAGCGCGGCCAGATCCGGTGAATACGTCACGTAAAGCCAGTGCTCCGTGGTGGCCGAATCGGCTGCGTGCCAAAGAGCGCTGGTCTTGCCCGAACCGGGATGACCCTTGAGAAGTCGCACCGGTTGGCGGGCCGATGCAAAACGCTCTTGTGGCTGCGTCCAGGGCAGAGGCGCGTATTCCTCGCGCCGCAGATCACGGACGGTCACCGGCATGTAGTGGCTATTGAACGACTGCGGCGTCAACGCAGAATGATCATC
>WNFR01003280.1_pt1 | contig 18767 bp, 9 predicted proteins | sample 5400221 | NCBI WGS metagenome assembly WNFR01 (sample SAMN13153357, study PRJNA577476) | soil metagenome | isolation source: 40 cm soil under Madrone tree | place: USA:California | collected 2016-06-14 | reverse complement strand
TCTTGGTCGTGTCCAACGAAGTGAACCCCGGAGTCGTGAGGACTGCGCTGTACTGTCCAATGAAGCGAAATGAAAGCTCTTTGTTGAACTGATAGTTCACCCGCGTCCGGATAATGTGATTGTTCATGCTTCCCAGCGGAGGCGGGCAATTCGCGCAGTGATGCAAGCGGAAGAAAATGTAGGTGTTGTCGATCTTCAGCGACCGGGTCGGTCTCACCGTGATTTGTACATTCGCGCTCGTACGGCTGGCCAGGAAGGGTGCCAGAGTATGCGACGGATCGACCGGATTCGTCGGCGGATCGTAGTTCACGCGCTCTCCCCAACGATAGTCGGCATGGACGGAAAACTTCCGAAAGTAATTCGTGTCGAGCAAGAATTCTGTGGTGTGCCGCGTATATTTCTGAATGTGGTCCAGGCCGTCGAAATCTTGTGGCCGCAGTTGTTCCATTTCCTTGGCATAAAAGGCACCCAGAAACGTCTGTCCCATTAACTCCACACGGGCGGAAGGGAAGTAGCCAGAGCCGATCTCGTTTCCTTCATGGTCGTAGATCAAATAATGCTCAAACATCGGACCCCATGAAACGAGGTGCTTACCCTCCGGCCGAAACGTGTATTGAAGACGCTGATACAACTCGTGAATGTCGGGCTGCGGATCAAAGCCGGTCAGCGTGCGAAAATTCGGACTGCGATCCGAGTAGTTCAGGAAGTAGTTCAACTTAAGACCGTCACGCTGAACAATTACTTCTCCAGCGGATCCCTCTTGGTAGTAGCCCTTCGTATTGAACAGGTTGAAATTCGGGTCGTCCGGATTGATGGTCGCGCTGACCACTCCCTGCACGCTTGACACCCAGTTCGCATTCAGCTTGAAGCGCCCATCAATACTCCCAACGCGATTAAAGAATCCGCCCGCCTCGCGATCGGCGTACAGCAGGCCGATCGACGACTGGCTGCCAATGTCCCGGCTGACGCGCCCAATTGCAAATAGCGCGTGCTGGCCAAGTAACGGATTGCCAAGATAGTCCTGATACGGTGGCGTGACAGCCTCGCCCGGGGAATCGGTCTGCGCGACCAACGTTCCGATTGCCCAGGGTCCGTCTTTGCCGGTCAGGCGCACACCCCACTTGGGATCTGCAATCCGGCGCGTGAACAGCAACTGAATCGGGGTCTGGAAGTAGTTTGCGTTCTCGAGAAAAAACGGCCGCTTTTCTGGAAACTGGACTTCGAAGCGCTGGTTGACTGTGACCTGAGGATCGTCCGACTCGACCTGACTGAAGTCCGGGTTCGCAGTCACATCGAGAACGAACTTGTCTTTCAACACCGCCTTTGCGTCCAGTCCAATTTGACCAAATGCGGCGCGCTGCGTGTATCCGGGACGATTAGGATCGCGCAAGTCAAGCTTCTTGAATGAGCGAAACACTCCGTACGGGATGAGTTGCAGATTGCGTCCCGGAGAAATTTTCTCAAATCCGGTCGCTACGCCCGCCTGATTCAATCGTCCCTGAACGCGACTGGAGTACTGCGGCCAGAACGATTGCTCATTTTTGCGTGGGATTTCCCGTGCAAGTAACAGACCCCACGTCTGCGGATCGCTCGAAGCAAAACGCAGGCTGCGGAAGGGAATCGCCATCCAGATTACGAACCCGCGATCCGTTACTCGTCCTGCCGAGTTCCAGACGGTATCGAACGACATGTCGAAATTCTGGTCGTTCGTGCCCGGACCTTCCGTCCACAAGGCATCTGCCTGAACGCCCAGCGGGTTCACAAAGAAGGCGTAGGCATGACGGTGATCGTGGAAAGTATCCAGCATTAACTCGATGAAATCGTCGTCAAAAAGGTCTTCGCGGCGCGACAATCGTGCGCGCAGTCGCTGCGGTTCGCGGTCGAAACAGATATAGATCGCATACAGGTTCTTGGCGTCGTATCCAAGATAGACCTCAGTGCGCTCTGACACCCAGGCAGGGCTCGGTTCCATGGTGAGAAATTCTTCAATGCGGGGAGGAATGTCCACGCGCGGGATGCGAATTTTGCCAAAGTCAGACTCTTCGGCAGAAAGCGGAGTAACGGCGCACACCAGCGCCAGCGGCAGCCATCGGAGGTATTTCTTCGCGAGCACGGGGTGGCCGACCGGGCCAGTAACTTAGACGAATAGGGATTTTACTAGTGAGCGCTGGGCGCAAACTATTGGAACAGGTGGTTCGGAGCCCGGGAGCGCGAAGAGGCTCTTGTGCGCGGCCTCCGAAAGGCGGAGAATGAGGCGTTTTAAGGAGGTCTTTATTGTCGGACCGCAAGTACCGTCAGCGTGGGTATCAGGACACCGGTCGCGAACCGCAAAAGAAATTTGAGGCTCCAGCGCCGGGCGCGCGCAAGGACAACACTTTTGGCCCGCGTCCGCTGAACATGCCGGGAACGCGCACCGTGTCCCGCTGCGCTCAGTGCGGGACGCTGTTACAGTCGATTACTGACCCAGTCGGGCAATGTCCGAAATGCGGATTCGACCTGCACTCCTGCAAACAGTGTGAGCATTTCGACCCTTCCAGCCGTTTCGAATGCAACCAGCCAATCCAGCAACGGATATCTCCGAAAGACAAACAGAACGATTGCTCTTTTTATTCCATGCGCGTTTCGCTCGAGAAAGAGACGTCTAGCAAAGGCATGGCTCGCCCCAACGATGCGCGGCAGGCGTTTGAGAATCTGTTCAAGAAGTAACGGCGCCGCCCGCGGCGACGAGTCTTTTCCCTTAAACTGCAAGGCTTTCGGGCCTGAGGCGGTGTTCACAGGCCCTACGCACTCATTCGTGCCTCGACGGCAGGTCTACTCGCAGGCACTTATCCGAATATCCACAGACGATGTCGTAACTGACGTATGATGCTTGTTTGAGGGTTTATATATGAGTACACCCTATGGTTTGCAGATCACCGAGAATTGTGTGATCTGCAAGCTGCGTCATACCGGTTTCTTTTGTGATCTTCCTAAGCAATCTATAGAAGACCTCGACAAAATCAAATATGCGACCGCCTTTCCACCTGGCGCCGTGTTGTTTGTGGAGGGGCAGGCGCCGCGCGGCGTTTATGTCCTCTGTGCGGGACGAGTGAAACTGACGACGACATCGCGGGATGGCAAAACGCTGATTCTTCGCATCGCACAAGCAGGCGAGGTGTTAGGACTCAACAGCACGGTGTCAGGGAAGCCTTACGAGCTAACCGCCGAAACGCTGCAACCGTGCCAGCTGGATTTCGTTAAGCGCGATGATTTCCTGAAATTTCTGCAGACCCATGCCGACGCCTCGCTGCACGCCGCTCAGCACTTGAGCCAGGACTGCCAAAGCGCGTATGAGATGATCCGTTCGCTGGGACTCTCGCATTCCGTGTCTGAGAAGTTGGCGCGGCTTCTTTTGGAGTGGGCCATTAACGGGGAGGAAACCAAAGAGGGGATTCGAATCAAGCTCGCTCTCACTCACGAGGAGATCGCGCAGCTCATCGGCACCTCGCGGGAGACTGTGACAAGAGTTCTCGGCGAATTCCGCGAAAAAGAGTTCGCGCAGCTGCGAGGGTCCACTCTTCTGATCCGCAACAAGGCTGCGCTGGAAAAGCTGGTCGGGGCGTAGGCGCGCATCCGCATGGTACGTGCGCGGTGGCGTCCCGCAGGACCTCCGTGTCCCCGTGGTTAAGAGTTCCTTGTCCTCCGACGTAACGCTCCGCGTGATAGACTCCGTTTTCCGCCACGAAGATCATGTCGTCCGCGTTACCGTCTGCCACTCGCATCGCCGCCGCAATCCGAGATAAATCTGTTTCTCCACTCGAAGTTGCACGCATGTATCTGGAGCGCATTGAGCGACTCAATCCCAAACTGAATGCGTTCGTGGATTGGCAGCCGGATCGCGTGCTGCAACAAGCGCGTGCTGCCGAGAAGGCAGTGATGCGGGGAGATGAACTGGGATCCCTGCATGGAGTTCCGCTTTCCATTAAATCGGCGATAGATGTCGCTGGCCATCGTTGTGAGGCGGGGACTCGCCTGCGCGCCGGGTACGTGGCTACACAGGATGCTCCGCTGGTCGCGCGGTTGCGGGCGGCGGGCGCCGTCATACTTGGAGTCACCAACACTCCGGAATTGTTGATGGCATGGGAGACTGACAATCTTCTTTATGGGAAGACGAACAATCCCTGGGACTTAACTCGGACGGCCGGGGGATCAAGTGGGGGAGAATCGGCTGCCATCGCGGCTGGACTCTCAGCCGGAGGCGTAGGCAGCGATGGCGGCGGCTCCATTCGCGAGCCCGCGCACTTCACTGGCATCTGCGGCCTGAAGCCGACGCCCGGTCGCATTCCTTCGACGGGACACTTCCCGAAATCTGGAGGCCCGTTTGCACTGCTCGGAGTTGTAGGGCCAATGGCGCGTACCGTCGCGGACCTGAAGATTCTCTTCGAAGCTATGGCCGGACCTGATGACGGGGATCCTTCCTCGGCTCCAGTATCACTGCGAACAGTGAGTGAGACCGAGGTGCCCATGATCCGTATCGGATTCTTCGAAGATGATGGCTGGACTCCAGTCACTGCGGAAATCAGGCTGGCGGTGACTCAGGCGGCGACCTTGTTGTCGCAACGCGGATTGCGTGTGGACCGATTCCGCCCCGACGGTCTCGACGAGGCGCGGCAGCTGTGGTGGAAACTCTTCGGTACCGCCGGAAGCATGATTCTTGGGCCGATGCTACCCAGACATGAGGAGGAGATCAGTCCGATCCTGAAGGAATTTTTATCGTGGACCGCCGCTGAACCAACACATACGGGCGAGTCTCTTCTCGCAACCTGGCTCGGGCGCGACGATGTTCGAGAAAGAATTCTGCTCCAGATGCGGAAGTATCCCGTGCTGCTTTGTCCTACCGCAGCCATTTCGGCTTTTCGCCATGGTGAGCGCCAGTGGCAGGTCGAAGGGCGGACGGTGAAGTATCTTGATGCGTGGACGTACTGCGAGTGGTTTAACTTGTTGGGCTTTCCTGCTGTTGTGGTGCCAATGGTACTGTCTTCTGAAGGCCTTCCGATCGGAGTGCAGATTGTTGGCAGACCATGGGAAGAGGAACTCGTGCTTGCGGTTGCGTCTTCGCTCGATGAAGCGCGGGGAGAGTTCCCGCATCCATCAGCGGTGGGTCGCTAGTATTTTTGTACTATTATCCCAACAAGCATCATCGACTACGCTGTTTAACCTGCGACGCAACGTGCTGTCTTGCATAGGACAAGCGGCGCTTTTCTGACGCGAAGCACAACTATGTCGGGTTCCAATCTCTCGATACCCCAGAAGCTGCTACGCGCTCTCGTGTTGCTTCTGCTGCTTAGCGCGGCGTATCTGTATCCCTTTCCGCAAGCCAATATTCTCTATCCCGGAGTAGTGCTAATACACGCGTTCGTCGGTGTCGTTGCCGCGGTGCTGATGCTCTTTTTGCTGTGGCCTCTTTTGAGGGACGGAAACTTTGTTTGGAAGTCAGGCTGGGTTCTGCTGACGGCGGGAGCGATTCTCGGCCTGGTGCTTTTCCGTACGGGCACAGCTCACAGCGAGTTCAAGTGGCTATATGCGCACATCATCATGAGCGTTGCTGGCATCAGTTGCTTGCTGGCCGAGTGGATGGGAAAGCGCAACTGGGTGAGTTCGAACGCAGCGGTGCGACTCTTGGTCTGCGTTGCGTTATTGGCAGGCATCGGCTGGGCTGCGCATTATCAGCGCGAGACGCGGTGGTTGAGTTACAACCTCATCAAGAATCCGACGCTATCCCCGGCCACCATGGACGCGGAAGGGGACGGTCCGCAGGGCCCGTTCTTTCCCAGTTCTGCCCAGGTCTATGGCGGCCAGAAGATTCCCAGCAAGTTTTTCATGGAGTCAGAGTCCTGCAAGCGCTGCCATGAAGACATCTACAAGCAGTGGTCGAGTTCGGCTCATCATTTTTCGTCGTTTAATAATCAGTGGTATCGCAAATCGATCGAGTACATGCAGGATGTCGTCGGTACAAAGCCCTCGAAGTGGTGTGGCGGATGTCACGATCCAGCGGTGCTATACGCCGGCAAGATGGATACGCCGATCAAGCAGATCGTACACACTCCCGAAGCGCAGGCAGGGCTTGGCTGCATGATGTGTCATGCGATTGCGGATGTGAAGAGCACGATGGGCCAGGGGGATTTTTACCTGGAATATCCGAAGCTGCACGAACTCGCGGCGAGTAAGAATCCGGTGATTCGTTACCTGCACGACACCATTACTAAGCTGAATCCCGAGCCACACCGACGCGTTTTTCTCAAGCCCTTCATGCGCGAGCAGACGGCGGAATTCTGCTCGTCTTGCCACAAGGTTCACCTGGATGTTCCGGTCAATCACTATCGGTGGATTCGTGGTTTCAACGAGTATGACAATTGGCAGGCCAGCGGAGTCTCGGGGCAGGGTGCGCGGTCGTTTTACTATCCGGCTAAGCCACAGCAATGCGCCGATTGCCACATGCCGCTCGAGCCTTCGAATGACCTCGGCAATGTTGCGGGCAAGGTCCACTCTCATCGTTTCCCGGCAGCCAACACAGCGCTTCCAACGGCCAATGAAGATGCAGAGCAGTTGAAAGTCACAGACGACTTCCTGACGAACGGCGCGTTGACTGTCGACATTTTCGCTCTCTCGCCGGCGCGAGAGGTCAAAGCAGGGGCCACGGCGCAGCACGAAGTATCGACCACGTTTGCGGTGGGCGAAGAAGCCGAAGCGAAAGTGACGCCCGGCACGGGCGGCGAGGCCGTCCCTGTCACGGCGCCGCTCGACCGTGTGCAGCCTGCAGTTCGCCGCGGGGATACTGTGCGCGTGGATGTAGTCGTCCGCACCAAGCGTGTTGGGCATTTTTTCCCCGGCGGCACCGTTGACGCCTATGACACCTGGCTGGAATTGAAGGGCATGGACGAAAACGGCAAAGTAGTTTTTTGGAGTGGCGAGGTCGAGGACAACGGAAAAGGCCCCGTGGAAAAGGGAGCTCACTTCTATCGCTCGCTGCAGGTCGATGCTCACGGCAATCCCATCAACAAGCGAAATGCCTGGGCGACGCGTGCCGTTGTATATGTTCGTCTGATTCCTCCCGGCGCTGCCGACACTGTGCATTTCCGCATGAAAGTTCCGAGCGCCAATGGAGCAGTCGGCAACAAGATCACACTCACGGCGCGGCTGCTCTATCGCAAATTCGTTTGGTGGGGGACGCAATTCGCGTTTGCAGGAGTGCCCGAAGCAAATCAGCCAGCCACCTCGGTCACCGCCGATTACGACGATCGCAAATTTGTCCTGACCGGCTCACTGCAAGGTGTTTCCGCCAAGCAGGAGAAGATTCCCGACGTGCCGATCGTGACCGTTGCGCAGAATCAGGTCACGCTCGATGTGCTTTCTCCGGGCGCTCATGCGCCCCAGCCCAGGACGGATCTCAGGAAGGAAGATTGGCAACGCTGGAACGATTATGGGATCGGACTGCTGCTGCAGGGCGATCTGAAGGCTGCCCAGGCGGCGTTTGAAAAAGTCACGGAAGCCGATCCGCAGAACCCGGACGGATGGGTGAACATCGGACGCGCCGCGCTTCAGGAAGGCGATGTTGCCCGCGCTCGCACGGTTCTTGAAAGGGCGCTGGCTCTAAGTCCTGATCTCGCGCGATCACATTTCTTTTATTCTGGCGTCATGCGACAGGAGGGAGACTACGACGGCGCCGCTCAACATCTCAGGAAAGTTCTGGCCCAGTATCCGCGAGACCGCGTGGCTGTAAATAATCTGGGACGTGTGCTCTTCCTTCAGCGCAAGTATGCGGAGGCTGCGAAAGTTCTGCAGCAGGTGCTGGCGATCGATCCTGAAGACTTGCAGGCACATTACAACTTGATGCTCTGCTACAACGGATTGGGTGATGAAAAAATGGCCAAGGAACATCAGGCGCGTTATTTACGTTTCAAAGCGGACGAGGCTGCGCAGGCGATTACTGGGCCTTATCGGCAACTCAATCCTGAAGACAACAACGAGCGGCAGAGTATTCACGAGCACGTGTCAGTTGCGCTGCCTGGAACCGAACAGTCGGGGGCATCAACGCGCGCTCGCAAGCCCCGGGCTGTGACTTCTGTCCGTAGAGTTGGTTTGGGGGCTGGCCGGTGATGCGCTCTTCGGCAGAAGAATCTACTATGGAAACACGGAGACACGGAGAGACCCTCAAGTTCCTTCCCTTTGTCTTCCTCCGTGCCCCCGCATTTCTGTGGTTGGTATTGATTTTTCCTTGGGCAGCGATTGCGCCTGCGCAGACCATTACATTCGTCGACGTCACTGCGCAGTCGGGAATCCGATTCACACACAACAACGGCGCCTTCGGAAAGAAGTGGTTGCCTGAAACGATGGGCCCGGGCTGCGCTTTCATCGACTACGACAATGACGGTTGGCCGGACATACTGCTTATCAATGGCCAGGATTGGGTCGGACACACGAAGAGCGGCCCGACTACGCCCAAGCTTTATCACAACAATCATGACGGTACTTTCACGGACGTCACCCGCAGGTCCGGTCTTGGAATGTCGCTCTTCGGACTCGGCGCAGCCATCGGCGACTATGACAACGACGGCTTTGACGACATCTTCATCGCGGCTCTTGGCCAGAGCCACCTCTTTCATAACAACGGCAAGGGGACGTTTAAAGACGTCACGACGACGGCTGGTATGTTGGGTCCGAACGAATTTTCCACCAGCGCTGCCTGGGTGGACTACGATCGCGATGGCAAGCTTGATCTCGTTGTATCGAATTACGTGCAGTGGTCGGAGCAAGGCGATCTCTATTGCACGCTTGATGGTGCGCATAAATCATATTGCACGCCGGAATCGTACAAAGGCACATCGGCGCGGCTTTGGCACAACCTCGGCAACGGCAAGTTTGAAGATGCCACGCAGCGAGCGGGATTCTACGATCCGACGTCGAAGAGTCTGGGCGTCGCCATTCTCGATTACAACGGCGATGGCTGGCCCGACATTCTGATCGCTAACGACACGCAGCCCAACAAGCTTTACCTGAACAAGAAGAACGGAACATTCGAAGAACGAGCCGTGTCCGCCGGCATTGCGTTCAGTGAAGATGGCATCGCGCGCGCCGGTATGGGTGTTGACGCCGCCGACTATGACCGGTCCGGTCATGCCAGCTTGATCATCACAAATTTTTCGAACCAAATGTTGTCGCTCTATCACAATGAAGGCAACGGCCTGTTCGTAGACGAAGCGCCGCGCTCCGAGGTTGGGCGCGCAACTCTCGTCACACTCGGTTTTGGCTGCTTCTTCTTCGATTACGACAACGACGGTTGGCCCGACATTTTAGTTGCCGACGGTCACATCGAGAACGAAATCGAGCGTGTGCAGAAGCGTGTTAGTTACGCCGAGCCTCCGCATCTGTTTCGCAATCTTGGGAATGGCAAGTTCCAAGAGACGACTACGAAGGTCGGCGCAGCGTTTGCCGCTCCGAAAGTGGCACGGGGGGCCGCTTACGGTGACATCAACAATGATGGTGCGCTCGACATTCTGATGACCACTAACGCTGGTCCGGCCCATCTATACCGAAGCGAGGGCGTTACAAATCACAGCCTGCGCGTGAAACTGGTCGGGACGAAATCGAATCGCGACGGCATTGGCGCAGTCGTTCGCATTACTGCCGGCAGCGACAAACATTGGCAGATGATGAAGTCCGGATCGAGTTATCTTTCGCAGAGCGAACTGGTGTTGACCTTCGGACTGGGGTCGAAGATGAAAGCCGACACCGTCGAAGTGCAATGGCCCAGTGGACAAGTGGATAAGATTTCTAACATCGCAACTGCTCAGACAGTGACGATTGAAGAGGAGAGGGGCATCATTGCCAGCCGACTTTATGGAAAAAAGTAATCTTTCAATTTTGTCATCCTGAGCGGAGCAGGTTATTCGCATAGCGAATGTCTGCGGAGTGTAAGGACCCCTATTCCCCATATCGACGCTCCCAGCGGCAAGGTATTTCGGCCCAGTACTGCCGCTCAGATAGAATCACTCGTGCGCAAGATGATCAAGAAATGCAGCGTCGCCCTGATCCCCATTCTTCTAGCAGGTCTACTGATCAGTCTCATTGGTGCAGCGTCACCGGACGATCCTCAGGGGGCGGCCCGCCTCAACAACATCGGCGTTGCTTACATGAATCAGCAGTTATTCGAAAAAGGTCTGAAGGCATTCGAAGAAGCCGCCGCCAAAGACCCAAAGCTGAAAGTGACGACGCTCAATCGTGGAGTGGCTCTATTGAATCTGCAGCGCGTGGACGAAGCGAAGGTCCTGCTCCAGAAAGCCGCGCAAGACGATCCCAAAGACCCGCACGCCTGGTACAGCCTCGGGCTGTACTACAAGAATTCCGACAAGCCGCAGGCCGCAATCGATACATTCCGCCGTGTCACGGAAATTGATCCGAACGATGCCGACGCCTGGTACTTTCTCGGCTCGACCTATTCGCAGCTAAAGCAATTTCCGGAGGCGATCGAGGCCTTCGACCGCGCGTTGAAGGTCGATCCACTGCACGCCTCCGCGCAATTCGGACTCTCACGCGCCTACCAGCAATCCGGACAGGCGGACAAAGCCCGCGAAGGCCTGAAGAAATTCCAGTACATCACTCAGAACAAACTGGGCACTCCGATCAGCCTGGCGTATGGCGAGCAGGGGAAGTACTCGCGGGCGGAGGAGTCGCCGGTGGCGGTGCAGAAAGTGGGGGCGGCGATTCCGGTGAGGTTTGTGGATGTGACCGCGGTGTCGGAGCTTCACACCAAGGGTGCGAAGTCGCAGGAATCGCTATCGCGTTCCGGCAACGGTGCGTGCTTTCTCGACTACGATGGCGATGGATTGATCGACATCTTACTCGCAGACGGAGGCAATCAAGGTGGTCTTTCCCTATACCACAATTTGGGTAATGGGAAACTTCAGGATGTCACCAAGAGCGCGGGCCTGGAACCGTCGTGGCACGCAATCAGTTGCACGATCGGAGACTACGACAATGATGGTGCTCCGGAAATTGCGCTGGGCTCTTCGACAGGACGAATCGTCCTTCTCCACAACGAAAAAAATGGGAAGTATTCAGATGCAACAGCGTCTACGAAGATTTTGACCAACGCTTCAGTGGATGGCCTTCCGGGGCCAGAACGCGGAGTCACATTTGTCGACTATGACCACGATGGCGACCTCGACCTTTACATGACGGGCAGATCCCCGTCCAACACTCCTCCGGCGACGTGGTCGGAAAAGCTTCCCACTGAAGGGAACTTGATGTGGCGCAACAACGGCGATGGAACATTCACCAATGTTACGGGTGCATTGCAGATTGGCCTTTCCAGCGGGATCGCTTCGATCGGTACAGACTACAACAACGATCGAGCCGTCGACTTGGTTGTAACGGGCACTCCAAAAGGTTCGCTAATATACGAGAATCCGAGAGAAGGTAGTTTTCCCGTTCGGCAACCTTGGTCGGGCGTGATGCCGGACAATACGCAGGGTGTCGCCGTACTGGATTTTAACCACGACGGCTTGATGGACATTGCATTCAGCCATAAGGGGCCACCCGCTATCACGCTATGGCAGAACAAAGACGGAAAGATCTTTGAACAAGTTGCTCTGCCCAAGGTCGACTGGGTCCGAGCGTATGGCGTTACCGCCATTGACTACGACAACGACGGCTGGGTTGACCTCGTCGCCGTCGGCGAGACCAAGGAAGGCAAAGGCGAAGTCCGGCTGTTCCGCAATCTTGGACCTGATGGCTTTAAAGATGTGACATCCGATGTCGGTCTCGACAAAATTCAGCTCAAAGAGCCGCGCGCCATCATCGCTGGAGACTATGACAATGACGGCGCGGTCGATCTGCTGGTCACGCAGAACAATGGTCCTGCCGTACTGCTCCGCAACGAAGGCGGAAACAAAAATAACTCGCTGCGGCTCGCGCTCAAGGGATTGAACGACAACAAGAGCGCTATCGGTACGAAAGTTGAAGTCTTTTCCGCTGGCCTGCGGCAGAAGTTTGAAGTGTACGGGTCATCGGGATACCTCGGGCAGAATTCGCCCTATTTGACTATCGGCCTCGGGCAGGCGAAGGAAGCTGATGTCGTCCGCATGCTCTGGCCTACGGGTGTGCTACAAGATGAAATCGAAGTCGCGGCTAACAAGCTGCAGAATATCCTCGAGATCGATCGGCGTGGTTCATCCTGTCCCACGCTCTTCGTCTGGGATGGAACGCACTACCAACTGGTCGGCGACATGCTGGGCGCGGGTGTTGTCGGACACTGGCTGGCACCGAATGAGCGCAACATCGCGCGGCCGACTGAATACATCAAGCTCGACCTCAACACGATCCGCGAGAAAAACGGCAAGCTCAGCTTCCGGTTCATGGAGCCACTCGAAGAATCGGTCTATCTCGACAAGGTGCAATTGCTGGCGATTGACCATCCTGCGGGAGTTGACGTGTATCCCAACGAATATTTCGCAAGCGGTCCGCCTTATCCGCCGTTCAAGGTTGTATTCAGCCGGGATGCCCATCCGCCTGCTGGCGCTTGGGACGAGCACGGCCACGATGTGCTGCCCGATCTGCTAGCGCATCGCTACTTCGGGGATTTCAAGGTGCTGTCATTCACAGGATTCACTGAACCCCACACTCTCGAGCTCGATCTCGGCGACGCCTACGGTGGCGGGCCGATCTGGCTGTTGATGCATGGCGAGATCGAATACTTTACTGCGACCAGCATGTACGCCGCCGATCAGGCGCACCTTCAGCCCTTTGCGCCTTATGTCGAGGCGCTCGATGCGAGTGGGAAATGGGTCCGCGTGATCGACGACCTCGGCTTTCCCGCCGGCGGTGCGCGCACCATGACTGCTGACCTGACTGGCAAATTGCCGCCGGGCACAAAGCGAATCCGTTTCACGACCAATCTGCAAATTTATTGGGACAGCATCCTAATTAGCCGCACGAATCAGGATCAGAGCGCTCGACTGACTTCCGTTCCGCTCGCTCGCGCTGTTCTCAGCTTTCACGGGTTCCCTCTCAAAATCGAGAACCAGCCGCCTGGCAACGTGGAATATATTTACGAGAAAGTTAGCGCCACTGGTCCCTATACGCGTCCTGAGGGCGCTTACACACGTTATGGCGACGTGCGATCGCTGCTCAATGCGAGCGACGACAAGTTCGCCGTCTTCGGATCTGGTGATGAGGTCGCGCTCGATTTTGATCCCGCTGCGCTGCCTGCACTCCTGCAAGGTTGGGTACGGGATTATTTCTTTGCTGCTCGTGGCTACGAGAAAGACATGGACTTCTACGCTTACCGCGGAAACACGGTGGAGCCGCTGCCGTTTCGCGACATGGGGACTTATCCATACCGCGGCAAATCATTTCCGGCGGACGCGGAGCATTTGAAGTATCTTCTCGAATACAACACGAGGTTCATGTCGGGGAATGAAGCGGGCGGATACTCGTTCCAGTACCCCCAGAAATAGTTTGTCACCTGACCTTCGCGGGGGATGACAGTTCTCGACGGACGGCCGGCGGGAAAAGTCGCGGGTGGCGCTACAATCAGTCTGCATGCGGGCCCACTGGATTCCCATTTTATTGACACTCTCTGGCTCGCTTTCATCCCAGACTCTGCCGCAAAAGACCGTGGTTTCTACCGAAAAGGTTCCCATCCCTATTTTTCGCGACATCGCGGCGCAAGCCGGGTTGACTGCTTCTCACATCTCATCCGCAGAAAAGCATTACGTTATCGAGTCCATGAGTGGCGGCGTCGGTCTCTTCGATTGCGACAATGATGGCAAGCTCGACATTGTCATGGTGAATGGCTCTACCGTCGATCGTTATCGCCAAAGCGGAGGCGACCTTCTCGTCACTCTGTGGCATCAGGATGGCGATCTCAAATTCACCGACATCACGCAGAAGGCCGGCCTGACGCGCAAGGGATGGGGTATGGGTGTTGCGGTCGCGGACTTTGACAACGACGGCAATCTCGACCTTTTCGTGACCGGGTACGGCGGCAATGCTCTTTATCGCAACAAGGGTAATTGCACTTTCGAGGACGTGACGGATAAAGCGGGCGTGCGTGGTGGAGGATTTTCAACGGGTACCGCTTGGGCGGACTATGATCGCGATGGCTACGTCGATCTGTTCGTTTCGCGCTACGTTCACGTCGACATGAATAACCTGCCTGTCCCGGGATCAACCAAGTTCTGTCAGTTCAAAGGCGTTCCGGTGCAGTGCGGTCCGTGGGGCATGGAGGGCGAGACTGATTTTCTGTATCACAATCGTGGGGATGGCACGTTCGAAGAAGTCTCAAAGAAAGCCGGCGTGAGCGATCCCGACAAATACTACGGCCTGGGTGCGACCTGGGGCGATTACGACAACGATGGCTGGCCCGATCTATTTGTGGCCGACGACGCGACGCCCAATCATCTTTATCACAATAATCGCGACGGTACCTTCACCGACGACGCCATGGTCGGCGGCATCGCTATGAACGGTGAAGGGCAAGCGCTTGGGTCGATGGGAGTGACGTGGGGAGACTACGATCACAGCGGGCGACTGTCGATGTTCATCACGGAATTTGCGGATCAGCCGAACACGCTTTATCGGAATGAAGGCGCGCGAGGATTCGAAGATGTGGCGATGGCGTCGCGTCTTGGACAGGCGAGCCTTCCGCTTGTTGGATGGGGAACGTCATTTTTTGATATGGATAACGACGGGTGGCTCGATCTGTTCGTGGTCAATGGCCACGTCTATCCGCAAATGGACAACGTGAGGGGGAGTGCCGCCTACGTCGAGCCGATGTTGCTGCATCGAAATCTGCGCAACGGAATATTTGAAGAAGTCTCGAAAGCAGCGGGCCTCGCTGACATACCACTGAAATCTCGGCGAGGTGCGGCTTTTGGCGATATCTCTAATAATGGCAACGTGGATGTCGTTGTGTTGAATGTAGGCGAGTCGCCTTCGCTTCTGCTGAACACGAACCAAAGCTCGAATCATCGCGTGCTGTTTCGTCTGATTGGGACGAAGAGCAATCGGGCGGCGATCGGCACGCGCGTGACGATTCACAGCGGAACGATGACGCAGTTTGACGAAGTTCGCGGTGGCGGCAGCTATCTTTCGCAGAACGACCTGCGGCTTCATTTCGGTCTGGGACCGGCTACCAGGGTCGATGTGGTCGAAGTGCGCTGGCCGACAGGGAAGGTTGAGACTCTGAAAGACCTCGTTTCCGACAAAATCTACACGATCATCGAAGGACAGGGAATTAAGGACGACGTGCCATTCAGTGATGTCCAGACGCGCTGATCGCACCGCCGAAAATTCAAAATCTTAACCACGGGGGACACGGAGGTCACGGAGGAATTCTCTCTGTGCTCCATGTTGTTAACGGTTTTGTTAATTCGGCGAACTGCATCGGTCAGCCGGTCCCATTTATTTCCCGTAATTCGGCGGCAATGCCTTTGCCAGATCCCTCCAGCCGACGAGCAGGAATCCCTGGTCTTTTAGAAACTTCTGGAACTCCGGGCTCTTCACCATGTCGAGATCGTGCTGTCGCCAGGCGGCGCCCCAATCGGGATGGTCAGCCGTTGCACCTCGCATCTCCTCGTCGTCGTAGGCGAGATGGACGATGACCTCGTAGACGCCGGGAGCCAGCGGTGCAAGCTGTTTTTCATACCACGCGGTCCAGTCTTTTGCATCGATTCCTGGATTGATAGAAATTACTTTCTGCACCAAGGCTTCGCCTGCAGGTGGAGCGAGATCGAGCGGTCCATGCGCGCCTTCCAGTTCCTGCAGCACAGGCAGACCGTAGTGGTATCCCATTTTCTTATAGAGAGTGTACAAATCGGTGGAACCGAACAGGGCTCCCATATGGGTATCGAGATGCGTCAGGTGAATTCCCAGGGATTGGGCGCGATCGATTTGTGCGCGCAATTCCATCTCCACTTCGGCTGGCTTGGCGTTGCGGGCGACGACGTCGGTATCGAGGGGAAGATAGCCATCCGCCGCCAGCAGGCTCGGAACTTTGTCCGTGGGACTTACCGGTCCCCATCGCAAAGTTGTCCATTCGCTGTTCAGTGCCTGATGGATACCCAGATCGGCGTTGGGATGGTTTTTCGCCCAGAGCGATACTTCCGGAAACCATGGACAGGGCACGAGAATGCTGGAGGAGGTGATCCAATTTTTCTCGAGCGCCTCGAACGTCGCGCGGTTCACCGAGTGGTTCATCCCGAGATCGTCCGCATGAATTACCAGCAGGCGCGCGGTCGCTGGATATCCGAGCCGTTCCTGAACGGTTTTCGCCGGCGGAGTCTGCGCGCATGTGACCCAGCTCAGGACTGGCAGTAGCAGCAGGACTAGAAAACTTTTTCCGTATCTTTGAGTCATCGTGTTCCCTCTCGTTCTGAAGAATGATTATTGTCGCCCAATGCGGCGACTCTAGCAAAGAATCGTTTTAATACAGTTCTTTAGGGTTGACAGAAAGCGCCTTCCGTATAAGAATCCAGTTGCATTTTAGGGTTGCCGACCCGCGGAGCCTTCCCCGACCCCATTATCTTTTGCTGGATAATGGGGTTTCGATTTTTACAGGTGCCTAAATGAGTTCTTCAGGAACAGCGGTCGGAGCGCCTCGCCTGAGACGCTCGTTGACGCTCTGGGATTTAATTCTTTACGGCGTAATCGTTATTCAGCCGGTCGCACCCATGTCGGTCTTCGGAGTCCTGAGCGACCGCGGTCGCGGTCACGTAGTTACCACTCTCCTGATCGCGATGGTTGCGATGCTGTTTACTGCGTTCAGTTATGGGCGCATGGCGCGGGCATATCCGAGCGCGGGCTCGGCATTTACTTATGTCGGCCAGGAGATCAATCCGGCGCTGGGTTACGTCACCGGCTGGAGCATGGTCATGGATTACATGCTCAACCCGATGATTTGCATTATCTGGTGCAGTCAGCAGGCGCACGTGTTCGCGCCCGGGGTTCACTATCTTGCGTGGGCGGTTTTTTTCGGCGCCATCTTCACCCTTTTGAATATTCAGGGCATCAAGACGTCGGCGCGCGTCAACACTGCGCTGGCTGCCGGGATGGGTGCCGTCGTCGCAGTGTTCTTCATGGCTGCTGCACGGTATATTTTTGGGCATCCGCATACCGACCCTGGGTTTTTCACGCGGCCATTCTACGACCCGACAATGTGGCGTACGAGCGATGTGCTGGGGGCTACTTCGATCGCGGTGCTCGGTTATATCGGGTTTGACGGAATCTCGACGCTCTCGGAGGAAGCCGAGAACCCGCGCCGGAACATTCTGTTGGCGACGGTGCTGACCTGTTTTGTGATCGGAATTCTTTCCGCATTCGAAGTGTATGCGGCACAGCTAGTGTGGCCCGCGAGACAGGCATTTCCAAACAGCGACACGGCGTTTACCTACGTTGCCGGGCGGGCCTGGGCGCCGATGTTTGCGGTGGTGGGGTTTACATTGCTGGTGGCAAATTTCGGTTCGGGCATGGGGGCGCAGATCGGGGCGGCTCGCCTCCTCTACGGCATGGGACGCAGCGGCGCGCTCCCGAAATCATTTTTTGGAGTCGTCGATCCCAAGCGGAGAGTGCCCCGCAATAGCGTGATCTTTGTTGGCGCGATCGCACTGGCCGGGGCGTTGCTCGCGGCGGTGCCGTTCCGGCAACATGGCGTCTGCGACAGCACATTGTTTTGTTACGGTCTAGGTGCGGAAATGCTTAATTTCGGTGCGCTAATTGCCTTCATGGGCGTCAACATGGCGGCGTTTGTCCGCTACGACGTGCGCGACGGAGGCAAGAACGCTATCGCTCCACTGGCATTGGTCACGCTGGTGATTGCGCTCGTCTTATGGCCGCATGCTAGCCAGACTGCTCTGATTGCGGCGGGTGTGTTGTTGGCGATTCTCGCGGTCTGGACTCCGCCGCTCGCGGGCTTCACGATTTGTTTCTTCCTCTGGAAAAATCTGAGCTGGAACGCCTGGATCGTGGGCGGAATCTGGATGATCTTCGGCATCGCTTTCGGCGCGTGGAAGACGAAGGGTTTCCGCGGAAACCTCGTTAACTTCGAGTTGCCGCCCGAAGAGTAGAGGTAGAGACGCGGCTTGCCGCGTCTCCGGTGGCGGAGAAACTGTGCTGCGAGCGGAGACGGGGCAAGCCCCGTCTCTACACGCCATCTTGCTTAATCCACGTTCCACCCCTTGACCTCGACGTCGGGCTTCGCGCCTCCAAGGTCGGCGATGCGATTCGTTGCGGTGATTTCCCGCTTCTCGCCGGGGAGCAGAGAGATGTAGTTGTCCTGCCAGATTGCCGGCAGAATTTCTTCTCCGCCCTTGCCCTTGTTGACCTTCAACCGGACAAAGAACGCCACACTTTTGCTGGGATTCTCGAGCGTGACACGCGTTAGCTCCTGGTTCCCCCTGTTTTCAGAGCGGCTGGAAATGTTCAGCTTTACTTTGGGGAGTTGCGAGAGCGCGGTGTAGTCGGCATAGGATTCCGTCGGGGTCACGTACCAGTTAGACTTCGACCAGTCGATGGTTTCGTTCCTGGTCGACAGCCAGTAGAAATTCGATCCGACCAGCTTGCCTCTCGCATCCGTGACGCGAAGGTCCAGGAAATAAGCTGGAGACAGACCGTCGACCTGGGCCAATTCGAAGACTTTTGCGGTGCTGTCTGCGGCTGCATCGAGCGTGACTTCTTTGGAAAACTTCTCGGTCGCATCGACGTTGAAGATGCGCGCTGTCAGTTTCAGTCCC
>WNFR01007941.1_pt1 | contig 18776 bp, 15 predicted proteins | sample 5400221 | NCBI WGS metagenome assembly WNFR01 (sample SAMN13153357, study PRJNA577476) | soil metagenome | isolation source: 40 cm soil under Madrone tree | place: USA:California | collected 2016-06-14 | reverse complement strand
CGTACAGGGCTCGATGGCATCAAGGGGGTGGTCACGTGTCTGCTGCAGGCGGAAAAGTACGGAACGCCTGTCGGCCAGGCGCTGCGCGTCTTTGCGCAGGAGCAGCGTGACGTGCGCATCAGCGAAGCAGAAAAGAAGGCGGCGGCGCTGCCGCCGAAGCTCACTGTTCCGATGATCCTGTTCTTTCTGCCGGTTCTGTTCGCCGTCATCATCACGCCGGCGGTGATCCAGATTTCTCAGGTTCATTAGGTACCGACATTTTGAGAATGAGGCCAAGGCCATGATCACGCGAACTCAAAGTACAGGACTCTGGCAGAGGCTTTTGAGGCTGCCGACGCGTTGCACGCTGTCGCAGGCGGCAGCCGGCTTCCGGCGCAATCAGCGTGGCAGCACGGCCATCCTGTTTGCCCTTTCGATGCCGATGCTGATCGGCGGCCTCGGGCTCGGTTTCGAAGTCTCCAACTGGTACCTGGCGCAGCGCGGGATGCAGAATGCCGCCGATGCGGCGGTAATGGCGGCGGCGGCTAACGGCGGCCTCAATTACGACGTCGAAGGAAAGGCGGTTGCCGCACAATTCGGCTTCACCAACGGTGTCAACAATACCACCGTGACGGTCCTGCAGAACGTCCCCTGCCCCGCCGGCGGGAGCACCTGCTATAGCGCGACCATCTCCAGTTCGGTGCCGCTCTATCTGTCGCCGGTCGTGGGCTTTACCGGAAGTGGCGGTGGCCAGCAGAATATCGTTGCCACGGCGATTGCAAAAAAAGGCACCATCCAGCGTCCCTATTGCCTGTTGGCCCTGGCCAGCAACGGGGTGACACCGATCGGGGGGACACCGGCCATCACTACCAACGGCGCCCCCAGCCCCAACTTGGCAGGGTGCAGCGTCAAGTCGAACACGGACGCCAATTGCAACGGGCACGACCTCGGCGCCGACTATGGCGACGCTGTCGGTACGGACTCAGGTTGCGGTAAGATACAGAACTCCGGTCTCCCGGCCACAGTCGACCCCTACTCCGGTCTCGCCGCCAATATCCCTGCAGACACTACTTGCGGCGGCTCCTACCCGCAGAAGTCCTCGGTGCTGCCGGTCACCAACACGTGGGCGGGCACCAAGACCCTGAGCGGCAACGTCATCATCTGCGGCGATCTGCAGTTGACCGGCAACGTCACGGTCAACGCCCCTTCGAATGCGGTCCTGGTCATCTTTAATGGGCAGCTCGATACCAACGGCTACACGATCCAGACGTCGAGCGGATCCGGCCTCACCGTCGTGTTTTCGGGCAGCAACGGAAGCTACACCCATGCGCCCACGGGTAATGGCACCCTCGACATCACCGCCCCGACCTCGGGTCCCTGGTCCGGCGTCATGATCTACCAGGACCCCAGACTGACCTCCGGTGTGGACATTGCCGACGCCGGGAACAAACCGAATTGGAACATCACTGGCCTGGTTTACCTGCCCCATGCCTTCGTCACCTTGACTGGCGCGATAAACAAGTCGAGCTATGGCGGGACCTGTTTCGTGGCGGTCGTTGACCATCTTCTCATGAAGGGCTCGGCGAACATCGTGCCCAAAGGTGGATGTGTGGCTGCGGGACTCACCATGCCGACGGGTTCCTCCCCTGGCCGGGGGCAGTTGGTCAATTGATTTGCAGGGTGTCGGCTGTCCGTATTCGAACGGTGAGCCGGCGAGAGGAACAGGAACGATGTTCGGCTGGAAGCAAACGCGCGCCGCGTTGAGGGAGCTCCGAAAGGATCGCAGCGGCATCGCGGCGGTCGAGTTCGCGTGCTTCGCGAGCTTTCTCTCTCTCGGGATCGTGAATGTATGCGACATCGGTGTCTATCTATACAAGCGCATGGAGGTGGAGAACGCCGCACTGGTGGGAACGATGAGCGCCCTGAAGGCTTGCGATCCGAGCCACCTCCCGGCGACGCTTTATTGTTCGGGCTTGACTGCCGCGGTGACGGCCTCGATCCAGAGCACCTCACTCGGAAACGCGGTTACACTCAGCGGCGGTGCGGTCTCCGAGGGTTACTACTGCGTCAATTCGTCGAACACCCTGCAATATATGAGCAGCGTGTCCAGCAAGCCGGCCGACTGCTCGGTGGCCGGTATGTCCGCGTTGCAGCCGGTCGACTACATCGTGGTGTCAGTGACCTATAGCTATTCAGCTCTGTTCCAGGGAATCTCGGTCGCCGCCTTGTTCGCGACGCCCATCACAAAGTCCGCCATGGCGAGAATGCTATGACCATGCGGGCAGCAACATGAGATGGCATTGGCGTGACGACCGGGGCGCGACGGCGGTGGAGTTCGCCATTATTGCACCGCTCGTGGTTATGCTTCTGGCAGGGATCATGAGCCTTTCCCTCATGCTGCTCTCGATCGGCAGCATGCATTTCGCGGTCGAGGCTGCGGCTCGCTGCGCTTCGGCAAATCCGACGGTGTGCGGCAACTCAACCGCGATCGTTTCTTATGCAAGTTCTCGCTACTCCGGGGCGTTGATCTCGCCAGTCTTCACCTATGCCGCGGCGGCCTGCGGCAACCAGGTGAGCGCCACGGTCACCTACACTTTCGACGTCGGGATGTACAAGCAGTCCGTACCCCTTTCGGCGACCAGCTGCTTTCCCTAGCGGGCAACCCGCTCCTCTCGCGCTCACTGACCCAATGCGCGCCGTAGGTTTCTGTGGGGAGTTCTCTGCGATGAGCAGTCCGCTGGCGCCACAGATGATTTTGCCGCATCCTTGTGTTCCAGTTTCGCAACGAGCAGGCACTGTCGGTGCGGCACTCGCGCGGATCGACTCTAGCTCTTCTCCTGAATCCAGGAACTCCCAGGCACCAGCCGAAATGACCTCCTTTTATCTTGAATTTTTCAAGGCGCACCCCGAACCGATGTGGATCTACGATCCTGAAACACTGATGTTTCTGGGCGTGAACGATGCGGCCGTAGCTCGATACGGTTACTCTGAGCAAGAGTTCCTTGACATGACGATCAAGGACATACGGACGATCGAAGATGTTCCGAATCTGCTTGATCGGGTATCGCGGACTCCTGATTGCCTCGGCGACGCCGGTGTCTGGCGGCATGTTTTGAAGGACGGAAAGATCATCTCCGTCGAGGTCCGGTCGCACACGATCGAGTACCGTCAGAAAAAGGCCAAGCTGGTCACCGCGCGAGATGTGTCCCGCCTGATTGAACTTGAGAGCGAGAACAGGGTTTTGTTGGCTCGGGAGCAGGCTGCACGCCGTGAGGCGGAAGAATCCGCGCGTCATTTTCAGGCATTGTTCAAATCAGCCCCGGGCAAGTTGCTGGTGTTGCGGCCGGATGACCTGGAGATCGTCTCGGTGAGCGACGCCTATCTGAGCGCGACGATGACGAGGCGAGGGGAGATTGTCGGGAAAAACTTCCTCGATATTTTTTCGGAGGACCAGGAAGCGGACGGCGTACACAACCTCCATGCTTCCCTGGAGCGGGTCAAGGCGACCGGCGTCACAGACGTCGTGGCGGTTCGGCGCTATCCGGTGAGACTTCCTGGGGGGAACGGCGGGGCATTTGGAGAGAGGTGCTGGAGGCTAATCAATACGCCCGTCAAAGGCCCAAAGGGCGAACTTGCTTTCATTGTTCACCGGGTCGAGGACGTAACCGAATTTGTTAGATCGAAGGCAGGACAGGGCAAGGACGACGAGGCTTCAAGGCCGCTCGAAGAGCGAGCGACGCATTTCGAGCTCGACATATTCCTGCATTCCGGCGAGTTGCAAGAGGCCAACGACAAGCTTCGGACACGCGAGCAGCTGCTGAGGAACGCCCAGCGTATCGGCAATATGGGAAGCTGGGAGCGCGATATCGCCCGGAATACGTTGAGGTGGTCGGACCAGATCTACACGATATTCGGCGTGGCGCCGGCGGCATTCGGACACACTTTCGAGGCATTCTTCGAGTTCATTCATCCGGCGGATCGCGATGAATTTCGCGCCAAGCAGAGAGTCGCTCTCTCCGGGGAGAGGCCCTTGGACGCAGTTCACCGGATCGTGCGCCCCGATGGTGAGGTGAGGTACGTGCGTGAGATTGCCGAACGTATCGACACGCCCAGCGGGGCAGTTCTTTCCGGAACCGTTCAGGACATCACCGAAATCAAGTTGACGGAGCTGAGAGCGCAGAACGCGGCCAGTCTGTTGCGTGTCGCGGGCCACGCGGCGCGCCTTGGCGGTTGGGTTGTCAACGTCGATGAGGGACGGGTTGTCTGGTCCGACGAGACGGCTGCTACCCATGACGAGCAGCCGGCATTCAGTCCGACGATGGAAGATGCCATAAAATATCACACGCCCGAACACCGCAAGAGGATCGAGGACGCCTTCTTCAGATGCGCGCACGAGGGGACACCCTTCGACGAAATCTCGCAGATCATCACGGCCAAAGGGAGACGCGTCTGGGTCCGGTCGATCGGCGAGGCCGTGCGTGGAGAAAGCGGAAAGATCACGGCGATACACGGCGCCTTTCAGGATGTATCGGAGCTCGTGGAAGCCCGCGAAGAGTCGCAGCGCCTATCGGAGCGGCTGCGCGAGACGCTGGAGAATATCAGCGATGCCTTCGTCACCGTCGATAATGAATGGCGTTTTACCTTCGTCAATCGTGAAGCGATGAGAGTGCTGAACCGCAGCGCTGCCGATCTGGTCGGCAAGAGCGTCTTGGAGGCGTTTCCGACTATTGTCAGCTCGGGATTCGACAAGCGGTATCGGCACGCGGTTGAATCGCAAGAGTCGGTTTCTTTCGTCGAGTACTATCCTGCCCTGAAGAAGTGGTTCAACATCAAAGCCTATCCGTCCGCCAACGGATTGGCGGTTTATTTTCAAGACGTCACGGACAAGAGGGCGCAACAAGAACAGCTTGATCTTCTTGAATCCGCTGTCTCTCGACTGAACGACATCGTCCTGATAACCGAAGCGGAGCCGTTCGACGAGCCAGGCCCGCGTATCGTCTATGTGAACGATGCTTTTGAGAAACGGACCGGCTACAGCAGGGAAGAAATCATCGGCAAGTCGCCGAGGATTCTCCAAGGGCCGAAAACACAACGCGAGGAGCTGGATCGTATCCGGGCAGCATTGGAAGCTCGGCAGCCCGTGCGGGCTGAGATAATCAACTACACCAAGGACGGGGAAGAATACTGGCTGGAGTTGGACGTCGTGCCGATTGCCGATGAGGCGGGGCGGTACACACACCTGGTAGCCGTGGAACGCGACATCACCGAACGCAAGACCGCTCAACAAGCGATTGCTATGAGCGAGCAGCGCTTCCGTATCGTCGCCCAGGCGATCGCTGATGTCGTATGGGACTGGAATCTCGTCGATGGCACGCTTTGGTGGAACGAGAGGATGCGTACCCTGTTTGGCTACGAGATAAGCAAGCTGCCGCGCGGCGTGGAGTCATGGACAAATCGGATCCATCATGAAGACCGGGAACGCGTTCTTGCGGATATATATGCCGTCATCGATGGCTCGGAGACGCAATGGTCCGCCGAGTACCGATTCTTGCGGGCCGATGGCTCGGCCGCGCAGGTCATAGACCGCGGATCGGTCATCCGCAACGAAGACGGCAAAGCCGTCCGCATGGCCGGTAGCATGTTCGACGTGACCGAGCAGCGAAAGCTCGAGGAGCAGTTGCGCCAATCGCACAAGATGGAAGTGGTTGGCCAGCTTACGGGTGGAGTGGCGCATGACTTCAACAACATCCTGATGGTGATCCTGGCGAACGTCGACGCGGTGCTCGAAGGCGAAGAAGTTGGCCCTGATGTAGCGGACCGCCTGGAGCGGATCGGTGGGGCGGCACAGCGGGCTGCGGATCTGACGCACCAGCTGCTGGCATTCTCACGCAGGCAGACGTTGCGGCCGCGGCAGACGAACCTCAACGACCTGGTGGCGATCACGGGCAAGTTGATGCGTCGGACGCTGGGGGAGCAGATCGAGATCGAGGCGGTGCTGGCGGACGATCTGTGGCTCGTCAACGTGGACCGCGCGCAGTTCGAGGCGGCGCTGGTCAACCTTTGTGTCAACGCGCGGGACGCGATGCCGCGAGGTGGCCGGCTGCTGATCGAGACGCGGAACGTGGCATTCGATGAGAGCTATGTCGCGCGCGACTCGGAGGTGACGGCGGGGGACCATGTCATGCTGTCGGTCATGGACACCGGGAGCGGGATGCCGCCGGAGGTGCTGGATCGGGTATTCGAGCCGTTCTTCACGACCAAGGACGTGGGGAAGGGAACAGGCCTGGGGCTGAGCATGGTGTATGGGTTCATCAAGCAGTCGAAGGGGCACATCGAGATCGACAGCGAAGTCGCACACGGCACGGCGGTGAACCTGTACCTGCCGCGCAGCACGCCACCGGCTGCGAAGGCGAAGGCAAGCTTGCCGAGGGGGACGGAGCGGATCCTGGTGGTCGAGGACGAGGAGCTGGTCCGCGCCGTCGTGGTGCAGCAGTTGACCAGCCTCGGGTACGTGGTGACGGAGGCCGTCAACGGGTCGGAAGGGCTGGTTGCGCTGAAGGCGGGGCAGTCCTACGACCTGCTGCTGACGGATGTGGTGATGCCGGGGCCGGTCAATGGCAAGGTCCTGGCGGACGAGGCGGCCAAGCTGCATCCGGACATGCGGGTTCTGTTCATGTCGGGTCACTCGGAGAGCATGATCACCAACCTGGGCATCCTCGACCCACACGTGACGCTACTCAACAAACCGTTTCGCAAGGCCGACCTCGCTCGGGTCGTGAGAAGTATCATCGATGGCGCAGCGGCAATCGCCGTTACAACCAGATAGCGGGGCATGAATGATACATTCTACTCGGGCATTGACATAAAGCCCTTAGGAGAGGCTGATATCGCCCCAGCCAGCTTGATTGATGGGTCACCGGCCGCGGCCAGCGCCGATACCGCTCATCCAGATCAAAGCTTCCGGCTGACCTGGCAGCGTCGCCGCCGAGGCGTGGGGACGCTCGCAAGAGGACAGGTAAGGGACTGATAGATGACAGATCGACTGCTCGTAGTGGACGATAGTCCGGATTTCACGGCTCTCGTGGTAGTGGCGGCCAAAGCTGAGGGCTATGAGGCTCTTGAAATCACCGACTCGACGAAATTCGAGACTGCACTGAGGTCGTGGTCGCCAACCCATCTTGTGATCGACCTGAACATGCCGACGATTGATGGCATCGAGGCGCTCCAGATCCTTGCACGGCAGCGGAGTGCGGCCAAGATTGTCATTTGCAGCGGGGCCGCGGACGAATTCCTGGATGCCGCGAACCGGCTGGGAGGACGCCTCGGCCTCGTGATGTCCGGTATTATCCGGAAACCCATCCGTCTCAAGGAGCTCAAGGCTTTCCTGAACGGTGTCGCGGGTAGGAACGAGTCGACTTCATCCTCTGGGCAAGCCTTCGACAGGAGTGTCTTCGACGAAGTTTGCAGTACGATGGGCCGCGAGTGGGTGATGAAGGGGCTCAACAATCTTGCAACCCAGATTGAAACCACATTCGCGGAAGTGAATCTGGCGTCGCCCGATCGTGAGCAACTGGGCCTGGGCGCCCATGCGCTTGCCTCGTATGCTTGGATTCTTGGATTTTCGCGGCTCTCACACCACTGCCGTGAGCTTGAGGACGCGTGCAACAAGGACGGAGATCTCTCGTCTCCTCTGCACCAGGCGCAGGATGCGTCGCGGTCCGCTTGCACGAAGGCCCGCGAGATGATCACCCATCTGACGGAGCGCCCCGCGCATTGACCTGCGAGCGGATTGTACCCTAGGAACGGTTCGTCGCCGGCAGCACCGTGCGGAACGGGCCATTGAGACGGTCGCGATAGACACCGACGCCTTCCATCACGCGCTGCACGTAGTTCCGCGTCTCGCGGAAGGGTATCATCTCGATCCAGTCGACCATGTCGATCTTGCCGGAACGCGGATCGCCGATGGACTCGAGCCAGCGCGCGACCGAGTTCGGGCCGGCATTGTAGGCGGCCAACGCCAGTTCGTAGGAGCCGCTGAAGCGCTGCAGCATTTCGGCGAAATAACGACTGCCCAAAGTGACGTTGTAGGCAGGGTCTCGCGTCAGATTGTCCTGGAGGAACGGCACGCCGGCTCGGCCAGCCACATCCCGCGCCGTGCCGGGCATGAGCTGCATCAGGCCGAGTGCGCCCGAGGGTGAAACCGCGCCGGCGTTGAAGGCGCTTTCCTGCCGCACCAACGCCAGCGCCAAGGCGCGTTCGACGGCTCCTGTTGCACCGAGATCGACCACCGGAAAGGAGGTGTCGAACAATGTGACGCCGCTTTCAACCGCGCGGTGGGCGATGGTGATGGCAACATCGGGCCGCTTCAACTCAACGGCGAGCTGCGCCAGCAACGAGATCTCGCCTGGTGCCGTGACCATGCGGGCGAGCCTCAGCAGGAACGGCCGCGTGCGCTCGAATTCGCCGGCCTGCCCCAGATAACGGGCCATATTGACAAACTCGCGGTCGGCTAAATTCTGGCCCTCGGCGGTGCTGGCGACCGGATCGTTGGGCAGGCGGGCGGCGGTGCCGGGCAGTTTGCGGGCGGCGAGCTGGCCGTAGAAGGTTTGCCCGGAGCCGGCGGCACGGGCGTACCACTCGCTGGCATCTTTGGGGCGGCCCGCCGCCTCGTGGGCGCGGCCCAACCAGTAGGCGGCACGGCTCTTGGAGATATCGGTGTTCACGCCGTCGTACAGCTTCTGGAAATGTTTCAGGCTATCGTCGGCGCGCCCGAGGTGCCGGAGCGCGATCCAGCCGGCGAGGAATTCCGCTTCGGCGAAAGATGCGCCTTTGATTTGGCCGTGCGGCACGCTCACCACATAGGCGTCAGCCGCCCGGCCGGCGGCGAGCAAGTCGCGAGCCAACTGATGGCGCTCGTTCCACCACGCTTCGTTTTGCGTGGAGGTCGGAGTGGACAGCAGCGCCTTGGCGTCGTTGAGATTGCCGGTCTGCCGCAGCCAGCGGATCTGCTCAAGGCGCACATTGGGCTCATTGAGAGGGGCGCCGGCGAGCCCCCTGACCACAGTCACCGCGTCGGCAGCGCGTGTCGTCATCGCGAGGCGCGCGTTGGCGAGAGGTTGATAGTCCGACGGCAGGCGCGGAACGAGTTCGCGCGCCACCTGTGGTTGGCCCTCCCTCAGGAGGCGATCAAAGCGTTCGATATTGTCGGCCGCCGCAAGGTGCTGGCCGTAGCGTGTCAGAAAGTCGGCCTCATCGGTCGGGCGGAACGTGCCGGTGCGCCAACTTTCCCCCGCCAGGCGTGCCACGGCATTCGGGTCGACGGTGATTGCGGCATCCAGGCGTCGTATCAGTCCGGCGCTGGTGAGCGGGGGAAAACTCAGGAAGTAATTCCAGACCTCCGCCATTGGTATTTCGGGGCCGATACGATCCTCGGCCTGTCGACGCAGGATCTCGGGCTCCGGCCAATCCGGATTCTCGCGCAGGAAGCGCCAGATCGTCACGAAATCTGCATCGGTCCTGGGGGCGGACCGCAGGATGCTCCACTCGACATAGCGTTTGAGCAGCGGTTGGTCGATATCTGCTACCATCGCGCGAGCATCCGCATAGCGACCGCCGTCGAGTGCCTTCAGCGCCCCGGTAAACACGGCCAACTCGGGGGCGGTCAGCGGTCGCCGTGTGCCAATGGCTTGAGCAACGGCGCCAGACGGAGCAAAGGCCGGCAATAGGCTGCCATTCGAGCTGGCGTTACCGATGGGCTGGCTGGCGGTGCCGATGGGCTGGGCGACGGCGGGTTGGCGCGTCACGCGCGGAGGAATGGCCTTCGGCAGTTGGACCTGATGCGGGGCACTGCTTCCGGGCGAGGATTCTCCGGACTGGCCACGCAGGACAGTGACGCCGCCCGGCTGGGCAAGTGCCGGCCCAGCAATACCGAGAAGCAGGATCAGGGAACGAATGAGACGATTCACGCCATAAAACGTACGCAGGCATCTATGGTATCACAATGTGAAATCGCGTCCAATTGCAGTTCTCCCGCCACCTCGCGCCCGGTAGCAGACCAAATGGAGCAATGCTATGCACTTCGAACGACAATGATATCGAGGTTCGCGGAGACTCAAAAGATGGGCCGTGTATTGGTTCTCGCCATGGTGTTGGTTGTGGTCGCCCCAAGCAGCTTCGCTCAGCAAAGCAGCTTCGCTCAGCAGAAAACGATGACGTTCATCGAGGCAGTTCGAGCTGGGTATGAGATTAAGGGATTACAGGTCGGCGCAATGATTCTTCAGAAGGGAAAATCCGTGGTGATCTGTGAGGGCGAAATTCTAAAAGGGCCATGCAAGATATTTGAATAACGGTGTGAGTTGGATCAGTCGAAATGTCCCAGCTCTTGCCGTTGAAGCTCTGCAGCTTCATGTAGGTGATGACGCGGTAGTCGGTGGCGCTGGTATTGATCAGGCTGCCCGGCAGCAGCAGGCCAATCCTGAAATCCTTGAGGCTGGCTGCCTGCTTCATGATGTTCTCGCGCGTGAGATCGTCGCCGGCCTGCTTCAGAACCTGCTCGAGCGTCTGGGCATAGGCATAGCCCGCTTCGTTGAGGCTGTCGTTGAGATCGGCGCCCGGCATGTTCTCCTTCTCCAGGCGAGATCGTCCATCTTGGTGATCGCTTGCGCCGCCTGCTTGGCATAGGTGAAGAGGAACAGCGTGTCGGCGCCGGAGTTCTTGAGCGTGATCAGCTGGCTGTCGATCGTGGGATCCGTCGCCTGGAAATTCTGCGCATCGACGATCATCGCCTTGGCCTTGTCGCCCAGCGCCATTGTCAGGCCATTCAGCAGGTCCTTGCCGAAATCGTCATTCTGGTAGAGCACGGCCACCTTGGCGTCGGGCTTCCGGGCCAGCAGGTCCTTGGTATAGAAGCCCGCCTCGAGCTGCAGGTTGGGCTGCCAGCCCATGGTACAGGGAAAATGCGCCGGATCGTTGAAGGCGGTGGCGCCGGCGGCGATGAAGAGCTGCGGCACCTTCTTCTGGTTCATGTAAGGGCGGATTGCCATGTTGAGCGGCGTGCCCAGCACATTGAAGACCAGCGCCACCTCGTCGCTCTCGACCAGCTTGCGCGCATTCTCGACTGCCTTGGGCGGCGAATAGCCGTCATCCAGGCTGATGAAATTGATCTTGCGGCCATTGATGCCGCCCTTGGCGTTCAGCCATTTGAAATAAGCCGTCTCCACCTTGCCGAGCTGGCTATAGGCCGAGGCCGGGCCGCTATAGGCAATGGTTTGGCCGACCTTGATCTCGGTCGCCGAGGTGCCCGGCCCGTATTTCGCCTGGGCCAGCGCCGACGCGGCGCCGAGCGCGAGGCCGGCCAACGCAAGAAACACGACGCCCGTGCCTGAGACTCGTGACATTTGGATCCTCCCGGATCGGTCGTTGCAGCGCCGGACATTCGAGGCCCGTGCGCCTGACGACGATCAGGCTATGCCCGTCGCACCGAAGGCGCACGCCCCGGAACAACCGAAATTTCGCAGAGGGGTTCAGCTCTGCAGGGGCGGAGGGGAATCAGGCGATTCCCGTTAAATAAGCGGAAAAAAAACGGCGGACGCCGGTTGCGCGGGGTGTGGGCGTCTGTTCGATGGGCGTGGGACATGGGTCATGGAGCCACCATAAGCCCAGGGGGTCCGAATCGACTATTCTGGTCCCTACTGGGCCGAAGACGCGGCACCACCCTTGCCGGCTTCCTCGCGGATCTGGCGGAGGATGTCGCGGCGCAGCGCGTTGAAAGCGGGGTCGGTCAGCAGGTCGGTGTCGCGCGGGCGCGGCAGGGCCACGGGATTGCGTGAACGAATCCGCCCGGGGCGGGCGCTCATCACATAGACGGTGTCGGCGAGGAAGATCGCCTCGTCGATGTCGTGGGTGATGAAGATCACCGTGCGCTTGAGGCTGTCCCAGACGTGCAGCAGCAGCTCCTGCATCTGCAGCCGGGTTTGCGCGTCGAGCGCGCCGAAAGGTTCGTCCATCAGGAAGAGCCTCGGTTGCATCAACAGGCAGCGGGCGATGCCGACGCGCTGCTTCATGCCGCCGGAGAGCTGGTCGGGATAGTGGCGCTCGAAGCCCGCGAGGCCGACGAGATCGATGTAGCGCTGCGCCTCGGCCTCGAAGCTGCCGCGCTTGTGGCGCTGGATGCGTGGGCTGAAGGTGACGTTGTCGCGCACCGTGAGCCAGGGGAACAACGCCGACTCCTGGAACACCACGGCGCGGTCCGGTCCCGGCCGACCGGGGGGCGCGCCGTGGATCGCGAGGCTGCCACCGGTCGGCTGCTCGAAGCCGGCCACGATGTTGAGCAGGGTGGACTTGCCGCAGCCGCTCGGGCCGAGCAGGGCCACGAATTCGCCGTCGGCCACCGAAAGATCGACACCCGTCAGCGCCGTCACCGGATTGCGGCCGGGATAGACTTTCTCGATCCCGGACATTTCCACGGCGTTCATTGCGGATCCGGCTCGAAGGCCCTCTCCGCCCGCGTCATCGCGGGGGGAGAGGGAGGGGACCCGCGCGTGAGCGTGGGGAGGGTGAGGTGGTTGGCGTTACGGAAGCGGTGTGCAGGGCGATGCATATTATGACCCACCTCAGCCAGCCTCTCCCCCCACGAAGACGTGGGCGGAGAGGGGCCTGAGCATGAATGGAGATGTGTGAATGCGATAGCGCAAGTGCGACGGAGAGGGAGCATGAACGGTGACGTTTTAATCCAACAAGGGCGTCATCGGGAAAGCGTCCGCCAGTGCAGCACGCGGGAGGCGAGCAGCAGCATCAGCCGGTCGGAGAGAAAGCCCGCCAGTCCGATCGACACCATGTCGGCCAGCACGACATCCATCCGGCCGACGTAGTAGGCGTCCCACAGCACATAACCGAGGCCGGATTTCACCGCGACGATCTCGGCCACGATCACCGCCGTCCAGGCGACACCGAGGCCCAGCCGCATGCCGGTGAAGATCGCCGGCAGCGCGTTGGGCAGCACGACGCGCAGCACCACGTCGCGCTCCCGGGCGCCCATCATGCGCGCGGCGCGGACCAGATTGCGGCCGACATCGCGTGCGCCATGCGTGGCGTTGATGGCGATCGGATAGAAGGCACCGAGGCCGATCAAAAAGATCGCGCCCATGTCGCGGATGCCGAACAAGGCGATGGAGAAAGGCAGCCAGGCGGTGATCGGGATCGGCCGCAGGCCCTGGATCAGCGGATCGACGCTGCGTGCGGCAAGCTTGCTCCAGCCGATCAGGATGCCCATCGGCACGCCCACGACGACCGCCCAGAAAAATCCCTGGACGACCCGCCGGGCCGAGTACAGCACCGTGTCGAACCAGGTGCCGGAATAGGGATTGAGTCCGAAGCCGCCGCTGCCGAAGGCCCATTCGCGCCACGTCGCCAGGATGGCCGAGGGGGTGGGCAGGATGCCGGCGGGCAGCAGTTCCGCGCGCCCGGCCCATTCCCACAGCAGTACGAGGACGACGGGCAGCGCCAAAGCCTGCGCGACGCCGACCAGTCTTTGACCGACGCCGTCCTGTGTCACGCCATCTCCGCCGCCAGCGACCGGTCGAAATAAGGTCCGAGTTCGGCGCTTACATCCTTGGTGAGCACGCCCAGCGAATGGAAGGTGGCCGCCTGGCGCTGCATCTGGTCGAGCGTCAGGAACTGGCCGAGCTCCGTTACCTTGGCGACATTGTCCGCGATCGACTCCGGCAGCCCGGTATAGGCCGCGATCGTCTGGGCAAGCGTCTGCCTGGACGCGACGAGACGGTCCTGGATCGAGAGATAGGCCCAGACCAGCCGCTTCACCGCCTCGCGCTGCTTGGCCAGGTAGTCGCGGTGGACGCCGACCAGGCCCAGTTCATCGCCCACCGACTTCGACTTGGAATAATCGAGCGTCTCGATGCGCACACCGAGGCCCTGCTGCTCGGCCTGCGATTCAAAGGGCTCCCAGCCGATGAACACATCGATGTCGCCGCGCTGCATGGCCTGCAGAAACGACGTTCCCGCGCCCTGGATATTGACGGTGCTCAGCTTGTTGTAGGGCACACCGGCCTCGGTCAGCGTCGCGGCGAACTGGAACCACACGGCCGAGCCGGGCGCGATGCCGATCCGGGGTCCGATCAGGTCCTGCCATTTGGCGAGTGCCACGCCCTTGCGCGCGATCGGGTATTTCGTAGAGCGGCCCACGCCCATCAGCGCGCCGATGCTTTTGATCCCTTGCGACAGCGCGATCGGCACGTCGGCCGGACCGATCGATCCGGCATCGATCGAGCCCGAGGCGAGCGCGGTGCGGGTGTCGGCGTAGCGGGCGAATTTTACCAGTTCGATCTCGACGCCGAGCGGTTTGGCCTCTGCCACGATGTGATGGAACGGACAGACATGGGGCACGATGTTGGCGCCCAGCGTCAGCTTCACCGGCGGATCGAGCGGGGCGGGTTTGGGGGCAAGCGCCCGGGCGGCACGTGGCGCCAGCACAAGCGCTGCAGAAAGGCTGCCGCCGGCGAGAGCGAGCGCATGGCGGCGAGGAAGTGTGTGCATGGGTGCCTCCGAGGCAAATGTCAGACGACAGTGTAGAGTGCTTCCGCAACGCCGCAACATCTGCGCCCGGGGGAGTCCGCAAACTATGCCGATCGTGCTGTCCGAGAATTTCCGCGCCTTGTTCTATGCACCCTTCTATGCCGCCCAGGCGACCGGCGCCTTTGCCGCAGCCGGCGTCGAGGTGGTGCTGAAGCCTTCGCCCAGCCCGCCGGCCGCCGTGCAGTCGTTGCGCGCCGGCGAGGTCGACGTGATTTGGGGCGGGCCGCTGCGGGTGATGACCTTGCACGACACCGAACCTGGCGTCGACCTCGTGTGTTTCTGCGATGTCGTGGCGCGCGATCCATTCTTCGTGATCGGCCCCCGGCCGCGTCCCGACTTCAAGCTGGCCGATCTCGCCAGCCTTCGCTTCGCCACGGTCTCGGAAGTGCCGACGCCCTGGGTCTGCCTGCAGGACGACCTGCGCCGTGCCGGCCTGGATCCCACGCGCCTCGACCGCATTACCGACAAGACGATGGAAGAGAACGAGGCCGCCCTGCGCGCTGGCGCCGTCGATGCCATCCAGGTCTTCCAGCCCTACGCCGAGCGCCTGATCGCCTCGGGGGCAGGCCATGTCTGGTACGCCGCGGCCTCGCGCGGCCTCACCGCCTACACGACTTTGGTGACGCGCCGCGCCATGCTTGCCGAACGTGCCGACGAGCTGCTCAAGATGACGCGCGCCTTGCACCGCACGCTGGGTTGGTTCGCCAGGACGCCGGCCGCGGACATCGCGAAGGCGCTGAAGAGCTTCTTCCCTGACGTCCCATCCGAGATCTTCGCCGCCTGCATCGACCGCTATCGCGCGGTCGAGCTCTGGGCGTCCGACCCGGTCATCCGCCGCGAAGGCTACGATCGCCTCCATGCCGCGATGCGCTCCGCCGGTGCGCTCTCGAAAGACATCCCGTTCGAGACCTGCGTCGACACCAAGCTCGCGGAACGCGCCATCGCGGAATGAGAAGCGAAAGGTCCCTCGCTGCGCTCGGGATGACACTATTGTTGGACTCGAAGCGCCGACCAAAAAAGTAATGTCATCCCGAGCGCAGCGAGGGACCTTTCGCTGCCGCGCACTACGGCCCCAACCCCGGTATGTCGTCCAACTGCCGGTAGTCCGGCAACGTCGTGTCGATCGCGCGGCCGGCGCGGATGACGACGCGGTCGGCCTGGAAGCGGGCGATCATCTCGCCATAGTCGCGGGCGCGCAGCACCAGCAGATCCGCCGCCGCGCCGCGTGCGATGCGGCCCTTGCACTCGAGGCCCATGATCGCGGCCGGCATGGTCGTGACCGAGGTGATCCAGTCGTCGAACGGATGGTCGAGATGGAGGATGCGAACGGCCTGGGTGTAGGTGTCCAGCATGTCGTGGTCGCCATAGGCATGGAACGGGTCGCGCACATTGTCGCCGGCGATCGCCACCTTGAGCCCATGCGTCTTCATCTCGTGCAGCAAGGTGACGCCGCGCCATTTCGGCGTGCGGCGCGTCGTGCGGCCCTGAAGGTAAAGATTGACCGAGGGCAGGCTCACGATGTCGATGCCGGCCTCACGGCAGGCTTTTAGCGTCTCGTCGATCAGCTCGTCGGTCTGCAGCGCCAGCGCGCAGCAATGGCCGCACAGGATGCGGCCCTTGAAGTTGCGCTTGAGCGCGATGCGGGCGATGCGGATCAGCGCGCGCGCGTCGATGTCGCCCGATTCGTCGACATGCAGGTCGATGTCGAGGCCACGCTCCTCGGCCAGCGCGAAGAGGTTGTTGTAGGCGATGTCGAGTTCGGGCGGCACGATCTCGGGCAAGGGCTGCACGAAACGCGATCCGCAGCCGAGATTACCCTGCGATTCAGCCACGATGTCAGCGAGCTCGCGGCCGGCGTCGCTCATGAAGATGTCGATCGGTCCGATGCTGGAGGCCTGTAGCTCGATGCGGCCGGCCCATTCCTCGCGCAGGGCGCGAAACACCGGGAAAGTGATCGAGGCCTGTGGCGCCAGCGAATCGAGATGCGTGCGGATCGCCACGACGCCTTTGGCGTAGGCAACGGCGAGGCCAAAGCTCATGCGCCGGCGGACATCCTCGGCGGTCCAGTTGGCCGAGCGGTCGGCGGTCGTGGCCATCGCCGCGCCGCGCGTGTCGCCCGAAAGGTTGGGCGAGCGCCGCCAGATATGGCCCTTGTCGAGATGGGCATGGGCGTCGATCAGGCCCGGCAGCACGATCGAGGCGTCCAGGTCGGGGCCGAGCCCGGCATCGACGCTGCCCGCCGGCGCCATGTCGGCGATATGGCCGTTCTCGACCACGACGTCGCAGGTGATGAAATCCTCGTGCTGGCGCGGGTCGGCCAGCGGTGCTGCCAGCAGCGGCCTGGGCACCCGCACACGCCGCAGGGCATAGCGGTCGGCAGTGGGCGGAGTGAAAAAGCCGGGTCCGGTCATGTCACGGACGTAGCAAGAGACGAGCCACTTCAGCGCGCCAGCAGCTTGGGATCGAACAGCGTCGTGTCCTGGCCGCGCACCGGGTCGGCGATCGCCTCGCCGATGCTGTGCGCCCATTTCCATTCGCTCGACGGGCGCGACTGGCCCTCGCTGCCGACCTGGTCGATACCCCAGTAGATTTCGAGCTGGTGCGCGTCGGGATCGCGGAATTCCACGGCGATCTGGCACCCGGCACGGCGGCGGCCTTCGAAGTGCGGCTCGACGCCGTGGCGTTTCAGGTGATCGCGGGCGCGCAACACCTCGTCGAGCGTGCCGACCTCGAAGGCCAGGTGGTTGAGCTCGCCGCTCTTGGATTTGTCCTTGAGCGTGCCGATCAGCGCCACGCCGTGATGGTCAGGATTGAAGCGCATGAACACCATGCCGCCCGGCACCATGTCCTCGGGATAGACATCGGAGATCTGGAAGCCCAGCACCTCGACGTAGAAGCGCGTCGAGCGCTCGAGGTCGCTGACATGCAGCACGGCATGGCCGATCTTGCCGATCGAGAAGGGCATGCCTTTGGGCCGCGTGAAGGATTTCAGTTTGGCGATGTCGATGCTCATGGTCCGACCTCTTTCTCAGAATCCGAAGGCATGCCGCACATTGCCGCCCAGCAGGCCGGCGCGCGCCGCAGCGGGCACGCTGTCGACCATCTCCTCCAGCGACTGCAGATAGTCCCCGGTATGGTCGGGGTGGGGATAGTCCGAGGCCCAGAAGAACCGGTCGGCGCCGTAGGTCGCCATCATCGCCGGCAGCGTGCGCTCGTCGGGGTCGCCCGAGATCCAGACCTGGCGGCGGAAATATTCGCTCGGCTTCATCTTGAGGCGCGCGCGCAGGCCAAGATGGGTGGCGCTGACCACGCCGTCGAGCCGGTCGAGCCAGTAGCCGATCCAGCCCGCGCCCGACTCGAGCAGCACCAGCTTGAGCCTGGGAAAACGGTCGAAGGTGGCGAAGTCGAAGAAGGTGGTGAAAGCCTGGCGCACGCCGTCGGCTGCCGTCACCGAGGCGAGCAACGACAGGCGATGGCCATTCTCGAAGCGCGGCGAGCGCAGCTCGAACGGCTCGAAGCTCGGATGGACGGCGATCGGTACGTCGAGCTCCACCGCCTTGGCATAGACCGGGTCGTGTGCGGGATCGCCATGCGCCTTGTGCGTCCACACGAAGGGTACGACGAAGGCGCCGCGGCAGCCGTCTCTCACCGCGCGCTCCAGTTCCAGCGCGGCGGCGGCCGGATCGCCGAGCGAGAGATGCGCGATGGGAATGAGGCGGCCCTTCGAGTCACGGCAGAAATCGGCGATCCATCGATTGTAGGCGCGGCAATAGGCCTGGCTGAGCTCGACGTCCTCGAGCTCGCTTTCCCACAGGATGCCCAGCGTCGGATAGAGCACGGCGGCGTCGAGCCCCTCGGCGTCGAGGAGCTTTAGCCGCTCGCCGGCGTCGCAGGCGCCGTAGGGCATGTTGGCGGCGTAGGTCTTGTCGGGGTGCGGTCGGAAGGCGTCGAGGTCCTTCTGGCCCATGCGGCCGAGCGTCGCCGGATAGCCCTTGCGGGTGCGCTTGCTGGGCACGCCGCCGATCTCCAGATACTGCAGCCCGTCGGCGTCGCGCCGTATGCGCAGCGCGCGGTCGCGATAGCGCGCCTCGATATAGTGCTCCCACAAACCGGCATCCTCGAGCAGGTGGCCGTCGGCGTCGACGGCGCCGCGATGCTTGAAGCGATGTACCGTGCTGGGATCGAATACCGGGCGCATCTATTTGCTC
>WNFR01004467.1_pt1 | contig 18782 bp, 18 predicted proteins | sample 5400221 | NCBI WGS metagenome assembly WNFR01 (sample SAMN13153357, study PRJNA577476) | soil metagenome | isolation source: 40 cm soil under Madrone tree | place: USA:California | collected 2016-06-14 | reverse complement strand
GCGTGAGTGCGCCAACAAAAAAGAGCAGCGCTTCGATGCCCAGCGTGATGCCTTCGTAGATGGGCTTGAACTCTTCGCGGCCGAACATGGTGATGGCGCGCTTGTCGCTGGGTGAGAAGTGCTGGCGGTTGGCGATGGCCGCGCGGAACTGCTGCATGGCGTCGGCTTCAAAATTTGGCGCGACGGGTTCGAACAGCATCACGCTGGCGTAGCGCGCGTCCCACAAATCGCCTGCAGTCGTGTATGGAATAAAGACAGACTCATCGTCGCTCGTGAAATAGTTGCTGTCGGAGAATTTCGTGTCCATCGAGCCGACGACGGTAAATTTGACGCCGTCGATGCGCACGGTTTCGCCGATGGCCGGAGTACCGCTGAAAAGTTTCCTGCGCAGAATGGCGCCGAGGAAAGCCACGCGGCGGCGCTCCTCGATATCTTCAGGAGAGATCCAGCGGCCCTCCATCGGAATTTCATTGCGCATTTCGCCATATTCGGGATAGACGCCGCGGATAGCGGTGTCCGAAAGCCGTTCATCATGCGTAATTCCCTTCCAGCGGACCGTCTCGCGGGTCACGCGCTTGACCAGCGGGGATTGCGCTTTCACCCAATCCGCGTCTTCTTGTTCGAATCGTACCGCCTTGCCCGCGCGCTCTCCGCCCGCCTGCTCACTGGTCGTTCCCGGCCAGCAAACCACAGCGCCTTTGCCAAACACTTCAAACGTGTACATCAGCACTCCGCGAAAGCCTGAGCCATAGCTGAGCAAGAGCGTTACGGCAACAATTCCCCATGCGATGCCCGTCATGGTGAGCAAGCTGCGAACGGGATTCCGCCCCAGAGCCGCCCACGCTTCTTTGAAGATCTCGGTAAGCATCTAGCCCCCTGCCTCAAAGCGCAGTGCTTCGATGGGATCGACGGAGGCGGCACGATTCGCGGGATAAAGCGCGGACAGAACGGCAATCACGCCTAGCAGCGAAATCGACAGTGCGCCAAGCTTCCAACTGGCGAGCAAGCCTGCAAAAAACGGCGGCATGGGCAGCAGATTAACCAACGCGCAAAAACCGTAGGAGAGCAGCAGCCCCGTGCCACCGCTCAGAGCAACGACGATGACCGTCTCTAGAAAGAATTGCCGAAGGATAGATTCGCGCGTGGCGCCGAGCGCTTTACGCACGCCGATTTCGCGGGTCCGCTCGCGAACCGAAACGAGCATTACGTTCATCACTCCCAGGCCACCCAGGAAAAGAGTGGCCACGCCGACCGCGCCCATGAACACTTCCATGCCCACGATAATCATGCGGTTGGCTTCGGCGTTTTTTACCGTGTCCCAGATTCCGGCGGCTTCCTTGTCGCGCGGGTCAAAGTTATGCAGGCGGCCCAGCGAGCGACGAATCTGCCTGACGCAATCCGGGTGCGTCTCCAACGACCAAGGGGCGACAAGCAGCCTGTCCACGGTGTGTTCCACTGCGGGAGGTTTATTCGGAAAATCGCGCCGCATGGAATTAAATGGAACGAAAACCTTGCGAACATCGGCGCCATCGTAACTGGAATTCTGTTCCTTCGATTTCATCACGCCGATAACGGTATAAGGAATTCCGTTCATCGAAATGGTCTGGCCAGTAGCCTCGCGTTCGGCAAAGAGCTGTTTCTTCGCATCACTGCCGAGAAAAGCCACGTTGCGAGCTTCGGCGTTGTCTTCTTCATTGTAGAAGCGGCCCTGTGCAACAGTGATGCTGCGAATTTCCGTAAAGGGAGGAAGCGAACCCACGGTCGGAATGGTGCCGCTGTTGAAGAGGCTGTGCACCTGGACGTCATTACCAAGCTCCGGCATGACATACTTGCAAGCAGGAGCTTCCTTCACGATCTGCAGGTAGTCGTCTTCGCCCCAGCGGACTCTTCGCCCGGAGCGCGTCCCGCCGGCCTGCATGCTGGTGCGGCCGGCGAAAACGATCATCACGTCCTTGCCAAAAGTTTCCTGGTTTTTCTGGATGCCGACGCCGAGTCCCTCGCCCGCCGCAACCATCACGGTGATCGAAATGATTCCCCAGGCGATGCCGAACATCGTCAGCATGGTTCGGCGCTTATGGGCCCACAGCGTGGCCAGCGTGTCTCGTAATAAGTCCTGGAATGACATGGCGTCCGCCGCGCAATTCAACTATTGCAAAATGACTTGCTGCTTCTCGTTGAGGCCGTCGAGAATTTCCGTCTTCACACCGTTGGAGATGCCCAGCTTCACGCTGAGTTTTTTCTTCCCGTTGTCAGCTTTGGCGTCGGGAATCTCGACGGAGGCCTTACGCTCTTTGTCGTAAATCAGCGCCGCCTCCGGAATCATCAGCACGTTTTTCTTTTCTTCGAGCATAATCTCGGCATTCGCGCTCATATTGGCTTTCAGCTCGCCGCCCGGATTGGAAATCGAGACGCGCACTTCAAACGTGGTCACGTTGTCCTTCTCCTTGCCGAGAGGAGAAATCTTGGTGACCTTCCCAGTAAATTTCTTGTCCTTGAACGATTCCACAACAATGCGCGCGGGCTGATTGAGAAAAACCTTGCCGATGTCCGCTTCATCAACCTTGCCCTGCACGTACACCTCGCTGACGTCGCCAAGCGTCATGACCAACGTGGCCTGCGAGCCCAGCACCAGAATGGAGCTGACCGCATCGCCGATATTCACGTCGCGAGAAAGGACCAGGCCCTCAATCGGGCTGGCTATCGCCGAGTTACGCAGATCTTCCTGCGCGTTTTCCAGCGATGCCCTCGCTTGCGCGACTTGAGCTTCGGATTTGGCAATTTCCGCCTTAGAAACTGCGAGAGTGCGCTGCGCGCTGACCTGCTTGTTCAGCGCCAGCTGCGCTGCGCGCTGACCTGCTTGTTCAGCGCCAGCTGATAATTTTTCTCCGCGTCCTCGACGAGGCTCTTGGACATCACGCCGTCTTTGAACATCTGCTCGGCGCGCTCCATATTGAGCTTCAGGAACGGCACATCAGGGCCTTCCGCGTCGACCTTGTTACGCTCCAGCGTGGCTTTGGAAGAATCCAGCGCTGCTTCGGCGGCTTGCAAGTTGGCGCGGAAGGCGCGTTCAGCCGCTTCGAGCTGCACCTTATCAAGTTCGGCAAGCAACTGGCCCTGCTTCACACGTTCACCGTAGTCCACGTAGAGCTTTTTCACGATGCCACTGGCTTTGGACTTGATCTCGATTTTGGACAGCGGCTGAATCTTGCCGGTCGCCACTACGACGCGCGCCAGGTCGCCGCGCTCCGCGGAAGCAATCTTTGAAGGGTCAATCGTACGGCTAGGGCTGAGCGCCGCCTTGACGCCATATCCGCCGCCCCCGAGCACCGCGACCGCAATAGCGCCCCAGATGACCCGGCGCCGTTTTTTGCCGTTTTTCCCGTTCCCTAAACCATTGCCGTTGCTGGACATACCCGACCCTCGCTCTCATGGTCTCGCTGCCATAAGTGGATACGCAACCTTGGGCGAAAAGTTCCCTAGTCCTAGTCCCACTGGTATAGACGATGGACGAAGTCTTTGGTCAGGTGAGCAAATATCAGAGCTAAGAACAACCGCAGGAGGAGTGCTAAACGGTTTCGCTGAAGCGTCCCGCCCAAAAAACTGAGGGCGCAACCGGTGTTTAGCCTGTTGCGCCCTCTAACTGAGCCGTAAAGTTTCTAACCTCTTCTGTTCCATCTGGCCAGCACAACCACCGTGAGGCTGTTGCACTCTCCAACCCGATTCGTTAAAGTGCTACGCTTCCCGGTTCCATCTCGCGACGCAACCAGCGGTTAAGCTTGCTGCGCCCCTTCAACGGAACCGTTAAGTTTCAAACCCTTCCGAACCAGCCTGGCGGCGTGACCGCTGTTAGGCTAGCCGCGCCTTCCAAACGAAACCGTTAAGGCTTCGAGCTTCGCGATTCAATCTCGCGGCGCATTCTGCTGTTAAGCTTGATGCGCCCTCTAAATTGATCCGTAAAGTTCTTAAGTCCTTCCCGTTTTCGCCGTCAATCAAATTCTAATCGAACGCTTGTGCAAATCTGTGGACGATTGTGCAAAATTCCGCGGCAGGCGGTTGAAGCATTGAATCTCCTTGCCTACATTCCGGGCCCTCTGCTCTGCGGTTGCTTTGCGTCCTCTGCGTCTCAGCGTTATCCTCTTCCTGCATCGCTTGCAGCCAATCGGCTTTCCCAAACCTTTTCGATAGGAGAAGACTTTGCGCATAGACAAAATTCCTCCAGCTCCTGCCACCCTCGTGCTTAGCATTGTCTTGGGAATTGGTTTGTTCGTCGTCTCCAGCGCCGGGACCGCCGAAGTCCTCGAGGCGCCAAAGTTTAAAGTGGACCCATTTTGGCCTAAAGAATTGCCAAACAACTGGATCATCGGGCAAGTCGGCGGAATGGCCGTGGATCGCCATGACCACATCTGGGTTCTGCAACGCCCTGGCTTAGACACGGTCGATGAGTTGGGCGCTGCGCAAACTCCGCCTGAGTCGCAGTGCTGCTTCGCCGCTCCTCCCGTCCTCGTCTTCGATGCCCTGGGAAACCTGCTGCAGTCTTGGGGAGGTCCCGGCGAAGGATTTGATTGGCCAAAACGTGAGCACGGAATTTACGTGGATAAGGATGACAGCGTTTGGATTAGTGGGGCCGGCCCCGGCGATCGTCAAATTCTGAAGTTCAAGAGTGACGGCCATTTCCTCCTGCAGATTGGCCATCCTTCCACGGACCCAGCAGATAGCACGCGCACCGATATTCTCGGGCTGCCTGCCGGTATGGAAGTGGACCGCGGCGCCCACGAGATTTATATCGCTGACGGCTATTTGAACAAGCGCGTCATTGTCTTCGATTCAGACAAGGGCACGTTCAAACGCCTGTGGGGTGCATACGGCAATCCGCCGAACGATGCGGACCCTGGCGCTTATAATCCGGCGCAGCCGCCGGACCAGCAATTCCGCAATCCGGTTCATTGCGTCCATCTTTCGCGGGATGGCTTGGTCTACGTTTGCGATCGGATGAATGACCGCTTGCAGGTCTTCACCAAGCAAGGCAAGTTTGTGAAAGAGTTTTTTGTACGGTCGCAGACGCTGGGCAGAGGCTCCTTCTGGCAGTTCGCCTTTTCCATAGACGAGAATCAGAAGTATCTCTTGGTTGCAGACGGCGAGAACAATGTGATTTGGACCTTACGCCGCGAAGATGGCGAGGTCGTGGGCCAAACGGGGCACAACGGCCGAAATGCGGGCCAGTTTCACTGGGTGCACCAAATCGTGTCCGACTCACAAGGCAATCTCTATACCGGGGAGGTCGACACCGGCAAACGGATTCAGAAATTTGTTTTGCAGCACTAGGTTCGAAATCTGCGCTGAATTGACCTTTGATGTCGTTAGAGCGTCGTTTTTCGCAGGCGCAGAGCGTTGGCAATCACGGATACCGAGCTGAAGCTCATCGCCGCGCTGGCCAGCATGGGACTCAGCAGCCATCCGAAAATCGGATAGAAAATTCCGGCAGCGATCGGAATTCCGATCGCATTGTAGAGAAATGCAAAAGCAAGATTCTGCTTGATGTTGCGAATGGTGGCGCGGCTCAATTTTCGCGCTCTTACGATTCCCCGCAAGTCACCCTTGAGAAGAGTGATGCCCGCACTTTCAATCGCCACATCCGTCCCCGTGCCCATGGCTATGCCCACGTCCGCCGCAGCCAATGCCGGCGCGTCATTGATGCCGTCCCCCGCCATTGCGACTATGCGGCCTTTATTCTTCAATTCCTTTACGATCTCGCTCTTTTCTTCGGGCTTTACTTCCGCCTTGGTTTCTTCGATTTGCACCAGTGCGGCTACGGATTTCGCAGCCTCCGCGCGATCTCCCGTGAGCATAACCACTCGAAGGCCCTCTGTCTTCAGCGCCTGGATCGCTCCGGCTGACGAACTTTTCACCTTGTCGGTCAACATGAAGGCCCCAGCCGCTTTGCCATCGATCGCCGCGTAAACCAACGTGACGGACGCTGCTCCCGTAGTTAGTACTCCCATGCGTCTTCCTACTGGGAGTTGAATTCCTCGCTCCTGCAAAAACCTGGCGGTTCCGGCCAACACGAATTTGCCTGCGACTTTGCCTTCCGCGCCACCTCCCGGTGTCGCCCGGAACTCCTCTACAGATTGGAGCAAAACCTTCTCGTCCTCCGCTGCGTGCACAATCGCTCGTGCAAGGGGGTGCTCGCTGGAGCGCTCAACGCTGGCTACCAATCGAAGCAATTGCTCCCTTGAGACTTCGCTTTCCTCAAAGGCCACAATATTCCCAACTTCGGGCTTACCCTCCGTGAGCGTGCCTGTTTTGTCGACGACGAGAGTGTCGACTTTGGCGAGGGTTTCGAGTGCTTCGGCGTTTCGGATGAGGACGCCCGCGTGAGCGCCACGGCCCACGGCCACCATGATGGACATCGGTGTTGCCAGGCCCAGCGCGCAGGGGCACGCGATGATGAGCACCGATACGGCTGCGACCAGCGCGTGCGCGAAGCGCGGCTCGGGGCCGAAGAAAATCCAACCGAAGAAGGCCCCCATCGCGATAACAATTACAGCTGGCACAAAATACGCGGCGACGCGATCGGCCAAACGTTGGAGCGGCGCACGGCTGCGCTGCGCTTCGCTGACGAGTTTCACAATTTGCGCAAGCGTGGTTTCGCCGCCGACGCGTTCCGCTTCCATGATGAAGCTCCCGCTGGTGTTCAGCGTTCCGCCGGTGACTTTGTCGCCGGGCGACTTTTCAACCGGCATCGGTTCACCGGTCACCATCGATTCATCGACGGCGCTTGCGCCTTCGCGGATCACGCCGTCGACAGGAACGCGTTCCCCGGGACGAACTCGGAGCCGGTCCCCGCGCTTCACTTGATTAAGCGCGATGTCTTTTTCGGCTCCATTTGCATCCAGGACGTGTGCCTGTTGCGGCGCTAAACTCAATAGCCCGCGAATAGCTCCGCTGGTGCGCTGTCTAGCCCGCAATTCCAAGACCTGCCCCAGCAAGACGAGCGTGGTAATCACCGCGGCAGCTTCAAAATAAACGGGCGCGGAACCATCCATCCCACGAAAGGAAGCTGGAAAGACTTGCGGGAAAAAGGTGGCCACAACGCTATCGAGATACGCGGCGCCCGTACCCAAGCCAATCAGCGTGAACATATTCGGGCTGCGATGGATGAGCGAAGACCAGAAACGTTCGAAAAAGGGCCAGCCTCCCCAAAGGACCACAGGCGTGGCGAGAAGGAATTCAATACCGTTTCGCACAGTTGAAGTAAGGTGCAGGCCAGGCGATTGGCCAAGCATGGAAAGCAGCAGGACTGGAAGCGACAGCGCCGCGCTGACCCAAAAGCGCAGGCGCATTGAGTCATACTCTGGATCGGCTTCCACCTCTGCGAAGACCTCCACAGGCTCGAGCGCCATGCCGCAGATGGGGCAGCTCCCTGGACCAAATCGTATGATCTCGGGATGCATCGGGCAGGTGTAACGGATTTTTCTTCCGCCTGCGACCGCGAACGATACGGTTGCTCCGGAGTGCTCCATCGCCCCATGTCCTAGTGGCGCGGAAGCATGGTCCATTTCCGCGGTTCCGGGAGCAGCTAGAAACGTTTCCGGGTCGTGGGAAAACCGTTCCGTACAACTCTTCGAACAGAAGTAGTAGGTTTTTCCGGCGTGTTCCAGTTTGGCGGCGCCTTCTTCCGGGGCAACCATCATTCCGCAGACGGGGTCCTTGTGCTTCGGCGGTCCCTGCAAAATCGGGAGTGGCACTCCCGCTGAACCATGCGAACTCATTCGATGTTCTCCTCTTGCGGCGGAAGGACTATCGCAGATGCGCGTAGATCAATTCGAGAAGCTCGTCGTACATGGCTTCTGTCTCTGCTTTTTTTCCGCTCTGGAGGGCCTTGGCGGCACAATGGCGGAGATGATTCTTCATCAAGTTGCGCGCTACGCCGCGCAACGCTTCCTGAACGGAAGCGACTTGGGTGACGATGTCCGCGCAATAGCGGTCTCCCTCGACCATTTTTTGCAAGCCACGGATCTGCCCTTCGATGCGGCGCAGGCGATTCTGATTTGCTTCCTTCAAGCCAGGGTCTACGCCAATGGCCTTGCGTCCTCGGGGGCCGGTCTCGCAGGCGCAATTTGCAGTTGAGGCGTGCCGGTTCTCTTTCCCCGCGTTCCGAGCGGTCTTTTTTGCCGCTGCTGGCATTATACCCTCCATCCCTATCTATACCCCTACCCCCTATATTTTGTCAAGTGGCCGCGGAAGTGATTGCGGCCGTGTTTGCTGCGGGCTGCTATAATGGCACCATGACACTCGTGGAAATTACTTATGAATTGCAGTCACCGCTGACGGAAGAGCAATTGCGCCATCTCGGTCAATTCGCGAACACCTATGGCCTGCGCGCCTTTCGCATCGACGGAGCGACGAACCATTTGTCGTTCGAATACGACGCTTCGCGACTGCGCGAGACGCAGGTAGCGCATGTATTAGGTCAGGCACACATTGCTGTAACTCGCAAAGTGAATTGAACTGATTTTCGTGGGCTAATTTGAGCTGCGCTTGAGGGCGATTTAAAGTGCAAGGCAGGACCGGTTTCGAAGCGCGCTCATCGGTATGGAATTCTGCACCGGGCGTAAAAAAAGCCTCGTCGGAGAAATCTGTGGGTCACCGCTACGCTCCAGTGGCGGCCGGAAGCTCGGCTTGCGCGACTCTGTCGGGGCTCTGTTACCTGGGTCGCGTGGTTGCGAGAGTGTCACGGGATTGACAGGCGAAACCGCCTGACCCACAACGCATGCCGGTGTGCAATTGTGGGACAGACGGTTTCGTCTGTCGCTTGCGAAGCAAGGTCCTTTTTGCGCATCTAAAGCCATGCGGCATCGGCAATCCCCGCCGGCACCCGTATCAGGGCCGCGACCGTCAGCGGATTCCGCGACTGAACCGCGAAATCCCGAAACCGGTGCAGCGCCCTACGTGGTGGAGAACCGGCGGCGATAGGCGGTAGGTGTCGTGTCCAGCGTCCGGCTGAAGTGCTGCCGCAGCGTCGCCGCCGTCTGTAGCCCCACCGCTTCGGCAATCGCATCGATCCCGTCGTCGGTCTTTTCGAGCCGCATCCGCGCGGCCAGGAGACGCTGGTGGGTGAGCCATTGGTGAGGCGTGGTTCCGGTCTGCTGGCGGAACTGGCGCGCGAAAGTACGCGGCGACATCGCCGCGTGGCGGGCCAGATCCTCCACGCGCAGAGCCTGGCCCAAATGCGATTGTGCCCATTGCAAGAGAGGCGCGAGCCCTCCGGCCGCCCGGCTGTCGAAGGGGTTTTGGACGTATTGCGCTTGACCGCCGTCGCGGTGCGGCGGCATGACCAGCCGGCGGGCCACGCGGTTGGCGATTTCGGCGCCATAATCGCACCGGACGATGTGCAGGCAAAGGTCTATGCCGGCGGCGCTGCCCGCCGAAGTCAGAATGCTGCCTTCATCCACGTACAGAACGCCGGGGTCGACGCGAATCTTCGGGAACCGGGAAGCCAACTCTTCCGCGTAACGCCAGTGGGTGGTGGCGCGCTTGCCATCGAGCAGGCCGGTGGCTGCAAGAACGAAGGCTCCGGAACAAATGGAGACCAGACGTGCGCCGCGAGCGTGCGCCGAACGCAGTGCTTTAAGGAGAGATTCCGGAGGAGGTTCGCTGGTTCGCTTCCAGCCCGAAATAACGATGGTTCCGGCCTGTTGCAAGGTCCGCAATCCACGACGTGCTTCGACATGAACGCCGCCGGTCGTGCGGAGCGGGCCGCGCTGGTGCGAGCAGGTCTCAAACTTGTACCAATCGACCTCCAGCTCCGGCCTCGACAAGCCGAAAATCTCCACCACGATCCCGAACTCGAAGATGCTGAGGCCGTCGTAAAGCAGAGTAGCCACCCGGCGATGGTCGCAGGAGCGCATGGCAGGATTTTAGCGCATATTGGCATTTCTGCCTATCGACAAAGTTTTTGAATCGGGCAACAGTGGTTTATGAACATACACAATGAGATCGCCGCCGATCCGCAAACGGCCCTCGATCACTTTGAGAAGCTCCTGTCTCTCGAAACCGACTGCTGGGACGTTCACGCGGCGTTGGCTTTGGGCGCGCCCGGGTTTGTGCTGCTGGATGTTCGCAGCCCGCAAGCTTTCGAGGGCGGGCATGTTCCGGGCTCGCTCCATCTCCCGCACGGCCGAATCAATGAACGCAATCTCGCCGCCTATCCCCCGGATACGCTATTCGTTGTCTATTGCAGCGGGCCGCATTGCAACGGAGCCGACCGCGCTGCAGCTCGTCTGGCGCGCCTGGGCCGGAAAGTGAAGAAAATGATCGGCGGCGCGGAAGGCTGGAAAGTTGAAGGCTTCGCCCTGGAAAAAGGAGCGGAGGTTCCATGAGATTCCATTCCAAGCGTTAGCGGCCTTGTCTCACCGATTCAAGGTCACCCTTAGCGCCTGTTTCCCGCTCGCCAAGCGAAAAGTCTGTAGATTCGAGAAGTTGCAAAGGAAGGAGTTGATTATGACGCCGGCGCAACCGGGACTAGAGGTGTCGGCCCCATGGACCTACCGCGAAAAGCTGTTCAACCTGTCGGCTGGCCGGGATCCGATCGAGGTGTTAGGGCAGACAGCATCCACCCTGGCCGATATTGTGGCCAGACATCCGGCGGAAGTCCTGCGCGGGCGAGCAATTCAAGGGAAATGGACTCCGAACGAAATCATCGGCCATCTCACCGATAGCGAATGGGTTTATGGATATCGCCTCAGGTTGATCCTTTGCGAGGACGAGCCGGCTATTCTGGGCTTCAGGCAGGATGCTTGGGTAGCCTCCCTGCGCCACAATGAACGCGAGCCGTCCGAACTTGTCGAAATATTTCGGACGCTGCGCGTACTCAATTTGTCTGTGTGGAGACGAATGTCACCGGAGGACTTGCAACGCAGCGGGCAGCACAATGAGCGTGGCGCGGAGTCCTTGGCCGTGATGGTACGATTGCTGGCCGGTCACGACCTTTCCCACCTGCATCAGATCAGTCGTTATATTCAAGCCCTTGAATCGCGGGGCTAGCGATGCCGCGACTGCACTCACTTGGCAAGCTGCCCGAGCCGGAGTCCACCCACGATTTCTTCTGACGAGCCGAAAAAAAAGAGGGGCCCCCGCTTGGGATCGGGGGCCCCAAAAGGCGCGTTTCAATTGCTGGCGTCGTTTTCACACCAGCGCGTGGGGTCATCCATCCTAGCTTCCCTCTCAGAGGCAGGTCGGAACGATTTGTAAAAAGTGACAAGCAAGCCCCTTCCCCCTCGCTTGCCTCTCTTCACATTTCGTCATTTGAAACGCGCCCACGGAACCAGTAATGCAAGGCTGCCGCCAATGTGGGGATCGTCGCAGAGTTTAATAAGTATCTTATTATGTTGAACTTACGTTTGGAGAGGGTTTCCGTTCATGCTCCAAATCCGTACTCTAAATTCAAATCGGAACGGTCTTCAGTCTGAATTGGGAACCGCTCGGTTCCGTCACGGCGGGGAGGTGTCCCTTCAACCAGGTTCCAGGACTCCGGTAACAAAATCTTCGACCTACTAGAACTATCGGTTTTTTTCCGCGCCTTCCGCAAAATACGGCAATGCGTTGGCTCTCCAGCGGAACCATGTCGTGGCGGCGCTCGCTCTGCCGTATCTACATCCTGGGATTCCTTACCCTGAGCTGCTGCTTTTCGCTTTTTGCGGACACACCGGCAATGCTGCGAACTATTCCTGCGGCCGGATGCTACTGCCATTGTGCGGAATCGCACGTCCGGGGCGGTTGTGCGAAGTTGTGTGATTCAAAGCGCTACGCCTCTCGCTGGCGAGCAACGAGGTGCGCCAAGCCACACATGCATACGCCGGCCAATGACTCACACGCAGGCCCGAGATTCCCACGCCCCGGCCGTGCGGAACAAGCAAAACTCTAAAGGCAGTTCCAAGTCATGAGTTGTAAGCGCTCAGTTCGGACACTGACCCGTTAGAACGTGTTGGTTGCGACGGACGCCGGCTGAAGATGCCTCGGCGCTTCACTCGTTTCCCCAAGGAGTTTTGCAAGTATCTCGGGGATTTCGAAAACGGCGCGGTTGTTCTGAGCTGCCACGTTTTTGCGAAACGCAGCAAGGGCAGCCGGCTCGAGCATGTGCTTCACTCCATCCACTACATCTCCAAAATCCTTCAATACAATGCCGACGCCCTTTTCCTTCACCCACTGCGCGTTGTAGCGTTCCTGCGGGAGCGTCCAGGCATTGCATTCGATTAACACCGGGAGCCTGCGGACCATGGCTTCCGCAATGCTTCCTGGGCCGGGCTTGCCGATCAGAAAATCCGCAGCGCGCATCAGCCGATGCACTTCTTTCGTGAAACCGATCACGTGCACCGGCATCTTCCACTGGCGCGCGTGCAATTTGCCGGCTAGTTTATTGTTCCGACCGCAAATCAAAATCAATTGCAGCGGCAGCCCGGCGGTGTCCAGTTTTTCGGTGATGTCATACATTAATTTAGAACCGTGCCCGCCGAAGAGCACAATAGCGGTCGTCAAGCCCTCTCGCAATCCCATTTCCCGGCGCAATGCGACGGGATCGAAATCGTCTTGCACATAAAAATCAGGGCGCAGAATCATTCCGGAGGTCAGAAAAGTGTGCGCGGCCTCATGGCCCATGGCGCTCGCTTGATCAGCTGCTTTTTCCGTTCCAGCAATGACGAATTGATCTCTGGTCGGCTCGATCCAGAAACGCGGCGGAAAATCAGCCAAGTCGGTGATGATGGTGACGAACGGCCGGCCGGGATATACCTTGGTCCAACTTTCGCAAATCTGCCGGTTGAAGTGTGGAATCACTGAAATTAGCAGGTCCGCGGGATTTTCGCGCCAGAACTTTTCAAGTAGGTTCACAAGCGGCTTGTGAAAAATACGAATCGTCAACTGAAGAACGCGGAGAAGCTGAGTACTGCCGAGCGTCCAGCCTTTTTGCAACATGATGTTGTACTGCTGCTGAATGCGAATGCCGGTCAGCTTGCGCAGTATGTCCAAGCGATCTGTCAGGTCCTGAAATTGGACGAGTTCAATCCGCCAGTCGCGTTGCTGCTGAGAAACCACAGTCTGTAGCGCGACGGCAGCGTTGCGATGGCCCCCTCCCCCATCGTGGAAGACGACGTGGACTTTTTTCATTGGGCTGATTGTGGCACAAGTTTGCGGCATTGCGACAGAGCACACTTCATGCCATGTGGGTAAGTTCGTAACCCACATGTGTTCAATAAGTTCCATGAGCACATTTACCTAGAATTCGTGACCTCTTTACAGGCTGTTCATATCGAGGGAAGAGAATTGCAACATGCGCTGCGACCTTCACGTTCATTCGATCGCATCCGGAATGTTTAACGTTCCCGGGCTGGACCGCATTTGCCGGGAGTCCTATACCCACCCCGCCGAAGTCTATAAACGGCTAAAGCGGATGGGCATGTCCGTCGTCACCCTGACCGACCATGATTCCATCGAGGGCGCGGAGGGTTTGCGGCGCCACCCGGACTTTTTTCTAAGTGAAGAAGTCACCGTTCGGATGCCCAGTGGGACTGAGATGCACATAGGTGTTTATGGCATCACCGAACGCGACCACGTCGAGATTCAGCGCCGCAGAAGCGATTTCGTCGCGCTGCTGATGTACCTCACCGAGCGTAAGCTTTTCTTCAGCGCCAATCACGTTTTCTCCGGGTTGACGGGCCGCCGCAAAGAAGAAGACTTCCATTGGTTTGAGTCCTACATCCCAGCGTTTGAGACACGCAACGGACAGATGTGGCCGGAGGCCAACGACAGTGCTGCTCGGCTTGCGACGCGTCTCGGAAAAATCGCGATTGCCGGCAGCGACTCGCACACGATCGCCGGGGTGGGGCACACGTTTACGGAAGTGCCCGGGGCGCGAACGGTGGAAGAATTTTTCGCCGGGCTGCGAACGGGACATGGACGAATCCACGGCGTGCATGGAAGTTGCGGCAAGCTCACGGCGGACGTGTTCAGCATCGTGCGATCACTTTTCATGGACAAACCGTGGACGCTGGCGCTGTCGCCGCTCGCGGTGCTGGTGCCCGCTTTTACCGCGGGACACTGGATGAACGAAATTCGTTTTTGCCGGAAATGGACTGCGGCAATCGAGCGCGGAAAAAGGAAGCGAATGCTGTGGGATTTGGATTCGAACTTCGAGGCCAACTGGGCAAGTTGAGGTATTCGTGAGTAAGCCATCTCATTCGCTAAGGCCAAAGATACGAAAGAGGCTGCGTGCGCATGCGATTTGCGCGCGAGAAATCTTTCTCGCTTACGTGTGCATCCTTCTTATTGATAGTGCTTGTTTGTTTCCCGCCGTTTGGGTGAGGTGAGGCCATGACAGTCGCACGGAACCTCTGGGGATACATCGATCGGCGCGATCACCGGCTGATGCACCGGATGAATCGCTGGCGGGCGCCGCGCTGGATCCGCATCTGGATGATCGCCGCAACGCGCATGGGCGATGGATGGATCTGGTACGGCTTGGGGCTGATGCTGCTGGCTTATGGAGGGCCGCAACGTTTTTCGGCGATTGGCGCCGCGGGGTCAGCCGCGGCTTTGGGCATTTTTGTTTTCAAAGCGCTGAAAAGATTGAGCCAGCGGCCGAGGCCTTGCCAGATCGAGCCTCACTGCTGGTCGAAGGTGCTGCCTCCGGACAAGTTTTCGTTTCCGTCGGGCCACACGATGACGGCGTTTTCCATCGCGTTGGTGGTCAGCTACTTTTATCCTTCGCTGGAAGGCGTGCTTTTCTTTTTGGCGTTGAGCATTGCGGTGTCCCGCATTGTGCTAGGAATGCACTTTCTGAGTGATGTCTTGGCGGGAGTGGTGATGGGCGTGGCGCTGGGTTGTGCTTCGATCACGGCTTTCGCTTCGTTGGGACTCATCTAACCGCCACGCGTGTTGCTCTCCTCGCGGTCCCTTCCTCACAAACTTGATCGGCGAAAATTTAAAACGGGCGGAACGATTCAGCACATCGCGATAGTATGAAAACCCGTGCTTGGACTTAATCGAGGTATATTGGGGCAGATGGCCGAAGCCGCCCAAGCCTCTTCTAGCGTTGCAAGCCGCCAAGAATCTCATTCCTATCCGGTTTTCCTGCTTCAGGTTTCGCGGCCGGGGCTGTGGAGCACTACGGCGATGTTTTATCTGATGCCGCTCGGGCACGTGGATTTCCTGCATTCCGGAAGACTCTGGCTGGGATTGTTGTTCGTGCTTTTCCCCCTGGGGTTTCTGCTTTACGGCGTCAACGACATCGTCGATGCGGAAACTGATTCGCTGAACCCGCGCAAAGGCACGTTCATGTTTGGTTCGCGGGGCGCGCGCGAACAGCTCGTGGCTTTGAAGTGGCAGATCGCCGTACTGCAAACCCCGTTCGTGATCGCTTTCTATTCCTTTGTCGGGCCGCGCATTTTGTGGTGGTACGCGGTACTTCTGCTGGCGGTGGGGATCTACAATGCGCCAGGCATCGCGTGGAAAGGCCGGCCTCCCTTTGACGTGCTGATTCAAGCGAGTTACCTGCTCGTTTTTGTGCTCAGCAGCTGGCTGAACAACACGCAGCAACTTCCCTGGCAGACTTTCTTGTTTGGCGCGATGTTTGCGATGCACTCTCATATTTTCGGCGAGGTGATGGACATCGAGCCGGACCGCTTGAGCGGTAGGCGAACGACAGCAACGGTGATTGGAAGAGTGCGCGCGAAATTCTTGATTGCTGTTTTCTTGTGCGTTGAAACCGCGTTGGTGCAGTTTTATTTTCGGGACTGGATCATCACGAGTTTTCTCGCCGTCGGCGCAATCTGGTTTTTGGCCGACGCGACTTTACTGTGGAAAGACCGGGCCTATAGTCCGAAGCAGATGCGCCTCTTCTTGTGGGGCTGGAACGCGGCTGCCGTGCTGGGAATGTTCTGGAATTGGGGACACGGTACGCTTACTCACCTCTCCTCCGTCGCAGGATTTCGCCCTTGAGCCGGAAATGTTTGCTCGAAATCAGTGTGGAGAGCCTGGAAGCGGCGCTGGCCGCAGCGCGCGGCGGCGCGGACCGCATTGAATTATGCGGCAATTTGTCAGCTGGCGGCATTACGCCGAGCATCGCGCTGATGCACGCCGTGCGCGAGCATCTAAGCATTCCTGTTTTTGTGATGATTCGCCCACGTGCGGGAGACTTCGTCTATTTGGACGCTGAGTTTTCAGAGATGCGGCGATCCATCGCTAGCGCCCAGGAATCAAGAATGGATGGCGTCGTCCTGGGCGTCTTGACGAAAGACCATCGCGTCGATGTCGCGCGAACGCGGGAGCTCGTTGAGTTTGCGAAGCCGCTATCGGTGACCCATCACCGCGCGTTCGACGAGGCCGCCGATTTACACCAAGCACTCGAAGATGTGATGCAAAGCGGCGCGAAAAGAATCCTGACGTCAGGCGGCGCGAAGGGCGCGATGGAGGGCGCCGCGGTGCTCGCGAAACTCATCGAAGCCGCCGGGGAACGGATCGTCATTGTGCCAGGCGCAGGAATCAGCACCCGAAATATCCGCCAGATTGCCCAACGAACGAAGGCGTGCGAGTTTCACTCCGGACTCAGCAGCGTTCTTCCCTATGGCAGCCGCGATTACAGGAAGTTTGAAGCAGAAGTGCGCAAGCTGGCAGAGCAACTTGCGTGATTTAGCCCGGTTGAAAGGGCCCCCTACCCCTCAGTTTTTCATAAGTTGCATCTAAAGGACTTAGAGTTTCATGGGTGCCCATGTAAGTGGTTTAGAATCAACACTTGCGGTGATTTCAATGAGTGTTGATTCTAAAGAGCCTTACGTTGCACTAAAATTGTGCAAAATGGGCTTCTTCGCGTTTGCGCGAAGTCGTTTCCGCTTCCCCGGCGCCCAAGCAGAGGGTCTGTTGAACGAGTTTCGAGGTCTAAAAGCAAAAATGCGACAGACGAAGCTGCCGCAGTAGCGCGGATCACAATTTGACCTGAAAACATTATAGCACACTCTGGATGGCGCGCGCCCAGGAAACTCTCGGACCGTCCGGCATCCGACTATGCAACTAACAGCTTGTTGAAGAATCTGGTTTTCGAAGTTTGTTCGTTCTCAGTTTTTAGTTTTTGCTGAGTTGTAAAGGAGTGGTTTGGATTTTTCTATCTGCCGAGCCGGCTCGTCGAAGCCACGTCTCACGTTCTGGCCATCAGGTTTCGCAATCGGCACAAGTTGTAGGCAGCTCCGGTGAAGATAAACAGCCACCCTACCTTCTCGATTCCTCGCAGCTTCACTTTTCTTAGCATCCCCACCATCTTCATCCATCCGAACGATTGCTCCACTCGTTTTCTCTTCCGCTGACTCACCTCATACCCCGCATGCCGCGTGGTCCGCTCATCCACCGCACTCCTGCGATTGGTCGTGTTCTGCGCCACGTGCGGCGTGATGTTCATCCCGCGGAGTTCCCTTACGAATTCCTGCGTGTCGTAGGCCTTGTCCCCTCCCATGGTCACTCGCTTTCCCGACGCCAGGCCTTCGGCCATCAGCAGCGCCGCATCCCGCTCCGCTCTGCCGTTGGCCTCCGTCAGAAACGTCTGCAGCAAGAGTCCGTTGCGATTTTCCATCAATACATGCCCCATATAGCTCAGCTTCGCCTGGCTTCCTCGGGACTTCGTCCACAATCGGGCATCGGGATCGGTGCTCGATTCATGAGTCTCGTTCTTTCGCTTCTCTCCACGAAAGTCGACGTCTCCTCCCGGTCCAGGGGCCTGGCCCGTTCCGTCCTTCGGCCGGAAACTCTTATGGCTGGCCCAGGCCTCAATCAGCGTCCCATCCACTGTGAAATGTTCATCGGACATAAACGGTCTGGCTCTCTCCAGCACCCGCTGGAAAAACGACTCGGCGACCTCTTCATTCAGCAAGCGCTCACGATTCTTGCTGTACACCGCGTGATTCCACACCGCCTCGTCCATCTCCATCCCTACAAACCACCGGAACAGCAGGTTGTACTGCAGTTGCTCGATCAGCATTCGTTCGCTGCGGACCGAATAGAAGATCTGCAACAGCAGGGACCGAAACAGTCGCTCCGGCGCAATCGATGGCCTCCCCACGTCCGAGTACAACTTCGCAAACCGCGGCGACATCTCCTTCAGAATCTCATCGAGAAACGTAGCTGAACATTCCTTCTTGCTGATTATCGTCTCCGCGCATTCGCTCGTCTCCTTGACCTTCCTTCATTCAGACGAGTTCTCTCAAATTAAAGTTGCAGGTGAATGGGGGTTTTTCAACAAGCTGCTAATCGAGAGTCGCATTGTCCGGAAGCCGACCATATTTCTGGCTATGGTAAAATCCCGCGATTATGACCTCCCCGCATCGCGCGGCCCATAATGCCTTATTCTTCGCGTCTTTAGCCGAAGCAGCAGGTTACTTTCTTTCACTTTTTGTTTTGGTGGCCGTGGGATTTGCTACCGGATTTGAACATTGGTAGATTTCCTTTACGTCTGTTCCGCAAAAACACTTGAGTAGGTGAGAGATAGTCAGTTTGCTTGTGAGTCTTGTGCCCGCAGCCTTGACACTGCAGTTCGTCTTCCGCTATTGCATGAAATTCATTCGTCATGGCAGTCCTCCCCGTTAAGAAACTCTGCTCTCAAAGGTTGAGTGCCTTCCATGAGAAGGCCGGTATGAGTCAAGAGTGTTTTTCTCTTTTTTTCTCTTTTCCTCCTGTGGATTCCTTACCTTCGAGCCGAGCCGCCTCTGTCGCCATCCTTCCATCCGCACTCTTGGTTGAGCGATTTT
>WNFR01008420.1_pt1 | contig 18793 bp, 16 predicted proteins | sample 5400221 | NCBI WGS metagenome assembly WNFR01 (sample SAMN13153357, study PRJNA577476) | soil metagenome | isolation source: 40 cm soil under Madrone tree | place: USA:California | collected 2016-06-14 | reverse complement strand
GGGGTCGGGAAACTGCCGCGGGTCGCGGTTCGCCGCTGCCATGAAGGGGATGACCATGTCGCCGCGACCGATCGTTCGGCCGTGCCACGGCACGTCCTCGGTCGCGATCTTGACCGTCGCCGGCACCGGGCAATCGTAGCGCAACAGCTCCTCGACCGCGCCGTGGATGAGCGCCGGGTCGCCGCGGACGAGCGCGCTTTGCTCGGCTTCGCGCAGCAGGTGGAAGAGGCCGTTCCCGAGGAGGTTCGTCGTCGTCTCGTGCCCGGCGAACAAGAAAAGGATGCAGTTCGCGACCACCTCGTCGCGCGTCAGGCGGTGGCCGTCGTGCTCGGCACGCAGCATGAGGCTCACGAGATCGTCGCCGGACCGGCGCTCGCGCTCGCGGAAGAGCGCGCCGAAGTAGTCGACGAGCGCGGCGACGCCGGCGCTCGCCTCGGTGAAGTTGTCGCGGTCGTCGACGGCGCCGCCGATGTACGCGGCGAGACGATCCGACCACGTCTTGATCGAGTCGAGATCGGTCTCGGGCACACCCATCATCCCGGTGATGACCATGGCCGGCAGCGGGAAGGCGAAATCGCGGATGAAGTCCATCTCGCCGCGCGCCGCCACGCGGTCGAGCAACGCAGAGACGATCGTCTCGATGCGGTCGCGGCTCGGTTGCAGCTGCTTCGGGGTGAATGAGCGCTGCACGAGCTCGCGCAGCCGCTCATGATCGGGCGGATCGCGGAACACGAGCCAGTGCCCGAGCACGTCGGCGACGGCGCGTACCGCGGGGCGTCGGCTCGCGTAGCGCTCGTCGAGCTTGCGGAATCGATCCGAGGAGAACGTCTCAGGCGTGTTGAAGATCGAGGTGACGTCGGGCCAGCGCGTGACGACCCACCCGCCCAAGCTCTCGCTCCAGTGCACCGGCTCGCGCTCGCGCAGCCAGGCGTACACCGGAAAAGGGTCTTGGATGTTGCGCGGCGATTTGAGATCGAGATCCGCCGCGCGCACGGCGAAGCTCTGCAGCCCTGCAAGAGGACCTTTTGGCCGTCGGGAAAGAGGATGTCGATCTTGGTGCGTTCCCGCTCGGCGGTCACGACGCCGAGCCCGAGTGTCGCGTGGGAGACGATCTCACCCACCGTGAACCGCTCCGAGCGCGAGTAGCGTCGTGATGCGGATTCCGTGCGGCCGCGGAGCAATGCGGCGTATTTGGTGGCGTAGGTCTTTTGCTCGTCGACGCCGCGGGCGCGCGGCGCCGCGGTGCGATGGGCGTGCTGCGAGCCGCAGGTATTGCAATGGGTGCGCTTGATCTTTCCGGCTGCCATCGACTCGATCGTGTGCCGCAGCATCAGCTTACAGCGGGTGCACCAACCGTCGATGTTATGGCCGACCTCGATCTGCATGATCTCTCCTTACCGGTTCGCAATCAGTTGGGTGCCGCAATGGAGGCAAAACGCGGTGCCGCGGCGTCTGGCGGTGACGTGATCGTCGTCTTCGCACGGAGGCTTACGGACGCGGTCGTTGACGACGCCGCCGCATTGCGGGCAATGACGCACGGGCGCGTTCGCGCGGTGATGATTCAAATTATCGCAGGAGGGAACGACACGTTTACCAACCATGGGCACCTACCATCGGTCCTCGATCGCGGCTGAACCGCGCAGCTCGTGCGGAGAGGGCGCGCAAAAATGCGCGACCGTCGATCCGCGCCGCTGAGCCGATGCCCGCGGGTCGAGGGAACCCCTAGCCTATCCCGAATCAGGAAATGTGCAAGGAGAACCGAATCCTTCCGTCCCGCGATGTGCTCAGCGTCCTAGGACGAGCACGTGCGCCGGCATCGTCGCCGGATCGAGGCGCACGTAGTTGCGGGCGCCGTTCCACACGTAAAGGGTGTCGCTGAGCACGTCGTGCAGCTCGTACGGCGCGCTCGGGTCGATGCCGAGCTCGGCGAGCGGCACCTCGACCCATCCTTCGACGGCGCGATGCGGGTCGAGATCGACGACGACGAGGACGACGTCCGAAAGATCGGGGGTCGTCTTCGAGTAGACGAGCAGCCGTCACGACATCGCGGATGTTGCCCGCGGCGTCGTGGTCCCAGATCCGCACCTGGTACTTCTCCGAGTCGCGGTACTCCTCGGTGCCGGGGATGGCGTCGCCGACACAGAGCTCGAACGGCGGGCCGTAGATGCCGTACGACGCGCCGAGCGTCGCCGCGAGGACGAGGCGGATCTGAAACGCCGCGCGCCCGCCGCTCTGCAGAAACTCGTGCAGGACGTCGGGCGTATTCGTGAAGAGGTTCGGGCGCAGGTACTCGCGCACCTCGGTCTGCGTCAGCTCGGTGAAGTACTCGACGAGCTCCGCTTTCGTCGTGCGCCAGGTGAAGTAGGTGTACGATTGCGTGAACCCGCGCTTCGAGAGCTGCTTCATGACCTTCGGGCGGGTGAACGCCTCGGCGAGGAAGATCGCGTCCGGGTGGACGCGGTGCACGTCGGCGATCAGCCACTCCCAGAATGCGAACGGCTTCGTGTGCGGGTTGTCGACGCGGAAGAGGCAGACGCCGCGCCGCGCCCAGAAGAGCACGACGTCGCGCAGTGCTTCCCAGAGCGTCCGCCAGGCGGCGGATTCGAAGTCGAAGAAGTGGATGTCCTCGAAGACGTTCGGCGGGTTCTCGGCGCACTTGATGGTGCCGTCGGGACGGTGTCGAAACCATTCGGGGTGCTCGCGCAGCCACGGATGATCGGGCGAGCACTGCAGGGCGAGGTCGAGTGCCACCTCGAGGCCGTGTGCGCGCGCGGCCGCCACGAACGCCTCGAGATCCGCGAGCGTGCCGAGCGCAGGCTCGACGGCCGCGTGGCCGCCGGCCGCGGCGCCGATCGCCCACGGGCTTCCCGGGTCGTCCGGCGCGGCGACGGGCGCGTTGTTCGGGCCTTTGCGATGCGTGACGCCGATGGGGTGGATCGGCGCCAGATACACGACGTCGAATCCCATCGCCGCGATGTCCGGGAGCCGCGCCGCCGCCTCGCGCAGCGTCGCCGAGCGCGTCGGGTCGGCGCCGGCGGAGCGCGGGAACATCTCGTACCAGGCGCCGAACCGCGCCCGCTCGCGGTCGACGCGGACGCGCAGCACGGGCGACTCGACGGCGTCGGTGCGCGGGTCGATGGTGGCGATCGCCGCCACGAGTGTCGGATCGAGCGCGGCCTCTATTCGCGTATCGTCGCGCGCCGACAGGATCGCCGCCGCGCGCTCGAGCGCCACCCGCGCCTCGCCGCTCGCGCGCGCGGCCGCAGCGCGCACGAGCGCCGCGCCTTCGAGCAGCTCGCTGGCGACGTCGCGATGCGCCTCGACCTTGGTCGCGAGCTCGGTGCGCCACGTGCCGAAGCGATCGATCCACGCACCGACGGCGTACTCGTACGTCCCGATCCGCTCGAGCACGAACGTCGCGCGCCACAGGTCGTTGCCGAGCGCCTCCATCGCGGTCTCGATCCACTCGGCATCGCCCGCGAAGCGGTGGCGCAGCACGACACCGAGCGCGTCCTGTCCGTCGACGAGGACGTCCGCGAGCACCTCCACCATCTCGCAGCGCGTGCGCTTCACGGGATAGCGGCCGTCGTCGACACGCGGGCGCACGTTCTCGATGACGACGCGCATTGCCTTCGCGTCCGTCGGCGCGTCCGTCATCGTCGTCCGAGCACGCATGCGTACCACCGTGCGCGAGCGGCGGATGAAACTCAATGCGAACGGCCCATCCGCAACGAGCGTCGGCGGTGCGACTTCCATGCCATGTGCGCTCCGAGAGCAACGCGCGTGTCGCCGCTCCGGCAGCCTCTACCCTCGTGCGCTCACGTCAGCGCACATGTACAAATTACAGCTGCGCTGCCTCGTAAGTCCGTTCCCAGCGGCGGCGCATTTGGCACGTCGGTCGCTCTGGACGAGTGTGCGCGACCGCCGCGACGGCGTCGCATCACTCGAACAAGGGAGGTGCTCATGCGAGCGCTACGAACTACCATTGGCAGCGCGGCGGAGGTCGCCGGACACACAACAACCTGCAAGTCGCGAGCAGGCGCTGACAGGAGGTCGCTATGACGTACACACCGATGACGTACAAACCGAAGACGTTTCCGCTGAGTGGCTTGCAGGGAATCTCGGACCGCACGCTCGAGATGCACTTCAAGCTGTATGAAGGTTACGTCAAGGAGACCAACCGCCTCACCGAGAAGCTCGCCGAGTTTCTCGCCGACGGTAAGGTCGATCAGGAGGAGATGCCGGCTTACTCGGAGCTGAATCGCCGCCTCGGGTTCGAGTACAACGGCATGGTCCTGCACGAGTACTACTTCGACAACCTGACGCGCGCGGGCGGCGCCGACCCCGCGGGCCAATCACGCTTTCGCGCCGCGGCGGCGCGGAGCTTCGGCAGCTACGAGACGTGGAAAGTGGACTTCGTCGGGGTCGGCAAGATGCGCGGCGTCGGCTGGGCGATCTGTTACCAGGACCCCGCGAACGGGGGGCTCTCGAATCACTGGATCACCTTGCACGAGGTCGGGAACGTCGCCGGCTTCACGCCCGTTCTCGTCATGGACGTGTGGGAGCACGCGTTCCTGCTCGACTACAAGCCCGCCGAGCGCGGCAAGTACATCGACGCGTTTCTCGCCAACATCGATTGGAACGCGGTCGAGCATCGGACCGCCGACGCCAATCGACCGGCCGCTGCGTACCAGCGGGGCAACGAGCGCCGGTCGGCGTAACGGCAGGCCGACGGACTGACGTCGTGACCACGCCGCGTGGAAGAACCGCGGCGTGGTCACGTCACCGTCGTTCCGCAAGCTCGATCGTCACTCGCTCGATCGTCACTCGAATGCCCGCGCGTGCGACCCCGTCCAGCTGGGCGGATCGCTCGCGGGAAACGACTCGACCGATGCCTCATCGACGGGATTCTCTGCGGCGCCGCCACTGATCGGCTTCCGCGCATCCGACGCGTCGTGCTCGGCGCGAGCCCTGCTGCGGCGTCGTGCGCGGTCGAGCAACGCCGGCGCCACGCCGCCCGTCGCCAGCGCGAAGAGGCCGCTCCGTGTCGCGCCGCGACGCAGCAGATAGAGCGCAGCGGCGCCGCCGGCGACGAGCGCCGCTCCGCTGCGCGCGTTGCGCTGCCGGCCGGAGGTACCGCCGAGCTGCCGGTTCGGCGCACCGACCCGTCCGCCGCGGACGGGCGTCGCGACGCGATCGAGGGTCAACCGTCCCGGCCGCATCTCGGACGCGACCGGCAACGCGATCACGAGGATGCCGTTCCCGTACGTCAGCGTCGCATGCTCGGCGTCGACGTTCTTCGGCAGCTCGATCTCGCGCCGGTACGGGCCGACTTCCCATTCGTCGAGCAGCACCTGCTTCTGCGGCTGTTTCAACGTCCCGCAGCTTTCGTCCTGATCGGCACAGAGCCGGCCGACGATCACGAGTCGGCGATCGGGAGTGACCGCCACCGCGACGTCGCCAGGTCCGAGACCGGGCATCGGCGCGGCAATCGTCACCAGCTCGTCCGTGCAATACAGCTTGACGGGCAAGCGCTGCGGCTGACGATCTTCGTGGGGCTTGATGTGCGCCGCTCGTTCCGCGGGCGACTCGAGCGCCTGCGTCGCCGAGCGATGCGCTTCGCGTTCAGGGTCTGCCGCTGCTTCCCCACCGGCCGCGCCGGGACGACCGTGGCGTCGTCCCAGCAGCTCTCCGCCGTCACCGTGCGTCGCCACGACGCTCACCCGCTCCACGTGCAGCCGGTATTCTCGGCGCATCCGCGGCAGCAGTAGCGCTCGCCGCCCTTGTCGTAGCCCGCACCGGCGTTCGCCGACCACTGATCGCGGCTCATTCCACATTTCGGACATTGCGTCGGTTCCATGTTGGTTTCTCCTTTCGTCGTATGAAATCGCCACCATCGCGTCGCACAGTCCGCCCACCATGGGAGGAAATCGCAGCAAGCCCCGTGCCCTCACGAGAGCGAAACGGCGCGCCGCCATCCCGCATCTTCTCGCGTTACGGCAGCGCGACCTCGGCAGTTGTTACAAAGGCGCGCACAATTGACGGCGCGAGCGAGAGCACCGCCGATGGCGTGTCCTCACCTCCCGCTGGCACGCCGCTCGCTCCGCAGAAACGCGATCACGGGCTCCGCGACGCCAGCAGCACGGCGGGCCGCTGATCACGTCGGAGCGGGACATCGCGATTGTCACGCGGAGCTCGTCGCCGATTTGAAGAAGGTCGCGCACGCGCGCGCCGCGCCACGCAGCGCCCGTCGCGCATCGCGCGGCAAGTAACTCGCATCGCATTTGTCACGCGACTCGCCGCACGCAATTGCGCGTCCGCGGCCTCAAGTCGGCGTGGTATCGTGTCGACTCACAATGAAGATGCCTGCCGATCGCGACCCGCAAGGGCGGACCTCGCGCGCCGCCTATGCGGTCGAGACCATGCCCGCGCTGCGGCAGCGGATGTCGCTGGCGATGGGGATCTTCATCTTCTTCATGGGCATCGGCACGATCTTCGAGGTGAAGAACTACCCGGCGCGGGCGGCGTTCTCGATGTTGCTCTACGGCGTCGAGGCGCTCGCGGCGGTGCTCGGCGTCGTCGCCGCCTGGGTGCCGCGGGTACGCGAGCACCCGAAGCGGGTCGCGGCGCTCACCGCGGTCGTGCTTCTCGCGTGCATCAACGTCTACCACGGTACCGTGCACGCCGAGGCGGAGCGCCTCGCGATCGTCCTCGGCTGCGTGTTGAACCTCGTCTCGGTGCTGCTGCCGTGGGGGTGGATCGCGCAGACGGCCGTCGCGACCGGCGGCCTCGCGAGCTTCGCCGTCGCGGCCCCGTATCTCGTCGCGCACGAGGGCGTGGTCTACGCAGCACTCGTGCTCGCCGCCTCGGGCACGATGTCGATATGCAGCGCGTACTTCCTCGATCGCTATCGCTTCGAGGCGTTCCAACGCACGGCGATGCAAGCGAAAGAGGCGGCGATCTCGTCAGTGCTGGCGCACGTCGGCGAGACGCTCAGTAAGCATCTCGGCGAGTCGGACATCCTCGAGCGCGTGAACCACCTCGCGGTCGAGGCCATCCGCTGCGACTTTAGCAGTCTCTTCCTCTTCGACGAGAAACGCCGCGTCTTCTGGCTGGCGTCGAACGTCGGCTCGCGGCCCGAGGTGCTGGCCGAGCTGGCGCAGCTCGAGTTCCCGCCCGACAGTCTGCCGATTCTGCGTGCGCTCCGCCCCGGCCAGCTGATCGCGATCACCGACGCAAAGAACGATTCGATGGTCCCTCCCGAGCTGAACCGGCGCCTCGACGTCACGTCCGAGCTCGTCGCTCCGGTCGCGCGCGGCGAGCGCATCATCGGCGCTCTCGTCGTTGGCTATCACCAGCGCACCGGCGATTTCTCCGACCGCGAGCAGCGGCTGACGCTCGGCATCGCGCACGCGACCGCGATCACCGTCGAGAACGGCCGGCTGATCGCGGATCTGCAATCCGCGAATCGCCTCAAGTCGGAGTTCGTCGCAACGATGTCGCACGAGCTGCGGACGCCGCTCAACGTCATCATGGGCTACGCGGAGATGCTCGCCGACGGCATCTTCCATCCGACCGAGCCGGAGTTCACCGGCACGATCGGCCGCATCCAGGAGCACGCCATCGAGCTTCTCGAGCTGGTGAACGCGACGCTCGACATGGGCCGGCTGGAATCCGGACGCGAGACGGTCGAGATCGGCGACGTCGACGTCGACCGCCTGCTCATCGATCTCGGCCGCGAGCTGAAGCCGCTCGCGCAACCAGCGGTCGCGCTCACGTGGGCGCACGACGTCGGCGCGGCGCTCATCCGCACGGACGGCGTCAAGCTGAAGACGATCTTGAAGAACCTCGTCGGCAACGCGCTCAAGTTCACCAGCGCCGGCTCGGTACACGTCGCGGTCTGGGGCGCACCCGATCCCGACGGCGAGGGCGAGCTCGCCGTCTTCTCCGTCTGCGACACGGGAATCGGCATCGCGCACGAGCACGTCGCGGTGATCTTCGAGATGTTCCGCCAGGTCGACAGCTCGTCGACGCGGCGCTTCGGCGGCGTCGGCCTTGGGCTGCACATCGCCCGTCGCCTCGTCGATCTTCTCGGCGGCACGATCGTGGTCGACAGTACGCCGGGCGCGGGGTCGACGTTCACCGTCGCGCTGCCGCTCGAGCGTGTGGCGGCGACGCTCGGCGAGACGCAGCTCACACGCGCGGCGCGCTGAGCGCCGCGGCCGGCCAGCGGGAGTCGCCTGGCCGCGACGACGTCCTCACGCGCGCGTCGCGAATGCCCGTCGGGATCGCCGTGCTCAGTTCAGCACTGGTTGACGATATCTGAGGGCGGGCGTCACCTTGACGGCGCATCGCGGCCTTACGACACGCTCGTGCGCGACGGCGAGGGCGTCTACCGGCGCCCCGGGAGGAAGAGCGATGGCGACCAACGGTGACGCGCGGTTCGATGCGCGCGCGCAGGCGCGGGCGGCGGGCAGTTTCCTCTCGGCGGGGATCGTAGTGCTGGTGCTGGCCGCGGTCTACAGCTCGTTCGCGGTCATCAAGCCGGGAAACGTCGGCGTCGTCTTCAACCGCTGGTCGGGGAGCCTGCGCGCCGCCGGGCAAGGCATCGTCTGGCGGATTCCGTGGATCACGCAGGTGCAGTCCTACCCGATCGCGCTCCGCACCTACTCGATGGTGGCGCGCTCGCAGGAGGGCTCGGCGCAGGGCGACGACTCGATCGATCTGCCGACCCGCGAGGGCCAGCACATCCGCCAGGACATCTCGGTCACGTACAACACCAGTCAGGACAAGGCTGCGGACGTCTTCCGCTCCTTCCGCGGCGCCGACATCGAGGACATCGAGCGCACCTTCATCCGCCGCACGATCATCACCGTGTCGCAGAACGTCGCCGGCCAGATGGCGCTCACGGACCTCATCTCGAATCAGCGCACCGCGCTCCAGGATCACATCCAGGATCAGCTGTCGACGCAAATGGAGAAGATGGGTTTCGTCGTCGACAAGGTGAACCTCGGCGCCAGCCACCTGCCGCAAGCGATCGAGGTGCAGATGCAGCAGAAGATGGCGGCGCAGCAGCAAGCGCAGCAAGCCGAGTACGAGCTGCAGCGCCAGCAAACGCTCGCCAAGGCGAAGGTCGCCGAGGCCGAGGGCGACGCGCAGGCGACGCTCGTGAAGGCGAAAGCGCAAGCCGAGGCGAACCGCCTCCTGCAAGAGACCTTGAATCCGCTGCTCGTCCAGTCGAAGGCGATCGACCGCTGGAACGGCATCCTGCCGCAGTTCTCCGGGAGCGGCACGGTGCCGTTCGTCAATCTCACGCCCGAGTTGGCGAACGCGCACGACCACGCTCCCGGAGCGGGTGCTCGCTAAGCTGGCGTGATCGTCAGCTTCGGGCGCTTCGGCAGATGGCGGAGCCCCATCCATGCGAGGGCCGCTATATGGCTTGCGACCTCCTCGATCGGCGGCTTGCGCACCTCGATCCACCATTGGCCGACGAACGTGACCATGCCGACGAGCGCGTGGGCGTAGATCGGCGCCGTCTTGGGATCGTACCCCGCCTTCTTGAACGTGGTGGCGAACACGTCCGCGACGCGTTCGGCGACGTCGTTCAGCAGGCTCGACATGCCGCCGTGGGCCAACGTGACCGGCGCATCGCGCGAGAGCACGATGAAGCCGTCCGGCTGGTCACGGACGTAGGTGAGAAACGCGAGCACCGCGCGCTCGACGCGCTCGCGCGGCGCGCCGGTGCTGATCGCCTCGGCGATCCGCGCGACGACGTGCTCCATCTCGCGATCGACGAGGACCGCGTACAGCCCTTCCTTGCCGCCGAAGTGCTCATAGACGATCGGCTTCGACACCTTGGCACGGGCGGCGATCTCCTCGACGGACGTCGCTTCGAAACCGCGCTTGGCGAAAATCGCGCGTGCGATTTCGACGAGTTGCGTCCGCCGAGCTGACGCCGTCAGTCGTGCCGCAGATTTTTTTCGTCGCGCCATGTTGACATCCGCGGACTGCCGCCCTAGGTTACGGTCACGTAGGTTACGGTGACGTATTCGTAACCTACTGGAACGTAACCACTGCGCGCTTCCGCGCTGGACCAGGAGGAGCGATGGAATCTACCCGGAGTCTGTACGAGCAGCAACCGGTGCAACGGTACGCACGCGATGTACGCGCGCACCTCCCGCGCGCGGTGTTCGAGCGCGCCCCGTCGCGCCTTCTCTGGCTTCCCGTTCACCTTGCGATCATCGTCGCGCTCGCACTGTACGTGGTGATCGCGGCGCCCGCGTGGTACGTCGCGACGGCGTGCGCGCTCGTCGCCGGCCACAGCTGGGGCTGTCTCGGGTTCCTCGCGCACGAAGCGCTGCACCACGCGCTCGTCCGCAGCCGGCGCGTCGAGCAGATCGTCGGCTGGATCGGCTTCGCCCCGTACTGCCTCTCGCCGACACTCTGGACGGCCTGGCACAACCAGGCGCATCACGGCAATACCGGCAAGCCGGTCGCGGATCCCGACGGCTACGGCACCCTCGGCTTCTGGCGGAAGAGCGCCGTCGTGCGCACCCTGGAGACGATCGCGCCCGGCTCCGGTCGCATACGTAGCGCGCTCTTCCCGTTCGTCTGGTTCTCGCTGCACTCGCTGCTCGTGCTGGTGTTCCACAGCCGGCGAAACGGGTACTACGCGCGCATCTCGCGCCGCGCTGTCTACGCCGAGTCGGCGACGATGCTGGCGCTCTGGATCGCCGTGTTGGCGCTCGTGGGGCCGTATGCATTCACGTTCGTCTACGCGCTGCCGGTCCTTGCCGCGAACGCGCTCGTCATGTCGTACATCGCGACCAATCATTTCCTGAACCCGTTGACCGAGGTGAATGATCCGCTCGCGAACACGCTCTCCGTCACTTCACCGCGCTGGCTGGAGCGGTTGCACCTGGAGTTCGGCTACCACGTCGAGCACCACCTCTTCCCGACCGTGAGCGGTCGCCATGCACCGGCGGTACGCGACGCGCTCGTCCGCCTCTACGGCGACCGCTACCTCACGATGCCGCATGGCCGCGCGCTGCGTCTGCTATACGCGCGCCCGAAGCTGCACGCGACGCACGACACGCTCATCAATCCGCGGACGGGCGCAGTCTACAACAGCATCGCGCCGGGCGATCTCGCGATGCGTCCGGTGACGAGCTTCGACGTCCCCGCTCACCACTTCGCGTAGTGACTCTCCATGTACCCGAGCATGCCGTCGATCACGACGCGCTCGCCGGCGGCGGTGGTGAGTGAGCCGGAGTAGCGGCCGAACAGCTGATTGAAGTTGCTCGCGACGACGAACGCATTGATGTGCTCGGCGTGGCGCCCCTCGGGGTGGAACTCGAGCGCCAGCCGCCCGTCGTACGATGACACGCGCCACGGCCGCATCAGATCGCCGCGGTCGTAGGCGAAGGCGACGCTGTCGAGCTTGTGGAGCCGGCCGTCGAGCCAGAAACAGCTCTCGGTGAAGCTGGTCTCGTTGACGCCGCACGAGACGTTCATGCCGACGATCGTTCCGTCCGGCAGCGCACCGGCGAGGCAGCCCCAGTTCCAGAACGTCCGCCGGCGCATGTACCCGGCACTCCAGTCGTGATGGCCGTAGATCGGCAGCGCCGCGAGATCGTACGTGCGGTCCTCCCACGTGAGCCGGCCGCTCAGACGATCGCCGGCGGTCTTCCGCGCGTACACCCAACCGGTCGCGCCGGCATGGGTGCAAATGCGCATCGGCTCGGCCGGCGGCGAGTCCTCGTGGAAGACGGCGTCGATCGCAAACCTGTCGCCGATGCTCGCGACGAGCCGACGGCGCGGCGGGCGCTCCTCGGCGTCCATCACGATGTGCGCCCCGCGCGCCGTGAACGAGCACGCGCCGTATTCCGGCGTCTGCGTGAACCGGGTGCCGCGCGCGAGCGGCTGCGTGAAGCTCCATTCAGCGAAGCGCCGCGTCGCCGGCTCCCAGCAATATGCGAACGCGGTCGCGACGAGCCGCACGTCGGCGATCGCGCAGCCGAACACGAGCTCTTCCGACAGCGCACCGAGAAACTGGAACTGCTTGAAGCCGAAGCGTCGCGCCAGGCGGCCGGCGGGACAGCCGAACGGATTCGTGAGCGCGTAATCGCGGTAGTTCACCGCAGAGATCGGCGTCGTGAAGATGCCGACGCGGACGTTACCGGACCCGTCGATGAGGCACTCGTCGGCGTCGCACTCGCGATCGATCGCGGCTGACGTGCGCGGCGCCGTCACTCGCGCTCGTGGAGGAGCAGTACTTCCGTCTTGCATACGTGTGCTTCCCGACGAGCCGGCATCCTCACCTCACTCGCCGAGGAGATGCAGCGCTACGCGGCGCTGGAAGCGGCCGGCGCGGTGCTCGAACACGTACACCGCTTGCCAGGCGCCGAGCGCGAGCCGTCCGCGCTCGACGGGAATCGCGAGCTGCGTCTGCGTCAGGGCGGCACGGATGTGGCTCGGCATGTCGTCCGGCCCTTCCGTGATGTGCCGGTAGCGCTGCGTGTCCTCGGGCACGAGGCGACGAAAGAAATCGGCGAGGTCGCGGAGCACGTCGGGGTCGGCGTTCTCCTGCACGGTGAGGGACGCCGACGTGTGCTGAATGAACACGGTGAGAAGCCCGGTCGCGATCCCCTGCGCGCCGACCCACGTCGCGAGGTTCTCCGTCACGTCGTAGAGTCCCGGGCCGGCGGTCGCGACGGTCAGGTGATGGACGGCCTGCTGCATCGCTACCGTAAGCTCCGACGATCGACGGTCTGCTGCATCGCGGCCTCACCGCCTCAGGCGAGGGTGCTCTCCGAAGGTGTGGCGGCGCCCTCGAAGCGCTCGCCTGCCGGCGCGCGCCCGCGGGTGGCATCGATCAGCTCCGCGAGACGCGCGCGCTGGTAGGCACCGTCACCGTAGAGGAATTGGTTGTGCTTCTGCCGCTTCACGTAGAGATGCACGTCGCACTCCCACGTGAAGCCGATGCCGCCGTGGAGCTGGATCGAGCGGTCGGAGGAGAAGGCGGCGGCATCCGACGCGGCGGCTTTGGCCATGCGCGCGAGACGGAGCGCGTCGTCGGGATCGGTGTCGATCGCGCACGCGGCGGCGTAGGTCAGCGAGCGTGCACGGTCGACGTCGATCATCATGTTGACGATCGGGTGCTTCACCGCCTGGAAGAAGCCGATCGGGTGGTCGAACTGCGTCCGCACGCGCGCGTACTCGGCCGTCGTCTGCAGCTGCCACTCGGCGGCGCCGCAGAGGTCGGCGGCGACGATCGTGAGGATCGCCGGCGTCGCGGCGGCGAGGACCGCGGCGGCGTTGCCGGGAGTTGCGAGCGTCGCGGCAGGATCGAGCCGCACGTCGTCGAGCTCGAGGCGCGCCTGATCGCGCGTCAGGTCGGCGATGCGGTCGGGATTGATCGTGAGGCCGGGGGTGTCGGCGGGAACCGCGTAGAGACCGATGCCATCCTCCGCGGCCGCCGCGACGACGAAGAACGCCGCCTTGCGGGCGTCCTGCACGAACGCCGCCGTGCCGCGGAGCATGACGCCGCTGCCGGCGCGCTCGGCGCGCACCGCGACGTCGCCGAGCTCCCAGGCCCCCGCAGGCGACGTGGTCGCAATCGTCGCCGGCTCGCCCCCGGCGATGCGCTCGAGCCATGCCGGGGCCGCCGGCGCGACGTCGAGGCGCGGGCCTCGGCGCGCGGCGGCGGCGTGCGTCGCGGCCGCGCGCAGGACCATCGTCGCGATCAACGTCGACGTGAGCGGCGACGGCAGGGCGACGCGTCCGAGCTCCTCGGCGAGTGCCGCGACCGCGACCATCTTCATGCCGGCGCCACCGGCGTCCTCCGGTACGGCGAGCGCCGTCCAGCCGAGCTCGATCATCTGGCGCCAGAGACGCTCATCCCACGGCGCCGGCTGCACCGCGCTCTCGTACGCCGACTTGTGGTCGCGGGCGACGAGCGCGCGCAGCGTCTCGATCCCAGCGGTATCCTTCAGGAGCTTCCGCGCCGAGTCGCGCACCATCTGCTCCTCGGACCCGAACCCGAAATCCTTCGGCTGCGCCATCGCTCGCTCCTATTTCTGTTTCGCCCCCGCTCGCTGCGCTCGCGATGGGCGTCGGCACGCGAACTGAATTCGCGTGCCTCCTATCTCTGTCCCGCCCCCGCTCGCTGCGCTCGCGATGGGCGTCGGCACGCGAAGTGAATTCGCGTGCCTCCTATTTCGACTTCGCGAGGCCGAGGACGCGCTCGCCGAGGATGTTGCGCTGGATCTCGTTGCTGCCGGCAGCGATCGTGAACCCGTACGAGTTGAGATACGCGAGCGGCCACTGGCCGCCGTCGGGGGCGTGCGCGTCGCCGACGTAGAGGCTCGCGTGCGGCCCCTCGATCTCGAGCGCCGCGCCCGCCATGTCCTGCAGCAGCTCGCTCAGCTGTACCTTCATCTGCAGCGGCAAACGCATCGGGTGCTCCGAGAGCGCCTCGACGCGCGTCCGCCGCTGCGTCTGTCGCAGACCCTCGGCGCGAACCGCGAGCTGCATGATGCGGTCGCGCACGAGCGGGTCGTCCCACGCGACGCCGCCGTTGCGCGGGATCCGGCGCGCCAGCGCGATGAGCTGCTCGATGCGGTCGTCGAGCGACGTACCGCCGCCGCTCCCGGCGCCCTCGGCAGCGCCGCGCTCGTAGAGCAGCGTCGTCATCGCGACCGTCCAACCTTTTCCCACCTCGTCGACGCGCAAACGATCGGGCACGACGAGGTCCTCGAAGAGCACCTCGTTGAAGCCGGTCTCGCCGGTGATCTTGATGAGCGGCCGCACGGTCACGCCTTTCGCGCCGCCGATCGGCACGATGAAGTACGTGAGGCCGTCGTACTTGTGCGCATTGCTGGTGCGGCAGAGCATGATCATCCAGCTCGCGAAGTGCGCGAGGCTCGTCCACACCTTGTGGCCGTTGATGACCCAGTTGTCGCCGTCGCGCACCGCCGCCGCCTGCACGCTCGCGAGATCGCTGCCGGCGTTAGGCTCGGAGAAGCCCTGGCACCAGATCTCGTCGGCCGCGAAGAGCGGCGCCAGATACCGGCGCTTCTGCTCCTCGGTGCCGTGGTTGAGGATCGTCGGCGCCGCCATCCCGAGACCGATGACGTTCACCATGTAGGGCACGCCGGCGCGGCCCATCTCCTGGCTGGCGATCGATTGGAAGCCGCGGTGGCCGCCGCCGCCGTACTCCTTCGGGTAGTCACAGCCGATGAGCCCGGCCTCGTAGCAGCGCTTCTCCCAGTCGCAGAGGTAGCGCCGCTGCTCCTCGGTCATGACCTCGATCGGGCTCTGCGGCAGCCGGAAGCTCGGCGGCGATGGGCGGTGCTCGGCGAGCCAGCGGTGGCAATAGTCACGGAACTCGGACTGCTCTGGGGTCGTCGTGCGCTCGGACATGGGCTCCTCCAGATGGTGATGCGAAGCGCACGAGGAATGACATGCGGTCCGCTCCGCGGCAAGCGGGATCTCGCCATGCGGTTTGGCAACCGCGATCGCACGACCGTTCACATGGTCGGCGCTAACGGTTTTAGATTGCTGCGACGTAGCGAGTGATGATGGGCCCGCGATATCGATCGGACGCGACTGCGACCTCTCGCAACGGCGCATCATTCCTGTTGGCGGCGCGTCGCCGCATTCCTTGTCGGAACGCACACGTTCCGACGCGATACGTGGAATGCTTCTTGATGCTGAATCGGCGTCATGGCTCCGCGCAGAACGATGCTGCTGACGCTATTGAAACTGACAGATCTGATGATCGTCGCGGCATGCCTTGCGGTCGCCGGAGCGCTCGGCGCGCCGCCGCCGCTCGCGAACGCATGGCGCTCGCCCTTGCAGATGCAAGTCACCGTCTCGCAGGTCCTTCTCGCCGCGGCGTACCTGGTGCTCTGGCACGTCGTCTTGAGCGTTCGCGGGCTCTATCACTCGTATCGTCTGTCGCCGGTCTCGCGCGAGTTGCGCGATCTCGTGACCGCGATCGCGCTCGCCACCGCGCCGCTCGTGCTCGCCGGCTTCGTGCTGGGGTTCGACACGATCACGCCCGCGTTTCTCGTCGCCTTCGTCGCGGCGACGACCGTCGGACTCGGCCTCGGGCGCCGCGTGATGCGCGTCGTCGCGGGTCTCGTGCGGCGGCTCGGGCGCAATCTGCGCGACGTCGTGATCGTCGGCGACGGCGGTCCGGCGCTCGACGCCGCGACGCGCCTCGCCCGCCGCGAGACGCTCGGCTATCGCGTCGTCGACGTGCTGATGCTCGAGCCCGGCGCGACGAACGGCACCCGCGAGCCGAGCGCCGCGACGCTCGTCGCCCGCCTCGGTGCCATCATCGACCGGCAGCCGATCGACGAGGTGTTCATCGCCTTCTCTCTGGAAGAGGCGCAGCCGCTCATCGGACCCGTCATCGCGCTCTGCGAGGATCTCGGCGTCACCTTGCGCGTCATCGCCCAGCTCGCGCCGCTCGATTGGGCGCGCGCGTCGCTCGACGCGCTCGCCGGGCAACCCGTGCTCACGATCTCGAGCGCGCCGGCGGAGAGCGTATGGCTCGTCGCGAAGCGCCTGCTCGACCTGACGGCGGCGACGATCGGCGTCGTCGTGTTGGCGCCGCTCTTCCTCGCCGCTGCGGTCGCGGTGAAGCTCGATTCGAAGGGGCCGATCTTCTTCGCGCAGACGCGCGTCGGCTTGAATCGCCGCCGCTTCCGCATATTCAAGTTCCGGACGATGGCCGTGGACGCCGAGGCGGCGCAGGCGACTCTCGAGGATCTGAACGAGGCGCAAGGACCGGTCTTCAAGATCGAGAACGATCCGCGCGTCACCCGTGTCGGGCGCATCCTGCGGCGCGTGAGTCTCGACGAGCTGCCGCAGCTCGTGAACGTCCTCCTCGGCGACATGAGCCTCGTCGGCCCGCGGCCGTTGCCGCTGCGCGACGTGCGCCGCATGGACATCCGCTGGCACCAACGCCGGTTCAGCGTGAAGCCGGGCATGACCTGCTCGTGGCAAGTCGAGAGCCGCCAACCCGACTTCGACGAGTGGATCCGCTCCGACCTCGAGTACATTCAGAACTGGTCCCTCCGCCGCGATCTGAAGATTCTCGCGCGCACGTTGCCGGCCGTAATCAGCGGCACCGGTGCCTACTGAGGTCGCGTGCAAAGCTTACGTCGTTCGGCTATGCGAGCCGGATGCCAGACGCGATGCGAGCGACGATCGCGGCCGTCGTGATCGGCGCGCTCATCGCCGGCTGCGCCCACCGACGCGACGACCGCATGGCGACGAGCGCGACGGGCGCCGCGCCGGCGCACCCGCAGCCGGCGTACGGAGCGAAAGTCGAGCGCTCGAACCGCGACGCGCAGACCGAGGACGAACGCCTGCGCGCGAGCGTCCGCGAGCGCTACGCGGCTCCCGCCGCGAAGCCCGCTCGCGCCCCAAAACCCGCTTCCACTCCAAAACCCGCGACGGGAGCCGGCGGGGCATCGCACGCCGCAACCGCAGACCGCCGGCTCGCCGCACGCGTGAACCGATCGCTCGCGTCCGATGCAGGCACACGCGGGTTGAAGCTCGGCGTACACGCGCAAGACGGCATCGTGACGTTGACGGGACACGTCGAGACTGCCGGTCAGAAGCAGAAAGCGCTCGAGATCGCCCGCCGCGTCGCCGGCGCCAAGCACGTCCGCGACGCGATACAGGTCGGCGTGCGCGCGCCGCGTTGAGCCGGCGGAGCGCGGCCGTCAGAAGAGCCGCATCTGGCGCGGCCGATCGCTGACGGTCCTGCCGCGGTGGCACGCGCCGGTGCGCGTGCTACGCTGCTCGGCGATGAGCAGCAAGCCGCCGGCCGATCGCGACCCCGCGAGCCTCGCCGCCGAGCTCGCCGTCGAGCAGATCCGCCGCCATGTGTTCCTCTGCTGCGATCAGACGAAGCCGAATTGCTGCGACAAAGAGGTCGGCCTCGAGTCGTGGAATTATTTGAAGCGGCGGCTGAAGGAGCTCGGCCTCGCGGGACGCGGCGGCGTGTACCGGACCAAGGCGAACTGCTTTCAGATCTGCACGCGCGGCCCGATCGCGGTCGTCTATCCCGAGGGCGTTTGGTACCACTCCTGCACACCGCCCGTGCTGGAGCGCATCATCCAGGAGCACCTCGTCGGCGGCGTGCCGGTCAGCGAATACGCCTTCGTCATCCACCGCCTCGGCGAGGAATGACCGTCTGCTCCCCGCACCGCGGCACCGTCCGCTCCGCGCGCCGCGGACGAGTCGCCCGCGCACGCGCGCGCCGAAAACACGACGTCCCCGACCCTCGGCGAGGATCGGGGACATCCTTGCTGAGCGACGCGGCAGCGCCGCTCGGTCTTCACAGCGTCGACCGCTACGGACCCGGAGCCGGAGCGTGACCGCTGATGAACGCGACCACGAGGAAGATGACCGCGACGCCGACGAGCAGATAGCCGATCTCAGCCGAGAGCCCGGCTACGCCGCGTTGTCCGAGAGCGGCCGCCAGAAGCGCTATGATGAAGAAGATCAATGCCCATTGCAGCATAGGGCCTCCTTTCCGCTCGCTCGCGACGCGAGCATGCAGAGGAGAGAGCAAGGTGCATGCCCGCAGGGCCGAATCTCACGCGCGAAGAAAACTCGTGGCCTTAGCGCGATGACCGCCCGCGGCGCGGTGCAGTACGTGTAGACCTTACACGCGACCCGCGACCCCGTAAGCGGACTCACGGCGTCCCGTCGAGCGCGGCGAGCCGCGCCAGCGTCGCGCGGAAGCCGGCGACTGTCTCGGCGATGATCT
>WNFR01003697.1_pt1 | contig 18798 bp, 16 predicted proteins | sample 5400221 | NCBI WGS metagenome assembly WNFR01 (sample SAMN13153357, study PRJNA577476) | soil metagenome | isolation source: 40 cm soil under Madrone tree | place: USA:California | collected 2016-06-14 | reverse complement strand
TTTCGGATATTCAGGTTCAGGGAGTTCAAGGGCGGCTTTCCGCAACGTCTCCTCGCCGACATGGATCGCGGGTAACTTTCGATCCTCTTTTGGCGTTGCGTCTCTCAACGCGACGGCAGGCGTATCTACCTTTTCAGTCTTGCTTGGCGACGTCTCAACGGGTGTACTGACTCGCGTCTCATCTTTCGTAGCAGTCTTGCTGGGCGACGTCTCAACGGGTGTACTGACTCGCGTCTCATCCTTCGGAGCAGTCTTACTGGGCGACGTCTCAACAGGCGTACTGACTCGCGTCTCATCCTTCGGAGCAGTCTTGCTTGGCGACGTCTCAACAGGCGTACTGACTCGTATCTCATCCTTCGGAGCCGGGGTGTTCTTTACCTCATTCGATTTTGGCGGTGGCTGAAGTGTGGCGGGCTTAGATAGGTTTTTGTCATTGGTAGTGTTCGCTGCGCTTGGGGTCGGGCCGATAACTGAAGCACCCGTCAACTTCGCCACCGACTGGGCATAGTAGTAGGTAATAGTGCGATAGGTGACCTCTGTGGGTTCATACCCAAGACGGCCATTCTCATACACCGCTACAGCGCTCGTCATCTTTTTCCAATTCCCAAATTCGTCAAATTCGTATTCATATTTTTCTTTGCTTAGAATAGAACCATCACCGGCCCGCAAGGTCATTTCTACGATGTTGCCCTTATCGTCGTATTGGTATTCCTCCTTGCCTGGAACGGTACTCCCTTCTACAGGGTAGGCTACCGAATCAAGCTTTTTTCCTTTTGGATCATAAGTGGTCAACTCGCGAAGCGCGGGTGATGACTCAACGGCTTTACCGCCCTTGACCAGGAGCTTTGCCGTCTCGACTCGCAGTCTGCGTACGGGCCCGTTCAGACCATCTTGCTCCCGATCGCTCCTCTCAGTCGTAAGAGCACGGGCACGAGCCACAGAATCCTGGGCCCTGATGGGTTGACTGATTCCAAACGCAAGAAACACAACGCAAAGGCCAATAGTTAAGAGTTTCATTTTAATGCTCATCGCCGCACTCTTTTGGGGTATTGAGTTCGGCATTTAATCCCGATGCGAATAACGAAACGCTCACGATAGCTTTAATTAATCTCGATCGCTAAGTATCGACTCCGCAACGATGACAAGGTTAATTCCAGGCGGTTGCCAGCAGATGATTTTCCGGGCTATGTAAACAACGAAAGCGGCAGTACGCAAGGCGGAAGCGAGACTTCCGTAGCTCTAGGCTTTGCAGTCCTTATATACCTGATATCAAAGCCTGTCAACATGAGACATGTATGAGACATGTGCGGAGTGAAAACCGAAGTCGAACGATGAACCTTTACCTGCTGAGACGTTGAGCCGTCAAGACCTTGCCCCACGGTTTTCAGAAGGCGTGATTTTTAGCGTCAGTTTTTCCGTGCGCCGGATTACCGTGACCGGAACCAGGCGATTAAGGCGCTCGTCAGTCAAGAGCTTATGAAGGTCGTCAATGCCCGCCACCGTGGTTCCATCAAACGAGATCACGAGGTCGCCTTCCTGCAATCCAGCTCTCTTGGCAGGACTGTCTGGCTCAAACGAAACAATAAGTACTGCACTCTCAGCGGGCAGGTTGTAATAGCGCACGAGACGGCGCGGCAACGGTACATTCTGTCCTGCGACTCCAATGAAACTTCGGACGACGCGACCGTCGCGGATTAGACGCGCCGCAACAAACTTCGCTGTATCAATCGAAGTAGCAAAGCACAAACCCTGGGCGGGAAGAATCATCGCCGTGTTTACGCCAATGACTTCACCGCGAGATGTGATGAGTGGTCCGCCTGAATTTCCGGGATTAAGTGCGGCATCGGTTTGAATCACATCGTCCATCAATCGCCCAGAGCGGGAGCGCAAACTACGTCCCAAAGCGCTCACGACCCCGGCGGTCACAGTGCATTGAAAGCCGTAAGGGTTGCCGATGGCCACGACTAGCTGTCCGACCTTGACCTTCTGCGATATACCGAGTGGCGCGGGCACCAGATCCGGAGCAGTAATACGAATTACGGCCAGATCGGTGTCGGGGTCGTCGCCGATGAGCGCGGCTTCCGAGCGCCGACCATCGTTGAGTGTAACTTCGATTCTGTCCGCTCCGTGGACGACGTGGCTATTAGTCAGGATGAAGCCGTCGGGAGTGAAGACGAAACCCGAACCGCTGCCTTCGCCTTCTCTCATCCGGCGACGACTATTAGCTCGCTCAGTTCTGGCTCGTTGCCGTACATCGATATTGACTACCGAGGGACTCACACGTCCGGCGGCACTCATGACCGCTTGCGAGTATGCGTCCAGTAGTTCTTCGTCGTCGAAACTATTGTCAACACCCTCTGAACTCACCGCCGCACGCGCGGGCGGTGTGATTTCCGTTTGCATGCTTGCTGATTCCATATAATCCCTCTTTCGCTAATTCTTCCTTATGTCCGATATGCTTTAGCTTGTCGATGACTATCTAAGGAGACTCCATCGCGTGATAACGACAAGCTAAAGCATATCGGACATAAAGCATATCGGACATCTTAAATCATGATCAGACCTTGCCGGATGCCATGCATGACAGCTTCGGTGCGTGTCGAAGCACCTAACTTCGCGAAGACCGAAGCGACATGAAACTTGACAGTATGTTCTGAAATTTTCATGCGCCATGCGATCTCTTTGTTCGAGAGTCCTTCGGCGAGCATCTCCAGCACTTCCCGTTCGCGCGCCGTGAGCGCATCGACTAGCGTTTCGACTGACGACATTCGCTCCTCGGCAGCTTGAGCATTGGCCAAGTCATCAGCGATTGATGTCGACGATGAAAGCACTGCGGCAAAGGTCTCAGCATCGATTGCGATCAATCCAGCTGAAACTGCTGCGACAGCGGCGATGATCTCGCCACTCGAAGCCTCATGCGGCAGCGTTGCGCGCACGATTCCGGCGCGCAACGCTTCCATTAGCCACTCCTCCCGTTCCGCACCGATAACGACCAATGCGGGTGTGGTGTGACCCTCATGACCAGTTTCAATCAGGTGACGCACCGCCTCCGCGGATGCGTCTCGGCGCCTCTCCACGTCGAATATCACAACGTCGGGTGAACCGCCTTCAGCTCCCTGCGCCGTGAAATCCGGCAAGTCAACCGCACTGCCCACGATTGTGAAATCTGCCTCTCCTGATACGAGCGATTCGAGCCCGGCGCGTACGACATCTGAAGCAGCGATGATGAACACACTCGTCACTACTCTGTCTCCGACCCCTCTTCGCCCGCTGGCTGCATTGCTTACCTGTTCTTTGCGGGTCGCTCTCCCAAAGTGATTTCCACTTCTATGACTTCGCCGCCCCGCAAGAACTTCGCCCTGACAACATCTCCGACTTCCCTGCCCCCGAGTATTGTTTGCACATTGTCCGTGTCTGCTGTAGGTGTGTTGTCGAGCGCAAGCATTAGGTCTCCGATCGTGACGCCGGCTTTGTCTGCCGGAGCATCCGCTTCAACAGAAAGCATCATCAATCCGGTCGCGGCAGGCAGGTTGAACTTCTCGCGCAGCTTATCAGGTAATGCTACCGGATGCATTCCGACCCCTAGATATGGACGGGCGACTCGACCGTGTTGGAGCAACTGGTCAACGATGCGGTTGACCGTTGAAACCGGAATCGTTAGACCTGCACCGCGCGCGAGACCTGTCGTGTTGATTCCCAAAACCTGCCCTTCAGTATTTACCAATGCGCCGCCTGAGTATCCAATGAAGATAGAGATGTCCGTTCTAATCAAGCGATCTATTTCGCCGCCCCGCCATGTGCGCCACTTGTCTCTCACGAAGGCCACAATGCCTAACCCCGCAGTTACTCCATGCTCAGGATCGGTACGTCCAGTGGCGAGAACCAGATTACCCACTTTGAGTGTTGACGCATCCGCAAGCTCTGCAGTAGTGATTGCTCCTTCATTCTTTTCGATGCGCAATACCGCAAGGTCGGTCCCCGTGTCGCGCCCTGCTACGGTCGCTTTTATCTGTTGCCCGTCGTGTAGGGCAACCGTGATCTCTTCATTACGCCTGATTGTGTGGTTCGTGGACACAACCACATCGGGTCGCCAGATAACGCCACTAGTTCGCACGCGAGGGCGTGCGTCTACCGCGACTATTGAGGGGCTGACTCGCTCCACGGCCTGCGCAATTTGTCGTGAGAGCGTTACGAGCGGATTATTTGTTTCCGCATTTCTTGTTTCCATGCAATCCTCCATTTTCCTGTACAACGTTATGAATGAAGATTGCCACAGCAACTACAGGCCGCACATCAGCCGAATGGGTGGGTAGCAACTCGTAAGATCGGGTGGTTAAGATTATGCTTTAGCTTGTCGACGAGTATCCAAGAAGACTCCATCGCATGATAACGACAAGCTAAAAGCATATCGGACACTGTTTTTGAGTGGTCAAAGGAGGCAATTCAAAACCGGATGAAATATCGAGAACTCGGACGAACCGGGTGGAGGGTTTCGACTATTAGTTTCGGCACTTGGGCGATCGGCAGCGCTTGGGGCGATGTGGAAGACAAAGAATCGCTCGCCGCTCTCAATCGCGCGGTTGATCTGGGCGTGAATTTCTTCGACACAGCCGACGTCTATGGCGATGGGCGCAGTGAACGCCTTCTGGCCCAGTTGAAGCGCGACCGCAAAGAGGAGATCATCATCGCCACAAAAGCCGGACGTCGCTTGAATCCGCACGTGGCCAGCGGTTACACAGCTGCGAACATTACCGGGTTCATTGAACGCAGCCTGCTGAATCTGGAAACCGATACACTTGATTTAGTACAGCTTCACTGCCCACCTACGGAAATCTATTACTATCCTGAATTGTTCGGCGCGCTTGACGACTTGATTGAGCAGGGGAAAATTCGGAATTACGGTGTGAGTGTGGAAAAGGTCGAGGAAGGTATGAAAGCGCTCGAGTATCCCAATGTCCAAAGTGTTCAGGTCATTTTCAATATCTTCAGACAACGCCCGGCCGAGATTTTTTTCGATATGGCGAAAAAACGTAAGGTTGGAATTCTTGCTCGTGTCCCGCTATCGTCGGGCATGCTGAGCGGAAAGATGACAGCGCAGACTCAATTCTCAGAAAACGATCACCGCCAGTTTAACCGTCACGGCGAATCGTTTGACAGAGGCGAAACGTTTTCTGGCGTTGATTATCCAACCGGATTGCAAGCAGTAGAAGAACTGCGCGCCCTGGTGCCGGAAGGAATGACGATAGCTCAGTTTGCTCTGCGATGGATATTGATGTTTGACGCCGTCACATGCGCAATCCCCGGAGCGAAACGACCTTCACAAGTAGAAGAAAACATTTTCGCAAGTGATCTCCCTTCGCTCTCAGAGGGCACAATGAATGCAGTCCGAAAACTTTACGAAACCCGCATACGTCCGCTTGTGCATCACTACTGGTGAGTGCCCGTGTACTCCCAGTGCCACGGCTCATAGTAGTAAGGTTGGAAGCCGAAGCGTTCGGCGTTGCGAACGAGCCATTGGTAGACAGGTGTCTGGATCTGCAGAGCGCGGTTGGAGTCGTTCGTTTCGACTGGTTCTCCGCCCACATACAGATCGAGGGCCCGACCCGTAAAATGCGGACTGTTGATGGCGAGTCCGGCGCGGCCTACATTGGGCGATTGCCTGCGCAGCCGCTCCTGATACTCATGCGAACGGAAAGACGAGACGATCTTAAGATAATTCTCGGCGGGCGCAAGTTCGCCGCCAGCGCCGCGAATAAGGTGAAGAGCCGGATCACCGGACGCGGCCGCAACCATGCGTTTGTAGGCAGCATACGTCTCGCGCTCGACCTGGCGGAGTTCATCTGGACGTGACGGATCATAGAAGTCGGACGGGGGCGCCGTCACAAGCTCATCAGGACGCGCGTAACTGTACCCCTTAAGCCGCCTGCCCTGCCATTCAGAGACCATTGCATATAGCGCCTCTTCATCGAGCACGCCGGTGGGAGTCAGACCCGATTTCTTCTGCCAGCGTGAAAGCGCTGAGGCGAAATGATCCGAACCAGTGTCGTAATCGCTGTCAAGTAGTTGGTTAATGAGCGGCGTATACAAATACCAACCATGCTGCTGTTTGCCGCCAAACGTCCAACTGAGTTCGGTGCGCAGCACCGAATTGCGAGAGGCAGCCACGCCAAACCCCGCAGAATCGTGCTCAACCTTAGCAGCGTCCGCGCCGCGCTTGTCGTTGTCAGCGGCAATGGGCTTCAGTATCTGCTTAACGCCAGGCTTCCCCGCATCCTGCGATTGACCGCGGCTGGTCTTGCTGTAAAGGAAGATGACAGCGGCGAACACCGCGAGGGCAACAAGAAACAGGGCGAGGTGAACTCTAAAATACTTCATACATTTACGCACTTGGTCGGGGGAAATGGCTTGGAAAAAGGTAACTGTCGGGCTGACATACTATCAGATGCGACAGCGGCGAGCCCAGTTGCAAATGTCCGATATGCTTCATTTAGCTTGTCGATGACTACCCAAGAAGAGTCCATGACATGACAACGACAAGCTAATAAAGCATATCGGACATTTGATGCTATCGATTCCCGATGGCCCGCAAATCGATAAAGCCACGGCGAGGATCGGTCGACAGCAATTTCACACGGACTCTATCGCCGACGCGCAATCCATGTTCGCCCTGCACAATGCGGCCTTCCACCGGAGGCTTCAATAGCCGCGCAAACGTTCCTTTTGGCGTGACTCCCGTCGCAATCGCATCGAAGTCTTCCCCGGTTCGGTTTTGCAGCAAGACTGCGGCAGCTACTTTCCTCATCTTTCGCTCGACTTTTCGCGCCGCATCCTCGCGCTCAGTGCAGTGTGACGCGATGACACTCAAGTCCTTACCATCGTAAGGTGCCGGAGCATTTGCCAGAACTGCCTTTACGAGACGCTGCGTGACCAGATCGGCAAAACGACGGTTGGGTGCTGTTGCATGTGTGTAGTCATGCACGGCCAAGCCAAAATGACCTTCACCCGGCGAACCCGGGTCCTGAACGGCATATTCGCCAGGGCCCAGCAGTTTCACAATCGAAAGCGAAAGATCTGAGAAATGAACTGGATCGGCGACTTTGCGACGCGTGAGGAAATCTGCAAGCGCACGAGAGTCGGGCTTATCGGGCAATCGCTCGCCGAGCGAGCGCGCTATTTCGACAATCCGCGGCCATTGTTCCGGAGTGCGCACCACTCGTCGCAACGACATCACGCCTCTTGCTTCAAGAAATTGCGCCATCGCTACATTTGCCGCGATCATGAAATTCTCGATGATGTCACGCGCGCTGTTTTGTTCGGTAACGGCGAGGTCTGTTACTTGCCCCGTGTTGTTCACTACTGGCGTGACTTGAATTGTCTGCAATTCAAGCGCGCCGTTTTGTTTTCTCAACTCGAGGAGCCGTGCCGAGGTTTCCAATTGCAATCGGATCTGTGCTTCCATCCCCGGGACGCTGGCAACTGCCGGAGGTACTTCACCCTTTTCATCCAGCCAGTTGCCGACTGCTTCGTACGAGAGTTTGGCATAGTTATGGACGGTCGCGGGGTATATATCACTAGCTTTCACTGTCCCGTCCTTTGTCAGGACCACTTCAATGACAATCGACGACCGGTCCGCGTTATCGACCAGCGAAGTCATGTCCGTTGATAACTTCTCCGGCAGCATGGAGAACGTCTTTACACCAGTGTAGACAGAAGTCGCATTTTCTGCTGCGTGTGCATCAATCTTCGAGTCTTTGTGAACTAGAGCGTCTACGTCTGCAATACCAACCCTCAGACGAACATCACCATTCGGCAGACTCTCTGCGTGTTCCACTTGATCAAGATCGCGAGACTTACGATCGTCAATCGACGACCATAACACTGCGCGTAGATCGCGCGTCGAGTTGTCCGTTAGTGTGGATTGAGTTCTTGATGCGATGGCTTTCAGTTCATCCAAAACCGGTTGGGGCTGATCCGGTACAAACCCCGCATCAATCATCGTTTGATGCGCTATCGCCAATAGATCAAGAGCTTGAGCATTTGAATTCGTCATATGGCAACATTCTCAATGAGATTGTAGAGGTAGGCAAGTCGGTAGTTTTTTTGGTCGTGTCCTGATCTGAATACTGGGTCTGAATAATGACCTCAACATCGATCTGTGTGCTGGGTTACACACTTCTGAAAGCATTCTGGTATAAAGCTAAGGGAAAGGAGTCGACTATGAAACGAAATGCAATGCACTTGATCACGCTTGCGGCGATGGCAATATTCCTTGTTCTCGCTCCGCTAAGCGCAGATGCTCAAGAGAACCCTAATAGTTCTAAGGGTAACATGAAAGAAAGCGGAAAAGAGGTCGGTCGAGCCGGTACAGCCATGGGCCGCAACGTGAAACATGGCCGGATAGTTCGCGGCGGTAAACATTTTGGAAAACACATGGGGAAGGCCGGTAGGCATTTTGGCCGCGGCACCAAGAAGGCCGTCAAACACGCGGTTTCATAAGAGGCGCTTGAGTTATTGCTTCTTGATCGAGTTATAGAGCTGATTTGCGAGATCGGCGTTGATACTCTTGAGCGAATCGTATTCTGCCATCGCCCCAGTTTGATCGTGTATCGCGTAGTAAGTGAGACCGAGATTGAAGTGGGCCTGCGCCAGGGTGGGTCTTAGTTTGATAACTTGTTTATAAGCCTCGATTGCTTCCGAATAGCGACCAGCACTGTAAAGAGTGACACCGAGATTGAAGTGGGCCGCAGCGTTAGTAGGCTCGATCACGGTAGCTTGTTTTAGCGCTTCCGCTGCGTCCTCGTAACGTTTCAGCCCGTTGTAAGCATTACCCAGATTCTTGTAAGCGTGCGAGAGAACCTCGCTTCTCTCTTGAAAGCCCTGGCTGTAGGCCTCGCCTGTTGCCCCTAGCAGCTTGATTGCCTCTTTGCAAACTTCCACCGCTTCCAGATAGCGCTCGGCGTGATTATAGGCAAACCCGAGATTGTTATAGACCTCGGGATTCGCAGGATCCAGTTTCAGTGTCTGCTGATAGATCTCTATTGCTTCCGGATATTTGTTCAGACGGGCTAGCGAAAACGCTAGTGGCATGTAAGCGGCCTTGTAGTCGGGCTGAATCTTAATGGCTTGCTTATAAGCATCGACTGCTTCCGTAAAACGGCCCTGATCTACATAGACATTGCCCAGACCGGCAAAAGCCCTCGCGTCGTCGGGAGCAATCTTCGCCGCAAGTTGATACTGCTGCTCCGCTTCTGCGTAACGCGGCTTGGCTGCGCTACGGGCAGCATTGCCTTTGGCTAGGATCTGATCCTGTCCGCGTGGGGCCGCTGTTCTGGGAGTGCGACTACCCGTAACCTTTCCACCGCCAACGCTGCCACGACCCGCTGCCGAGGAGTCATGAAGAGACGGATTGTCAGGCGACCGAAAGATCAATTCGGCGCCGCCAATGTCGCGTACTGTGCTCCCACCGCCTGGTTGCTGAGCCCGAGCGGGTCCCGCAGCAAACAAAAGCATAAGGACGGAAGTGATAATAAGAGTCGAATAAAGTCTTTTGCTCATTCAGAAAAGCTCCCAGGCTATCCTCGACTCTGATTACAACTCATTCCGCAAACTAAGACAAGCCTGAGCGGCGAAATAGAGATCAAAGGCACGCGAAGACGTAGCTTAGCCCGGTGACCTCACGCTGACGAGTGGGGCGGAAACCGTTCAATCGGTTTCGGGTTGACGAGGCCCCATGATCACAAGGCTAAAGAGACTGTGGTCAAAACTCCCGAAATCCCACCAACGGAAGTTGGTCGATTGTTCAGATCCAGCCTACAAAGAGATAGGCTTTCGAAGTTAAAAAATCCCACCAACGGAAGTTGGTGGATTGTTCTGATCCGGCCTCCAAAACAAGGCGGGCCGAGCGCAAATAAAAGAGACCACAGTTTCATGGGTCTTCTGCGTGAACAGGTTGGATTTGAACCATCCACCAACTTCCGTTGGTGGGATTCTAGGAATCGGTCAGCGCTGTGCGTAGCTTGGATCTGAACCATCCACCAACTTCCGTTGGTGGGATTTCGGGGTTTTCACACGATCTCTTAAAGCCACGGTGTGAATGAGACCAATGTGGACAATAACTACTTAAGGTCATCCAGTTGTAGTCCAATAGGCTCTGCACCAGCGCCTTTGACGCCATCCATGACCCGGACAACTTCGCCGTAGGGAATTCCGCGCGGCGCTTTGATGAATACCGTCTTCTGAATACGCGCGTCTTCGGGCAGATCAAAACGGGCAAGCATGTCGTCACGATAGACGCGGTTTTTAGTTCGCTCCTGAAACAGCGAAACAAGTTTCATACTTAGCTTGGAAGTGTCGTCTACTGTGCCCATATCAGTGATGCCATTCAATTTGAGTGTTCGATCAGGATCGATAGTTACGACGAGAGTATTTATGTTGGGGACGAGTCTTTGGTCGCGATCCGGCTCGGAAGGAAGCTTTGCAGCGAAACGGCTCGGTTTGAGAGGCGCCGCAACCATGAAGATGATCAGCATGACAAGCAGCACGTCGATCAGTGGAGTCACGTTAATAGAAGGCTTGGGCGTCGTTTCCGTAGTCGCAGTCATGTTGGTTCCCCATTTCAGTCTGCACAAAATGAACTGCAATCTTAGACACGCAGCGCGACCAAAGGTTCCCAGCACTGTGTCGTCTCTTAATGTCGACTCAATCATTCAACTCAACTAGCAGCGGCCGCAACACTCAATGTCAGAACCGGGGAGCGGTAGCGACCGGGTCACACGCGCGCAAGACTCTCGACTAAGGTTCACCAGCCTTGCGTGCCCAACTTGTATTTCTGGCGGGGACTCATGGATTTGGCAAAAACGATCGTTGAGGGCCATCCCAGATTGACCGGGTCGCTGGTAGCGACCGGGTCACACGCGCGCAAGACTCCACTAAGGTCACTAGCCTTGTTTGCCCAACTTCTATTCCTTGCGAGTGCTCATGGACTTGGCAAAAACGATCGTTGAGGGCCATCCCAGATTGACCCGGTCGCTGGTAGCGACCGGGTCACACGCGCGCAAAACCCCACTAAGGTCACTAGCCTTGTTTGCCCAACTTCTATTCCTTGCGAGTGCTCATGGATTTGGCAAAAACGATCGTTGAGGGCCATCCCAGATTGACCCGGTCGCTACCGCTCCTCGGTTCTGACGTTGAGTGGCTTGCTAGAAACATCCGCGTCCTGTTTGATCACTTCAACTTCAGATTTTATTTCATTGCTCATCGGTAAGTCTGAGGCAAAGATTATTGTTTCTGGCCATCAGGTTCAAATAGCAAAGGGAAAAACTGGCCTGCCAGTTTCTGGCCCACCGGAATTGCTGGAACGCCCTGAAGTAGTGGTTCATCCGAGGCGGACATTACACCGTCAGCGAAGACGTTGATGACCGCTGCTCTTCTCGGTCGACCAGTCTTATTTTCAAACGAACCATGCACCATCAGCGGATGATGAAACGATGCCTCGCCTTTCTTGAGTTCAATCGGCAACGGCTTAAAGTCCTTTTTCTGCTCCTGATTCAATACGCTCTGGATGGCATTCATATCATCCGCCAAACCGGTCACTGGAAGTAAATCCCATCGATGACTCCGGGGCACATAATGCAGGCAGCCATTGTCGACCTTCGAATCGTCAAGTCCGATCCAGCATGAGAGGTGCGCCATTGGCTGCGTTCGGGTCCAGTACGAATAGTCCTGGTGCCAGGCAACGATACCGCCGTGATAGGCTGGTTTGTAGAATATTTGATCGTGCCAGAAACGCACTGGGGTGCCGAGAAGCTGGGCTGCTGGTATTAAGAAAGTCGGATTCCAAAGTAGATCATGAAATGCAGGACTGACGCGCCAGCCGCCGAGCGCATGAAAGAGCGTGGTCGCGGGGTCCCTTGATTCATTTGAATTGTATTCGTAAAAAAGTTCGCGGCCGGGATGTGATAGGTCCGACAATATACTCAGTTCGCCTCGAAGAGTTGCGACCTGCTCATCACTCAACATGCGAATACCAGCGACGTAACCGTTCTCCCGATAGAAATCTACTTGATGATCAGTGAGACAGTACTGATGCCATTGCTCGGCATTCTCAGGCCACGCGAACAGGTCACTAACAGGATGATGTTTAGTTGAGAGATCTTCCTGCATGGGGATTATTAAGACACAGAGTACACCGAGGTTGCGCGGAGAAAAACGTTTTTCCGACAGGGACTCCAACGACAAGAAGACCTGGCGCAACTTACCAATAAAACGGACAAAAAGTTGAAAGAAATAGGGATCTTGGGTGATCTACCCTGCCGGCGTTGAAGACCAAGGTAAGCATGATGGACATTTTTCAGATAGAACACAGGGTTTAATGCTGGTAAGGGGGTGTCCCTGTGTTTGAGTGTGGGTGGACCAGACAAGGGTCAGGGGGCGGTCCACCCACACCTTTTTTAGTACCTTCAACGCACAACTTCATCATATTTGTTTCGAGTATGGAAGACTTGCAACAAGAGATCCTTTAAATGCCATGGCCGGACATTTGCAGTTACTGGCCAGAAACAGGCCCAGGCCACTTCCCGATTGTTTCGTGTGGCGATTGCTCGGGAAATCATCGTAGAGCATGGCGGTGAGATCGAATGCATTACCGAAGTTGGGAATGGCGCCGAGTTTTGCGTGGTCCTGCCGAAGCTGTGAAAAAAGTTATTTGGACCAGAATATTACTCAAGTTACGGAAATTCGCAGGTTGGGAAGGGGGCAGTCGATAGCGCCAAAATACAACGAGATCAAACCAGATACCGCGTAAGAACTCACGGATCCTAACAGCCTCCAAGTCAGTCGTTGTTCTTTAGACCTTGTGACAGTGAAATAATCGGAATAAAGTGTGCACCGAGCGCAAGTATTTCGGTTTCGTGGTGAGACCGTGGGAGGAGAGAATCATGTCTAAACTAAGCCGGCGCGAGTTTATCGGAGCTACGATTGGGGCCGCGGCCATAGCAGGAGCGGGGGTTTTGGCTGGGAAGAAGCCTCATGTTGAGGAGAGTATTGCCATCGGTTCCCCAAGTATCGATCGTTCGATCACAAAGCCAACCGACCGAGTGCGTCTGGGCAAGAGTGGCTTAACAATTTCTTTGGTGGGCATCGGCACTGGCTCGATGGGTTGGGCACACGCTTCTAATCAAACGCGACTGGGGCAGGAGGCTTTCACACGCCTGATGCGCCACGCGTTGGACAGCGGCATCACCTTCTTTGACCTCGCCGACCAATATGGATCTAACCCATATTTCCGCGCTGCCATGAAAGGGGTGCCGCGCGACCGCTATATCATTCAAACAAAGACTAACAGCCGCGATCCCCAGCAAGCTCGCGCGGACATCGATCGTTACCTGAAAGAGTTAGATACCGATCACATCGACTCGCTAATCATCCACTGCGTCACTGAGGAAGATTGGACCACCCGCTATCGAGGCGTGATGGACGTGTTCGAAGAAGCAAAACTCGCCGGAAAGATTCGAGCCAAGGGAGTCACTTGTCACAGCCTCGCCGCGCTGCGGGCTGCCGCGGGAAGCGACTGGGTGCAAATCAATCAGGTGCGTTGGAATCCGCGCGGCGCGCACATGGATTCTGACGTGCAAACGCTTGGGGAACTATTCCGCAAGATGCGCGCCAGTGGCCAGGGCATGATTGGCATGAAAGTCGTCGGCCAAGGCGACATTGTCAAGGGCCTCCAGTCTTTAACTCCGGAAAACTGCTTTCGCTTTCAGATAGCATCGAGCGCAGTCGATGCTTTTGTTGTGGGAGTGGAAACAGTTGAACACATCGACGAGCTGCTCCACGGAACACAGGTAGCACTCAACGACTTTGGCTATCGGATCATCGCGGCTTAAGGCGAAGCCATCCAACGGAAATGATTGCGCACTCTTAGTCTGCCCTCCACTTCTATTTGAGATTTGAAGAAATGTTGGGACAGATATTGTAAATGAGAGTATAATTCGCGGCAGGTACTTTGGCTCCCTCAATGACGTCATCTTGTATGATGGCTTAAACGTACGAAGCCCAGACACGTGAGCGGCGAATTTCTTCCCGATAGCCGCCCATGAGGAGGGCTGAGTATTGCCATATTCAAGCGAACGCCAATCTCCATTAAACGACTCAAGCCTTACCGAGCCGGACGAAGAACGATTACACAGCCAGCGGCTCCAGGCGATTGGCACTTTAGCTGGAGGCGTTGCCCACGATTTTAACAACCTTCTTACCGTAATCATTGGCTATAGCGAAATGCTCCTCACAAGAGTCACGGACGAGAACTCGCACCATAAAATTGAGGAGATTAGGAAGGCAAGCGAGCGAGCCGCTGCGCTCACCAGGCAGCTCCTGGCGTTTAGTCGCCGGCAGGTCCTCGCGCCGGTGCTGCTGGATCTAAACGAGGTCTTGCGCGATCTCGGTTCGATCCTACAGCGGTTGATCGGTGAAGACATCGACCTTGCAATTCTTACCAACGCTCCAGAGGCAAAGGTTGTTGCAGATCGGATTCAGATCGAACAAGTAATAATCAATTTGGCCGTGAACGCTCGAGACGCTATGCCGAAAGGCGGAAAACTTACCATCGAGATTCAGAGCGTTCATCTGGACAAGCAGTATGCCAGTCAGCATGCCTCGGTTATGCCAGGGGATTACGTCATGCTCGCAGTAACCGACACAGGAGTGGGCATGGATGCGGAGACACAGAAAAGGATTTTTGATGCGTTCTTTACCACGAAGGAACAGGGGCACGGAACAGGACTCGGATTATCGACTGCTTATGGAATTGTCAAGCAATCGGGCGGCAATATCTGGGTTTACAGCGAGCCGGGGGCAGGTACAAGTTTCAAAGTATATTTCCCATACAGCGAACAGTTTGTAGCAGAGATCGCAAAGCCAGCAGAGTATGAGACTGCCGCGCAGCAAGCGGCGACGATATTATTGGTAGAAGATGATCCAAGTATTAGAGAAGTGGCCGAGGAAATTCTTGCGATGCAAGGCTTTCGTGTGCTCACTGCCAAGAGCAGCCACGAAGCACTTGAGCTATTTAAGAAATATGAAGAAGAAATCGATCTGCTGTTAACTGACGTCGTAATGCCGGGGATTGGTGGGGCCGAGTTGGTAAAACGCTGCCTGGGCGAAGGTCGAGAGATGCCCGTAATCTATATGTCTGGATATACGGACGAGGCTGTCGTGCGTCACGGTATTCTTGAAAAGGATGTGGAGTTCATTCAGAAGCCATTCAGCCCTAGCGATCTGGTACAGAAAATCCATCGTGTTTTAAAGAAAGATCGCAAGCAGTCAAGCTAGTTTGGACCAAACTGAGGGAATGCTCGCGTAGACTGCCGGCAAAAGCCAAAATTTTCACTTTCCTTCTCATCTTTCTATGGTTCGTGAGCTTTGCGCGTTTTCAATAGAAGCGCGACAAGTTGTTCAAGTTCTTTAGAGCTTAACCCGCGAAATGCTGCGTGATTGAATTCCTCGACCGGCTCGTTTCTGCTTGTCCCGTTTACTGCCGAAACGTTTAGCACCCAGCCAAAGTCAAGAGGCTCTTGATTTGTTGCGGACAGGTTTTTGATCATAGTAAAGAGAGGAGTCCCAAATAATTCGAAAGGCTCTTCATTGTTACGCTGAAAGCCAAAACGCTCATATAGTCGGATCGCGCGAGACAAGAAAGGCGTAGTGCTGAGCATCATCCGCTTATGACCACGAGCGGACGCGAAACTTTCCACATGGTCGAGGAGTAGTTCACCAATCCGTTTACCTCTTGCTGCCGGCACAATTCCCATTCCTCGAACATTCAATGCCTCACCTTTGGCAACCGCGGCAACCGTGCCCACGATTGCTTTATTGTACAGTGCCACCCACATCTGCCCTTCGTTCATGCGAGTCTCAACCTTTTCTTTCGTGAGGACGGTGGCGGCAAAACCGTCATCAGTATATGACGGCCGGTATTCTATGAACGCTTTTTCGAGAACTGAAGCGACCGCAGCGGCATCCTCCAGCATTGCCATTCGTACTTCAATCTCAGGTATGCCTTGCGTTGTCTCTCGGACGTAACTTCTTATATACGACGGAACCTTTACGCCTTGTGGCAACCTTGGATCCGGGATCGGAGTCTGGGCGACTAATCGAAGTGGAACTTCACCGGCCCAGGTTGGCAGCTCATAGTCAGGTTCATCGTCGAGCGGTGGGCCAGTGCGAATCTTCGCCGAAACTTCAATCAGTGGCAGTCTAAGAACTACTGTTGCTTTCAGTTCATTTTCATTAGGTTCCCGAACGTCGTTCCACCGTTGGCGAATAACATGCTCGGAGAATGCGCGGAGCGCCTCAAGTTTTTCTGCAGTCTCCTGCACAACCGAGGCTCTCCCGAAGATCACAACCGATCTGTAATTCATAGAATGATGGAAGGCTGAACGAGCCAGCACGAGACCATCTATGAGCGTAACCGTGACGCAGATCTCGACATTGCCTGCCAGCGTACGGAGCATCCGACTTGCCGCTGAGCCGTGAATAAACAGGCTGTCTCCTAATCGGCCGTATGCTGTGGGAAGTACAAAAGGCCGACCCTCTACTACAAAGCCTACGTGACACACAAAACCTTCGTCCAGAATGCGGTAAACCTTTTCCCGTTCAAAAACACCGCGCTTGGGCAGGCGCTTCAGGGTCGTGCGCTCACTCTGTACAAATTCATCCATCACTCTCGGCCCTCTATTGCCAAAGGATTTGTAGGATTGCGTATCAGTGAATTTACGGTCTGAATTGGTCTGCCGCAAGAGCCACTTTTGTGATTTAATATCAGTCCAATTCCGGAGGGGCCTAACCATGGATCTTGCCGTTACTTTGGATGAAGCAAGCGAGATTCCATTACATCGCCAACTCAATAAAGAATTGCGCCGATCTATTCTTTCGGGACGATTGTCGCCCGGGCATCGTCTTCCTTCGACCCGCGCACTGGCGCGTTCGCTTGGTGTCTCGCGGACCACGGTTACACAGTGCTATGAAGACTTGATTAGCGAAGGTTACTTGCAGGCAGCCCTCGGCTCGGGGACATTCATTTGCCAACATCTTCCTGAAGAGCTACTGAAAGCCGAACCAATTAAACGTTCCGCTAAACTGACCGCGGCGACGAAGCAACCGCTCCGCCTCTCGGCCTACGGAAACCGCGTGCTCGATTCACTGCCACGCGAACGCGCAGCCAAAGAAGCTTCGATCAGCTTTAAGGACTGGCGCCCTGCTTTTGACATGCTGCCCTTAAGACAATGGCGGCGGCTTGTCTCACGCCACAGCCGGACTGGTCATCAAGCAATGTTTGACTATGCCGAAGACTCTTTCGGGTTCGAGTCACTCCGAAAAGCAATCGCCGGTTACCTGGGCAGATCCAGAGCGGTCCGATGCGAACCCAGTCAAGTGTTTATCTGCAGCGGAGCGCAGCGTGCGGTTGATCTGGTCACCCGCGTGTTAGTTGATCCTGGAGACATGGTGGCTATGGAGGATCCAGGATATCTCGGTGCCCGGCAGATTTTTGTTGCGCAGGGCGCAAAACTGTTGCCTGTGCAAGTAGATGAATCTGGAATCGTCGTCGAGCAACTTAAAGCAATTACTACTGCGAAGATTAAACTCGTCTATGTTTCACCGTCTCACCAGTTTCCGACTGGAGTGTTGCTCTCGCTTTCGCGTCGTCTTGAACTGCTGGACTGGGCCATCCGGCAAAACGCACTTGTTATTGAGGACGACTACGACAGCGAATATCGCTACGGTGGTCGACCCGTGCCCGCCCTGCAAGGTCTCGACAAGAATGAGCGGGTGATCTACGTCGGTACTTTCTCGAAGGTATTGTTTCCGGCTCTGCGCTTGGGATACGTGGTCGTGCCCCAATCGCTGGTCGAGGTTCTTGCTCACGCCAAGTGGCTCGTTGATCGCCAATCGCCGCTCATAGAGCAGCACGCTTTTATGGCCAGGTTGACGACGAAATTTGATGATAATGAGTTGATCGCGCGCGCAGCACAAACGGGGTTAGAGATAATCAGTGCGCGTCCGTACTACCTTCAGTCCCAATACCGAGGCGAGTTCATCTTTGGATATTCAAATTTGAGCGAGCGCAAAATTAGAGAAGGAATCAGAAGATTATCCGCAGTCGTGGGATGCGAGTGCTAACCGCTAGGAAAATCAATAGTGTCCTAAATTGAGATTGTCTTAGCGCATTCTCAGTGTCCTCCGTGCCTCCGTGGTGATAAAAGCGCCGCAAACCATTCACCACGGAGACCCGGAGAACACGGAGAAGCCCGTGGGACGTGAACTTAGGACACTACCCGAAAATCAACAGTGTTCATCTCGTTCGATTTGCGGAAAGCGATGCTCGATCGGAGAATTCGCTTCGTCGAAGGCGAAGTCGCGCGAATCAATTCCCACGAACGCCACGTCACTCTTGCGCACGGCGACCTTGTCGCAGAAATTCCCTACGACTTTCTAATTCTAGCATTGGGTCGGCGATTGGCGACCGAGCGAGTCACTGGCTTCTTCGAAAATGCCCATCATCTCTTGGGTATCGACGCTGCTAAGAAGTTCGGCCATGCCATACGAAGTTTTCATCAAGGCCATGCGGTAATCGGTTATTGTCCTGGCGCACGGCTTCCTATTCCAGTTTTTGAAACCGCTTTCGCACTCTCGCGTCTCCTCAAAGAGCAAGGCGAGCGCGACAGTTGCACGATCTCCATTCTCAGCAACGAAACGCCCGATGAAATGTTCGGCGGAGCTAAGGTGTCGGCAGCATTGCGTGAT
>WNFR01002580.1_pt1 | contig 18798 bp, 17 predicted proteins | sample 5400221 | NCBI WGS metagenome assembly WNFR01 (sample SAMN13153357, study PRJNA577476) | soil metagenome | isolation source: 40 cm soil under Madrone tree | place: USA:California | collected 2016-06-14 | reverse complement strand
GGGACGGAATTGTCGGGGCACTGCCACCGTGTCGAACTGATGTTGCGAATGCTCGGCCTCCCTTATCGATATGCAGTGGCCCCGGCCGCAATCCGCAGTTCACCGGAATTTCATAAGCTGAATCCGCTGCGCCAGATCCCCGTGTTGCAGGATGGCGATCTCCCGCGGGCGAAACAGATCGCCGCAGCGCTCCTCCCCTTCATGAACCATCATCTTAGTACCCGAAGTTTTCTTGCCGCGGACCAGGCAACCATCGCTGACCTGGCTTGCTATTCCTATGTCGCGCACGCGCCTGAAGGCGGCATTGCGCTCGGCGAGTACGAGTCGGTGCTCGCCTGGCTGCGGCGCGTCGAAGCATTGCCGCATTTCAAGCCCATTGCACCGTCGCCGATACCGGCGCCAACGTGAGGCGGCCATGGACGCCTCGCGCTTCAATCCCGATGAGTTGGCCGCGCAGGTCTTGGCGGGCGGCGGGCCCCGTGGCAGCGGTATCCGGGAATTCATGACTGAGCAGCACCGGCACTTCTTCAGTCAGCTGCCCTATCTATTCCTCGGCTCAATCGACGCAGCCGGTTGGCCGCTGGCGACCCTGCTGACGGGGCATCCGGGCTTTGTACAGTCCCCAGATCCGGTGACGCTGCATATCGCAGCCCTGCCGGATGTCGGTGATCCCGTGGCCGAGGCCCTCGCGGCGGACCGCGAAATCGGCATTCTAGGTATCGATTTCTCGACGCGAAGGCGCAACCGCGCCAACGGCCGAATACAGAGTCTCGAGACAGGCGGCATCACCGTCGCCGTCAACCAGAGCTTCGGCAATTGTCCGCAGTATATTCAGCAGCGGGTCGTCGCATCGTCTCGAGTCGAACCGGCCGAAGGCGTTTCTACTCCGGTCGAATCTTTGGATCATCTGGATGAAGCAGCGCAAGCCGCCATCGAACACGCCGACACGTTCTTCGTCGCGAGCCGCTCTCGCGCCGGCAGAGGTGCAGCCTATGGCGCGGATATCTCGCATCGCGGCGGCCTGCCGGGTTTCGTCCGCGTCGACGGCGACGTATTGACGATCCCGGACTTTCGCGGCAACCGCTATTTCAACACGCTCGGCAATCTCGTCGCCGAACCACGCGCATCCTTGCTGTTCGTCGATTTCGAGGCCGGTGACCTGCTGCAACTTCAGGGCAGCGCCGAAGTCGATTGGAAAGCCGCGGCGGCGGAACAGATTGCGGGCGCCGAGCGGCTGTGGCGCTTCCGTGTTGCGCGTGCCTGGCGACGCAAGGCTGGCTCGCCGTTGCGTTGGTCATTCGTGGAATATGCTCGTACGACCCTACAAACAGGCCTTTGACATGGCCCTAACGGACTAAAATGTTCTCGGCGCTTCCGAATTGTTCCTGAAGACGATCACCCGCCTTGGTCCTCCAATATTTTCGTATATTGGACCGCGGACAGGAGCTTTGCCGCGGCCAGTGCGTCCGGCACCGGACGAACGCGTATCAGCCAGTTCTCGTACGCGTCGGAGTTGACCGCCTCGGGTTCGCTCGCGAGCTTGGGGTTACCGTCAGTTACCTCGCCGGCCACTGGCGAGTACACGTCCGACGCGGTCTTCACCGATTCAACCACAGCGCACACCTCACCCTGTTTTAGGGTTTGACCCGTCTCCGGCAGTGTTACGGACACAATGTCTCCCAGCGTCTGCTGCGCATAATCGGTGATACCAATCTCTACGGTGCCATCAGGCAGGGTCCGCACCCATCCGTGGTTCTTGGTGTATTGGAGGTCTGTTGGAACATTGTTCAAGATGAGACTCCTGGTGAAAGCAGTTCACGCAATCACATCAGGACTGTGTACTACGCTCAATTGCGCGAAGGTATCAACGCCGCTTCGGGACTGTGGTGCACAACGGCATCGGCTAGGGCGGCAATCGATATCGAACGCGAAAGCGCGATCGAACTCAATTGCTTGGCCGACGTAGATCCTACTTTGGTATCAGGCCACGCGACCGATACCAATGGGCAATCGATTCGCCGGCCGGCGCCTGTTGTGATTATGCCGTTGCTTTGTATATCGACTGGAGCGCGCGTGAGTTCATTCAGTACTCGTGGTATCTGTGTGATCGGCCTGGTATGCCTGATCGCGCTGAGCGCTTGTGCGACCACTGCGCGCCGCGAAGCGCCGCTTATAGCCTATCGCGACGCCGCACCGACGGGCTTTCCCCGCGAGGTCATGTATGTCAACGCCGGTCGCGATGACAGTGACCGCGACGCGATGCGCTTCCTGATGAAGGTTCGCGAGGGGGCTGCTGGCGGGCCGATCAACGTGTTGGCTTTGTCTGGCGGTGGCGGGGGTGTGGCGTTTGGAGCCGGTGCACTGGTGGGTTGGAGCCGGACCGGAACGCGGCCGGAATTTCAGGTCGTGACAGGCGTAAGCGCCGGCGCTCTTCTGGCACCTTTGGCCTTCCTTGGGCCTCGTTGGGACGCAACGATTACGGATGCGTTTTCGGGCGGACAAACCCAGCACTTGCTGCAGCCTCGCTGGATTCTCGCGCTGTTCGGGGCGAGCGTCTACAGAGGCGAACCCCTGATCAGACTGGTGGATCACTACGTGACTGACGAGCTTCTACGTGCGGTGGCAGCAGAGTCGGGAAAAGGTCGTCTTCTACTAGTCGCGACTACCGATCTGGACCACGAACGCACTGTTATCTGGGATATGGGACGAATCGCCGCTGAGGGTGGAGCTCGAGGGCGAGGGCTATTCCGGGACGTGCTGGTGGCCTCCGCCAGCATTCCGGGTGTGTTTCCGCCAGTATTGATTAGAGTGGAGGAGTCTGGAATCGAGTTCGACGAAATGCACGTTGACGGCAGCACGACCGCTCCGTTTTTCATTGCACCGGAAATAGCCGGCGTCTTGGCGGGCGGGTTTGGCGAGCTGCAGGGCGCGAACGTCTATGTCATGGTCAATGGGCAGTTGGGCGGGAATCCGGTGACGACTCCGGTGCGTACCGTTTCGATCGTCAAGCGTGGTGTGAATGCTGCGCTCGAGAGCAGTGCTCGAGCGGCGGTGGAGGTTGCGCTCTCGGTGTCAAATCGATCGGGAATGACGCTTCGCGTCAGCCATATCCCCGATGACTACCCGTTTACAGGCCTGCTCGATATGCGGCAAGTGACGATGAATGCATTGTTCGAGTTCGGTGTGCGGTGTGCCACTCAGAAGAGTCTGTGGGGCAGCGCAGCGCACGCGCTCGCTGGCGGCGGTCAATCCAATTTTACGATGCCTTCGCGCGTACCCGCGAACTGTCCGGCGCCATCGGCCTCGCCGGCCGCTGCCAGCGGGACCGCAACCGCGGACCATACCCAGGCAGCGCCGGTGGTTGCATCAGTCGGACTCGGTGCAATTTCACATCCATGAGCTCGACATGAAAAATCCACCTCAGAAGTATCGCGGCGACCATGCTCCTATCGGGCGGTTTTGGAGCGACCCATGCGAGTGCTAATCGTGATCGAATTGATTGTCGGTCTTACTTTCATGATTGTGTTCGCCTTGGCAGATCTCGCGCGAGATTTATCGCGGCATTCATATCCGCCTCCGCTCGATCTAGATAACGAAGATGAATGGGATGCCGCAGCGGATGAATCCATCCACGCTGATGCCCGACACTTGTCTTACACGGAGCAATAGGCCGGAGAGGGGAGACGGCGTAGCGACCGACAGCAAAGTTCGCCCGAGGCGGAGCGGTCACGTGCGATTCGGGTGAGAAGGATAGCGCGGCGGACGGATCGAGCGTCCACATGCACACGCCAGCCAAAACTAGCGAAGTACTAATGAGACCGCTATTCACGGTTGCTCCTGCGCGCGAATAGTTCGTTGCTCAATCTTGATAGCAATCTACCCATCTCGAGCCGAGCAACGCGCCATGGACGAGAACGACGCTTTTAACAGTCGACTTGAGATTTATCGCAGGCGGAGAGCCGTCGCGGTGGGGCACAGATACCCCCAAATCACAATTGACTAGGGGCGAATTTGGCAGGGTACGTCGAGGGGTATCAGGAATTTCATCGATTCGATAAATGACGCATAAACAATGTCTTACGCCAATTATTGGAATCCTCTTTGCGCACCATCACCACTTCCAAGAACGTCCAGAGACGTCCGTAAAACGCTGAAAAACAAGACTAAAATGACAATTCATCATCCCAGGACGTCCGACTCAATCCGGTGACGGCGTACCCACAGTATGGGGTATATCTGTGGGTACGGAGCGCGTTCACGGAGGCGTACCCACATGCTCACCGACAAAGCTATTCAAGCTGCCAAGCCGCGAGCCCGGCCGTACAAACTGGCCGATGGAGAAGGCCTGAGGATGCTGGTGAATCCCAACGGCAGTAAGTGCGGCTCGTCGCCGTCGAGATCAAATTCGGACCATTCGGCATGCCGCAGCTCACCGGGTCGAACGAACACAAACGGCGCAATTCGCAGCGCGTACCATGTCACTACTTGTCCTTTGTAGCACTCAATTGATCGCAGCAACTCGCCGATCCTGGCGGGCTCGATAATCGCAGCGTGGTTGGTACTGACCACCGGCTCCAATGCGCCGCGCAGATTCAAGGTCACGTCATGCTGGGCTCGCTCAGTCACGACGGCATATCGACAAACCTGACTGATTCTCTGTCGGGTGCGGTGAGCGGTCTCGTGAAGCCCGCGCATTTCGATACGCTTGAGGACTTTGAGCACGTCGGCCGCTCCGATCTTATCGATAGGTCGCGAACCCAGATAGGGGAACACCAGAGTTTCAACGAAGCGGTTGCGCGCGAATGGTTACCGCTACAGAAAGAGAGGCTGGCACCGGTAACTTACGCCAAGGCGGTGTGGACCCTTGGACTTGGTTATTTGCTTGATGCGATCGCGAGCGGGGGGAAAATACTCGAAGCAATTCCGGCAATCGGGTTTGCGCCAGATCTCAGACGAGCTCGTGGTCGACGTGCTGCGCACCTTTATCTTGCCGTGACTCAGCGCCTTGACGATGGTGTACAAACGTGCATACATTAGCCGCATGGATGGGTTCGAATAGAATCCGGCAAAGGCGGCGGCGAACCTGGCGAAGCACAAGGTTGATTTCGCAGATGCCGCCCTGTCGCTGGAGGATCCGCACGCGTTGACGATCGCTGTCCAGTTGCCACTGGTGAAGAGCGGTTCGTCACCTTGGCCGCAGATCCGAGCGGTCGAATCCTCATTTACGGTTTACAGCCACTCGGGGAGCAACCGGCGCATCATTTCGGCGCGCAAGGCGAGTGCCGGCGAAACGCAAACGATATGAGGCACGCTAATGCGTAAACAGTATGACTTTTCCAAGGGTAAGCGCGGGCCGGTAGTAGCCCCGGTCAAGGGTAAGACCCGCATTACGATTCGGATCGACGACGACCTTTTGGCTTGGTTCAAGGATCAGGTTAATGCGGCAGGCGGCGGCAATTACCAGAGCCTGATCAACGCTGCGTTGCGTGAACATGCTAACCGCAAGAAGGAGCCACTGGAGGCAACGCTGCGGCGGGTGCTGCGAGAGGAATTGCGCGCGACGACCTGATCGTCGCCCACCTGTCAAAAAGGCCGGCCTCACGAGGGACGGATGGACTAACCATTAGTTTATGAACAGGGGAAAGCTGGGGCGAACAGCCGCGTTCGGGACGCGCCGTCGGCGCCGTGGGCGGTATGAGGCTTAAAAACGAGAGCGGAATATTCCACTACCCGGCGCCACCACGTCCTCGTGCGCAAGGTGAATCGCTTCGTCTTGCTCGTTTCATAGCAGGCTGCGCAAAGCTACCGGGTGTGTACAATTCGCGTAGATCATCATATCTCGGAACGAAACACATGACGGTAAGAGGACGAGCATCTGCAACCGCAGCGGCGGAAAGGACAATGACTAAGTTTTTGAATGCGACGGAATACTTGTTCGGAAAGCACGGCTACGAGGGAACTACCATCAGAGCAATTGCAGCAAAGGCGCACGTCAACTTAGGTACCTTGAAGCACTACTGGGGCAGTAAGCGTGAACTTTTCCGCGCATTGTTTGAGCGTCGGTTTCGCCCGATGCAAGAAGAACACATGCGGCGACTGAGGGAGTTGGAACACAAGGTATCGGACGGCTCGCGACCAGAAGTGCTGCAAGTGCTGCGAACGCTCATCGAGCCCACGTTTTTTGTTGGTGAGACACGCCACGCGGCCTCGCGCGACGATATGCAAAGCGCACAAACTCGGAAGCGATTCCATATGCTGCTCGGCCGCGCCTTAATGGACCCGTCGCCGGCAGTGATCGCCGAAATGACCAGGTTGGGTGACGAGCCAATGCGGTTGTTCTTAAGCTTGATGCAGCGCGCTTGTCCGGAGCTGACCCTGGCTGAGCTCGATTGGCGCGTAAACTGTGTCCTCGGTGCGCAGGTCTTTTCTCAACTGTACACAAAGCGCGTCGGCCGATTTTACGGCGGTGAAGCAGATGTCGATGATGCGCTTGCTTGTGATTGGACATTGCATTGTTTGATGAACGGGTTCAATGCAAGGCCATCGGCCATCCAGTAACGACCGTGACGGACCGGCACGATCGTCGCAACCCATCATCCGTTCACTTCTCATTCCAATTTCCTCTCTGCCTTCCTGAACAAATAGGGAAGGGCGCCAGAGAGGTATGAATCCATTCAGCGGGTTCCGTCAGACGGCACACCAGCCCCGGTCGCTCGGCCATGTATCGGGACGATGCTGCTATCACCAGGCCCGCGTTCCTCCGTCGACAGCAAAGTCAGCGCCCGTCACCCAGCCACTTTCGTCACTGGCCAAGAAGACCGCACATGCCGCAACGTCTTCCGGAGTGCCGTAGCGATGACTTAGCATCAGCTTCCGCTTTATTGCCGCCTGAAATTCCTCGGTGAGAAATTGCTTTGTATGCTGAGTCACGACGATACCCGGCGATATAGAATTCGCTCTCAACCGGAATTGGCCGCCTTCCATGGCGAGCTGACGCGTCATCGATAGCACGCCACCCTTAGCAGCACAATGCGCGATGCCTGGAAGTATGCTGATAGGAATGTGCGCCTCAACAGAAGCGATGTTTATGATCGATGCGTTGTTTCTTGACACGAGGTGCTTCCACGCAGCGTGACAAAGCAAGAAAACGATATTCAACTCTTCGTTTATCGTCTTGTTCCACATGTCAGCGGTAATTGAAGGCATCCAGTCGAAATAGGCCATGGCTCCGCAATTGTATAGAACATCAAATTTCCCGTATTTCTGTAGCGCGAACGCTATGAGTTCTTGACACGCCGCCTCGCTTGTCAGATTGAGGGGGTGTAGGGATTCCATTTCGCCCCCCTTCCCCCGGACGCTTTCAAGCGTCTGCTGAGCCGTGGATGCGTTTAGGTCTGTTCCGACAACCTGTGCCCCTTCTGCGCAGAATAGCTCGGCGGTAGCCCGTCCTATACCGCCTCCCGCCCCCGTTACTATGATCGTCTTGCCTCGAAGCCGATTAGCCATAGATTCCCCGGTTAAAGCTGCTGATCGCTCGTCGAAAGAGCGCGGCAGGTGAATCAGATCATTCGTAGTTGGACTGTGCTATTTATGTTATAGAAGTCCGAACGGACGGTCCATTAAATACTGCGCTAGCGACAATACTACTCGTCGTTGGTGCTCGATAGGCGGCCGACACGCCGGGCTTGGCCGCGGATATAAATTCCAGCCTGAGCGATGAGGTGTTTATTTAACCGTCCGTACGGTCTGCTATATCAAATTCAAATATCGTTCGCTACAATCGCGTCATAGGGAGGACAGATGATTACTCTGTACGCGTTTGCGACGCCCAATTGCCAAAAGATCTCGATTGCGCTCGAAGAGCTCGGCCTCGCTTACGAGGTGAAGATAATAGATATCCGCAAGAACGAGCAAAACGCAGCGGATTTCCTCAAGATTTCGCCAAACAATAAGGTGCCGGCGATCATCGATCACGATGCTCCAGGTGAACCGATGCCGCTGTTCGAAAGCGGCGCGATCCTAACGTACCTCGGCGAGAAGACCGGCCGCTTGCTCCCGCGGTCGGGTGCGGCACGATACAGGACGCTGGAATGGCTACATTGGCAGATAGGAGGCCTCGGGCCGATGTTCGGTCAGCTGGGCGCGTTCGGCCTATTCATGCCAGAAAAGATTCCCGCGGCGATCCAGCGTTTCCACAAAGAGGCTGACCGTCTCCTTGGCGTGATGGAGCGCCGATTGTCGGAGAGCGCCTATCTCGGGGGACGCGACTATTCGATCGCCGATATTGCGGCCTTCCCGTGGGCGAACATTACCCGCAGCCTTCTGGCCGAACTCCTCGGCGATACCGTCGCCTCGAAGCCAGCGCTAGGGGCTTGGCTCGACACAATCGCGACACGACCTGCCGTCCTGCGCGGCATGGCCGTACCGGCGATCTAAACCGCCCTCGAGAATAGGAAAACACCAATGATGCACAGTCTGATCGCCTTGGTTACCTTGTTATCGCTCGCACTGTTTTTCTGGATGGGAGCGGATGTCGCGCGCGCGCGCGCGCGATTCGGCGTTCCCGCGCCAGCCGTTACCGGCCATCCCGAATTTGAACGTCACTTCCGGGTTCAAGCCAACACCCTGGAAGGACTTGTGCTCTTCCTACCCTCCCTGTGGGTGTTTGCCTTGACCATCGATGCACTGCGGGGCAGCGATTTGGGCGACAAGATCGCCGCCGCCCTCGGATTGGTGTGGATCGTCGGGCGCGTGATATACATGCGATCCTATGTGCGCGATCCGGCCAGTCGCGGTCTGGGTTTTGGCGTTCAGGCGCTGGCGACCGTGCTGCTGCTGATCGGCGGCATCGTTGCGATTGTCTGGGGCCTCATCAAGACGGGTTAGTAATGCGATTGCCACCGAGAGTCTCCCGAGCGCCAACGCGACTGATCGCGGACTTTGGCCAGCACCCAACGATGGCTTAGAAATCCGCCGCCGGGGCTTTTTTGGTTGACCCCTGGAATACGGCCGCATCGGGATCCTGCCGTGGAGGCGCGGGGCCCTCGTGAGTCGCGCGGCGCAGCGGAATTTCCTTGATCAGAGCGGTGCAAACCACCGCGACCAGACCGAGCACGGCGGCGATCAGGAACCCGTGAACCATCGCCTGGGTCAAGCCCAGCTTTACGTCTTTGAGGACGCCGAAGATGAACAGCTTGTCCTGGGGAAGTGCGGTGGCGAGCCGCTGCGGCACGAGGTCGAATAGCTTTTGGGGATTGAGCAGTGTGTCGCCGAACATGTCCTGGGCCCGCGCCTGCTGAGCCGGCGTCATGGCCGAGACCAGGTTGCTCTTGTAGTTCTGGGCGAAGATCGTACCGAGCACCGCCAGCCCGAGGGTACCGCCAATCTGGCGGATAAACTGGAGGGCGCTGGTTGCCGAGCTGACCAAGTGCCGCGGCACGGCGTTCAGCGAGATGACGTTGAAGACCGGATTCGAGAAGCCCAATCCGAGCCCGACCACGACCATGTCGCGGCCCACTTCGCCCTGGGTTGCGTTAACGTTGAGCCGGCTCAACAGGTACATACCCACCGTCACCGCGGTGATGCCGGCCAGGCCCTGGATCCGGTAACGTCCAGTGTAGCTGAGCAAGAAACCACCGCCAGTGGCGCCGCCGACCAGGCCGGCCATCATCGGCAGCATCAGGAGCCCGGAGTTCGTGCTGCTGACTCCGACGACCGCTTGCAGGAACAGCGGCACGTACGTGATCGCGCCTAACATCACCGCGCCAAAGATGAAGGTCACGACCATTGAGAGAGAGAAGATCGACGACTTGAACAGCGCCGGTGGGAGCACAGCTTCAGCAGTGCGCGACTCGTGCCACATTGCCCCGGCGATAAGGGCGGCGCCGCCGACGATGCACGGCCACACCGAGGCGTAGCTCCAGCCATTGAGGCCGGCTAGGGATGTGCCCAGCACCAACAACGCAGCGCCACCGGAGATTCCGGTCGCGCCCAGGTAGTCGATCCGCGGGCGGACGTCAGGGCGGCGCCGGCTAGGGAAGGTGAACAGCAGGGCGATCCAGATAACCAGGCCGATGGGAAGGTTCACGTAGAAGACCCAGCGCCAACCGACGTGATCGGTCAGGTAGCCGCCGGCCAGGGGCCCAAGAACGTTCGCGAGCCCGAAGACGCCAACCATGAACCCGGTGTACTTGCCGCGCTCTACCGGTGTGAAGAGGTCGGCGATGACGGCAAAAGCTGTCCCGGTCAGGATGCCGCCTCCGATGCCCTGAAAACCTCGGAACAGGATTAGCTGGTCCAGGGATTGCGATGCGCCTGCCAGGGCTGAGCCCAACAGGAACATCGCGATGCCGACCAGGAACACGCGCTTGCGCCCCAACTGCTCCGAGAGCTTGCCCACCACCGGCACCACCGCGGTGCTCACCAGCAGGTACACGGTGGTCACCCAAGTGTAGCGGTCGAAACCGTTGAGCTCCTTGATGATGCGCGGCATCGAGATACCGACGATAGTCTGATCGAGCGCACTGAGGAACATCGCCGCCATCACCCCGACGAAGGTAACCAGGCGACGGTCCGGCAGATGGTGGTGCTCCGATGGGATTGGCTTAGCCGGTTCGGACTCACGCACTGCGGGGGCTCTGATCGGACGGGCTCACTTGACTCGCCCTCGCATCCTGGGCTTTGGCGTACTGCCGACGCAATGCGCTCATATAGTCAGTCAGCGCAGCACAGGCCGCATCGCTGTCTCGCGCCTTGAGTCCCCGATGCAGGCGCTCATGCTGAGCTGCGACCTTGCGACGGTCGCGGAACCGAAAGATCACCATGTTGACCGCCGGTTGCAACGACTCGATTACACCGGCCGCCGCAAAGTCGAGCGCCGGGTTCCCCGCCGCTTCGACCAGCGTACGATGGAAGCGCACGTCGGATGCGCAGAAGTCTTCATCGGTCAGAGAAGAGTCACGTTGTTGCTCAATCTCACGCGCCATGGCCGCCAACTGCTCATCGGTACGGTGGAGTGCCGCAAGCCTGCAACAGATGAGTTCAATCTCCTGCCGCGCCTCCGCGATGTCGCTGAGCGCGAAGGCGCCCATGGACACGAGCAACTTCGCCGCATTGGCCACCATCAGGCGGGCTTCTTCTCGACTGGGTTGATTCACGAAGGTGCCCCCGGCCGGACCGCGCCGCGAGCGAATCAAGTTCTGAGCGGCCAAACGCTTCAGCGCCTCGCGAATCGTAGGACGCGATACGTTGAACTTGGCAGCAAGTTCCTCCTCGGTCGGCAGTCGCTCGTGGACCTGTATTCGACCCTCCAGGATTGCGTCGCGAATCTTTTCGGAGATCTGCTTAGCCAATCCCTGCGTTACAAGGCCCTGATAATCGATAGCCATAAGGTGTACCAGATCTCTGACCCAAGCATTCCTAACGCGCAATGAATACTTTAACATTTGTAAGACGAATAGGGAATAATCAACCGGCATGACTTTTAAGCAACCGATGGGGGCTCGCGGGATGTTCAAAGCAGTTGTGGTCGACAACAGTAGCGGCGTAGTTGCCGCGTCAGTTCAGGACTTGGACGAGGCGAGCTTGCCGCCGGGAAACGTCACTGTCGCGGTCGAATACTCAGGGATCAACTACAAAGACGGGCTGGTCGCGACAGGAGGCGGCGGCCTCGTAAAACGCTACCCACATGTGCCCGGGATTGATTTCGCAGGCAGCGTACTGGCGAGCCGCGACCCCGCTTACAAGCCCGGCGACAAGGTCGTACTCACCGGATGGCGCGTGGGCGAAGTGCAATGGGGTGGCTTGGCACAGAAGGCGTCGGTGAACGGCGATTGGTTGGTGCCATTACCGGCGGGACTCACCACACGTCAGGCGATGGCGATTGGTACCGCTGGGTTGACTGCCATGCTCGCGGTCATGGCGCTCGAGTTTCACGGCCTAACCCCCGGCTCGGGTGAGGTGCTCGTGACTGGTGCTGCAGGCGGTGTCGGTTCCGTTGCAACGGCGATTCTCGCTAAATTGGGTGTGCAGATCGTCGCATCCACGGGGCGGCCCGAAACTCACGAGTACTTGAAAGGTCTCGGGGCGACGGCAGTCTTAGATCGCTCCCCATTTTCCGAACCATCCAAACGTCCTTTGGAGGCCGAGCGTTGGGCGGGATGCATCGATTCGGTTGGCGGCAATACGTTGGCGCGTGTGCTGGCGCAGACAAAATACGCAGGCTCCGTCGCCGCCGTCGGACTGGCCGGTGGCAGCAAACTCGACCATACGGTCATTCCGTTCCTACTGCGAGGCGTAAATCTTCTCGGCATCGATTCTGTCATGTGCCCCATATCACGGCGGATTGCGGCTTGGAATCGGCTTCGAACCGACCTACCCGTGGATAAGCTCGAAGCGTGACCATCGTTACCCGACGCGACGAGGTGCCAAGGATTGCGAACGAAATACTTGCGGGGAGAGTGCGCGGGCGGATCGTGGTCGATGTCAACAACTAAGGGACTCAGCGGCACGCAAAGGTCGATCCGAGCGCAAGGTTCGCTACGCATTGGAGCACCGCGAGACTAATCTTCGACGCGTCGCTTGTTTGAATCCCCCGACCGTTTCGGCCACAATACCTTTGCCTTGATAACTTGATAATTGTAAGGAGATTAATCGTGACGCGGAGCGCGGAGGCAGCTGAACTCTGGTTTGTAATGAGAAAGGCGGCTCATTGGTGCCACCTTCACGCGGCACGGAGCATATCCAAACTCGATCTTTGCGTATCCGATTTTGCGGTCCTCTCCGTTTTGCGCGCTCGCGGTCCGCTGAGGCCCGACGCGATCGGGAAGAAAGTCCTACTGACCAGCGGTTCAGTCACTTCCGCATTGGACAGACTTGAGCGCGAGAGACTAACGGAGCGCCGGACCGACCCGTCGGATGGGAGAGCCTCTCTCGTGTTTTTGACTGACCGTGGCGCAGAATTGGCGCGCCAGGCCACCGACAAGCATACAGCCTCAATGCTGGGGATTTTTTCGGTGCTGACGGAAAAGGAGCGGGATGATCTCCGGCATCTCCTCAAGAAGCTGGGAAAATTCGCTCAGGCCGCGCACAGCACACCGCGAGCCTCGAAACGGGCGGTGGCAATTTCCGTGGCGACGCGCCGACCTCGGCACCTGGACACCGCGTCAACCCGAAAGCGCGCCGTCCCGGTGACGCGATAGCATCGGATGTGATCGCACCCAACTTTCCCCTCGAGACCGCTGCTGCGAACAAGAAGAGATCCAACGCCGGCATTCGTCAGGTTCAAGCATAAGGTGACCAATCGGTCAACCTATTAATTAAATCAGTTCCCCGTCTATTCCGAATTGACGTGCGCTGTACGGATCGAATGCTATTGTTCCTGCAAATCTCCGCGGCGCGCTGCAGATTGGATGGCGGCAGAAAGCGATCCGTGTGCCGGAGTCCCAGGGTATACTGCAGCGGAGATAGTTGCTGATGGGAAGTGGTATGGACATAGAACAACATATCGGCGCCGGTGTATTGCGCCTCAATTTCTAGATGGTGCGATAAATGGCACGCACTCAAGCCCTGGACTACGACAAGCGGCGCAAAACAATCACGTCCACCGCTGCTAGGCTGTATGCGCAGCGCGGTTTTCTCGGCACATCGGTCGCGCAGATCGCCGCCGCGTGCCGCACTTCAAAATCTCTCCTTTATCACTACTATCCGTCCAAGGAAGACATCTTATTCGATGTCATGGATTCTCATGTACAGAGTCTCGTAAAATCGGCGAAAGAGCTCGGACGGACGAAACTCTCCGCGGCGGAGACCGTCCGTCATCTGGCCGAGGAACTGATGAATCTTTACATGGACGCTCAAGACCACCAAAAGGTCCTTCTCAACGAACTCGTCAACCTGCCTGCGGCACGAAGAAAGCTCATCATAGAACATCAGCACCAACTGCTCGATATCGTGGACCAGTTGGTTTTGCGATTGCGGCCTGACTTGTCCAAACGACATTCCGAGCGCAGAGCGATTGGCATGCTTTTCTTCGGGATGCTGAACTGGACCCACACTTGGTTCAATCCCAGCGGCCCTATTAAGCCCGTCCAGTTTGCGCATATGGTGTCGGACACCTTTCTAGCCGGCGTCAAGGCCTATGTTCTCCAACGGAAGATGAGGACCTAGGCGCCTCAACGCTACATGATGTTCAATCTTCAGCCGCCCATCTCGCGCGCCGGAGGCTTGTAGAGAAAAATTGCGCTGGGCGAGGCATTTGACCTGCCGCTGCGTCTTCTTGCTCGTCTCAAATTCGTTCGCGGGTTCCCTTGGCGGCGGCCCAACATAAAATCAGGACGTGGTAGTGCAATCATTTCAGGGGAAAAACAGCGATCCGCGTGCCCCGGACGCTACTCACCCAGAGTTCATTACCGACCTTTGCGACGCCGGTGGCTAGCCCGAACAACGGACTACCAGGCTCATTCACCAGCTCCTTGCTTTCAAGCGTCCGCGGGTCGATTCTGAGAACCTTGAACGGGGCCGGACAGGCCGCGCGAGCCTCAATGGCCTGACAGGCCATCGCCTCGCCGAATATTCCCCGGCTGGTTACTGCTGGGCCGGCTACATACAGGAATCCGTCATCGCCCCATCGGATGTTGTCCGGGTAGAAAGTGGTCTTGACCACCACGCGATCCACCGGCGTTCGTCCCAGAGACAAACGGTAAACTCCCCGCTCGAGCAAAGCATTCACGTACAGCCACTTACCATCCGGTGTCGCCTCCATGCCGTTGTTGCCCGCCATCTCGCTGCCAGGGACCTCCTGCCACTCTGTGCCTGGACTCCAGATCATCACACGACCCGGGATCTCACCCTTAAGCAACTTTGCGGCGGTGTCGGGGTCCCTCATATGCGCCAGGGCCTCGGCTGGGTTGATCGTGACGGCGAAAGCATCGTTGGGAAGTGGGGCGACGGCGTTTCCCACCGACGCCTGGTGGGAGTCCGGCATGGGCGGTGTGAGCACGCAGCCGATCCAGGTGATCTTGGGCTTTTCACCCTGCGCGTCGATCTCGAAGATTTCAGTAGACTCGCGGCGCTCTTGATTGACGAAGTCGTGCACACCTCCGTGATTAATCACGTAGAGCGTAAATTTACCATTCTCGCTCGGTCGTACGTCGATCCCTTCTGCATGAAATTTCGTCTCGTCCGGCTTGCCGGGACAGCTGCCGAACAGCTTCTGATCTTGTCGATACTGGTTCTGTGCCACAGGGTAGAACGGTTCTACGGCTCTAGTGTTGACGTTTATCAGATACAGGTGGCCTACCGGCACCCCCGGTCCAATCTTCCCGCTACTGATGACCCAATGGGTCTTCGGCAATTGAACAATGTCCTCCGAATTAACGACTCCGCAGACGAATTTTGTTTTCTCATCCGGCGGACAAGATACCGGTGTGCTGCCACCCGATTCAGCGCGCGCCAGACACGCGACAAACAGGATGGGCAGCAACTTGCTCAGGCTCAGCGCGCCACGTACAGCTACGCGCCGTGCAGGAGTCGAATCGACACGATCCATCATGAATTCTCTCCTCAACATTCTTTTCCGATCAACACGTGCAATGATTTTCGAAACCGCCGTCATCCTGAACTCTTCATGGTCGAGGTGTTCCATGCAATGCGCGGTCCCCCTCGACATCCAATATCTGCGCCAGCGCCGCTCCCAGGACACTCCTTGCATCGTCGGGTAGTGTTGTCCAACGCGCACCGACATAGCCGTCGGGCCTGATCAACAATGCTCCGTTGGCACTGACGCCGACGAGGGATTCCCACGCCGTTCCGCTGGGACGCTGGCTATAGCCGGGGCTGCCGAGGTGAAACGCGTGTAGCGGGACCGCCATGGCATCTGCAATTTGGGCCGCTGGGGCAAGCCAGCCTTCACCGGCGCTTGCGGCGAGCAGAATGAAACCTCCATCGTAGAGGTCGATTGTCGAATAGTCTTTGCCCTGCGCGTCGTTCAGCCAAAAATGCGGTGCGCGCGCGCCAGGATGTCCCGTCGGCCGATATGTCGAAACCGTGGATTCTTCGACGGGCGTGCCGTCATCGACGACGGCGCTCGAGTCGTACAGCTGGCCGAATTGCTGTCCCTGCGAGAAGAACTGCTCGCGCTGCTTGGGGATGGCGCTGCTTATCTTTTCTCGAAGCGGCTCCCCCTCCGGGCTTTCTATGGCAGCTAGCGCGCTTGCGTTTTTGAGCAGCCAACCCGTCTCCGCCATTCGCTTCGTATTGAGGACGCATTGGTCGCCGTTGCGTTGCGCTACCGGTTTGCGCTCAGCCTCGTAGGTATCGAGCAGGCGATCTCCCGCCTTCCATCGAAGCCGCGCGACCAGTTTCCATACAATATTTTGACTGTCATGAATGCCGCTGTTCATGCCGAACCCGCCATGCGGCGGAAAGCGGTGCGCGGCGTCGCCGGCCAGGAATACACGCCCGCCGCGCCATAGTTTGGTTACCGATTGATCGTGCTGCCAATGCAGAATGCTGATGACCCTTATCGCAAGATCCGGAACGCCTGCCGCAGCACGCACGACGGTGACACACCGTTCCGGCGTATAGATTGCCGGGTCTTCACCCTCGGCGGCCTCGAAGCCGAAGAACCACATATTGCCCCGCTTTCTCCAGCCGAACGCACCTTGTATATCGCCGTTGACAATCCAAAAAAGGCCATACTCCCGTCCGGCGCGATAGGCTTCCATATCTGCCTCGAACACAACATTGATGGAGTTCCCGAATGAAGGAAGTGCGTCCTCGCCGATTCCCAGGCGATCGCGTGTGGGGCTTCGGGTACCATCCGCCCCGATGACATATTGGGCGCGTACCGTCCCGTTGCCGTGCTCACGCGATGTGTAACCGACCGACACACCATCCTTGTCTTGAGTGATAGTGGAAGCCTCCGAGGCCAGGCGCAGTTCGACCGACGGGTATTCTTTGATCGCCGCTGCGAACAGCGGTTCGTAGATGTCCTGGCTACAAAAGGCCATCGTTTCGGGCGACCAGCTGTGGAATAGATCCGTCTCAGCCTGAGTTCCACCCACCGTGATTTTACCAAGTTCGATGCCCTTCAATCGCGTCATCCAGCCGACGGTGAAGATGCCATTCCAGTCCGCGCTATTCTTGCGCACGACGTTCGCCAAGCCCAGTTGTCGATATATTTCCATCGTGCGCGCCTGAATTCCTGCAGCCTTGGCGTGCACAGAAAAGGTCGCGCGTCGCTCTAGCAAGAGCGTCTTAATTCCGGCGCGGCCGAGTTGGATGGCGGAAACGAGTCCAACGGGCCCGCCTCCAATGATCAGAACTTCGACGTTAGTGGTATCAGATGACATGCTCATCACTCAGTAGTATTGCCAAGGCTCTCTGTAGGGGACCGCTTCCAGATCTCACCTTCAGAATAGCCGAATATTGCTTCAACCAATGCATGGGCCGCGCGAAGACACGTCGCGCGAGGATAAAACGCACCGCTCAAGCTCAACATCGTGTTGGTTGTTGTTCCGCTAAATACAGGAGTTGCTCCTTCGGGTGGCGACGCGAGCGTGATGTTCATCACCTCTTCGCTGGACGCGCACTATTTAACTTCATCCTTCCGAGGCACTTTGAGCAACACGCGGGATATCGCCAACAAAGTATGTACCAATTGTAGTTGCGGGATGTAGAAAACAGTTTTGCATTGCCGTCTATTTACGCGTATCCGACATTGGATCCGGCTGTCGCTCGCTCGTCGCTCTCTAATGGTCAGCACGACGTGCAGCAGCGAAGGGCGACAGGAAAGGTGTCTGCGCAAAAATAAATATCCGGCCCGGGCGATGGCGCAGGCGTTCGTCAATTACAGGCGTGCAATTGCAAGACACTGTCCTCTCGACAGGCTGAGGGTAGGCAGATCGGCTACCTGCAGCGTTCAGCCAGAGCGCGGCAGCCGGAGCGCATCTGTGACCAGCTGTTCCGCCGATTTGCAAGCAGTCCAAAAATGCGCGTTCTCACGACGCCCCTGGCCTATGTGTTGCTTGATATTCGATGGTTCGACGTCGCCAGTGCAATGAGAGGTCAGAAAATCTATCAGCAACCGGACAGCGGGAAGCATCCCGTGGCGCGACGGAAACACACCTTGAATCTCAAACAGCGGTGCCAAGAAGCCGGGAAGGACGAGTTCGAGGTTCCCCTGTTGGATATCGCCTAAACACATCGACAGAGGCAGCTGCGCAAGCCCAACACCTCGTACGGCAGCTTGCCGGATGAGGAGCAAATCGCCGACGATCAGGACCGGATCGTGCCGAATTTGTAATTCGCAGCCTTCTGGACTTACAACGGTCCACACATGAGGGCCTTGCGGCGAGAGAGAACTCATGCTGGGCAGCCGCGTCAGCTCGTCCGGCGTGGTCGGTCGCCCACGACGATCCAGTAAGGTTCCACTGGCAACAAGGACCTTTTGCACGATTCCCAGAGATCTCACGACCACCCCAGAATCTTCGCAAGGGAGTTGTCGGACACGGATCGACAAGTCGAAATTCTCCTCGATGTTCACCTTCCTGTTCGTTGTCTCGATCGCAATCCGGACATCTGGATTCTTCTCCAAGAACAGAGGAAGCAACGGTCCGATCACCATTTGGAGCAGCATTGAGGGACAGCTGATGCGGATTAGGCCGGATGGCGTCTCTCTCGCGCGCGCAACTTCCTCGAGAGCGGCAGTTGCTCCTGCCATCATATTGAGGCAGTGCTTGTTAAATTCCTTGCCAAGGTCTGTAACCGCGAAGGAGCGCGTTGAGCGCTGAACCAGCC